>Ga0209783_1000132_pt1 | contig 25229 bp, 31 predicted proteins | sample WorMetfiPIANOSA1_FD_187395 | JGI IMG/M metagenome (GOLD analysis project Ga0209783, IMG submission 187395) | Marine gutless worms symbiont microbial communities from Max Planck institute for Marine Microbiology, Germany - Olavius filocauda... | ecosystem: Host-associated > Annelida > Digestive... | reverse complement strand
CCAGGCTGATAGCATCATCCTTGAACCCTTGGGTGAAACTCCGTCTGGTTTTTTGAGTACTCATTGGACACCTCGCTTTCTGATATTTCGTTCTTAGCAAAGTGTCCGTTTCTTTTAAACCACATCACCCTCTCTTCTTGCAAAAGTCGACCCCACCCTTATATTCCTCATAGAACCCATTTCAAAAAAGTCTTATGGCCCAAACTCGGCGTTGGGCGTTAGGTTCAAGTCCTCGAAATACTCCAGTATTCCTCCGGGTTAAACCTCGCGGCCGCCTTGCACCACGTTTGGCATTAGCTTCGCGTCATTTTGAACCAAAATCCGTTTTTTGAGATAGGTTCTAATACCCTAGCTGTATTTAAATATTCTCAATGGTGCCCTGTTTTGGCGGTAAACCAATTCGGTTTAGTCAGGTGCTGAATGAAAAAGGAACAAGACAATTGACTGGCCTGCTATCGAAAACCGTATGCTTGGTCCTATTGTTGATTGCCTGCGTTCCGGCAATCTCTGCTGCCGCGCAATGCGATGAGTTCGTGGCCTGGGTTCATGAAGCCAAAAATGCATACATGCAGCAGCACCAGGTATACCCGGTTCCAAATGATCTGCAGCAACTGGCCATACGCCATATGCCCCGGATCTGGGTGCATCCGGAGAGCTGGCAGCCCATCGCGTTCGACGAGTACCTGGCCCAGTCCAAACTGGTAAGTCACTCCGATGACCGGACGCTGCTGGTTGCACCCCGGCCGGAAGATATCGCGGCCATGAATTTTGCGGACCAATGCGGAACTTTCCTGGAGGCAGGTGAGATCGAGCCGGTTAACCCAGCACCCTTATATATACAGGTGTTCACCGATCGAAGCCCCGTAAAGCCGGAAGAGAACTGGATATATATAAAATACAATCCGGTTTTTGACTGGAGCGGGCTGGCCGGCGAGATCAGCGGGCTGGCTGCCCTGGGCGCCCGGTTGGCCGGCGGAGACCGGAAACGCTGGCACCGGCTGGATGTACACACGGCGGCTATCCTGGCCTTTGATAGCCGGCGGCAAATGCGCCTGCTGACTTTGGCCCAGCACAATCACCAGCACACGTATATCCCTGGTCGGGATTTCGCCGCAGACCAGGCACCCATGCTCGAGGCAGCTTTCCAAAGCAATGAGCTTTATCTGGACCACGGGGACGCGGCCCCGGTACAGCACCGGGTTGTGCCCTTCTTCAATAAGGTGTCCTACCTGATCGACCCCGCTGAAAAACCCTGGCTCTGGGCGCTCGATCGCGTGTATGGCCGCAGTGCCGGTGGCCAGGAAATCGAGTTCCAGCCCGTCTTTATCGAGCCGCAACACCAGCTGGCAGATTTCGCCGGCTTTTTAGCGCCACCGCGCAAAATACTGGGTATTTATACTGGACGGGACGGCCCCCCAGGGTATAACTATTATGCGCCGCCGAACTATTTCAACCTGCCCGATTTTATGGCGATGGGATATTGGCAAGCCGGTAACCAGGCGTTGTTGGCGGACCTGGCGCCTTTTCTTAAAGGATTGGAGGATACTGATTGGGACGGGATGCTCAATATATTTCGCAGGCGGCTTAAAGCATCTTTGTTAAAATGAAATGTGAATCGTGAAATTGTATTTGAAAGTTCTGGTATCAAACGAATAGAATTTACGTTCATGGGGCGGGGTGTTTTTCATCTATGCTCCGTTAAGCCGGCGAAAGCCTGAATCCACTTGGCAGGCCGGTAAATCTCCTGGATGCCGGCTTCCGCCGGCATGACGAGCAAACCACAACAACGGTACAGCTATAGGCAGCAAAAGGACTTACAATGAATCCTGATATTCCAGATATTGGAGAAGCGGCACCTGATTTCGAGGTGCTGACATCAAGAGGTGATACCTTTCACCTCAAACAGGCCCTGAGCTCCGGCCGCAAGGTCATGCTTCTCTTTTACCGGGGACACTGGTGACCTTTTTGCGTCAGCCAGTTGGCTGGGGTGAAGAAGAATATCGACCCGATCGAACAGACCAATACACAGGTGGTGGCATTGTCGGTGGATACACCGGAGAGATCAGCCGGGTATCGGGACGCGGCCAGGCTGCCTTTTGAGCTATTGTGCGATCCGGACAAGCAGGTTGTCAATCGCTACCATCTGCTCAATCCTTACGAGCATGACGGCATTGCCTACCCGGCCATATTCGTCATCGACCCGGAAGGCCGAATTCGCTATCGTTCCCTGGACCGTACGGCCTCCCGGGTGAAGCTCACCGAGGTGCTGGCATTTTTAGAGAGACTGGAAGCTGACCAGGCTGCCCAAGAGCAGGGCGGCGCCAGGAAGGCTTTTATCTTCCCTTCACCATCCGTCATATGGCAGATCACACAGAACATGACCTTCAGGGGAACAGGTGCAGACTGGAAGCACTATTTCATGTTTTCCTTTGTATACACGCCTAAAAATCTGTATAAACTGATCACCAAACCGTTTAAGAAAACCTGAGTATAGTTGGTTTAGCCGAACATCAATTCTATCGCAGGGTATGCATGGTTAGACAAATTCTTTCGACCAATAGTGATTATGGTGCCGGTAAAAGGATATGCCTGAACCGGATAGGGCTGGCCTTGGCCGCGATCAGTTTATTTTTGGCTGGCTGCGCCATGGTTCAATTGAAAGAGGAAGTTAAGCAGAGCCTGGCATCTACGGTACTGGTGGGCCAAATCGCGACCGGGCCTTCTGAAAAAGGCAAACTCGTGGTTGTGGCCTATTCTCTGCAAAACGGGGAAAGGACGGTTGCTCAGTATGCGGTTTTACACGGGGCCGGTGAATATGAGCTTATGGTTGCCGAGGGGAATTATTATGTGTGTGCGTACTGGGACCACAACAGCAATTTGATTTACGACGCGGGCGAGCCGGCCGGACAGTACGGAGAACCCAAGCTGGTTGCTGCGCCGGCCGGAGGCGTGGTGCTCGAGATCAACTTTGTAGTTCCGGATGCGGGCAGCGAGATTGACCTGCCCCAGGGATTCGGTATCGCACCGGACAAGCCCCGCAAGCTTCTCAGCCGCTAGGCCGGCGCTATGGTGACGTTGGACGATGCGCGTTTTGCCGCGGCGAACGGCAGCCGGGGATTCTGGCAGCCGCTTGAATTTTTTAAAGAGATCGGCGGCAATATCTATTTTTTGGAGAAGTACGATCCGGACAAGATACCGATTCTATTCATCCACGGTGCCGCCGGAACGCCGACGGGGTGGGACTGCCTGATTAACGGCCTGGACCGGGAGCGCTTTCAGCCCTGGCTGTTTTACTACCCGACCGGCGTCCGGCTTAAAAGCACAGCGTATCTGCTATTCTGGAAATTGTTCAATCTCCAGCTCAAATACCGGTTCGATACGCTGTATATTACGGCCCACAGCATGGGGGGACTGGTAGCACGGTCGCTGATCATGGATTATTATCGCGCGATGCCCTATATAAAGCTTTTTATTTCAATGGCTACACCATGGGGCGGTGACCGGATGGCTGAATACGGCGTCAAGCAGTCTCCGGCGGTAATCCCCAGTTGGATCGATATGCAGCCGGAGGGGGATTTCCTCCAGTCGCTGTACAGGGACAAGATGCCGGCTGCCGTCAGTTTCTACATGTTTACCGGTCACCGGGGCAGCCGAAATCCATTCAGGTCTAACAACGACGGCACGATTACCCTGGCCAGCATTATGGACTGGCGGCCCCAGACCGAGGCCAAAATGAACTATGTGTTCGATGAGGACCATGCCAGCATCTTGAACAGCCCGGCCGTGATGGCTCAGTACAATAACATCATCAATGCGTTTGCGAAGGGTACGCTTGCAGAAGAGCAGGCCGGGGGGTATCTAAAAATTGATTTCTCCTTTAATTATCCACTTGACGGCAGTCGCCCCCGACCAATCCTTTTCCTGCAGCCGGATGACCGTGTGGCGCCGGCCATCGAGACGCATCTCAGCCCGGATGACAGCGGCTCCCGAGTCGGGCCCTTTCCGGCCGGCAAGTATACCGCCAGCTTGATGGCCGCTGCAGCAAAGGCGGATAGGCATCATGTGCCGGTCTCCATTGCAGATGATGAAACCGGCCATCTTAATTTTACATTCAGGCCGGATGGCATGGTCTACGGTCACGTCGTCGCAAGACAGGACGCTGAAGACCGGCCGGCCGGCATGCCGGCTGAACAATACCTGCCCAACGACCGGCCGGTGGTCATTCAAAAGGTGACGTTGAAGGGCGCCGGTATCGAGAGCACAGTCCGGCCCATAGAGCATGGGGCAGTTAATCCCTTTCACCCTTTTTTCTTGAGCATTAATTTTTGTTCTAAGAACTATTTTCATTTTTTCGGGTTGCCTGCCGGGGAGTATGAAGTCGAGATCCATGCGCAGGGATTCAAATCTTACGTAAAGACCTATGTCGTCGAGCCAGGGCGGCCGGTGGCTGCGAAGGCTATTGAAATGATTCCACTGCAATAAAAGGCCCAAGATTCAATAAACGTCTGCAAGGGTAGGTTTATACCAATGACCCAGAAAATTGAGGCCCCTACTATCGTAGAAGCCGCCGGCAACAAGCCCAAACAGATCGAAGAATTCATCGGTGCCGTCAACTCAGGTACAACTAACCTCAGTATTGCCAGGATGAAAAGCCCACCCGGGTGGGTGGAGCCAGGCCAGACCCCGGCCTTTGACGAATACACCGTCGTGCTGAAGGGGATGTTGAAGGTAGAGACGCGCGAGGGGGCATTCGAGGTCCAGACCGGGCAGGCCATCATTGTCGGCGCCAACGAATGGGTGCAATACAGCACCCCTGGGAATGAGGGTGCTGAATACATCGCGGTCTGCCTGCCGGCCTTTACGCCCGAAACTGTCAATAGAGATCTATAAAGCCATCTCAAAGTAGCCTTTTGGCCCAATTTCGGCGTTGGGCGCAATTCCCAAGCCCTCGGGATACTTGAGTATGCCTCGGCCTTGAAAATTGCGTCCGCCTTGCTTGTCGGGCATAGCTCCTAGAGCGAAGACTGGAACTTGAACAAAAATTCTATTTTGAGATGGCTTTAGTATAATTTATTGATGGTGCAAATACTGCTCTCTATGCTTGTTGTTGAAGCATTTCTATAACTTCCACCAAGCGCTTTACTAAATGCTCGTGGTAGCGCTTGCCGCCTTCCGGTGAAGCCTTGCTGGGTTCACCGGCCGTACCGCCGGCGGCTTCGACGAGGGGCGCCATTTCGGCCTTGCTGCTCGGTACATAACAGAGCGTGTCATCCGGGTAAGCCGGGTCCACCGAATAGAGTTGCCGCGCCGGATGCGGATTGTCGATAGCCCGCTCCATCTTGACCAGTTCCGGGTAGCGGTACCACATGTGCGAGCCTTCGATCTCTTCGGCATGGCCCACCGAGCCCCAGCCCATCTCCTTGATGATCGATTTCGACATAAAGGCCGGATCTAAGATCACGACCTTGACCCCCAGTTCCCGCTTGGCCCTTTCGCCTGCAATTTGCATCCAGGTGACATTGACGATGCGGTGGCCGTTGACGAAGATGAATTTGTCGAACCCGTGCTCCTGCAGGGACCAGATGATGTCGCTGGTGATCTCGATCAGGATCTCCGGGCGGATCGTGATGGTACCGGGCAGAACCATGTGGTGGGGACTCCAACCGAACCACAGGGGTGGTGCGACCATGACATTGGTCCGCCGGGCGGCGGCATCCGCCAGGGTGTTGGCGACCATGGTGTCGGTGCCGACCGGCAGGTGCGGACCGTGCTGTTCGGTGCTGCCGACCGGTAGGATAACGGTGCCTTTGGCGACTTTGATTTGTTCTTTTATGTCTTCCCAGGTTAAGTTCTGGAGCCACTGAGATGATGCTTTCATAATATATACCTCACTTGATTGGATCTAAATTACTATTAGAGGTTGTCTCTACGCTTATAAGTAGACTGGCCCGACTCAGTACCCTAAGGCGTTTTGTTACTTTTCTTTTCCGAAAAAGAAAAGTAACCAAAAGAAATCGCCCTGTGAAGCGGCCCTGCGGGCTGCCCTGCGCTTCTCGGAGCGGGCGGCGAGCTGTGGAACTCGCTGGCGCTCAAACAACACAGCTCTCCTTTCCGCCCCCTCCTGCGATGCTCGGCGCGTCACAAAGGGAGATAAGGTCAAAACCATTTAGGTTGTAATCTTATCTTCTTATCTATTGACCAATTGAGGCGGCAATCTTTTGCAACTTCTTTTCTGCTTCCCGATAAATCGTATGCGCCTGGGCCAGATCAACTTTTTCGAAGCGGACCGTGTCTCCCGGGGTGGCCTGGGTTAAACGGGCGATGTCCGGGGTGATGACTGTGGCGATTTTGGAGTAGCCGCCGACGGTTTGTTCGACCAGCAGCACGATGGGCTGGGCATCGGCCGGGATCTGGATGCCGCCCGGCATACTGGGTTCGCTGACGATGCTGGCCGGGGTTCCCGGTATGCGTTCGATAGCGGCGCCTTGCAATCGGTAGCCCATGCGATCAGCTTTAGGGGTTACCATGTAATCCGTTGTGAGCAGGGTCTCCAGGCCGGCATCGAAGAAGTCGTCCTGCGGTCCCGGGATGATTCGCAAACTGATTTCCCGTTGGTGCTCCGGAATCCAGCGGTCCGGCAAAATCCGCGGTGTTTCCAGAAGTTGGGCTTCGAGTCCACAGACGACATCAGCGGCCTGTAGGGGGCGACCAGCGAAGCCACCTAATTTGCCGCCCACGTAGGTAGAGCGGCTGCCCATGACGAGCGGCACGTCGATCCCGCCGCTGATGGCCAGATAGGCCCGGCAGCCGCTGGTGACCTGATGGATCTCGAGAATATCCCCCGGGTTTGCACGGACGGATTGCCACGCCGGTACCGGGGCGTCGTTCAGACTCATCCCCATTTTCGCGCCGGTCAAAGCAATGTCGGTCTCGGAGAGAAACTCCAGTTTGGGCCCGGTGATGGTGATTTCCAGCACCGCACTTTCGAGCGGGTTGCCGACCAATAAATTTGCAACCCGAAAGGCAAAGGCATCCAGGGCCCCGGAAATCGGCATTCCCATCTTCTGGTAGCCGAAACGGCCGCCGTCCTGCACGGTGGTAAATGCACCGGGTGAGTGGACCTTAAATCGTTTCATGGTCCCCCCTCATTCTGAACTTGCTCGGCATAACTTTCCGTTGAGATCGGTACGAAGCGAATGCTGTCGCCGGTTTTGTAGATGAACGGGTTCTCCTTTTCCGGGGCAAACAGGCGCAATGGCGTGCGGCCGATCAATTGCCAGCCGCCAGGGCTCATCAGCGGATAGATGCCGGTCTGGGCATTGGCAATGCCGACCGAGCCCTCCGGCACCCGCATGCGGGGTGTTTCCAGGCGGGGCGTGTGCAGCTCATCCGGCAAGCCTCCCAGAAAGCAAAAGCCAGGCGTGAAACCGATCATGTAGATGCTGTAAATCGTTTCGCTGTGTAGGCGGATGACATCTTCTACGGTCAGGCCGTTGGCCTGGGCCACATGCGCGATGTCCGGCCCGTGGTCACCGCCATAGCAGACAGGGATTTCCACAGTGTCCGGCGGCGGGATGGTAATCTCGCCCAGGCGGCTCTCCAGGCCAACCAGTTCCCGGGACAATTGATCCGGAGCGGTCTGCAGGGGATCGTACAGGATCAGCAGGGACCGGCAGGTGGGCGTCACCTCGCGTACCCCCTTTAGAGGATTGGAGGCCAGCACCATGTCCATGGCCCGTACCCGAGCGTTGACTTCCGGATCGATGCCGTCCCCATATTCCACCAGCAGACCGCTGTCTCCAGCCAGCCGGAAACGGGCATGGGAATATAAGTTCGTGCTCATATTGAGACCTTCTTTAGAGTTCCTGCATGCTAAAAGATCAAAAATAAGATTAATCTCGCGCAGAGACGCAGAGACGTCTTCCTGCAGTCAAGATACTAATGAACAGCCCAGTTCATCTGGGAAACCACCATTTTGCCGGCTCCCGGCTTCGCCCTTCGGGCTACGACCGGGCAGGTCGCCGGTTTAACCCAATAAGGGTACGAAGTGCTAATTGGTTTTATGCGCGCTAGCGCTATTAATTTTGGGTTAGCCCTTCTCAGCGCCTCAGCGTCTCTGCGCGAGAAACTGGTTTTATGATTCACCCCTTTTTTTCATGGGCGCAACCGTTACACTTTCCGCTTCCAGGCGCGACCGGATGCCACGGACCAGGTCGACTGCGGTCGGGCCGTCGCCGTGGACGCAGAGCGTCTGGACATCCAGATCGATTTCGGTACCGTCCAGGGCGATGACCTTGTTTTCCAGGGCCATCTTCAGGGCGCGTTCCGTCACGGCTTTCGGATCGGTGACCAGAGCGCCTTCCATGCTGCGCGGCGCCAGGGTTCCTTCCGGCGTGTAAGCCCGGTCGGGGAAGGCTTCGTAGACCACCTGCAGGCCGGTCTGCTGGCCGATGTCGCGCATCAGGGCGCCCTTGGCACCGGCCAGGGCCACGAACATCAAATTAGGGTCAACGCTGACAATGGCTTCGGCTACGGCCCGGGCCACTTCCTGATCCTCTACGGCCGCCAGGTAGAGGGCGCCATGCGGTTTCACGTGGCGCAGCTGGGTGCCGTGGACCTTGCAGAAAGCCTGCAAGGCGCCGATCTGGTAGACTAGGTAGTTGCGAATTTCCTCCCCGGTACACTTCATATAGCGGCGCCCGAATCCGATGCGATCGGGAAAACCGGGATGGGCGCCGGCTCCTACGTTGTACTCGACGGCCATCTTTACGGTCTGCTCCATAACCAGCGGATCACCGGCATGCCAGCCACAGGCGATATTGGCAGACGTAATATGCGGAAAAACCTCCGCATCCATGCCGATGCGGTAAGCACCATAACTTTCCCCCATATCGCAGTTCAGATCGATGGTTTTCATATGTCACTCCCCTGGTTTTTACTTTTTATGCTCTTGCCTTCAGCCTATCCACCTGTCCCTCATCACTTCACCGTCATCAATTCCGGCAGATAAAGGGCGATCTGCGGGAATACGGTGATGATAGCCGTGGTAAGCAGCATGAGCAGGAAGAACGGGAACGCATAGCGCGCGATGGCCGTGATCGGTTCACCGGTCAAACCCTGGATAACGAAAAGGTTAAATCCGACCGGCGGGGTAATCTGGCTGACTTCGACCATCAGGATCAGGTAGATACCGAACCAGATGGGATCGAAACCCGCCGCCGTGACCATGGGCAGTGCGATGGGCAGCGTCATGACCACGATTGAAAAACCGTCCAGCAGGCAGCCCAGGATGACATAGAAGGCACCGAGCAGAATCATCAGGGTGTAGGGTGATAGCTGCAGTTCGGTAATGGCAGTGGTAATGGCTGCCGGGATGCCCAAAAAGCCCATGGCCCGGGAGAGAAACCCCGCACCGATTACGATGAGCATGATCATGGCATTGGTCTTCACTGCGCCGATCAAACACTCAAACAGGATCTTCAGGTTCATCTGGCGGTTAAGGAAGGCGAATGCGGTGGCGCCCAGAACCCCCAGGGCCGCGGCCTCGGTGGGTGTGGCGATGCCGGCATAAATACTGCCCAAAACCATCAGGATCAGAATAACGGTCGGGGCCAGATCCTTGGTCGCGACCAGGCGTTCTTTCCAGCTGTAAGTGTCCTGGGTGCGGGGTGCGATTTCCGGATTACGGATACCGCGGTAAATGATGTAGGCTGAATAGATTCCCGCCAGCAGCAGACCGGGCAGAATACCGGCCATGAACATTTTGCCGATGGAAACACTCGCCAGGATCGCATAGACGATCATAATCAGCGACGGTGGAATCAAAAAGCCGAGGGTGCCGGCACCGGCCAGCGATCCCATGGCAATACGCTTGTCATAGCCAAGTTTGTCGAATTCAGCCAGGGTGATTCGGCCGACCGTGGCCGTGGTGGCGGCTGAGGAGCCGCTCACGGCCGCAAACAGCGTGCAGGAAATGATGTTCATCAGCAGCAGCCCGCCGGGCAAGCGGTAAAGCCACGGCACCAGGGCCTTGAAAAGTTTTTCGGAGATGCCCGACCGGTAGAGGATTTCACCCATCAGGATAAACAGGGGCAGGGCCACGTATTCCCATTTTTCCACCGTGGACCACACCGAAGAAGCCATGTTGTTGGCCGCCGGCAGCGAGCTGAAAAAGGTCATTCCGATGAAGCCGACCATAAAAAGGGCAAAGCCGACCCAGATGCCGGCGCCCAGGGTGATGAACAACACCCCAAAAACAACCAGGGACATGAGAGGCATTCCAGCTTCCATTAGACGACCTCCTCCCCGGTTTTGATGGCTTGATAGGTGCGCAGGCTGGTGGCGGCCAGCTGCAGTACGAACCCGGCAGCACCCACCAGCATGATGGTTTGTGGAATCCACAGCGGCGTGCTGGTCAGCGTACCGGACGTCGAATTATACCGGTAGGCGGAATTGACCATCTTGTACAGGTACCACCAGAGGTATCCGGCGAAAACAGTGGTCAGCACCGTAGCCAAAAAGGTGATCCAGCGCGTTACCTTTTCCGGCAGGAATGTCAGGATCAGGGTGATGCGGATATGGCCCTTTTCTTTCAGGCAGTATCCGGCCCCCATGAAGATGATGGCTGCCAGTCCGTAGGCGCTGTATTCATCGGCGACCAGGGTTGTCTTCTCAAAGACATTCCACAGGAAGATTTCGACCAGGATGAGGACCGTCAGCAGGCCCAGTATGACAGCCGAACAGCGGGCCAGCCAATCACTTACCTTTTCGACAAAACGTATGGCGGTATTCATTCAAAAAACCTTATAGAAAAGATTTGTTTTTCGGTGCTTGCTAGTTGGGCGTCTAATGCATTGGTAATCTACTGAGAAGCTATTTCAGAATTTGGATTTTGGTCCAAGATCAAGGCGGACGCAAGGTTCGGGCCGGAGGAATACATGTAGTATTTTGAGGGCCAGGACCTTGCGTCCAACGCCGAGATTGGGCCAAAAGACTTTTCTGAATTAGCTTCTGTTAGCGGCCCGTGATGCGGTAATACTCTTTTAAAATCATCTGCGCATCGGATCCGGCTTTCTTGGCCCACTGGCCCCGCAGTTTGTCACCGATAGCATTGAGTTCCGCCCGGAACTCTTTGCTGACCGGATCTATGGTCATGCCGTTTTCCGTCAGGGTGGCCCGGGATTTACGATCCATGTCGCCGGCCAGGTTCCACATTTCGTCTTCCATCTGGGCGGCGATTTCCAGGATAGTGGCCTGGATGTCTTTGGGCAGCTTGTTCCAGGCGTCCAGGTTCACATTGACCATGTTGACGGGGCCCACGATGTTGATGGGGGTGAAGTACTTCAGCACTTCCCAGGCCTTGGCATCCACGCCCGAAACCGAAGACGTGTACATGGAGTCGAGCAGGCCGGCCTTCATGGCCGGGTAGACTTCGCTGAAGGGCATCTTGCGGGCCGCGATCCCGGTAGCGCCGCCGAAAGCCAGGCCGGTTCCGTCGTAAACCCTCATTTTCAGGCCCTTAAGGTCGGCCTCGGATTTGATCGGCCGCTGGGTGTAAATCCCGGAAAACGGCCAGACCGAGGTATAGAGGGTGAACTGGTTGAACTTTTTCAGGATCTTGGCGTAAGTCGGTTTGGCCAGCTGGTAGAGCAGGCGCTGTTCAAAGGCATTGGTGGAAATGAATGGCTGGGCGGTCAATGCCAGGGCCGGCGCGTCGCCTTCGACCATACCAGTCGGGACCTCGGCGGCCTTCAGCTGTCCCTCTGCCACGGCCCGCAGCAATTCGGGGCCCTTGAAACCCAGGGCGCTGCCCGGGTGCAGGACGATTTTGACCTGGCCGTTGGTAGCTTCCGCCACCCGGTCGGCGAAGGTCTGAGCCCCTTTAGAGTGAAAGTTGCCGGCCGGATAGTTCAGATGCAGGTCCCATTTGGCCTTGGCGAAGCCTTCCGGAACAAAGACCAGGGCCACAAGCAACGCCATGATGAAGCAAAGTGTCCTTTTCATGATTTCCTCCTTTTAGCGGTTTATGTGCTGGTTACGGTTACACGTTTAACATCCGGGATATGGCTACGAGGCCATAAACAGCAGGATCCTGTTTTGAAAGGCCTGGATGTGTTCGATCAGGGTTCTTTTCAGCGGTGTCTCTTCGCGGCGCCGGATAGAGTCTATAATGGTAGCGTGGTGCTGGATGACACTTTCATAATGTTCCGGCAGCGAGCGCAAGGGGTCCACTTCGTTGTTGAAAGAGAGGTGCGCCAGCCGGTTGGTTTCACAGCGGACCTTGTGCAGGCTCTGGATGATGTAATCGTTGCGGCTGGTCCGGGCAAATGCACTGTGAAACTCACTGTTGGCTTCTACCATGGCCAGTACATCTTCGTTGCGGATGGCGTTTTGCACCGCTTCGTTGGCCGCCGACATGTCGTCGACCAGGTTGCCGGGATCCTGGCGGACGGCCAATTCGGCTACCCCGAGTTCCAGGATTTTCAAGGCGGCGAATGAGGCCTTGGTATTTTGCAATGTGATCGGGCGGACGATAAAGCCTTTGTTGTGCTGGGACTCCACCATGAAATCGGCCGACAGGTGCATGAGGGCCTCACGGATCGGGGTGCGCCCGATACCAAGTTGTTCCACGAGTTGTTTTTCTTCCAGGCGTTGACCCGGTTCGTACTTGAGGGTCATGATATTGCGGTAAATCAACTGGTAAGCAGTCACAGCCAGGGGCTGTTTGGTGTCTTGCGGCATAGTTTGATTCCAGCACTGGGCTTGAAGATGAGGATATACTTGACATATATGTGAAATATATGTCAAGTATATTTCTAATTTGGCTCACGATGAATCTTTGTTTGACTGCTTGAGAAAGCCTGTGGGTAATGGGCCCGCGCTTATATATAAGGTCTAACATAGAAGAGGAGAGGCCAGTGGGAGACAATACTTATACGGTGGTATCGCCTTTGATGGGAACCTTTTACCGGTCGTCCGATCCGGATGCGCCGCCCATGGTAGAGGTGGGGCAGACTGTTTCCGCCGGGGAAGTGGTCTGTATTATCGAGTCCATGAAGATCTTTACCGAAATCAAAACCGAGAAGGCCGGTACCGTGAAATCGATTTTAATGGAAAATGAAGACATGGTGATGAAGGACCAGGCTGTTATTGAAATTGAGGTTGACTGATAGAAGCTGTCTCAAAAACGTCCTTTAGCTCAATCTCGGCGTTGGCCGTGAAAATTAAAGCCTCGAAATACTATCAGTATTTACCACGATGGGCATTGGCTTCGCTGGCACCTCCGGTTTAATATTCACGGCCGCCTTGACCTTGGGCCAAAATATATTTTTGAGACAGCTTCTAAGCAATTACCGGTTAAACCTAAAGAAGGGAGATTAGCCCGATGTTGAAAAAAGTTCTGGTGGCCAACCGGGGCGAGATTGCCTTGCGGGTGGTCCGGGCCTGCCGGGAAATGGGCGTGGCCAGTGTGGCAGTCTATTCAGATGCAGACAAAGAGGCCCTGCACGTTCGCCTGGCAGATGAAGCCGTCCATATCGGGCCGGCTTTAAGTCGTAAAAGCTACCTCAATATCGAAGCTATTGTCGCCGCTGCAAAGGAAAGCGGTGCGGATGCTGTGCATCCGGGATACGGGTTCCTGTCGGAAAATCCTGATTTTGCCCGGGCATGTGAAGAAAACGGTCTGGTATTTATCGGCCCGCAGGCAACCAGTATCGCCCTGGCCGGCAACAAGTCGGCCGCCCGGGAGCATCTTCAGAAACTCGGAATTCCGATTATCCCCGGCAGTGATGGGGTGGTCAGTTCCGTAGATGAAGCTACGCTGATTGCCAAGTCCATCGGTTATCCGGTGATCATCAAGGCTTCCGGCGGTGGGGGCGGCCGCGGAATGCGGATCGCCCACGACGCCATTCAATTGTCCGAGGCTTTTGCAACGGCCTCGGGTGAGGCCCGGGCAGCCTTTGGGAATCCTGATCTTTATATCGAAAAATACATCGAAAAGCCCCGGCACATCGAAGTCCAGATCCTGGCCGATACCCACGGAAACTGCGTTCACCTGGGCGAACGTGAATGCAGCATCCAAAAGCGCTACCAGAAACTCATCGAAGAGGCCCCCTCACCTTTCATCGATGATGGCTTAAGGGCCGAGATGGGGGCCGCCGCTATCCGCGTGGCCCAATCCCTGGAATACACCAATGCCGGGACCATGGAGTTTCTCCTGGATAAAGACCGGCACTATTATTTCATGGAAGTCAATGCCCGCGTCCAGGTAGAACACCCGGTTACCGAGATGATCACCGGTATTGATATTGTTCAGGAGCAGATCCACATCGCCGCCGGTGAGAAGTTGTCTGTCAGCCAGACAGACATCAGCTTCAACGGCTGGGCCATCGAGTGCCGTATCAACGCGGCCGATCCGGACAATGACTTCATGCCTTCCCCGGGTGTCATCGAAACGCTGGTCCTTCCGGCCGGCCCGGGCGTCCGAATGGATACCCACATCCACAGTGGCTACCTGGTTCCGCCTTTTTACGACTCGCTTATCGGCAAGCTGGTTGTCTGGGCTGAAAACCGGGAGGCCGCTATCCGCCGCATGGATCGGGCCCTGATGGAGTTCGAAGTCGAAGGGATCCAGGTGACCGCCCCTTTCCACCGCCGCGTGATGGCCGATCCGGATTACATAAGCGGTGATATCGACACCCATTTTTTAGAGCGTTTCGAAGACTGATCACCCATATTTCAAAAAGATACGTCCAGGTTACGCACAATTCCCGTCCGGGTTTTCGCCCACAACTTTTGTTTGCAGCTCTGCCTGTCTTTCCCAGGAACACCGTTGACCCATGGACCAGGGGTTGTTAAAAGAATCTACAGTTACCCAGCCGCAATCAATCCAGGCGGTGAAATACTAAGCACCTCCAAAGCAAACAGGCAGCTTGAAATGGAAATTGATCTTAGTTCGCTTGAAGCACGGCATGCCCATGATCTGCTGACCAGCGCCCTGATCCCGCGCCCCATTGCCTGGGTATCAACGATCAATCAAAAGGGGCAGGCCAATATTGCCCCTTTCAGCTTTTTTACCGGTGTATCCTGGGCACCGCCGGTGCTGGCTGTTTCCGTGGTGACCCGGCCGGACGGCACTTTCAAGGATACCCTGGTCAATATTCGCGAAACCGGCGAATTCGTGGTCAACCTGGTCTCGGTGGACTTGCGGGAAGCCATGGAACAGACGGCCCATTCGCTGCCCTACGGCACAGACGAAGCCGAGGCCGCCGGGTTGCACTGGGCGCCCACCCGTCTGGTGAAACCCCAGCGGATTGCCGAGGCCCGCGTTGCCTTTGAATGCACCCTGGTCAAAATCGTATCGGTCGATTCGGGACCCGATGCGGGGAACCTTATCCTGGGCCGTATCAAGCTTGTTTACCTGCAGGAGGGCCTGTTGGCCAATGAACGCGAAGTGGATTGGCAGGCCCTTGATCCGCTTGGGCGACTCAGCGGCAAACGCTATTGTACAGTTCGCAGGGTGATTGAATCCGACTGATGCTGGTGTATCGGTTGATGGGAGCAACCATGCAGCATACCTTCCGGGCAGTACTGGTTCTGCTTTTTCTACTGGCGGTTTTGCCGCCGCCGTCCGTTCCGGCGTGTACCTCCTTTTTTCTGACTGATAAGAACGCAAAAATATTCGGGTTCAATTTCGACTGGTCTATGGGTCACGGTTACCTCATTGTAAATAAACGCCATGTGCACAAAACAGCTATGCCCGGCTATGGGACCGATCCAGGCCCCTGGGCCGCCTGGACGTCTCAATTCGGAAGCCTGACCTTCAATCAGTATGGCCGTGAGATGCCCATGGGGGGGATAAACGAGGCCGGCCTGGTGGTGCACATGATGATGCTTCGCAGCACGCAGTACCCATCACGTGACAAACGGCCGGCCATAAAGGATCTGCAGTGGATTCAATACCAGCTGGACAATTTCAGTACCGTGAACGAGGTGCTCACGGCTGTCCCTAAGCTGCGCATTACTATCGAGGAGCCCGGACTGCATTACCTAGTTGCCGATCGGATGGGAAATTGTGCCGCTGTTGAATTTATCGAGGGACAACTGGTAACCCACGCGGGTAAGGTATTGCCGGTAAATGTTTTGACCAACAATACCTATGCGGATTCTGCAAAACACCTCAGGAAACATCACGGGTTTGGTTTCGAATGGCCCATCCCATCAGGTCCCGGTTCACTGGATCGCTTTGTAAGAACCGCGCACCTGCTGCAGCAGTACGATTCGGAGCAGGCGGTTGATCCAGTGGAATACGGGTTTGAGGTCCTGGCCAGCGTCCGGCAGCGGAGCACGCAATGGAGCATCGTTTACTATATGCAGCAGGGGCGTGTCTACTTTCGAACCTTTGCAAATCTGAGAACCCGTTTTGCCAATATGGCGGATTTCAATTTTGAATGCGCAGATCCGGTGCGGGTGCTATCGCTGACCGATAATTTGAAGGGTGATGTCAGCAGGCAACTATCGGTGTATACACCGCTGGTGAACCGGGATATGATTAATATAGCTTTCAAAGGCACTTATTTTTTCGAATTCACGCCACACACGCTGGTTGAAAAGAGAGTCCGTTATCCGGAAAGTACAACCTGTATGAAGTGAAGAATTCCTAATACGGCAAATATGGAAAGATTGCTTAGAAACCGCATTTATGCAAAGCAAAGAGAAGCTTATATGATGTACTAATTTCACTCAGTGGGGGCGAAGATGAAGACAAAGACTAGGCAGAATGTGTTGACGGCGTTTGTGGGTGAAGCCAAGGCTTATTTCCGGCTGCTGGCCTATGCCGAGAAAGCGGACGAGGAGCAGGAGCCGCAAATTGCACTGTTGTTCCGCGCCATTGCCGAGGCAGAGAGGGTCCATGCCACCCGGCAGTTGAACCTGGTGAAAGACTTGTTGGTGAAAGACACGGACACCAACCTGGAAGCGTCCTTCCAGCGGGAGAAAACTGTCAGCGAAAACACTTACCCCGATTTTATCAAGGATGCCGAGGATGAAGGCGAGACAGTTGCGGCCCTGGCATTCAGTCATGCCCGGGATGCGGAATCCTACCATGCGAAACTCTACGAGCGGGCCATCTACCATGTGATCAAGAACGTGGTCAAAGCCTATCACGTCTGCCAGGTTTGCGGGTATGTCACCGACAAAAAGATACCGAAAAAATGCCCGGTCTGCGGGGCGCCCCCGGAGAAGTTCAAGACAGTGGGAGAATGAAAAACAAGGGTCCAAGGGGCCAAGGGTTCGAGGGGTCGAGTGAAGAGCTTTAAACCCTTGACCCCTCGAACCCTGGAACCCCTTTTAGATAGTTTTTGTTTGAGACTCTGAGGTATGCATGTCTGTAAAGATGAAAAATCATAAAGCGCCAGTATTATTCCTCCCCCACGGGGGCGGGCCCCTGCCGTTGCTTGGGGACCAGGGCCATGGCGCCATGATCCGTTTCCTGCAGGCAATTCCGGCTGACCTGGGGGCTCCGGAGGCCATCTTACTGATCAGCGCCCACTGGGAAGCGGGGCTACCCACCATCACCGCCGGTGCAAAACCCGCCCTGGTCTATGACTATTATGGCTTTCCAGAGGAAGCTTACCGGATTGAATATCCGGCCCCGGGCGAACCACAATTGGCGGAAAGGATTCACCAGTTGTTATCCGACCATGGTCTCAAGGCCCAACTGGATAAAAATCGCGGCTTTGACCATGGCCTGTTTGTACCCCTGAAAATCATGTACCCGGATGCAGGCCTACCCTGCGTGCAGCTTTCCCTGGTTCAGGGGCTGGATCCTGCTGAGCATGTCCGGATCGGAAAGGCCCTGGCGTCCTTGAGATCGCAGAACATCTTGACTATCGGATCAGGATTCTCTTTTCACAACATGCAGGCCTTTTCTTTCAGCAGCGCTATCGAAGCGGATGAGAGAAACGACAGTTTCGACCAATGGCTGCGGGATACCTGCTGCAATCCGGATCTGCCGGCGGATGAGCGCGAAAGGCGCCTGATTGAGTGGGAACAGGTCGCGCATGCCCGCTATTGCCATCCGCGCGAAGAGCATTTGCTGCCCCTGCACATCTGCTATGGCCTGGCCGGAACCGCCGCAAAAGTAGTGTTCAATGATTTCATCCTGGGAAAAAAGGCCACGGCCCTCTTATGGCAGTAGGTAGACCCGGTTAAGCACACAAGTAAACAATTCGGAAAAATCTTGAAAATTAAAGATGCAAAAGCGCAGCGAATCCGCAAGGCACTGGTTCGCTGGTATCTAAAACACAAACGCAATATGCCGTGGCGTGAATCCCGTGACCCCTACCGGATCTGGCTTTCCGAGGTGATGCTCCAACAGACCCAGGTGAAGACCGTCATCCCCTACTATCACCGGTTTCTCAAGCGGTTTCCTACCATAGAGGATCTGGCTCGCGGTGATCTCCAGGATATCCTGAAGATGTGAGAAGGCCTGGGGTATTATGCCCGGGCCCGCAATTTTCACCGGGCCGCCGGCGTTGTCGCCGATAACTATGGGGGGACTGTTCCCGCTGATTGGGATACCTTTATACAACTTCCCGGCGTCGGCGAATACACTGCCGCGGCTGTCCAGAGCCTGGTATTCGGACACCCCCACGCAGTGGTGGACGGCAATGTGAAACGGGTATTGGCCCGGCTTTGTGCCATCGAAGACCCGGTCAACAAACCGAAAGCCTATAAACAATTCAAGGCTATCGCGGCCACGCTGCTGGACCGGAAGCAGCCGGGCAACTTTAACCAGGCGATTATGGAACTGGGCGCTTTGATCTGCAAACCGGCCAACCCGGCTTGCGAACAGTGTCCGGTGCAGACGGACTGCGTAAGCTATCAACGCGACTGTGTGGCTGCGTTTCCCAAAAAGGAGAAGCGCAAGCCGGTACCCACACGCCGCATGGTCGCGGGCGTGATTCGAAAAAAGGACCGCCTTCTGATTACCCGGCGGAAACCCGAGGGACTGCTGGGCGGCCTGTGGGAGTTTCCCGGAGGAGAATTGCATCCGGGGGAAGATGCTGCCGCCGGTTGCATCCGCACCATTGGAGAGAAAACGGGCCTCAAGGTGGACATCGACAAACACCTGACCAGAGTCAACCATGCCTATACGCATTTCAAAATTCTTCTGGAGGTATTCACCTGTCGGGTCCGGCCCGGCAGCCGAGTCCGCTTGAGCGGGCCGGTTGACTTTGACTGGATCCGCCCCATACAGTTGGACGATTTTGCTTTTCCCAAGGCCAACCTGAAGTTCATGCACTTAATAGAATAGGTAGTTGCATTTCTCAGCAGGTGGTGCCACCCTTGTCATTTGTTGCCGAATATGGGTAGAAGTGATGGTGATCGTGGGCGTGATCGTATAAGGGGCCTAGGCTGCAGCGTAACAATAAATTGAATGCAGGTATCCTGGCCTGTTAATAGAAAGGAGATTGCCGTGGTGACCACCCAGAAAAAAGTTATGATCACCGGCGCCAGTGAAGGCATCGGCCGGGCGTTTGCACATAGGCTGGCGGTTGAGGGCTACACCGTTAAGGCAACAGCCCGCAGTGAGGGGCGCCTGCAGGAGTTGATGCGCGAACTGGGTGAGGGCGAGCATACATTCCAGGTGGCGGATTTGTCTACCGACAAGGGTATCGCGTCCATCGCCGCGGCCCTTGCAGTCGATCGGTATCATCTGTTGATCAACAATGCCGGCTACGGTGTCTACGGAGCCTTTTTCAAAACCGACCTGTCGCGGCTGGAAGCCATGCTGCGCCTTAATTGCAAAGCCCTGGTGGCGCTATCGCATGCGTTTCTCCAGCAGGCTGAAAGCGGTGATGCCTTGATTAACGTATCCTCGGCGCTGGCGTTCATGCCCATGCCGTCTGCCGGGACCTACGCTGCCACGAAGGCCTTTGTTACGTCGTTTACCGAAACCCTTTGGCACGAGCAGAAAGAGCGCGGCATCTATGTCATGGGCCTGTGCCCGGGCGTGACGGCAACCCACTTCCACGACCGGGCCGGTGGTGATGAAACCAATCGGCCGGCGGCGGCCATCACCCAGACCCCCGAGGAGGTGGTTGAAACCGCCATGCAGGCTCTGGCGGAAAGGGGCAGACCAACGGTTGTCTCCGGGATAAAAAATAAGCTGGTTACGAACCTGACTCGTTTGATGTCGCGGAAGAGGATCGTCAAGATGATGGCATCCTTCGATTAGCGGTGGTTTTAAAACCGCCCCTCGAACGCAATATCTGCGTTGGGCGGGCGATTCAAATCCTCGAAATGCTATCAGTATTTACCACGCAAGGCATTGGCTTCGCTGGCACCTCCGGTCTGATATTCACGGCCGCCTTGATCTTGAGTCCGATTGAAGCTTTTAAAACCGCCTCTACGAGTGGCTATAACCATTAACTTTGAAATTGGGGTATTCGATAAGGGAGCATTATGAAAGCAGCACCGGTAAAACCGACGATTGCATTTGAAGATTTTGAGAAGATCGACATCCGCGTGGGCACCATTATGCGGGTTGAGGATATTGAGGGGTCCAACAAGCTGGTTCGGCTGATCGTGGATTTGGGCGATCATGAACGGACGATCCTGGCGGGTATCAAGCAGGAGCGGGAAAACCCGACTGAAATCGAGGGCCGCCAGGCGCTGTTTGTGGTCAACCTGGCACCGCGCAAGATGATGGGTGCAGTGTCGGAGGGCATGCTCTTCGATATCGGGTATGCGGACGGTGTCGATCCGGCCTTAGCCGTTCCTGAGAAGCAGGTGCCGAATGGAAGCAGAGCTGGATAGAAACCAGAGCAGGTAGGCCGATGAAGCGGCGGTCATTATTCATAACTATCATAACCGGGTTGTTGCTGGTGGGGTGTGTGGCCAAAGACACCGAGAAGACAAATCCGGCCATGCCGGCACGAACATATGTATTTGAATGTGTCGAGGCTTACCGCTTTCCGGTGCGGATCGAAGACAACCACGCCTGGCTGTTTTTACCGGGCCAAACCATCAGTCTGCCGCAGGTGAGGGCCGCATCCGGTATGAAGTATAGCGATGGCGAATTCACCTTCGCGTGCAAAGGAGATGAGGCCCTTCTTGAAACGCCGGGTGCTGCCTACTACAACTGCCGCAACAATCGCGCCCTGGCCATCTGGGAACATGCTAAATTAAATGGCGTCGATTTCAGGGCAGTCGGTAACGAACCCGGCTGGCACCTGGAGATCACCACGGGCCAGAAGATCTTGTTCGTGAGCGACTATGGCCAGCGGCGGTATGAATTCGATACACCTGAACCAGAGAGTAGAGCGGCGTTGCGGATGACGCTATATCGCACCGGCAACGGGGACCATACCCTGGAGATATCCCTCCACGGCCAACCATGCCGGGATAGCATGCGGGGCGATCACTTCGAAAGTACGGTAACGGTTACACTGGACGATAGAGCCTACCACGGATGCGGAAAGACCCTGCACTAGGCGTGAGGGTCAGATTTACATGTTTACCTTACACAATAGCCAGAGGAGAAACACATGAACTGGGGAATGCTAAAAGCCATCATCATTCTGCCGGGCACAGTCCTGGTCTTTGTGCCGACGGCTATCCTGTTTTTGGCTGACGGCTCGAGTTTTGCAGCCGATTTGCAGATACCGTCCGAGTTTACGTTTTACACCGCCTGTATGCTCTTTGTGGCCGGTGGTTGTCTATCGGTACGGACGGCGACACTATTTACCACTTTTGGGGGGGTACCCCGGCACCGTGGGAACCGCCGCAAAATCTGGTTATCCGGGGCCCGTACCGTTATGTGCGCAATCCAATGATCACCGGTGTTATCCTTGTTCTGCTGGGCGAGAGTATCCTATTCAACTCGTGGCTGATTTTCCTGTGGACCCTGGTTTTTCTAATCGGGAACATGCTATATTTACCGCTCATTGAAGAAAAGGGTCTGATTGCCCGGTTCGGCGATCCGTACCGCAAGTACCGGGACCAGGTTCCCCGCTGGATGCCGCGCTTTGAGAAATGGGAAAATTGATGGGTGTAACTCGGAAGGTTAGGACAACGGCCGCATGGTTTATACAAAACGAATTCCCCTGTTAAAAGACCACCACACCCACCCCTCGCTCTATGCATCTTTGAGCAGCAGTCTGGACCTGAGGACGGTGCGTGACAAATCGCGGGCCCTGGCGTTGATCCGTGGGAAAGCAGGCCCGGTTGTCGTCGTGTTCGGTTGGAACAACAGCCTCTACTCGTTTGCCAAGGAAGAGCTGGAAAACCTGCCGCCGGTTTTCATCTGCAATGTATCCCTGCACAGCTTTCTGATGAATAAAGCTGCCCGAGAAATGTTCGCCGGATCGCACCCCGAGATTGTGGCCCACATCGATGATCCCGATTGGGTAGAGACGAATCTTCCGGAGATCTTCAAGTTCATCGTGAATATACAGCCCGGGAAAGTCGATCAGGTAAAGGTATTCAATGAGTACCTGAATCGCCAGGGGATCTGGTATGCCGAAGAGATGCTGCTGCCGAATGCGGCGGCCATCGCGTACCACCACCAATTGGGATACCTTGATCGAACCCGGTTCTGGGCTGACCTGAAGTTGTATCAAGCCCTTGATGCTGAAGCCCAAAAGCAGGTGTTCGGCATCAAATTGTTTGCGGACGGTGCCCTGGGCCCCAGAACCGCTGCTGTCCACGAACCCTATCCGGAGGGTGGCCATGGCATTCTGGTTTATACCCTGGCGGAACTTAGCGCTATCCTTGAAACGGTTACGGACCTGGGAAAACCAGCTGCGATCCATGCTATCGGCGATGCGGCTGTTGACCAGGTGATCACGGCGTTGAAAAATGTGGAGCGTTCGCGGGGCACCCTGCCACCGCAGGTGCGCATGGAGCATTGCCAGTTTATTTCGGCGCCCAGTGCCCGCGATGCCCGATCGCGCGGTGTGATTTTATCCATGCAGCCCAATTTCAACTACGACTCCGTTCAGTATCGGGATCGCCTCTCCCCGGCCTATTGTGCCCGCAACAATCCTTTTCGCATGCTGATTGATGAGGTCGGCTTTGTACCGGGAAAAGACCTTATTCTCGGATCGGATGGGATGCCCCACGGGATCAAATATGCCCTGGAGATGTCATTGTTTCCCCCGGAACCGAACCAGAGACTGACCTTAGATGAGTTTGTGGCCGGCTATTGCGTGGATACTCTGGAAAACGGTTACATCGATCTCCAGGTCGATGAGACCAAACATATGATTGTAAGCCGGGTGGTTATAGGAAACGAAAGCCATTCTCCTGAATAATTGCTTGAATGGAAGGTAGATTTTTTTACCAGGTTCACCAACAAGGACCCAAGGACCCAAGGGTTCAAGGGTTCAATTGACCCGCTGAGATAACCAAACAACAACAAGGGCAAAACCGCAGCTGTAAATATGTTAGATATTAGGCCGGCACATACAGAGACTGCCATTCGGATGGTAAGTGAATTGTTCCAGGAATACGCTGCGTCCCTTCCGTTCAACCTCGATTTTCAGGATTTTAGAGAAGAACTGGCGCATATCGAAAACCACTACGCCCCACCCCGTGGCCGAGTTTATATCGCCCGGGTGGATGATCAACCGGCCGGTTGTGTGGCGCTGCGCTATTTTGAAGACGGTGTGTGCGAGATGAAACGCCTGTATGTACGGCCGACTTTCCGGAGGCGGGATATCGGCCGGCAGCTTGCCGAAACAAGCATTGAGGCCGCCCGTGAAATCGGCTACGATTACATGCGGCTGGATACGGTGCCAACGATGAAAGCTGCTAATGCGCTGTATGCCGAATTGGGATTCAAACCGATCGAAGCCTATCGCTATAATCCGGTTGAGGGCGCCATTTACCTTGAATTAGAGCTCAATGAAGAAACACGCGACGATTAGAACGGCAGGTAGCGCCGACATCAAACAGCTGGCCGCGATTATTCAGGCCTCGCACGCTGACGTCGCCCACAGATTCAAACTGACACCGGCCAACTGCCCCAAGCACCCCTCCAACTGTACGCCCGCCTGGATAGAGAGCGACCTGACCCGGGGCGTCCGCTACTTTGTGGCGGAGTTGGGGGGACAACCGGTCGGGTGCGTGGCGCTGGAAAAAGCTGACCCCCAGATGGCGTACCTTGAACGGTTGTCTGTGTTGCCTGCGCATAGGTGCCGGGGGATTGGCCAGCGGCTCGTTGAGTGCGTATTTCGCGAAACCGCGAATCTGGGTGTCCCCAGCATCGGTATCGGCATTATCGCTGAGTTTAATGAGTTGAAGGCGTGGTATCAAAAGCGGGGCTTTCGGGCAGGGGAGACCCAAACCTTTGACCATCTGCCTTTCAAGGTATTGCTGATGGCTTATGATCATTCATAGAAGCTATCTCAAAATTTGCATGTCGAGATTACTAACAATCATCGGAATCTATATTTGCCTGGGAGGCCTTGTTCCCGCAGCCTCGCGGGCGGAGGGCAACGCTTTGAGGGACGAATGCGTGATCGTATTGCACGGCATGGGACGGACCAAGTATGCCATGCGTAAAGTAGAGCAGAAACTCCGGGAGGATGGCTATATCGTCTGGAATCAAAGCTATCCATCAACGAAAAAGTCCATCGAAGATCTGTCCAGTGAGCATATCTCCAAAGGCCTGAAGGTCTGTCGCCGCGCAGGGGCCCGCAAGATACATTTTGTGACCCATTCTCTCGGTGGGATCCTGGTGCGTTACTTTCTGCAGGACAACACTATCGAAAATCTCGATAAGATCGTCATGCTCAGCCCCCCCAACAAAGGCAGCGAAATCGCCGACAACCTCCGTGATCTCAAAGTTTATCAATGGATGATGGGCCCGGCGGGACAGCAGCTCGGGACAGATACAAAGAGTTTGCCCAACACACTGGACAGGATCGACGCTACGGTAGGCATCATCACCGGCAAAAGTTCTTCCGATCCCTGGTTTTCGCCCTTCATACCCGGCGAAGATGACGGCAAGGTATCGGTCCAAAGTGCAAAGCTGGAAGAGATGACCGATTTTCTGGTCGTAGAAGCGGGCCATACCTTCATCATGAGCAACCGTTGATGTGGTTTAAAAGAAACGGACACTTTGCTAAGAACGAAATATCAGAAAGCGAGGTGTCCAATGAGTACTCAAAAAACCAGACGGAGTTTCACCCAAGGGTTCAAGGATGATGCTATCAGCCTGG
>Ga0209783_1000131_pt1 | contig 25396 bp, 17 predicted proteins | sample WorMetfiPIANOSA1_FD_187395 | JGI IMG/M metagenome (GOLD analysis project Ga0209783, IMG submission 187395) | Marine gutless worms symbiont microbial communities from Max Planck institute for Marine Microbiology, Germany - Olavius filocauda... | ecosystem: Host-associated > Annelida > Digestive... | reverse complement strand
TCCCCAAAATCAGTTTCAATACCGCAAGGAAACGCGGGGCAAAACGGCCCAAACCTGCAAAAACGATTACTTCGGCGTCCTCGAAAGGGATTATCGATCAGCCGCTTGGGCGTCTTTCACGGGGAACTATGTGCGATGGTCGCAGGCTCATGAGTCGGACCGGCTGTCTCTCAATTAGTCTCATATGACGCCGCCGCCCAACCGGTTCGGTAATCCAATCAACTTCGCTGCTTCAATTGCTTCGCGCAGCAACAGTTCCCTACTCATAGGTGGAACCACGTGATCGCCTAGGAGCGACTGGGCAGACTGTTCTTTTTTCAACAGGCGCTCATATTCGCTGACTTCGAGAGTCTGATCACAAAGGAGTACGATATACTCCACTGGCCTTTCCTGCCCTCGTCTATGAATTCTGTCTAAGCTCTGGAGATAGTGTGCTGCCTGGTTAGACATTGACTCATACACGGCGTAACGCGCCCGGTGCAGTGTTAGACCCGCACCTGCAGCCGCCGGGTTGCCGACAAACAGCATAGTTGAATCGTCTTCTTGAAAACGCCTAACAGCCTCTCGGCGCTCTCTGGAATCTGAGACACGACCGTCCACGCGCACTGGATTGAACCGCCCATAGCGACTTAGAACGGCTTCCAGCGACCGAGTAAAGAATGACCAGAGCACGACCTTCTCACCGCGGCGGCCAATCAGTTCTTCAAGGATACTGTCGAGTGCGAGTAGCTTCGCCGGCACTTCCTGGTAGCCGCTTACCACTGCGCTCGGATTTGAGCACATTTGCAAGAGGGCAATACGTCTTGCCATGAATGTAGTGATCTGCTTCTTGAAACTCAGGTCATCGATACATCGCAAGTCGCTGATTAGACCATTGAGCGCTGCCGAGTAAAGCTGCAACTGCCGTGGCTCCATGGGAACTAGCAGTCGATGAAATGCCTTTGAGGGTAGTTCTGACAAAACGTCCGCTTTCAGTCGGCGCAGATAGAGACCACGCTCTGAAATGACTGCGGAGATAATTGACCGGGCCTCTTCTTTATCTTCGGGAACATCGACGCCTCTGAAGGCGACCCCTCCGTCCGCGATGTTGAATTGTTCAACGATGTCGTGAGGTGAGTTTGGCGCAGGTGTCCCACACAATACGATGCAGCGTCTTACCTCAGCGCGCAGTTCTTTTAGTGCCCGAGTGCGGCGTGCATCGGCATTCTTAACGTAGAAGCTTTCATCGATCACCAAAAGTGTCCTATTTCTATCCGCCCTGATCGATTGCCTAAGTTTTGTTTGCAGCCGTAGAGCCGTCTCAAAGTTGGTAGCGAATATGTCACCGTGTTGATCGAGCTGCGTCCGCTTTGCCCTTTCGTTTCCTGTCACCGCAATGGCCGTATAGTGAGAGCCAAAGAACCGTTCAACGTCTCTTACCCATTCAAGAACCATGTTCTTTGGAGCAAATATCAAGAGCTTGCTTACTTCTCCACGCTGTCTCAGGCGATGGAACGCAAAGAGTGCTGTAACAGTCTTCCCTAGACCTTGCTCATCGAATAGACACAGCCCGAGTACTTCTGGATGCGTCGCCACTTCGACAGCAACTACCTGATGTGGATCGAGTTTCCCTATGTCCTTGGCCTCAGTTGGGCACTGCTTATGGTCAGCTGTGCTAACGATCCGATTCACCGCGATCCGCGCACGCCTCTGTCTATTTTCGTCTTCAACGATTTCTCGCTCAGCCATAATTGTCTGCGGTTCCTCCACTAAGAACCACTCAGTCAATCCTTGCCGAGCTAGTTGCAAGTGCTCTAGCGGCACAATAGCGCGCTTCGGCCTACGCATAACCAAAGGCCTCACCCCTACCGCGTTAAGGTCTCGTTCCAGCGCGCGAAGCGAGCCGCCATCATCAAGGACAATCGTAGCGTTGGCGCCCGGCCCAAGGCAAATGCATGCCTTGCGCTGTTCAGTCATTGTCGACCGTCTCTACAGAGGTTCTCTCCGACAGAAGTCCGTTGAGCATCTTCACCACATCTTGAAGGATCTCTTCGAGAGCGGCGAGACTCTCGACGTCAAGTTGACGGAAGTCTTCTCGCTTGAACGTATCCAACCACACAGCGAACTGCCTTACCTTTAGGTTGGCAGCCGTCTTGTCCTTAATGCGCGTCGGATCATTTGCTACTACATGCTCAATCGCCTTCTTGACGGCTTCAGAATCGTCGCTGTTCGCAAGGGAGCGAGCCACCGGATCAGCGAGGATCTTCGGAACCTTTCGGACATCAGCGAAAGCCTTGAATTTCTCATCCCACAGCCAATCAAATACCTCATCTCGGTCATCGGGATTGTTGCTCAGCACGCCCCAGACCCCGGACTTGCTCAGCTCATCGAAGTATTCGAATTTGTCCTGTATCGAGAGTTCGACCTCCGTCTCGGACCGAGAGTGTTCTTCTTCGTGGTACTCCTTAAAGTCCGAAGCAAGGTCAAACATCTTGATCCAACGATCGGCTGTCCGCCAACTCTTGAGGCCGTACTCGTCAGCGATCTGTTCCTTTGCCGCACGTCGTAACGATGGGTCCGTCGGATCCCCTTTGATTAGGCGGTGGTACACAGTATGGATCTCGCCGGCCTTGACATATGCCGGCCAAGGGATGTGGTCCTTTTCTTTGAAGTTTAGCTCGGTGAGAACGTTGTGCTTTACCTTGTTATCGTACTCTGGTTCTCCTGATGGAGAGTAGACGTATGCGGGAATCCACTTGACGCGATCTCGAACGCCACCAAACTTCGGTTCGCTCATTATGTGGCGAGTTGCATAAAACCGTCGGTTCCCGTCCCATAGCTCGCCTCGAGCGATTGGCCCACTGAACACAAAGATCGGTTCTTGTACGCCGTTCGTCGCTATATTTCTGGCTAGTCGCTCAATATGGAACGGCTTCTTTCTCTCAGCCGTCTCCTCTCGATCAGCCTCGATCATGATATCGTAAATATCGTCAGTTGTTGGGCGTGCTTGCAGAGCCCCTCTTTGAACTTGCCAGTTGCGCAGGTAGTGCTTGAGCCGGATGTTTTCGACCCAGCCCTCCACATCGTCTACATGGATCCGTCCATACCAGAGGTTTACATCCAGCCCATGATAACGGCGGAGAAGGCGACGGGGCATATGTTCAGGATCATCCGAAGCCACTTCCTTGACATAGCGATCAAGGATAGCCGGCCATTCCGGTCGAGAGTTCTTTGAAGAATCAGTCATTTATAACCTCGTTAGGTAGTGTCATATCTCCGCCCTCTACTTACTAGACGAGGCCTGTGACACCTTCGGGCGAGTCAGAGCCTTAAGCGCCGACCCGCCTCATTGAGCTGGTACAGAGTCGTTCGCGGCCGCGTGTCAACTACACGCCGCCTAGTCTTCGTCTTCGCCAAGATCCTGCGGGCGCTCAGTGAATATCGACTCTTCGAGCCGACGCGGGAGATTTATCCCTAACTCACGGATAACTTCCGGAATCAAACGTCTCAACGCCTCGTAGGCCCGCTGCTTGGTCTTACGAAAAGCATCCGGTCGTATCCCCAGAGCGTCAGCCCCCTCGCGGCATAGAGCGGAGAGGTCGTTCTTGGTGTAGTCGAGTTCTCTTTCACTGAGAAAAGCGATAACTCGACGTTGGGCGGGTGATAACCTCGTGATTGCGCGTCTGACCACTGGTACCGACCAGGGATGTATCGCCTCTACACCCTCTACGGCTTCCTCCAGCATCGTTGCCGCCCACACTTCGGATACCTTAGTTTCTGTATATGAGGACACGGGCTGGGTCGGTTCAACTCTGGATCCGTCTGACGTCGTTCTGAACTCGTAACCAGCGACGTCGCTTGCGATATCCCGCACCTCCACGTCTTGTTCCTGCTGGCGTTGAATATCGACTGCCGCACGAACTACGATAGTGTAGAAGTAGTTGTAGGGATCTGAGATTTCGCCTGGATTCTCGTGCGCCCGCCCGTGAAATCGTTCCAATCCGGCGGAAATGCAGTCCTCTACCTCGTCGTCGTCAAATCGGCCATGGTTTCGGAGGTACCGCGTGAGCCTCGGGTGGGCTTCATCCAGTAGAAGTGAATAGAATTCGGCAACCTTGCCGTTCTTCCACGCGGCATTGACCCGTTCTCTTAGATCGGAGTCTTCATCGACCGGGATTTCTGGCTCAGCGTCAGGTTCCACCAACCAACAGTTCCCAATGGCATTGGACCGCCGAGAATGGCGAATCCGATTTCTTCTAACATCTGTTAGACGGGAGCCGTGACGTTTCAGCTCCGGACAAACCCTGGGGGAGCGTAAGCAGCAGCTCTCGAGGCCTTCTTTCGCTTCCCTTGAGGCTCTAGCAGGTCTATCGGTTCCACGCCGATTACACGCGGGCCGTTCGTCTTCGAACATCGTCGATTTCGACGCCATCGTTAAAGAAACCGCGCCCTAAACCGAAGGTGCTCGCTTCCCTCATCCGCTCGTTAGAGTCCCTGCTCTTGGTAGACAAATCCCCTGTTCCGAGGATTTGGGAACACCACCATAGCGCACTGGTAACCGGTCATTATCTGACCCCAGTGTCGCGGCACTAGCCTAATAACCGGCGCAGTTCCCTGTTTCTTCCCTGCAAAACAGCGAATTCCCCCAGAGACAGGTTCGCCCCGGCCTCCCCGCACCGCCATTGAGTCATTGGGATCCGGGGGTTCTCTGGTCAGCCACCGCACTATCGGCACGAAGCGGGGCTTCGCGCGAAGGTGTTGGGGATCGCGAACCGGAGAGCGACATCGAATAGGGCTTATCGCCGTCCAACCCCTCATTTTCTCCGCGGCCGGATCGGACGCTTCGGTTTAGGCCGGGTTCAAAGGTCGAGCCTGCGGCCGGCGATCGCCGAACGGCGTGCGAAACGTTCGCGGCACGCGCCGTTCGGCGGGAGACGGAAGCCGCTTCTCTTCAGCGCCCCGATCATCTCGCGGCGTTTCTCGATGGCGGTGAAATGGACATTGCCGTGCTTGCACAAGACGCCGGCCAGGGGCACGCCGGGCGCCCCGACGACGATGTCGGGCGCGCCGGCGTTGCAGCGGGCGATCCAGAAAAGCGGGCCGAGCCACTCGGCAACGACGTCGACCGGACCTATGGCGGCCATACGCTCTGATTGCGCGAGACCCGCCGCCTCCAGAACGGCCGTCGCCCGCGCCACCGGCGGATAGTCGTTGGACTGACAGAGGATCGACTGCCTTACCGCCGGCAGGACGATGAGTTCGTCGGCGCCGAGTTCGTCGGCGAGCAGGTTCATGTGCCGTTTCATGGCGCCGCCGATCCCGCGCATCGATCGGCAATCCGGTTCCGCGACGATCTCTCTTCCGTCCACAGCCCGGTCGGGCGTTTCGGGAAAAGGGTCCAGGAGCCGGGCGAATTCCTCCCGGGTCTCGGCGTTCATTCTCTCCGCCTGCCGCGCGGTAAGCACGCACGGTTCCTCGGCGTCGGGTTCGAGCCAGACGGCCTCGCCTTCCGCCACCAGATGCTCATCAAGAACAAATAGCGCCCTCTGGAAGCCGACCACCCACGCGGCAATGGCCGGTGAGACGGCAAAGGCCTCAGATCTTTCGATGAAACGCACGTTGCTCATGTCCAGCGCCCCTGCCGGCGACATGGAATGGAGCCAGTTCTTGATTCCTGCATTTCCTTGCACCGCGACGGGCAGCCCGTCAGCCATGTCGGCAGAGGCGCGGCGCGCCAGCGTCCCGCCCCGCGCCGCCGAAGACCATGCCGGAGACACCCGCCCAGTATGCCGCGGCTTCGCACATCGGGCAGGGGCGCGAGGAGGAATACATCACGTGGCCGGAGAGGTCGCGTCTGCGCAGCCGCCGGGCGGCGTCGCGGATGGCTTCCATTTCCGCGTGGGCCGTCGGGTCGGCGTTGGTGACGACGCGGCTGGGCGCCTGGCCGACGATGACGCCGGATTGATCGACGACGATGGCGCCGTAGGGCTGGTCGCCCGCACGGCTTGCCTGATCGCGCATCTCGAAGGCGCGGCGGATGAAGGCCGCGGCCGAGGCGTCATCCGGCTGGGCGATCGGCGCGGCGTCGGTTTGCGCCCCTGCGCCGACGGCCCCCACGCCACCGGCGAGCGCGATGCCGCACAGGATCGCGCGCCGCGTCCACGATGTCAGACTGATTTTCCGATACATGGCTGGCTCCGTCAGCAAAACTGTGCCTGCCGCCATGGTACACGAGACGGGCCGTCACGAAGATCGCGCAAACACGGGCACGGGCGACCCCATCAGGTCCAGCGCGCCCGACCCGTCGCGAAGGCCGTCCGGAAACAGGTTCGCCCGCGCCTCCCCGCACCGCCACGTCTCAAGCCGTCCGTTACCGTCGCATGTCATCCACGCGCACCGGGGCGCTGCTCAACGGCAGATGCCAAGCAAGGTCCCGGCAACGCTTTCAAAGAATGCAGGCGAATCAGCGAGGGACGGCCCGGTGCCGTTTCGGTACTCTGCGCCTGGTCCAAACCGCACCCGGTCGACAGACAATGTCCGACAAAACGCCCGCGCAAACACCGCCAGGCTGGGATCCCGGTCCGGCCATCGGCTGGCTTCTGGAGGATGGCCGGTTTGCGGCCGATGCCGGCGAGCTCGTCCGCCGGCTGGGCGGCAGGCTGCTGGCCGGCGGCGCCCCGGTGTGGCGCCTTCGCCTGTCGATGCGGACATTGCACCCGCTGACGGCCGGCATCACGTCGATCTGGGAAAGGGACAGCGACTCCACGACGGAGCTCGAATCGCCGCACGGGCTTGAGGGACGGTCGGGCTATATTGGGAGCCCGCTGGAAATCATCAACCGAACCGGCGCCTCTTTTAGAAAACGACTGGCGGATCCGCTGTCGGACACCGACCACACCGTGTTGCACGACCTGAAAGCGCGCGGCGGCACGGACTATTTCGGCATTCCCCTGAAGTTCTCGAGCGGGGCCTTGGCAATCCTGGTTCTGACCACCGATGCCGCGGGCGGCTTTTCGGACGCAGACATCGATCGGTTCGCGGAAGTCGCATCGGTCCTGGCGCCGATCGTGGAGGTGTTCAGTCTGAGACTTGTTTCGCTTGCCGCCGCCGAAGCCTATCTCGGTCCGAGAACCGGTCGGCGCGTCCTGGACGGCCGGATCACGCGCGGCCATATCGAGAAGATCGACGCCGCCATTCTCTTCAGCGATATCCGCGACTGGACGGGCCTCAACAATCGGCTGGGGGCCGAGGACGCCCTGGCGCTTGCCAACCGGTATTTCGACGTCATCGCAGACGCCGTCGAAGCTCACGAGGGCGAGATCCTGAAGTTCATCGGCGATGGTGTGCTGGCGATCTTCGCCACCGAAAACGATGCGATCGACGCCGACGCCGTGTGCAAAAGAGCGCTGGCCAGCGCGCGTCTCGCCGTGCGGCTCGCGCGCGCAACGGACCTTGCACACGACGTACGTTTCGGGCTGGGCCTGCATTTCGGCGAAGTGCTTTATGGCAATGTCGGATCGAAAGCGCGCCTGGACTTCACCGTCCTGGGGCAGGCCGTGAACATGGCCACCCGCATCGAAAGCCTGTGCGGCAGGTTCGACAGACCGATCCTGTTTTCAAAGGGGTTTGCGGACCGGCTGACCGAGCCGACCAGCCTTGTCGCCCGGGAAATTCTCAAGGGGCATAATGAGACGTCCCCTATCCTCACCACGTCGGACGATCCGCGACCGGTGCGTTGATCGCGCCGTCGCGTCGTGAGACAGAGACGGGTTCGCTACCGCCTCCCCTCTCCGCCACCAACGCCGACGTCCCGAACGGCAAAGCGCGCGGCCCGCGACTAGCGGCTGCTTCGCCCTGGCCTGACGGCACCCCGGTTCGCGACAACGCGCGGTGCAGCCTTTTCTTATGCTGGGTCGGTGATGTCCTCGATCCAGGTGAGTGCCGCATTCGCGCGCGGAAAACCCAGTGTCGGTATCGCCAGCATCGCCACCTGCTTGACCGCGTCCTTGGGCAGCCCTTCATCAAGCGCCCGACGGACATGGGAATGCGTCGCTCCCTCGGAGGCGGCGCCGATCGCAAGCGCCAGCTTGACCAGGCGAATGGTTTGGGCATCGAGAGGACCGGCGTTTGCGCATGCCTCGCCAAGCTTGCTGTAGGCGTTCCAGACCTCCGGAAAGTTCTCAACCACATTCGCGGCGGCGCGCGGCAACGCTTCTGACATCGTTTTTCTCCCCGTTAATCTTCCCAATCGATAGGCGGATGCGGTCTCGCCAAGGACCGGGCGTCGTCGATGCCGGTCGGATGGATATCCGACCATTCGACCTCCAAGCCCGCCGTACGGCACCGGTATTCCGAACGCCCATGAATGGCACTCGGACGCCATGGCAGGCAACCCCGCATCGAACCGGGATCAGGGCGTCGGGCCGGGCGCGTACCTACCGGAACGATTTGACCCATGTCAGAGCCAAGACCGTTGTAACCATGAATAAGCTGCAATCTCCTTCTTAGGTCAGCTTCGTCGACATCGAACGCGTTTTTTCCAAACAGCGCTTGATCGGTCATGACGACAGAGAGCACAGGCATGATGGGTTCAACCGCGGGACCGGACACACGGAAACAATACACGGTCCTGGGCATGAATACGTTGGCCTTCACGGTCAACTTCGCTGTTTGGACCATGTTTTCCGTTATCGGGATCAGGATCAAATCCGAACTTGGGCTCAACGAAACGGAATTCGGCCTTCTGGTCGCAACCCCGATCCTGACCGGTTCTTTGACACGTCTGCCGCTTGGTGTGATGACCGACCGTTTTGGCGGTCGGATCGTCTTCTTCATCCAGATGATCCTGGTTGCCATCCCGACCTACGGCTTGGCGTTCGCCGACCAGTATTGGCAGTACCTGGTCATCGGCCTGTTTGTGGGGTTGGCGGGCGGATCGTTCGCGGTCGGCATTGCGTATACCTCGGCCTGGTTCCCGAAAGAAAAGCAGGGAACGGCCATGGGCATATTCGGTGCCGGCAACGCCGGTGCGGCGGTGACGAACCTGGCCGCGCCGCTGATCGTCGTGGCCTTGGGCTGGCGTGCGGTGCCCCAGATCTATTCCATCGCAATGGTCGTCATGGCCGTGGTTTTCTGGTTCTTCACCTATCCCGATCCTCTCCAAGAGAGCCGAAAGAAAGCGGGAAATTTCCCGAAACTGGCCGATCAGCTGGCGCCGCTCGTCGAGATCCGCGTCTGGCGGTTTGGGCTTGCCTACTATTTCGTTTTCGGCGGCTTCGTGGCGCTGGCGCTGTGGCTGCCGAAATACTACGTCACGGAATACGGCCTCGATCTCAAGACGGCCGCCTTCATCACCATGATCTTCACGTTGCCCTCGGGCGTCGTCCGCGCCCTCGGTGGCTGGTTTTCCGACAAGTGGGGCGGCGAAACGGTGACGTGGCTGGTCTTCTGGGTCAGCATCGTTTGCCTGTTCTTCCTCTCCTATCCGCCGACGACGTTCGTCATTCACGGTATCGAGGGGGACGTGACTCTCAACATCGCGGTCGGCGTCGTCCTGTTCACCGTTCTGGTTTTCATCGTCGGCATCGTCCAGGGCATCGGCAAGGCCAGCGTCTACCGGATCCTGGCGGATCACTACGCCAACAACATGGGCGCCGTTGGCGGCCTGGTCGGTGTGATTGGCGGCCTGGGCGGCTTCACGATGCCCATCATGTTCGGCGTCGCGGTCGATGCGACCGGCGTTCGCAGCAGTGCGTTCATGCTGATGTACGCGGTTGCCGCGGGCGTGATGATCTGGTCATGGGCCGCGGCAAGAGGTGAGCGCGAAGCCATTCTGGAACGCGATCCCCAACTTCGCGATCAAATGGTCAAAGAAAATCTGGTCGGCGCCCGTGCCGGTGGCCGCTGGCTTACGGATTGGCGCCCCGACGACGAGGCCTTCTGGGTGACGACCGGCCGCAGGATTGCAATTCGCAATCTGGTTTGCTCGATGCCGGCCCTGTTCCTGGCCTTCGCGGTCTGGCTGGTTTGGAGCGTGGTGGTTGTCGAACTTCCGAAGATCGGCTTCCGGTTCACGACAGGGGAGCTGTTCTGGCTGGCGGCGATACCGGGCATCTCCGGCGCCGTCCTTCGACTTGCGTACGCCTTCGTCGTGCCGATCTTCGGCGGCCGGACCTGGACAGTTTTCAGCACGGCGTCGCTATTGCTCCCGACGCTTTGGATGGCCCTGGCCGTGCAGGATCCGTCCACCGACTACGCGGTGTTCGTCGTTATCGCGCTTTTGTGCGGGCTCGGCGGCGGCAACTTCTCCGCCAGCATGGCCAATATCAGCTTTTTCTTCCCGAAACGGCTGAAAGGGACCGCCCTGGGGTGGAACGCGGGCGTCGGCAACCTTGGCGTCGGGGCGATGCAGGCGATCATCCCGGTGGTCATCTACGGCGGCGCGCTGGCGGTTCTGGGCGGCGACGAGCAGCTTCGGATTGAGGGCGGAGTCACAACAGCGGTCTGGCTGCAGAACGCCGGCTTTATCTGGATCCCGTTCATCGTGGCGGCGACCCTTATCGCGGCGTGGGGCCAGAACAACATTCGCGGTGCGCGGGCAACATTCGGCGAACAACTGGTCATCTTCCGTCGCAAGCACGCGTGGATCCTGGCGTGGCTCTATACGGGCACATTCGGTTCGTTCATCGGATTCGCGGCGGCCTTCCCGATCCTGCTGTCGACCCTGTTCCCGGAATCGGGGGCGCTTCAATGGGCGTTCATCGGCCCCCTGATCGGAGCCTTGGCCCGACCGATCGGGGGATGGCTGTCCGACCGCCTGGGAGGCGCCAAGGTAACACTCTGGAACTTTGCCGTTATGCTCGCGGCGTCAATCGGTGTCCTGATGTTCATGCCTTCGGGCGACGACACGACCGGTCTTACGGGCTTCTTCGCGGCTTTCGTACTGCTGTTCATCACGACAGGCATCGGCAATGGCTCGGTGTTCCATGTCGTGCCCAGCGTCTTCCGAATCCTGCACAAGAGGCGGGCGGAGGGCAAAGACCAGGCCGCTCGGGACCTGGCGATCTCCGAAGGTGACATCGAAGCGTCAGTGGCGTTGGGCTTCACCGCCGCCATCGCGGCTCTCGGCCTGTTCTTCGTCCCCGCGATCGTTGCCGTCTCCATCCGTGCGATGGGCACACCGCGGATTGCCTGGATTTGTTTCATCGCGTTTTACCTGAGTTGCCTGGCCGCGACCTGGTGGTGGTACGCCCGCAAAGGAGCGGAAGTCCGAAGCCCCTAGTATTCGCCGCCAGGGCAAGGAGGCCCAAGCGGGCATTCAGCGCTCGAGATCATGAGGAAACCAAATGTCTGACTTGAAGAACTGGGATGTCGAAGATACCGCGTTCTGGGACTCCACCGGAAAGAGGATCGCCAACCGCAATCTGTGGATATCCATCCCGTGCCTGCTCTGCGGCTTCGCGGTCTGGCTCTATTGGGGAATCATAACCGTTCAGATGCTCAATCTGGGGTTCCCCTTCTCGCAAGGCGAGTTGTTTACCCTGGCCGGCATCGCGGGACTGTCGGGAGCGACGCTCCGCATCCCTTCTTCCTTCTTCATCAGGATTGCGGGCGGGCGCAACACCATCTTCTTCACGACGGCCCTGCTGATCGTTCCCGCGGCGGGTACGGGGTATCTCCTGCAGGATCCAAACACGCCGCTGTGGCAGTTTCAGGTGATGGCGCTGCTGTCGGGGTTCGGCGGCGGCAATTTCGCCTCGTCCATGTCCAACATCAGCTTCTTCTTTCCCAAACGCGTGCAGGGTTATTCGCTCGGCATGAACGCGGGCCTCGGCAATTTCGGCGTCACCACCATGCAGATACTGATCCCGCTGGTGATGACCTTCGGCGTCTTCGGCGGCGAGCCGATGATTCTGGAAAACACGTCGGGCACCCTGATCGGCAAGATCCCTGCCGGAACCGAAACCTACATCCACAATGCCGGCTACATCTGGGTCGCGATCCTCGTTCCGGTGGCCATCGCTGCCTGGTTCGGCATGAACAACATCACCGACGAGCATGTCTCGCCCAATATAGGCTGGACGCTCGGTGCCTTCGGCAAGATCCTCGGCATGCTGGGCATCGGTTTCGCGATGGCGTCGATAGGCCTTTGGTTGATGCTGCCGGCAGGTGCCGGCGGCTCGGGTTTCAATTTGAGCTTATGGATCGTTTTGCCGGGCGTGATCGCGGCGACCGTTGTCGGGCTGTGGCTGATCCCGGGATCTATCCGGGCAAACCTGACGCAGCAGTACAAGATCTTCAACAACAAGCATACCTGGGCGATGTCGGTCATCTACACCATGACCTTCGGCTCGTTCATCGGGTACGCGGCGGCCTTCGGCCTCGCCATCAAGGTGATCTTCGGCTTCCAGCATCTCGAGGTCGGCGGCGTCATGACCCATGACACCGTCAACCCCAATGGCCCCAGCGCGCTGATGTTCGCGTGGACGGGACCGTTCATCGGTGCCCTGATCCGTCCTGTCGGGGGCATGATTTCCGACAAGTTCGGCGGGGCCAAGGTGACGCAGATCGTCTCCGTCGTCATGATCGCCTGCGCGCTTGGTGTGGCCTATTTCATGGAGCAGGCTTACCGGTCCGCGACGCCGGAAGACTACTTCATCCCGTTCCTGCTCCTGTTCCTTGTTCTGTTCGCCGCTACCGGCATCGGCAACGGTTCCACCTTCCGTACGATTGCCGTCGTCTTCGACAAGCAGCAGGCCGGCCCGGTTCTGGGCTGGACTTCGGCCGTCGCGGCATACGGCGCCTTCATCATTCCCAAGGTGATCGGCGAGCAGATCAACAACACCACTCCGGAAGTTGCGCTCTACGGCTTCGCGGCTTTCTACGCACTGTGCATTGTCATCAATTGGTGGTTTTACCTGCGCAAGAACGCCTACGTCAGAAATCCCTGAGGGGACCAGCAGACCATGCCGTGCCCGCTGCCACACTAACGAGGAAAACGTCATGAGCCATTTGCTCGATCGACTGAACTTCTTTTCGAAGAAGAATGTTGGCGAATTCGCCGGCGGTCACGGTGTCGTCACGCGTGAGGATCGGCGCTGGGAAGACGGCTATCGAAAACGCTGGCAGCACGACAAATTCGTGCGCTCGACCCATGGCGTCAACTGCACCGGGTCGTGCAGCTGGAAGATCTACGTTAAGGGTGGCATCGTCACCTGGGAAACCCAGCAGACGGACTACCCCCGAACGCGACCGGACCTTCCCAATCACGAACCGCGCGGCTGCAGTCGAGGCGCCAGTTACAGCTGGTATCTCTATTCAGGCAATCGGGTGAAGTACCCCCTGGTCCGCTCGCGTCTCGTCAAGGCATGGCGCGAGGAACGGCGGACCAAGACACCGGTCGCGGCATGGAAGGCCATCGTCGAGGATCCGGCTAAGCGGGAATCGTATGTGCGCATACGAGGCCTTGGCGGCTTTGTCCGCGCCGAGTGGGACGAGGTGACCGAAATCATCGCGGCCGCCAATGCCTATACCGCCAAGACCTACGGGCCCGACCGTGTCATCGGCTTTTCGCCGATTCCGGCGATGTCCATGGTCTCCTACGCTGCCGGGTCACGCTATCTGTCGCTTATCGGCGGCGTTTGTATGTCGTTCTACGACTGGTACTGCGACCTGCCACCGGCCTCTCCCCAAACCTGGGGCGAACAGACGGACGTGCCGGAGTCGGCCGACTGGTACAATTCGGGATTCCTGATCCTCTGGGGCTCGAATGTTCCGCAGACGCGCACCCCCGATGCTCATTTCTATACCGAGGCGCGCTACAGAGGCACCAAAAGCGTCGTTGTCTCCCCCGATTACAGCGAAGCGTCGAAGTTTTCCGATCTCTGGCTCCATCCGAAGCAGGGCACGGATTCCGCGCTGTCCATGGCCATGGGACACGTCATTCTGCGGGAGTTCCATCTCGACCGGCAGGTTGAGTATTTCGAGGGTTACTGCCGCCAGTACACCGACATGCCGATGCTGGTGCGCCTCGTAGAACGCGACGGACGCTACGTTCCTGAACGGTTCGTTCGCGCCTCGGACTGCGGCCAGGATCTTGGGCAGGTGAACAACCCGGAATGGAAGACCGTCGCCTTTGACAAGGCGTCTAATGAAATCGTCGTTCCGCATGGCTCGGTCGGGTTCCGCTGGGGCGAGAAGGGCAAGTGGAATCTTGAAGAGAAAGACGCCGCGGGCAACGGCACCGCGTTGAAGCTTTCACTGATCGGCGACGCCGACCATGACAACGTCGCCGACGTGGATTTCCCATACTTCGGCAATCGCCAGCACGACTATTTCAAGGGCACCGACCATCCGGATGTCCTGACCCGAAGGGTTCCCGTCAAGACTGTCAAGCTGGCCGACGGCGAGGCCCTGGTTGCAACGGTGTTCGATTTGTTCGTCGCGAACTACGGACTCGACAGAGGCCTCGGCGGGGAGAACGTCGCAAAATCGTACGAGGACAACGTTCCTTACACGCCGGCTTGGGCCGAAAAAATCACCGGCGTGTCCGCCGATCATATCGTTGCGGTCGCGCGGGAGTTCGCAAGCAATGCGGAGAAGACCAACGGCAAGTCCATGGTCATTCTCGGCGCCGGCCTGAATCACTGGTACCACATGGACATGAACTACCGGGGGATCATCAATCTCCTGGTCATGTGCGGTTGTGTCGGACAAAGCGGTGGCGGTTGGTCGCACTATGTGGGGCAGGAGAAGCTGCGGCCGCAAACCGGATGGTTGCCCCTGGCATTTGGCCTGGACTGGGGCCGGCCGCCGCGACACATGAACTCCACGTCGTTCTGGTACGCCCACACCGATCAATGGCGCTACGAGACCCTGAACGTTGACGAGATCCTGTCGCCAACGGCCCCGGAAGGGCCCTGGGACGGCGCGCTCATCGACTACAACGTGCGCGCCGAGCGCATGGGCTGGCTGCCGTCGGCGCCGCAGCTTGAGCAAAATCCGCTTGAGATCGCGGCCGCTGCCAAGACCGAAGGGAAGGAGGTCAAGGACTTTATCGTCGACGGCCTCAAATCCAGCGGGCTCCGCATGTCCTGCGAAAACCCGGACGAACCGAAAAACTGGCCACGCAACCTGTTTGTCTGGAGATCCAATCTTCTCGGTTCGTCGGGCAAAGGCCACGAGTACTTCCTGAAGCACCTGCTGGGAACGTCCCACGGCCTGTTGGGCGAGGATCTGGGTGAAGACGGGGGGCAGAAGCCGCAGGAGGTCGATTGGCACGACGAGGCGCCGCAAGGAAAGCTTGACCTTCTGGTCACGCTCGATTTCCGGATGTCCACGACCTGCGTCTACTCAGACATCGTTCTGCCGACGGCGACCTGGTACGAAAAGAACGACCTCAACACGTCGGACATGCACCCCTTCATCCATCCGCTGAGCAGCGCGGTCGATCCGGTCTGGGGGTGCAAGAGCGACTGGGAGATCTACAAGGCGATCGCCAAGAAGTTCTCCGAGGTCGCGCCGGAAGTTCTGGGCGTCGAAAAGGACGTCGTGCTGGTTCCTATCCTGCACGATACGCCGGGCGAAATCGCCCAGGCGCTGGATGTCAAGGACTGGAAGAAGGGCGAGGTCGAGGCGGTTCCGGGCAAGACAATGCCGCAGATTGCCGTCGTCGAACGGGACTACCCCAACACATACAAGCGGTTCACAGCCCTGGGACCGCTGCTTGAGAAACTTGGCAACGGCGGCAAGGGGATCTCGTGGAACACCGACCACGAGGTGGATGCGCTGCGCAACCTCAACGGTGCGGTCACGGAAGAAGGCCCGACCCAGGGGATGCCGCGGATCGATACCGACATCGACGCGACCGAAGTGATCCTGATGCTGGCGCCCGAGACCAACGGCAAGGTGGCCGTCAAGGCGTGGGACGCGTTGGGCCAGGCGACGGGTGTCGACCATAGTCATCTCGCCGTACCCAAGGAAGACGAGAAAATCCGTTTCCGGGATATTGTCGCCCAGCCGCGGAAGATCATCTCGTCGCCCACATGGTCCGGCATCGAATCCGAATCGGTCTGCTACAACGCCGGCTACACCAACGTCCACGAGCTGATTCCCTGGCGAACCCTTACGGGACGCCAGCAGCTTTACCAGGATCACCTGTGGATGCGGGCGTTCGGCGAGGGCTTCTGCCTCTACCGGCCGCCGATCGACACCAAGACCGTGAAACCTATCATTTCCGAGAAGTCGAACGGCCAGCCACAGGTCGTGCTCAACTTCATCACGCCGCATCAGAAGTGGGGCATTCATTCGACCTATACGGATAACCTGCTGTTGCTGACGCTGTCGCGCGGCGGCCCGATCGTCTGGATCTCGGAGGTCGACGCCGAGAAGGCCGGCCTCGAGGACAACGATTGGGTCGAGGCCTACAACACCAACGGCGCACTGGTCGCGCGGGCGGTCGTTTCCCAAAGAATGAAAGAGGGGACGATCTTCATGTACCACGCCCAGGAGAAGATCGTGAACATGCCGGGCTCCCAGATGACCGGTCAACGGGGCGGCATCCACAACTCCGTCACCCGAACGGTAACCAAGCCCACCCACATGATCGGCGGTTACGCCCAGCAATCCTACGGCTTCAACTACTATGGGACCGTCGGCTCGAATCGCGACGAATTCGTCATCGTGCGTAAAATGACAGAGGTGGACTGGCTCGAAAGGCCGGCCACTCACGCCAAGGAGGCAGCGGAATGAAGATCCGTGCACAAGTCGCAATGGTGCTGAACCTCGATAAGTGCATCGGGTGTCACACCTGTTCCGTTACCTGCAAGAACGTCTGGACGAGCCGGGAAGGCATGGAATACGCCTGGTTCAACAACGTGGAGACCAAGCCGGGTATCGGCTATCCCAAAGACTGGGAAAACCAGTCCCATTGGAACGGTGGCTGGGTACGGATCTCCAACGGCAAGATCCGACCCAAGATCGGCGCCAAATGGCGGATTCTGGCGAACATTTTCGCCAACCCCGACCTGCCCGAAATCGACGACTATTACGAGCCGTTCACCTTCGATTACGAGCATCTGCAGACGGCTCCGGAATTGCAGGCCATGCCCACGGCCCGGCCGCGCTCGCTGATCTCCGGCGAGCGCATGGAGAAGATCGAGTGGGGACCGAACTGGGAAGAGATCCTTGGTGGCGAGTTCTCGAAGAGGTCGAAGGACTACAACTTCGACGGCGTGCAGAAGGAGATCTACGGCCAGTTCGAGAACACCTTCATGATGTATCTGCCGCGGCTGTGCGAGCATTGCCTTAATCCGACCTGCGTGGCCTCCTGTCCCTCCGGCGCCATCTACAAGCGCGAGGAGGACGGGATCGTTCTGATCGACCAGCAGAAATGCCGCGGCTGGCGGATGTGTGTCTCCGGCTGTCCGTACAAGAAGATCTATTACAACTGGTCAAGCGGGAAGTCCGAAAAGTGCATATTCTGCTATCCGCGGATCGAAGTGGGTCAACCTACGGTCTGCTCGGAAACCTGCGTCGGTCGAATTCGCTACCTCGGCGTCGTCCTGTATGACGCCGATCGTATCGAAGAGGCCGCGTCAACCCCGGAAACAGGCGACGTGTACGAAGCGCAACTGTCAATCTTTCTCGATCCAAACGATCCGGAGGTACAGGCGCAGGCCCGCCGGGACGGCGTGCCCGAAGCATGGCTGGAGTCCGCTCGGAAATCCCCCATCTGGAAGATGGCGATGGACTGGAAAGTGGCGCTGCCGCTTCATCCCGAATACCGGACGCTCCCGATGGTCTGGTATGTCCCGCCGCTGTCACCGATCCAGTCGGCGGCACAGGCCGGAAGGATCGGTTTTGACGACGAAGTTCCGGATGTTCGGTCCCTGCGCATACCGGTTCGCTACCTTGCCAACCTGCTGACCGCCGGAAAGGAAGAGCCTGTCGTTACGGCGCTTGAACGCATGCTGGCCATGCGCGTTTACATGCGCTCGAAAACGGTCGACGGCGTGGTCAATGAGAAGGTCGCCGAGCGCGTTGGTCTGAGTTCCCAGCAGATCGAGGACATGTACCACGTCATGGCCATCGCCAATATTGAGGACCGTTTCGTCATTCCGACCACCCATCGTGAGGTCAGCGAGGATGCGTACGAACTGCGGGGCGGCTGCGGTTTCAGCTTCGGCAACGATTGTGCCGGGGGAAGCGCCGAGCCCAACCCGTTCAGCGCGAAGCTCCGCAAGAAAGTGCAGACACCGACGGAGGTGATGTGATGGCCGACACGTTAAAGGTTCTGTCGATCCTGCTCTCCTATCCGACGGAAGACTTGAAGGCCTCCGCGAGGGTGTTGAAGGACACGCTGGACGCCGAAGCCCTGCTGTCGGCGCCCGACCGAAAGCTGGTCGCGACGCTGATTGACGAGATCGAAAGCCGGGATCTTCTCGATTTGCAGGAACGCTACGTATTGCTGTTCGACCGCACCCGCTCGTTGTCCCTGCACATGTTCGAGCATGTGCACGGTGAAAGCCGGGACCGCGGTCAGGCGATGGTCAATCTCATGGCGCTGTACGAAAAGCATGGGCTGCGCATCGACGCCAGAGAGCTGCCGGATTTCCTGCCCATGTTCCTGGAGTTCCTGTCGACCCTGCCGGTCGCGGACGCCAGGGAGCTGCTTGGCCAGCCGCTGGAGATCATCACCGCGCTCAGGGAACGGCTCAGGAAACGCAAAAGCGTCTATGCGGCCGTCTTTTATGCCTTGGAAGCGCTTGCCAAGGGAAAGCCGAAGCCGGAGGACGTTGAGGCGCTTCTCGCCCAACCGGAGGACGACCCGAACGATCTCGAAGCGCTCGACAAAATCTGGGAGGAGGAGGCCGTCACTTTCGGCCCTGGTTCCGACCTCTCGGATTCCTGCCCCAAAGCGGAAGACATGGTTCGCCGTATGTCGACGGAGGCCACGCCAACACGACCGACGGCCGGCTCGGGCCGGCCCGCATCGTAAGGAGACCTGACTATGGCCGACGCAATCAACACCGCCCTCTTCGGCATCTACCCGTACATCTGCCTCGCCATATTCGTTCTCGGCACCATCACCCGCTACGATCGCGAGGCCTATACATGGCGCGCCTGTTCCAGCCAGCTGCTTCGTCGCAAGCAGCTGATCCTCGGATCGGTGCTTTTCCACGTGGGTATCCTCGTCGTTTTTTTCGGCCACCTGGTTGGCCTTCTCACCCCCATCGCGGTATTCGACGCCCTCGGAATCAGCCACGGCTTCAAACAAGTCATGGCGATCTTGGTCGGCGGCGTTGCCGGTGTCGTATGTCTCGTCGGAGCAACCATGCTGCTCCATCGCCGTTTTTTGGACCCACGCATCCGCGCGACATCGGCCTTCTCGGACAACGCCATCCTGGTGATCCTTTACATCCAACTCGTCCTGGGTTTGTCGACCATTTTCGTGTCCGTGCAGCACTTGGACGGCGAGGAAATGGTGAAATTCATGAAGTGGGCGCAAGGGATCTTCACGTTCAACGCCGGCGCAGCGGACTACGTGGCCGGTGCCAGCATCATATTCAAGCTGCACTTGGTCCTTGGTCTGACCATCCTGCTGCTGTTCCCGTTCACCCGGCTGGTGCACATCTTCAGTGCACCGGTACGCTATTTGTGGCGGCCGGGCTATCAGGTGGTCCGCGCCAGGCAGTCCGCGGTCAATCCGTCGTCGCGGGCGCCGGGCGAAACCGCCTGAACGGTTTGTGTCTCGAATAGGGCCGGTGGAGGCACGCATATGACAGGCATTACGATCAACGGCGTCACGATCCCGGACGGGGCGATTGCGGCGGAAGTTCAGAATCATCCGTCCGGATCAGAAGAGGCGGCAATCGCGGCTGCTTCCCGGGCGCTCGCCATTCGCGAAATCCTGCTGCAGGAAGCACGCCGGCTCGATCTGCACCCGGAACCGGTCCTGGTCGACGAGGCTCGACGAGAGACCGAGGACGATGCCCTGATCCGCCAGTTGCTCGATAGGGAGATCGCGATACCGCAGGCGGACGAGCAGATGTGCCGACGCTACTACGAAAACAATCGAAAGCGCTTCGTCCAGGAGGACATCTTTGAGGCCTCCCACATTCTGTTCTCCGCCTCGCCCGACGACCCTCCATCGTACGAGAAGGCGGTGAAGGAGGCGGAGGCCATTGTCCGCATGGTTCGAGAGCGACCCGACATGTTCGAAAGCGCGGCCCGCGAGCGGTCCGATTGCCCATCGGCAAAAGACGATGGACGGCTCGGGCAAATCACCCGCGGCCAGACTGTTCCGGAATTCGAAGCCGTCCTCTTCGACATGACCGAGGGACAACTCTGCGACCAGCCGGTCAGGTCCCGCTTTGGTGTTCACGTGGTGCGGCTGGACCGCAGGATCATGGGTGGCCCCCTGCCGTTCGAGGCGGTGCAACAGAAAATCGCGGACTATCTGCACGAAGCAAGCTGGCGTCGCGCGGTGTCCCAGTACATCCGGATCCTGGCAGGCCGGGCCGAGATCGTCGGTGTCGATCTGGGGGACAACACGTCACCCTTGGTTCAGTAAGTCCCGTAGAGGACGTCGAACGTGCACGATGATGCGCCGTGGCCGGCCGCGGTGGCTGGGTTGCGTCAGCAGGCGACCCATGGGGCGGCGTCAGAGCAATTCCGCTTGAGGCCGGGGTGGGCGACGCATGGCTTCGGCCGATGACAAATCCATTTCGCTATTTCAACAATTCACCCTAGGTCATCCGACCCACGGTGATGATGTACATCCGTTATCCGATGTCGCTTCAGCAGGTTGAGGACATGCTGTTCGAACGCGGCATCGACGTCTGCCACGAGACGGCGCGGTTTAGGGGCATCAAGACCCTGCAGGAGTTCGCGTCCGCGCACGCCTCGATCCGCAACCATTTCAATCTCGACCGTCACCTCACCCGCAGCGACATCATTAAGGAGAACAGCACCGCCGCCCTGGCCAAGTGGCGTCAATTGGTGGCCTGAGAGCGCCGCGGCCTCACACTTGGAGACTGGTTCGCATTAGACTGACAGCACCGCCACCCTTCACCCATACGGGCTTCGGGTGGCAGGCCACCTTGGTGGTCTGGCGCCCGAAACCGTTAGAGCGAAGGCGTGTCCGCCGAAGCCTTAGCGTAGGCGGACCGGTCCCGCGTTCGGTTTCGCGAACGGAAGAGCGACGTGCGACAGGTCTTGTCGCCGTCCAGCTCCTCATTTTCTCCGCGTCGGGATGTGACGGTTCGGTTTCGCGTGGCCGGTTGATTGGCAAGGACAGCGGTCAATTAGAAACGTGGTCATGTCTTGAATTCTGCGTTTGGCCCGCCACCCTGAAGCCGCACCCGATAAATCGGCTATACCCTGCAATGCACGGCTCAAAACCTGACCTTGGCTCCGGGAGTCTCCATACTGGCGACCGACACTTCGAAGAAAGCCGGTGGAACCCAATGCGCACCCTGTTCGTTCTTTTCGATTCGCTGAACCGCCGGGCGCTCTCGTGCTATGGCGGTGACACGATCACGCCAAACTTCACACGGTTGGCGGAACGCTCGATCGTATTCGACAACCACTATGTCGGCAGTTTGCCATGCATGCCAGCGCGCCGCGATATGCACACGGGTCGGCTGAATTTCCTGCACCGCAGCTGGGGGCCGCTGGAGCCGTTTGACGTCTCCTATCCAGAAGTTCTGAAAGAGAACGGCATCTACACCCACCTGGTGACCGATCACTATCACTATTTCGAGGATGGCGGGTCGACCTACCACAACAGATACACAACGTGGGAGTTCCTGAGAGGCCAGGAATGGGACCCGTTCCGCGCCATCGTCAAGCCGCCAGTGGAGAAGTTCAAGGCGACCTATCACTCGAGCCAGTATGCGGACCACCGTGCGTTCAGCGGCCGCCTGCAGAATATGATCAACCGGGAATACGTTCGCGCCGAGGAGGACTACTCGCTCGCAAAGTGTTTCGGGCGCCTGATCGCGTTTCTGGATACCAACCGCGATGCCGACGATTGGCTGGTTCACATCGAGTGCTTTGATCCGCACGAACCTTTCACCGCGCCCCAGCGTTTAAGGGATCTCTATCCCCGCGACTACAAGGGTCCCGTTCTCGACTGGCCGCGCTACAAGATGGTTGACGAGAACCGGACCGAAGTCGAGGAACTCCGTGCCAACTACGCAGCGCTTGTGACGATGTGCGACGAACAGCTGGGGAGGCTGCTCGACCACATGGACGAGCACGATCTTTGGCGCGACACGGCGGTCGTCCTGTCGACGGATCACGGATTCATGCTGGGCGAACACGATTGGTGGGCGAAGAACCGCCAGCCCTTCTATCAGGAAATCGCCCACATTCCGCTGATCATATACCATCCTGCATTTGCGGATCGCGGTGGCGAACGGCGGCAAGCACTGACGCAGACAACGGACATCATGCCGACACTGCTGCAACTTCACGGTGCGGAAGTACCGCTGCGCCTCGATGGCCGGTCGCTCGTCCCCGTCCTTGCGCAAGACCAGGAGGTTCACGGTGCCGTACTCTACGGCTTGTTTGGCGCCGCAACCAACGTGACGGACGGTCGTTACACGTACTTTCGCTACCCGGACAACATGGATACGCAAGAGCTGTGGGAATACACGCTCATGCCGACACATCTGAAAAGCTTCTTCAAAGCGAAGGAGTTCGAGAATGCATCCTTGGAGCGGTCGTTCTCGTTTCTGCGGGGATATCCGGTCTTGAAGTTGCCGGCACGTCGGGATGCGCAGCGGCCGCCCGGACAGGGCGGTCCCCCGATGGATACCCGCACCGTGCTTTACGATCTCGTGGTCGACCCGCAGCAGCTGTCGCCGATCGATGACGACGAAATCGAAAGCCGGATGGTCGACACGATGATCACGCTGATGATGGCAAACGAGGCACCGCCCGAGGCCTATGCGCGGCTCGGATTGGCTGTGCCAGCCTGACCGGGGGTTGGTTGGATTTGCAAGGTGATTTCGCTTTTCAACCTGCGCCGCTGTCCGACAACCGGGCTCCCAGCCCCGGACCATCCGGAACGCGCGCGCAGCCGGCATCGAATTCCGGTGCCGGGTCGATGATCTGGCGAAAACGCGGAGACTCGTCGAACTGATGTTCGAGCCGCTCGCTACCGCCGAGCGCCGCCGCCGCATGCACGCTGAACAGGTGCGCGACCGGTCCGCTGGGATTGTGGATCGAACACGCGATCCCCGCGGACGCGGCTATTTCGGCAATGCGCAGGAGCTCGCCCGGCCCCCCGCAATATTTCACGTCCGGCATGATGACGTCGTAAGCGTCGCCGCGCACATAGGCCTCGAAGCCGCCGGTTCCGTTCATCGTCTCGCATCCCGCCAGCCGCATGCCGTATTCCGAACAGCGCGACCGTAACGCCCTCAGCTTCGGAATTGCGTCGTGTGATTCCGGGATCGGGCACTCGAACCAGACGACGCCCAGATCCGCCAGTTCCGGAACGAGCGACATCGCGCGGTCGAAAGAAAAGCGCCAGTGGCAATCGACATACAGCTCGGCGCGGCCGGCAACCGTCGCGCGGATGGCGCGGACACGGTCGAGCCCGGCGTCGACAAGCCGGGTGCCCTCGGGCGAGGCGCAAGTGTCCGGCGCGACCTCATCGAAAGGAGCAACCTTGTTTGCCGCAAATCCCGCGTCAGCGGCTTCGCCGGCGCTCCGCGAAAAACCTTCGGGCGTTCGTGGGTGCGTCCGGCGATTGATGTTGGCGTAAACCGGCACCGACCGGCGCTCCGCACGACCGCCGAGGTGCCGTGCCAGCGGAACGCCCCTGTTTCTGGCGCAAAGGTCCTGCAACGCCTGATCAAGGGCCGATGCCACGGTCCAGTCGCTGAACGACCCGCCGTGCGCCTGCGCGAGCGACGCACCCGCAGGGGACTCGATGGATTTTCCCACGACCCCTTCGGCGACGTGTCGCATGCGGGTGTCAAGGCTGTGGTCCGCGCGGTCCGTGGTGAACTCGCCCAGTCCGACGGAACCGTCGCTCGCCGTCAGTTTCAGATGCCGCCAGAGCGTCTTCTCGCTCACGCGGATCAGGACGATCTCGACCTCCTCGATACTGACCACCGACCGGCAACTCCCTGCGTTGCTATTGAGGCTTCAGGGCCATTATGAGAGCGCGCTCTCGAGCGCCGCGATCTTGCCTTCGCTGAGATACCCGTATCGATTGATGTGGACCCTGCCGCCCGCGGCGCGATGGACGGCGCGGAATCGCCTCACCACATCGGCAACCGGGCCGTAGCTGTGGGTCAGGCCCCACAGGCGTGCGTGCGATGCTTCTGCCGCCGCGACACGGATCTTCCGTTCGATGAGCGCATCCGGCGCCGGGTGCGGTTGATCGGGTCTTGGATAGACGGTCGTCGAGAAATCGCCCCCCCTCGGGCGAGGTGCCGAGCAGCGCCCGGACCGTCGCAAGATGACGCTCCGGATCGCCGCCGGAAAAACCGAGCAGGCGCCGGACGTAGGCGCGTTCGATCATCGGCCAATGCATCGTGTAGAGCTTGACGCCGATGTCCGACACCAAGGGATCGATCCCTGCGATCGAAAACCCGGAAAGGACATTCAACGGCGGCGGAAAGCACTGGAGGTAGCATCCGACACGGCCGTGCGAAGCATCGCGTACGGTATCGGCGAGGAAGCCCGCATAGTCGACGACGAGCGCGCGGCGGTAGCGGATGAGTTCGGCAACCGCCGGCAGCGTGTCCGCGATGCCTTTCGAATCCTCCAGGCTGAACGCGGCGGCGGATGCCCCCGCAGTCCGTCCAAGGGCCAACGCCTTCAGTTCGGGGACGCATTCCACCAGCCGGGCCTTGAGCCCCTCGGCATCGAAACCGAGCGATTGACCGAGGCGCATGGCATGGGTGCTGAAATCGAACGAGAGGCTGTCCGGATGGTAAGGCGGATACTCGGGCCAGTCGAACCGGACGACGTCCATGTCCGGATAGTTTTCGACGAGATCGCGCACCAGGGCCGCGACGTATCCGCGAAGGTCCGGATGCGCCAGCGAGAGGTTGGCATCGACGCGTGGGGTGACGGTCTCTCCGAACGCAGTCCGCGGCTCGGCGTCCACCGCCGTGCCGCTTGACTGGACCCGGTAGCATGGCGGCGCGGCCGCCATGATCTGCATGTGGGTCTCCACGCCGTTTCGTTTCAGTTCGGCCAGGAATGCCACGACCTTCGGGCCTTCCGTGTCGGTGAGCCGGTCCGGTTCCGGCGGCTGAAACGCAAGACCGGCATAGAACGCGCGGCGCGGGGCGAAGCTCGGGGCCGATTTGACGTAGAGCCAGCGTCGTCCCCACAGCTCCCGATCCAAGAGCCGATCCTTGCCGGCGCCCGCGTCCAGCGGCGGCGCCCG
>Ga0209783_1000130_pt1 | contig 25422 bp, 30 predicted proteins | sample WorMetfiPIANOSA1_FD_187395 | JGI IMG/M metagenome (GOLD analysis project Ga0209783, IMG submission 187395) | Marine gutless worms symbiont microbial communities from Max Planck institute for Marine Microbiology, Germany - Olavius filocauda... | ecosystem: Host-associated > Annelida > Digestive... | reverse complement strand
GGGGGGGGGGGGGGGGGGGGGGGGGGGGGGGGGGGTCGTTTCGATCCTCTGGTTTCTGTCAGGAAAACTGCGTATGGCGCTTGCCTACTACGGTGTCTCGGTTTCCAGCGAGACGCCGATGCAGGTGCCCTACGGCGTGGCGATTGCTGCCGGCGGGCTGCTGATGGCCGTCCGTCTGGCCGGACTGTGACAGGAGGAGAAGATGGTGCATTTCCGAGCGATTGCCTTGTTCGTGTTCGTTTCGGCCCTGGCCTTGTCGGCCGCGCACGTGACCCAAAGCCGTTGGCTGCACGTTTCCTATGACGGCAAGCGCGGGCCGGTGAACCATTCGCTGTCGGCGACCGCCGGCAAATTCTGGGGCGTCTGACGGCGCTCGCAAGCCTAGCGGGGAAGGTGTGTTTTGCGTTTGCGTATCATCATATTGGCTTTTGTCGCCATCGGGATGGCGAGCGGCACGGTGTTTCTTGCGCAGGACTGGCTGCAGGCCCAGCGCGACGCCTTGAATGCGCAGCTTGCCGCCCGCCAGACGGAAGCGGGGCCGGAGGTCGAAGTTCTTGTGGCGGCGGAGAACCTGCCGCGCGGGACCTTCGTCAAGGAGAGCAACCTGCGCTGGCAGGCCTGGCCCGAGGACGGCGTGACCGAGCAATACATCGTGCGCGAGGACGGCCGCGCGGAGTCCGGCACGGTGTTCGAGGACATGATCGGCGCCGTCGTGCGCAACGGTCTGACGGTCGGAGAGCCGATCACCGACGGGCGGCTCGTCCGGCCCGGCGACCGGGGATTTCTGGCGGCCGTCCTGCGCCCGGGACAACGGGCGATCTCCGTTCCGGTCAGCGCGACCGCCGGCGTGGCCGGGTTCGTCTTTCCGGGCGACCGGGTCGATCTGATCCTGACCCACGAGATCCAGCGGCCCGGCGAGGATGTGACCCGGCGGGCATCCGAAACCCTGCTGCACGACGTGCGCGTGCTGGCGGTCGACCAGTCGGTCGACGATCAGAACGGTGCGCCGAAGGTCGCCAAGACCGCGACTATTGAAGTCACGCCCAAGCAGGCCGAAATGATCACGGTCGCGCTGCAGATCGGCCGGCTTTCGCTGGCGCTGCGCAGTCTGGGCGTCGACGAACAGGAACCGAAGTTGGTCGAACAGCGCACCCACACTTGGGACACGCAGGCCAGCAGCCTGATCGAGGGCAGTGCAGGCCCGCAAGGACCCAAGGTCACGGTCTATAGGCGCAACGAGGCCCAAACAGTCATTTTCGGAAGGGGACTGCAATGAAGCGCCAGTTCCTTGCCGTGACCCTGATGGCGGCTCTTGCGGCCGTCCCTGTGCGTGCGGACGACAGCCTTCTGTACCTCGCCGGGCGTCCGGTCGACAGCCAGATGGGTTCGGACCAGCTTCGCCATCGTCTCAAGGACTTCCTGAGCCGCAGGACCACGGTTTCGGCCCCGATCCGTCGCGTCGAGCGGACGCATGACGTGGCGGCCCTGTCGGTCGAGATCCCGGTTTCCAGGGAAACGACGGCAAATGCGCACCTTGACGTCGCGCATCCCCACAAGGAGGCGGTCCCGACAAGTTCGGAGATCATGCAGCCGCCGGAGGAGATTGTACTTCCGCCGGAGGTCTTGGTTGCCGCCCTGACGCTCGATGATTTCGACGCGCCGATCCCGGTCCAGAACGACCGCGGGCCGCGGGAAGTGGTGCCGGGCGGTAACGTTGCCGTCCACGTTCCGGAGGAGATTGTACTTCCGCCGGAAGTCTTGGTTGCTGCGCTTACGGCCGATGCCTTCGGCGCACCGGTTGCCATGCAGGACGACAGCGGGCCAAGGGAATCGCTGTTGGACCGCGACATTGCCGTCCACGTTCCAGAGGAAGTCATCCTTCCGCCAGAGGTTTTGGTCGCCGCCCTGCCGGCTGATGCCTTCTTTGCACCGGTTCCGACGATCGTTGAACCGGAGCAGGTGCTGGATCGCGACATCACCGTCCATGTTCCGGAGGAAGTCATCCTTCCGCCGGAGGTTTTGGTCGCTGCCTTGCCGGCGGACTCCCTTGCGGCTCCGGTCTCTATGCTGACAGATGCCGCGGTGATCGCGCCTGAACTGGATCTGGCGCTGCCCGCCGCGGAGACGGCCGTCGACCGCGCCCAGTTTGCGCATTTCAGCGAACGAGAGCGCGCGGTTGTCTTTAGATACCGGCGAAGACGTGCTGACGACGCTGGGTCTGGAGCCAAAGGTGGAATCGTTGCCGCCGGCTTCGTCCAGTGAAGCGGGCGCGGAAGACGGAAGGATCCTGACCGGCGCCAGCGAGGGCATCATTCAAGTGGCAGCGGCCGGGCCGGCGCAGCTTGCGCCGCAGCAGTCCTCCGGCGCAGCCGACCTCCAGCCAGAGAAGGCCAGCGAGCCCGTCCTGCAGCCGCGGCCGCTGCGCAAGCCGGATCGCGGCTATACGCAACTGGCCGCATTGTCGACGGGCCCGGCGCCGTCAACTCAGGCGATCTCCATTGATGGCCGGGGCAAGCCCTTGATCATTCAGACCGGCAAGGGCCGCATGCTGCGCTTGCCCGAGGCGGTGGATACCGTGTTCGTCGCCCAGCCCGAAATCGCGGACATTCAGATGAAGTCGCCGCGCCTGCTTTATCTGTTCGGGCGTCAGCCCGGCGAAACCACGATATATGCGACGACCCAGGACGACACGGTCGTTCTCAACCAACGCATTCAGGTCGCGCATAATCTTGATCCGCTGAACGAGCTGATCCGGGCGGTGCATCCTGAATCCGTGATCGAGATGCGGTCGCTGAACAACACCGTCGTGCTGACGGGTCTGGTGCCGGACACTGCGACGGCAGAAGACATCTTTCAGCTGGCCGGCCAGGTCCTGGGAGAGGACGGCCGCGTGATGAACCGGATCAAGGTCGCCGGCATCAACCAGGTCAATCTTAGAGTCCGGATCGCCGAGGTGCGTCGCGAGATCAGCAAGGAACTGGGCTTCAACTGGGACGTCCTTCGGACCACGGGGTCCCTGGCGATCGGCTTCGCCACCGCGGGATTCGGTTCGGTAACGTCGGCCGCGACCAATGTGATTACGACCGAGGCGACGTTGGGAAGTCTGGACATTAACTCGGTCATCGACGCGCTTGATGACGAAGGACTCATCTCCGTCCTGGCGGAACCCAACTTGACGGCCATGAACGGCAAGGTCGCCAATTTCCTGGCGGGCGGCGAGTTTCCGATCCCGATCGCGCAGGGCGACGACACCATCTCGATCACCTTCAAGCAGTTCGGCGTCAGCCTGTCATTCTCGCCGCAGATCCTGGAGAAGGGCCGCATCAACGTCAAGGTCCTGACCGAGGTGAGCCAGCTCTCCGATGCCGGCGCCGTCGAACTCAGCGGTTTCTCAATACCGTCGCTGACGACGCGGCGGGCAGAGACGACGGTTGAGCTGCGCAGCGGTCAGAGCTTTGCCATTGCCGGTCTGCTGCAGAACACGATCAACCAGAGCATCAACGAGTTTCCAGGATTGGCCGATCTGCCCATCCTCGGTCCTCTGTTCAAGTCAGAGAGCTTCCAGCGCGACGAGACCGAACTGCTGGTCGTGGTCACGCCCTATCTGGTGCGGCCGACCAATGCGCAGATTGCATTGCCAATGGACGGCTACGTGCCGCCCACGGATACGGAGCGTTTTCTGCGGCAAACCAACCGTCCGCGGGTTCCCGACAGCAATGCGGCCCCCAGGGACCGCGGCGGGCGCCCCGGCAGCGTCGGCGAAGCCGGGTTCATTGTCAGGTAGAGGGACAAATGAAAAACATCATCGCAGCACTCTCGATATCGTTGTTGTTGTCGGCATGCGGCTTGGGAGTTCAACGCACCGAGTACGAAGCAGACATCGACTATCGTGTCGATGTGGCGGCTTTCACGCATGACGTGCCGTTCGCCAACGGCGCCGCTGCTGCGGCGCCGGCCCAGATGCAGCGGCTGAACGGGTTCTTGTCGACCATCGGCATCGGCTACGGCGACAGCATCTCACTCAGCGGCGGGACCCCGGACCAACGTCGTGCCTTGGCGGAACACTTGAAGCCGCTGATGCTGGAGGTTCACGCCTTCCCGGATCTGGGCGAACCCGGCGCGGTTACAGTGACTGTTGTCCGCCATGTGGTCACGGCCCCGGCCTGCGGCGACTGGAGCAAGCCGTCCGAGAAGGACCACGCCAATTCGACCGGCCCGAACGTGGGCTGTTCGACGAACGCGGCCTTGGCGCAGATGGTGGCCAACCCCGCGGACCTTTTGGGTGGCGGAACGTTGCAGCCATACGATTCCGAGACCGAGGCGCTGGGCCTGCGCAACTTCCGCGCGGGCAAGAAACCCTACGTTATCCAGAACAGCACCAGTGGATCGGGCGGTGGGGAATAGCAATGAACGCGGAAATCAATGCGGTCCAGGCCTACCAGATCACCGGGCGCGTTCAGGCGTTCACGGACGATCCGAACACGCGCGACGTGCTTAGTCGCCTGATGGATGGCGGCCTGTTGCAGCCGGCCGAGGTGATGCCCGGCGGCGTCGCCGAGGCCCTGGAACAGATCCAGTTCGACGCCGACGCGATCATCGTCGATGTGACGACGTCGACCGACCCGGTCGGCGATATCGCCGACCTGGTTCAACGGTCGGGAAAACAAGTGGTCGCAATCGGAACCCAGAACGATGTTTCGCTCTACCGCAGCGTCCTGGCGGCAGGTGCCGTCGACTACTTGGTCCAGCCGATCACGGATGAACTGCTGGTCGATGCGCTGAGCCGGGATCCATCCAATGTCGGCGGCGAAGAAGCGGAGCCGGAAGGCTGTCGCACCACCGTCATAACCGGCGTTCGCGGTGGCATCGGCGCCAGCACGGTCGCGGTCAGCACTGCCTGGACGCTGGCCGAAGAGTTCGGCCTGCAGACCGCGCTTGTCGATCTCGATCTCAACTTCGGCACCTGCGCCTTGGCTTTGGATCTGCTTCCGGGGCGGGGCTTGCGCGAGGCGATTGAGCACCCTGAGCGCATCGACTCGCTGTTCGTCGGCAGCGCAATGATCAATGCCACCGACCGCCTGTTCGTCCTGGGCGGGGAAGAGCCTTTGGATCGCGAGCTTTATGCGTCCAGTGCCGCGATTCACCAGCTTCTGGCGGCGATCCAGCCCAACTTCAATGCGATGATCGTCGACCTTCCGCGGTCGATGATCACAACTCAGCAGGATCTTCTTGCCGATGCGTCGACCATCGTCCTGGTCACCGATCTGTCGATTGGGGGACTGCGCGACACGCTGCGCCTGAAGACGCTGATGAAGGAAAATGCGCGGCAGGCAACGTTGCAGATCGTCGCGGTCGAGCCGGCCAACCGGAAACCGCCGATGACGCGCAAGGAGTTCGAAAAGGGGATCGACGGCAAGATCGACATCCTGCTGCCCTACGACCCCAAGATCACCGCCGCGGCGTCCAACCAGGGCAAGGCCTACCGGCGTTGGCGGGCAAGCGTCACCCCCTGGTCAAGTCTCTGCGCCAGGTCGCTAATTCCTGCGGCGAACCCCGTGACACGGGCAAACGCGAAGCGAGGAGGGCGTGGTGGCGCTTTTAGGAGGCAGGTCCCGAGGCAACGAACCGGAAGCCGCTCCACCGTCCGGAAACAACACCGTTTCGCTGGTCGCGCAAATCAAGCCGATCATTCACAGCGGCGTCGATCCTGCCATGGTGGAAAGCCTCAAGCGGGGGGACCTTGCAGGCAGGGTCAAATCGCTGGTGGGCGACTATCTCCGCAAGGAAGGCATCAAGCTCAACATGCTGGAGGAGCGCAACCTGGTCACGGTCCTGGTCAACGAGCTGTTGGACAAGGCGACCGAGGCTCAGGCGCCGGCCCAGTCCGCAGACGCCGTCGGTGGCCGCAATGGCACAAAGTCGGGGCCGGAAGGTGCGCCGCGCGCCCAGGTGAACGGCCGCGCACAGGCCGCGCCAACGCCCGTCGGGCAGGCCGCTCCGTACCCGCCGCAAACCCCCAACAGCAGTACGCGCGTATCGATCAGCGCCAAAGGAATCGAAACAACGTCGAACGCAGCTCCGGCGGTCAACGGCGGCGCAGCCCCTGCGGACGAACCATCAACGGCCACCAGTCACGACAGCATCGATCGGGCGCTGGAGCGCTTGCGGCCCGTCCTGATGGAGCGGATCGACGTCGCCGCGGCGGCCAAGCTGTCCAGGGCGGTGTTGGCCGACGAGGTCGCCGAGATCTGCCAGGAGATCCTGCGCGAGGAGAAGCTTCACCTGAACACGCTGGAACAGCGCGATCTGGTGACGATCCTGGTCAACGACATGCTGGGACTGGGGCCGCTGGAACCGTTGCTGGCCGACGACGCGGTCACCGATATCCTGGTCAACGGCCCCAAGCAGACCTACGTGGAACGCAAGGGAAAGTTGGAGCTGACCGACGTCACCTTCCGCGACAATGCCCACGTGATGCAGATCTGCACCCGCATTGTCAGCGCGATCGGGCGGCGGGTCGACGAGTCCAGCCCGCTGTGCGACGCGCGTCTGGCCGACGGAAGCCGCGTCAACATCGCCATTCCGCCGCTTGCCCTGGACGGGCCGTCGATCTCGATCCGTAAATTCGCCAAGCAGAAGATCACCCTGGACAAGATGGTCAGCCAGGCAAACATCAGCGCGCCCATGGCGACTGTCCTGCAGATTGCCGGACGGGCGCGGCTGAACATTCTGATTTCGGGCGGTACCGGCTCTGGCAAGACGACTCTTTTGAACGCGATGAGCCGCCAGATCGACTCCGCCGAACGGATCGTCACCATCGAGGACGCCGCCGAACTGCAGCTCCAACAGCCGCATGTGGTGCGGATGGAAACCCGTCCGGCAAACCTGGAGGGCGAGGGCGAGGTCACGATGCGCGACCTGGTCAAGAACTCGCTGCGCATGCGGCCCGACCGCATCATCCTGGGCGAGGTGCTTTCTTCCGAGGCGGTGGACATGTTGCAGGCGATGAACACCGGCCACGAAGGGTCGATGTGTACGATCCATGCCAACAACCCGCGTGAGGCCCTGACCCGGCTTGAAAACATGATCGGGATGGCCGGCATCAACCTGCCGTCCAAGGCCGTCCGCACCCAGATCGCCTCGGCCGTCGACATGATCATTCAGGTCAGCCGCATGCGCGACGGCATGCGGCGCATCACGCATATCGCGGAGGTGGTCGGGATGGAGGGCGACATCATCACTACGCAGGAGTTGTTCGTCTACAAATTCGAGGGCGAAGACAACAACGGCATGCTGGTGGGCCGTTTCGAACCCAGCGGTCTCAGGCCGCACTTCTCGGAGAAAGCCGCCTATTTCGGCCTCGATCGTCCGTTGATGGAGGCAATCGGCTGATGGAGCTTCTTGTCGGCATCGCAGGCGGCTGGCCAGCCATCCTGATGATTGGCATCGGCTGCGGCGACCGTGCTTGTGCTGGTTTTCGCCGGTGCGACATTGACCAATCGCGGCCGCCACCGCCAATTGCGACGGGTCGAAGTCGTGCGAAGCCGCTTCACCCCGGGCATGATCGCTCCAACGCAGGCGAGCAGTCTGCGTCTGAACGAATCGCGGTCGTTCGCGGACGGGTTGGTTCAACGCTATCTGCCGCGTCCGGACGCATTGGCGGTGCGGCTTCGGCGCACCGGCTTTGGTTTGACGATCGGGCACTTCGCGATCATCTGCCTGACCGTCTGTTGTGCCATATTCGCGGCCGGCCTTTGGCTGTTTGCATGGTCACCCGGACTTGCGGCTTTGGCTGGCCTGGGAGCGGGCCTGACGCTTCCGCATAATGCGGTCAGTATCATGATCGCCCGCCGACAGCGGAAATTCACCGAGAAGCTGGCCGAAGCCATTGACATCATGGTGCGCGGCCTGAAGGCAGGCCTGCCGGTGACGGAGTCCATAAATGCGGTTGGCGTTGAGGCGCCGGAGCCGGTTCGTTCGGTATTCAGGCAGATCGCCGATCTGGTCAAGGTGGGCGATCCCCTGGAGAACGCCATCGAAAAGGCGGCCAAAGAAATGGACACGCCCGAATTGAAGTTCCTCGCCATTACCCTGTCCATTCAGAAAGAGACTGGCGGCAACCTGGGCGAGACGCTGGAGAACCTGGCTGAAATCCTGCGAAAGCGGCGGCATATGAAGCTGAGAATCCGCGCAGTGTCGTCAGAGGCCAGGGCCAGTGCCTATTTCATCGGATCGCTGCCATTCGTGATGTTCGCGATCCTCTGCCTGACCAGCGAAAGTTACGTGATGCAGCTTATCTACGATCCGCGCGGCCATGTCATGATCGGCGTGGGTTTGGGAATGATCACGATGGGCGCGCTTGTCATGTTCAAGATGGTGAGGTTCGACATATGACGTTCGACACCCTGCTGCCCGAGGGCCTCACCTATGAACAGCTTCTGGCCTATGGCGCCGGATTGGCGGTGCTGTTGGGGGTCGTCACACTGTGGTTTGCGACGATCGAACGACAGCCATCGGCCGGCCGCTTGAAGGCGTTGAAACAGCGTCGCGACGACCTCTACATCTCGGTCAAGTCGCCCAAACGGCGCGGCCTGTCCCAGCACGGGCTGGGCTTGGCGCGCCGCGTAACCAAGCGGTTCAAGCTTTTGACCGGCGAACAGGCCGCCAAGGCATCGCAAAAACTGATGCAGGCGGGGTATCGATCGCGCGATGCGGTCACGGTCTACATGTTTGCGAAGCTGGTATTGCCGGCCGCTTTCGGCCTTGCGATGGCATTCGTCCTCTACACCATCGAACCGTTGCACCTTGACGGCCAGGTCAGCCTGATCATCGCCTGCGGCAGCGTCTTGTTCGGTTTCTTTGCGCCAGAGATCTTCGTGAAGAACCTGGCTGACCGGCGCAGGCAGGTTTTGTCTCGTGCGTTGCCCGACGCGCTCGACTTGATGGTGATCACGTGCGAGGCCGGCCTGAATCTGGACTCCAGCCTTTCGCGTGTCGCACGGGAAATGCGGCTGTCCTGCCCTGAATTGGCCGACGAATTGGAGTTGACCTCGATTGAGCTGGGTTTCCTGCCCGAGCGGCGTCAGGCGCTGGAGAACCTGGAAATCCGGACGGGGCTGCCGATCGTCCGGGCACTGGTCAGCACGCTGGCGCAGGCGGAGAAATACGGCACGCCGCTGGCCCAGTCGCTGCGGGTGCTTGCAAACGAAATGCGCGACGAGCGTCTGATGAAAGCCGAGGAGAAGGCCGCGCGCCTGCCGGCGACGCTGACCGTCCCCATGGTCCTCTTCATTCTGCCGGCTCTGTTTATCGTCCTGATCGGGCCGGGGATCCTCAGTGTGATCGACAATCTGAAGAACCTTAGCCTGTGATGCGGGAGGTCAGAACCGTTGCTGATCCTGATAGGCACGAATGGCCGCAAGCCGGCGGGACGGATCGTCAATCGCCCTGAGGGTGGCGAAGTAGGCGATATTGCGCCGGACCGTTTCTTCGTCCAGATCGATCCGAGCGATTCGGGTAGCCTCTTCGTTGCGGCCGGCCAGACCGTAGACCAGCGCCAGGTTCTGCCGGTGCCGGGCCGATGCCCGGGGATCGCGGGTCACCTGGCGCAGCGTCTCGATTGCGCCGTCCAGGTCCATGGCGAGCGCCTGGGACAATCCCAGATTGCTCAGCACGTCCAGATCGTCGGGCGCGATCGCAAGGGCGGCGCGGTAATGCGTCTGCGCGGCCACATGCTGGCCCATCAGGTCCGTGGCCACGCCCAGTCCCATATGGATCCGGTAGTTGGTCGGGTCCTCGAACAGCGCGTCACGGTAATAGGGCAGGGCGAGCTCCGGCTGGTTCAGGGCGACCATCGCATTGGCCAGGCTGCGCAGGGCCTCCGGGTTGCGCGGCGCCAGCTTCAGCGCCCGCCGGTAGGCCTCCGCCGCTTCTTGGGGGGCCGGCGCCGCTCAGCGCATGGCCAAGGCCGATCAGCGCCGCGATCCGCTCCCTGCGCATCTGATGCGCCTGCCGGTACAGCGAGGCGGCAGTTGCATAGTCGCGCCGATCCATGGCGGCGTCGGCGGCGCGCAAAAGGGCGTCCGGCACTTCCTCGGCCCGGCCTTCCGCACCGGACGCGATCCTGGCCTGCGGCGTTGCCGTGCAGGCGCCGAGGGCAAGCGCAAGCGCCGTGCCGGTCAGCAGGCAGAGCAGGAATTTGGGCAGGCGGGTCTGCATCGGATGTCTACTCGGATTGTCCCTAACAGCGAACAAGAACGCAGAGACGGGAAAGAAAAGGTTAACACGGTGTCGTTCGCAGTATCGACAAATAATAAATATCACTTTACAGCAAACAAAGGCGAGGCGCATGAATAATCGGTTCGCATTGTCTGCGTTATTGCGAGATTTACGTAACAATAAAAGCGGAACTTCTTTTGTCGAGTTTGCTTTTGTCGCGCCGATACTCATTACGATCATTGTCGGCATAATAGAAATATCCATGATCATGCTTGTATCGGCGCTGGTGGAGGGCGGCGTGCGCGAGGCCGCCCGGTTCGGCCTGACGGGATCCACCCCGCCCGGGATGTCGCGCGAGGAATTCATTACCCAACGCATACAGGACATCACGATGGGTTTCATCCAGGTGGACGACAGCAACGTCACTGTTTCCGTCTATCCCAGTTTCGGCGATATCGGCCAGCCCGAGCCGTTTACCGATCAGAATGCCAACGCGACATACGATACTGGAGAGCCCTATACGGATATCAATGGCAACAATGCCTGGGACAACGACATGGGTCAGGCAGGTGCCGGCGGGCCCGGCGAGGTCGTTCTCTACCGGATTGACTATGAATGGCCGCTGATGTTCGGGTTGTTGGCCGCCACGTTGGGCCCCACGATGCAGATGTCCACCTCCATGGCGGTGCGCAACGAACCCTATCTGGTCGGCGGCGGGACCTAGCGGAGGGACGAATGATGCTGACAAAGCTCTTCAAGTGCTCCCGCGGTGGCGTTCTTCTGGAGTTCGGCCTCATCACACCGATCCTGGTGTTTATGATGTTGAACGGGTTCGAGATGGCACGGTTTCTGATCCTGAACCAGAAGCTGCAGCGCACCGCAATGTCCGTTGCCGACCTTGCGGCGCGAGACAACGTCCTGGATACCAACGATTTCAACAACCTGTTTGCGGCGGGAAGCGAGGTGTTCCGGCCCTTCACGCTGGACGCCGACGGCCGCGTCATTGTGAGTTCCATCAACGAAGATGGCGGCGGAAACCCGCAAGTGGCCTGGCAACGTGAAAACGGGACGCTGCTGGCAACCAGCCTGATTGGCTTCGAAGGCGGTGCCGCGACACTGGACGAGCCTGCATTGATCGGCGACGGTCAAACCTTGATCGTTGCAGAGGTATTCTACGATTTTGAACCTCTGGTCGGTGTGATCCCCGCGCCCCGACAGGTCTACCACCGCGCGTTCTACCGTCCGCGCCTGGTGTTGGAGGTCGGGGTTGAATGACCCGCGCCGGTCAATAGGACCGCGGCAGCCCAAGCACATGCTGCGCCAGATAGGCCAGCACCATGTTGGTTGAGATGGGCGCGGTCCGGAACAGCCGGGTCTCGCGCCACTTGCGTTCGATGTCGTATTCCCGTGCGAAGGCGAAACCGCCGAAAGTCTGAAAACAGGCCTCCGCCGCGGCCCAGGCCGCCTCGGATGTCAGCAGCTTGGCCATGTTGGCCTCGGGACCGCAGGCCTCTCCCATGTCGAACAATGCCGCTGCCTTGCGCGCCATCAGGTCGGCGGCCTCGGTCTGGGCCAGGGCCTGGGCCAGTGGAAACGCGATCCCCTGGTTCTGGCCGATTGGCCTGCCGAACACCTCGCGTTCCTTGGCGTAGTCGGTGGCGCGGCGCAGGAAATAACGCGCATCGCCGACGGCCTCGCCCGACAACAGGATGCGTTCGGCATTCATGCCGTCCAGGATGTAGCGGAAGCCCTTGCCTTCCTCGCCCACCAACGCGTCCAGCGGCAGCTCCAGCCCGTCCATGAACACCTCGGTGGTGTTGTGGTTGATCATGGCGGGAAGCGGCTTGATCTCAAGCCCTGCGCCGAGCGCCGATGTGAGATCCACCAGGAACACCGACAGCCCATCGCTTTTGCGTTTGACCGCGTCGATCGGGGTGGTGCGCGCCAACAACAGCATCAGGTCGGAATGCAGGGCCCGGCTGGTCCATACCTTCTGCCCGGTCACCACGTAGCGGTCGCCCTGCCGGACGGCACGGGTCTTCAGGCGGGTGGTGTCGGATCCCGTCGACGGCTCGGTCACGCCGAACGCCTGCAGGCGCAGCCGGCCGGCGGCGATTTCCGGCAGATAGCGGGCTTTCTGGCTGGCTGTGCCATGACGCAGCAGCGTTCCCATGATGTACATCTGTGCATGACAGGCCGATGCGCTGGCGCCGCTTTCGTGAATCGTCTCCAGGATCACGGCCGCGGCACGCAGCGGCAGGCCGGCACCGCCGAACTCCTCCGGGATTAATGCCGCCAAGAAGCCGGACTCGGTCAGCGCCTGGACGAAAGCGGTCGGGTAGGCGGCGTCCTTTTCCAGGTCGCGCCAATAGGCGCCCGGATAGCCGGCGCAGATCCGGGCGACCGCATCGCGGATTTCGGCATAGTCCAGACCCGTGTCCATGCCGTCTCAGCGTCCCTGAAACCGGGGTTTGCGTTTCTCGTTGAAGGCCGCGATGCCTTCCTTCCGGTCCGCCGATCCCACGACCCGGTTGTAGGCCTCGATCTCGAAGGCCAGCCCGGAATGGAGGTCGGCGTCGCCTGCCGCATTCAGCGCCTTTTTGGCCTGGGCAACGGCAAGCGGTGCGTTGGCCGCGATCCGTCCGGCGGTTTCCAGAACCTCCTCCATCAATTTCTTGGGCGGACACAGGCAATTGACCAGCCCCCAGGCCAGCGCGCGCTCCGCATCGAATGGCTGTCCGCCCAGGACGATCTCCTTGGCGCGCCGCATACCGACCGCGCGGGGCAGGTTTTGCGTGCCGCCGATGCCCGGGATGAGGCCCAGCGTGGTTTCGGTCAGCGCAAACCGTGCGGTCTCGGCCGCATAAGCGAAGTCGCAGGCCAGCACCAACTCGCAGCCGCCGGCGAAGGCGGCGCCGTTGACGGCGGCGATCACCGGAACCGGACAGTCCATCAGCGCGTAGGCGGCGCGCTCGAAGATCCTGTGCTGGTGGTGCCAGTCGTCGTCGGACATGGCATTGCGTTCCTTCAAGTCGGCGCCGGCGCAAAACGCGCGGTCGCCGGCCCCGGTCAGCACGACGCAGCGCGTGCCGTCGGTTCGCACGGCAAGCCCGTCCCAGACCGCAAACAGTTCTTCGGCCATCTTCGTGTTGAACGCATTCGCTCGGTCCGGCCGGTTCAGCGTCACCGTCATGACGCCCTCGTCGGGCCGGTCCAGCAGGATGGTCTCGTGTGTAGGCTGCATTCCTCCTCCGCTTCGCTGGGTCCAGGCAAGCGATGGAGTTTAGGCAACGCCATCAGGGAGGTCGAGCGTCGTCAGGCTGCCTGCGGAAGGTCGCCACGGGCCAATTCGCCGCGCGCCTGGCGAATGATGCGGATGGAAGCGTGCAGGAACAGACCGGCCATCAGGCCGGCGACGACAAGGTCGGGCCAGGCCGAACCGGTGGCCCAGACCGCGGCGGCCGCGCCCAGAACGGCGAGGTTGCCGATGGCGTCGTTGCAGCTGCACAGCCAGACGGACCGGACGTTTGAATCGCCGTTGCGGTAACGCAGCAACAAGAGGACGCTCGCCAGGTTCGCCGCCAGCGCGGCGAAGGCGACCGCGCCCATGATCTCCGCCCGGGGCAGGTCCAACACCAGCACGTGGTAGGCGGTGGATCCCAGGACCCACAGGCCCATCGCCGACAGCGAGATCCCTTTCAGCAGCGCCGCCGAAGCGCGCCACCGAAGTGGTTTGCCGATGACGAAGAGGCTCAGCCCGTAAGTCGCGGTATCGGCCAGAAAATCCAGGGCGTCGGCCTGCAGGGCCTGGGAACTCGCTGCGAGGCCGGCGATCATCTCGACCAGGAACATGATCGCGTTGATGGCGATGACGGCAACCAGGGCGCGCCGATAGGCGGGCGACAGCCCGTCGAACTCCTGCGCCTGGTCGCAACAGCCGGGTGCCACCGATTGAACGCTCCGCTTGATCGATCCTGGCTCCAGTGTAATCTCTATAGTCGCTATAGGTTCAAGAAGAATTGCCGTGCCTGATATGACTATCGGGCAGATCGCCCAGGAAACCGGCTGCAAGGTCCCGACGATCCGCTATTACGAGAAGATCGGCCTGTTGCCGGAACCCATGCGTACCGAGGGGAACCAGCGCCGCTACGGGTCGGCGCATGCGGCGCGGTTGGGGTTCATCCGGCACGGACGCGAGCTGGGCTTTCCGCTGGAGGCGATCCGCGACCTGTTGGAGATGGCGGACGACCCGGAGCGGTTCTGCACCCGAGCCAGCAGGATCGCCGGGCGCCACCTGTCCGAGGTGGAACGCCGCATCGAAAGCCTGACCGCGCTGAAAGGCGAGCTGCAGCGCATGATCAACCAGTGCGCCGGCGGGCTGATCAAGGACTGCCGGGTGATCGAGGTCCTGGCGGATCATTCCCAGTGCGGGTCCGACAGTCATTGAGTTGACAGCAGCCCGCCGAGGGGGGGGCTTAGTCGGTCGGGGACGATTCGGGGGAACTGACGAAAGATGAGCCTGGAACTTTGGTTCGCCTTTGCCTTGGCGAGTGCGGCTTTGCTGGCCGTTCCGGGGCCGACGGTGATGCTGGTCTTGAGCTATGCCATGGCCGGCGGCAGGCGCACCGGGCTTGCGACCGTGCCGGGCGTGACGCTGGGCGATTTCACCGCCATGACGGTCTCGTTGATGGGCGCCGGCGCGATCCTGGCCGCCTCGGCCACGCTGTTCACGGCGCTCAAGCTTGTCGGGGCCGCCTATCTCGTCTGGCTGGGGATTCAGCTCTGGCGCACGGGGCTACCCGGCGAGAACCTGGGAACACGTGGGCCGGTCAAGGGACAACGGGCAATGTTCTGGAGCGCTTATGTCGTGACCGCGCTCAATCCCAAGAGCATCGTCTTCTTCATGGCGTTCGTGCCGCAGTTTATCGACCCGGGTGAGGCTGCCTTGCCCCAGTTCGTCATCCTGGAGGCGACGTTCCTTACCCTGGCCGCTCTGAACACGGCGCTGTGGGCCATCATGGCGGGCCAGATGCGGGCGCGCTTCTCCAGCCCCCGGCTGCAGCGGTTGATCGCCAGGGCGGGGGCGGGCGTGCTGATCGGGGCCGGCATCCTCACCGCGGCGGTGCGGCGGAGTACCTGAGGGCCGCGGATGGCTCACGGACAGAGTTAGTCCACCGCCAGCTGTGCCTGCCGGTATTCGTCCGGAATGAAGAACAGGTGGTCCTGGTCTTCCATCGCGGCGTGGCAGCCGATGCAGAACCTGACGTTTTCGCTGCCCTCGCCGTTGGTTTCGCCGAAGAAACTGCCGTCCGGCATGATCATCACGTATTTCCAGTCGCCGCTTGCCGGATTGAAGCCGGCCGGCATCTTTTCCATCGTGAATAGCGGGCCGGCATGAAGCTGACCGTCGTCGGTTGCGGTGAAGCTATCCTTGGCAATGATCGCGCCGACGGGAAAGGTGCCGGCCTGCTCGAACTTCGCGTAAGCCTTGGCCTTGGCGTTGGCATAGTTGCTGACATATCGCGCGCCGTGGGTGGCGGAGATGTAGGGCGCGTTGTTGTAGCGCGTCCACTCCGTGTATTCATTCGCTTCCATGCGGCGCGAAACCCTGTATCCCCGGGCCATCTGCTCGGAGACCCGCTGGTAGATCGCTTCCGCCTGGGCCTTGTCCAGCGAAGCCGGATTGGCGATTTTGAAGTGGCCGACCGGGACGTCTTCATCCTGCGAATGAGCTGGCCGGACCGGCAGCGCGATCAACAGCAGCGCCGCCGTTACCGTCATCAAAGCCGCGAACCGCATGTGGGATCTCATCTCTCTCCGTTCACGAAGCGAGACTCTCCGCACCCCTTCAAGGGCTCATTATGCGCAGATCCGATCCATTCCGATACACATCGCCGTGAACGCACGGCTTATTGAACGGCCGTTCAACCGCCCAGGAACAGGCGCCCGACGTCGGGATTTTCCAGCAGTTCGGTTCCCGGACCGGCAAGCGCCACCTCTCCGGATACCAGCACATAGCCGATATCGGCGAATTCCAGGCCCTTCTTGGCGTTCTGCTCGACCATCACGATGGTCTTGCCTTCGCCGTGCTGTAGGTCGCCCAGGATCTCGAACACCATGTCGATGAACCGCGGTTCCAGGCCGATCGATGGCTCGTCCACCAGCAGGACGTCGGGGTTCATCACGAGGGCGCGGGAGATCTCCAGCAGCCGGCGCTCGCCGCCCGACAGGACCTTGGCCTGCTGCTTCCGCCGTTCCGCCAGCCGGGGGTATTTCTCGAAGACCCGCTCGGCCGCTTCCTTCGCCTCCTGCGGGCTTTCCATCAGGTAGCCCCCCATCCAGAGGTTTTCCTCGACCGTCATGCCCGGGAATACGGATTTGTCCTGAAGGATATAGGCGATCCCCGCCCGGCTCAGCTTCTGGCTGGAGGTCAAGGCGGTGACGTCCTTCCGGTCGTCCCGGTCGCCGACCATGATCTTGCCCGAGAAGATGTTGTTGAAACCGAAGATCGCATGCAGAACCGTGGACTTGCCGGCGCCGTTCGGCCCGATCATGCACAGGGACTGGCCGCGTCCGACCCGGAGATTGATCCCGTGCAGGATCTCCATCTGGCCGTAGCCGGCGTACAGGTCCTCCAGGGACAGGTACGGTTCGCCGCGGGCATAGCCTTCCAGGTCCTCCAGGCGCACTTCCTGGGCGATGGCGGTCGCCTGTTTGGTGACCTCCTCGACCGAGATGACCGTGTCGACCGAGCCGCCGTGATAGCCGGACGCCCGGCTGCCGGTTTCGCCGTCGGACATCAGTGCGCCCCCAGATAGGCGTCGATGACGCGCTGGTCTTTCTGGATCTCCTCAGGGCCGCCTTCGGCCAGCAGTTCGCCGTGGGCCAGGCAGTAGATCTTGTCCGCCATGTTCATGATCACCCGCATATTGTGCTCGATCACCAACAGCGTGATGCCAAGCTATTCGTTTGCCCGCCGCAGGCGGTCGATCAGGCCGTTGATCAGGGTCGGGTTGATGCCGGCCGTGGGCTCGTCCAGCAACAGCACCGTCGGCTCATTCATCAGGGCCATGGCAAATTCCAGCAGCTTCTGCTGTCCGAAGGACAGGCTGCCGGACGTGAGCAGGCGTTTTTCGTAGAGCCCGACGAAATCGAGCAGTCTTTCGGCCCGTTCGCGTTCCTCGGCGGTGTACCTGCTGAACATGTCCAGAAACCGCGCCTTGCGGTGCGGCAGCGAGATCAGCATGTTCTCCACGCAGTTCATCTTGCCGTAGATCCGCGTCTGCTGGAACGTGCGCAGCAGGCCAAGCCGCGCGATCTCCTGCACCCGCAGGCGGGAGATTTCCTGGTCCTCGAACTTGATCGAGCCCCAATCGATCGGGTGATAACCGACAATCGAGTTAAACAGCGTCGTCTTGCCCGACCCGTTCGGGCCGATCAGGCCGGTGATCGCGCCGCGCTTGACGGTCAGCGAAATATCCCGGTTCGCAACCACGCCGCCGAACGACTTGCTGACCTCGGAAACGGCGATGATGTCGTCGCTCATTCCGCGGCCTCCTTTCCCTCGACCCGGATCCCGAACAGTTCGGGCCATTTGGCCGTGGCCCAGCCGATGATGCCCTGCTGGAAGTAGACGACGATGACGATGATCAGCACGCCCAGCGCCACCCATTGCCACCCCAGCAGATAGGTCCAGGTGACCTCCTTGATGACATGGAAGACAACGGCCCCGATCACCGGCCCCCAGATCGTGCCCTTGCCGCCCAACAGCACCATTATCACCATGAAGATGCCGAAGGTGATGGTCGGAAAGGCGACCTCAAGCGGCTCGATGAAGCCGGTCATGTTGCCGAAGATGCCGCCCGCTATGCCCAGGAAGAAGGCAGAGACCGACCACGCCACGGTTTTGTACCGTTTGGTGTGGACGCCCATGCCTTCGGCCTTTTCCTCGTCGTCCCGGATCGCATTCAGCGCCTGACCGAAACGGGTCGAATAAAGCCAGCTGACGAAGCAGAAGACCGCGACCGCCAGCACGAAGTTCAGTATGTAGAAGGAGTTCTTTCCAATGTCCGGATCGCCGGGGAAGGTGGGCAGGGACATGCCGCCGCCGCCGCCGACCCAGTCCCAGGCGCCGACCAGTTCGCCCGCCGCGATCGCGACGCCCAGCGTACCGATTGCGAAATACGGCCCGCGCAGGCCGAACACGATCCAGCCGAACACGATGGCGAACAGGGAGGGCAGGACGCCGGCCACCGCAAGACCGACCGCCAACCCGATGAAATACTGATCGGTGGTGAAGTCGACCTTCACCGCGCCGAAGTGAGCCGTGTATTCGCCGACGTCGAAAAACAGGCCGACCTGGGTGACCGAGCAGGCATACATGCCGGCGCCGAAAAAGAAGATGTTGCCCAGCGAGTTGTAGCCCATCTGCCCGCCCATGATGTCCCAGGTCAGGGCGAACACGATCATTAGCCACAGCATCGCGAACTGATAGGTGTAGGACGGGAACAGGATCGGCCCGAGTATTCCGGCCAGCAGGACCCCGGCATACAGCCCGACCTTGCCTTTGCTCAGCCCGCTCATTGGACCACCTGCCTGAGACGGGCCTGCTGCATCTGGCGCAGCACCAGGACCAGGACCAGAAGGCCAACCACGATCGCCTGCTGGAATTCCGCACCGAAGACGAAGCCGCCGAACTGCTCGATCACGCCCATGCCCAGGCCTGCGGCGATCACCCCCGGCAGGTTCCCGAACCCGGCGGCCGTGACGATCACGAAGGACCGGATGGAATAGGTGATCCCGAAGAAGGGCTGGATCACCCAGATCATCGAGATCAGCGCGCCGGCGGCGCCGCAGATTGCGGCGTTCAGCGAATAGGTGAAGGAATAGACGCTGTCGGTGTCGATCCCCATGACCCGCGCCGCGCGGACATCCTGCGATGTCGCCCGGATCGCCTGGCCCATGCGGCTGTTCTTCATGAACAGGATGACGCCGCCGGCCAGGACCGCGGCCAGCAGGAAGGCGATCAGCTTGACCTGCGGGACCGTGACGATACCGTCGAACAGGAAAAGCGTCTCGAACCCGGCGTTGGCGGTCTGGGTGTCGGACCCGAAGATCAGGTTCAGCACCTGCTCGATCGCGATCGCCAGCCCGAAGGTGGCCAACAGCGACGTAAAAAGGTCCATCTCCACGACGCGGCGGATGATCAGCCGGTAGATGATCCACCCGAAGCCCCATAGCAGAACGAAGGCCACCGGGACGCCGAACAGGGGATGGATCCCCTGCTGGGACATATACCAGGCCACATAGCCGCCCATGATGACGAAATCGCCCTGGGCCAGGTTCTTGACGTTCATCACGCCCCAGACCAGGGCCAGCCCGTAGGCGGCAAGCGCGAAGACCGCGCCGATCAGGAGACCGTCGATCATCAGAGCCAGATTGAAGACGGGCGCCTCGACCAGGATGGAGAGGTTACCCAGGATCTGCGACATCCGCGTGATCCTCGCTTAAGACATGGAAAAGGTGCAAACCGGGGCGATCGCTCGCGCAGAAGTCAAGGGAGCCGGCGCGGGACCTGTTGGCCGGCCGGCTCCCATAGCTCTTGCGAGGACGGGCCTCAGTTCATCGGCACTTCACGCGGCCACTGCAGTTCGTGCGACGCAAAGTCCGAGGGCGCCACGACATTGTAGTCGCCGCTCTGGATCTGACGCAGAACCATCGGCTTGGCGACATTGTTGCCCGCCTCCGAGAACTTGATCGGACCGTAGAAGGTCTGCAGATCCGTCGCCGAGATGGCGTCGCGGACCTTGTCCTTGTCCAGCGAGCCCGCCCGCTCGAACGCGTCCTTCCAGACATACACCGCGGCCGAGGCCTGGGCGGTCTGATAAGGCACCTTCTTCTTGGCATAGGCCGGGTAGGCGGCCTTGAACTCCGTCTCGTATTCGGCCGCCGTGCCGAACAGATCGTCCTTGTAGGACAGGGTCTCCGACCACTGGGTCGAGCACAGGAAGCCGTTGGCGACCGCGCCGAACTTGCCGGTCACATCGGCGGCCTCGCAGTGTGTGATGGCGATCATCGGCACGTCGATCCGCTCCTCGCCGATCTGACGGGTTGCCGTTGCCGCACCCTTCGAGTGGCCCGAAACAACCAGAAGGTCCGGCTTCAGCGCCTTCACCTTCTTCAGGGTCGGGCTCATGTCCGACAGGTCGCGTGGCAGCTTGTCGTCGATCACGATCTTCATGCCGTATTTCTCGGCGTCGGCCACGACTCCGGCGCGGACGTCAAGCGAGAAGGGGTCGTTCTCGAACGCCATGGCGATCTTGACCGACGAAGGATCGCGTCCTTCCTTCCTGGCGACCTCGGCCGCCAGGTCGATGGCGCTGGCCAGGTACTGCTCCGACGTCGACAGGACGGCGAACAGGTACTTGTAGCCCTGCGTGAACAGCGACCGCGAGGCGCCTTCCGCCTCGACCATGGGAATCTGATATTACTCGGTGACCGGCGCGATCGCCTTGATCAGGCCCGAGCTGTATGGGCCAAGCATGTATTGGACGCCGTCCTGGTTGATCAGGCGTTCGGCAAGCTGGGCGCCACGCGCAGGGGTCGACTCGTCGTCGTAGTAGACGACTTTCAGCTTGTAGCTCTTGCCGCCGACCTTCACGCCGCCGGCGTCGTTGATCTTCTTGACCGCGAACTCGTAGCCGTTCTTGGCGTGCTCGCCGTTGGTGGAGTACTTGCCGGTCAGCGAAATCGCCGAGCCGAGGATGATGGTGTCACCCTCGACCTTTGCCTGCGCCGCCGTCGCACTGAGTGCAACGATGGCCGCGCCGACAAGGATCTTGGAACGATGAAGCATGAAACGTCTCCCTGGAGTGATAACGGCTTCTTGATGACCTTGTTTTTCTTGCGTACGAAGCGGTAGACGACCGCATCAAGCCAGCATACTAGCGGCCAAGCCACGGTGCGCAACCGCTAAAGCATTGTTTCCACCATCCGGAACATCCGTCGGTAGTGTTTTTTAGCATTTATTTTCAATATATTACCGCTTTGTATACATTGATTCAAGTGGTGAATCCTAAGGCTCGACCTGAGTAGGCGCGTTGCCCTAGGGTCGAGATCAGGAGCAAGGGAGCGGGGGCCCGAGGTGAAATCCAAAGACCGGCGCCAGGTTCTGATCCGGACCCTATCGGGAACGGCACTCGTTGCGGCTGGTGGCCTGACGGTTCCGGGCCTTGCGGCGGACCGCAATGCCTTCACGCTTGCAACCGCGACGCGCGGCGGCACCTACTATCCGGTCGGCGTTGCCATCTCCACATTGGTCAAGGCCAAGCTGCTGTCGGACAAGGGCATCGACATGTCGGCGCGGAACTCCGCCGGGTCGATCGCCAATATCGGCATGCTGCAGTCGAATGAAGCGCAGTTCGCGATCGTTCTGGGTATCGTCGGCACATTGGCCAGGCGGGGGCAGGGCCCGTTTGCCGGAACGGGACCGGTCGCAGAACTGCGGTCGATCTCCGCGCTGTGGCCGGACGTGGAACACTTCGTGGTCCGCAAGGTTCACCGCAGGACCGGCGACCTGAGGGATTTCCTGGGACTGACCGGCTTACCGGTTTCGATCGGCCGAGACGGTTCGGGCGTGCTGGCGTCGACGCGTCACATCCTGCGCGGCCAGGGCATCGATCCTGACAGCGCCTTCACGCGCGTTGCTTTGGATTACGGCGACAGCGCCACCGCATTGCTGCAGGGGAAACTCGACGGCGCCGCGATGCCGGGCGGGCCGCCGGTCACCGCGGTGACACAGCTGTTCGCACCTGAAGACCCGCAAGTGGCATTGCTGGGGATCACCGACGCGCAAATTCGCGCGGCCGACGCGGGTCTTGGCCTGTGGTCCCGGCACATGATCCCGGTCGGGACTTATCCCGGCCAGTCGGACGCGATTCCGTCGATGGGCCAGCCCAACGTTCTGGTTGCGCGGGCCGACATCGGCGACCGGGAAGTCTACGAGATTGTGAAAACCGTCTACGAACATCTTGATTTCCTGCAGGGAATACACCGCGCCACCGGCGCGATGTCGGTCGAAAGCGCGCTGGTCGGGCTGCCGCTGCCGTTGCATCCCGGCGCGGCGAGGTTCTATCGCGAAGCGGGGCTGGCGGTGCCGAAGCGGCTGCTGCCCTAAGGACCGCCCTGCGCGGTAAGGGGGTCTGAAGATAACCGGCGACCGGCGCAGGGAATCGCCATAACCTGTCAAGCCTGACCGACGCGGCCGGACAGTGCACCTATCGCGTGCGCCGGCATCAACGTCAATCAACCGTGTCGACCGGCTGGCGGGAGCGTGTATTGATCGGAAGGCCAAAATCCGCGGCACAGCGTTTGGTTCTGTTGCTTGGCATGGTTGCCGCTGCCTGTTCCGGCGGACCGGAGACCACGTCGGACGGTGTCCGGATGCCCGAAGTCGGGCTCGATGCGCCGCCCGGGTTCGACGTCGGCGACACATTCCAGTTCGACAATCCGGAGGTCACTTGGACCGTGGTTGCGGTGGAAGACGGCCGGGCCCAGTGGGAAAGCAACGGCGGCGATGCCCAGGTCACCGACATGAACCCGTTGCTGCCGGCCTTGGAATGGAACAGCGAAACCCAGGGCAGTGGAAAGCGGCTGATCAGCAACGTGGACGGCGCCCTGTTTCCGCTGGAGGTCGGCGCCAGGACGACATTCAAGTCGACGGTCAGCATGGACCGGCCCCCATACGCCTGGGAGGCGGACTGGACGTGCGAGGTCGCCGGGGTCAAGCAGATCGAGGTGCCGGCCGGGAACTTCGCGACCTTCGAGGTCGTGTGCACCCGTGCCGGCGCTGACGAGAACCGCTTCTATTACGCTCCGGACCTGGGCCATTGGGTGGTCTCGGCGACCCGCGAGAAGGCGGATGGGCCGTTGCGCTCGCGCCAGCTCGTCGCCTTCAGCAAGGCGCGCGCCAGCACCCTGGTGATCGGCACCGACCCCGCGGGCGAAACCGTGGTCAGCGCCGAGCCTGCGCCAAAGGTGCCGCCGATGCCGGCTGCAGACGCAAAACCCGCCGCGGCGGTCGATGCCAAGCCCGACATGGCCGCGGAGATGCCAAAGCCCATGGCCAAGGCGGCACGGCAGGCTGCCAAGCCCGCAACAGTTGCCACGCTTCCGAACGGCGCGGGAGGGTACGGCCTGCACATCGCATCCTACAAGAACCAGTCCAACGTCGACCCGGGCTGGCGTGCGCTTAAGGAACGATACGGAGAACTCCTGGGTTCCTACGAGCCCGTCGTCAAACGCGTCGACCTGGGCAAGAAGGGCGTTTTCTATCGGTTGATGGCGGGCCCGGTCCGCGACCGTGCGACCGCGCGCGACCGTTGCCGGGCCCTGAGCAAGCGCGGTCAGTACTGCAAGGTCATTGCGCTCTAGCCGGTTCAGGCAAGACCGAACAGCCCGCGAAGCCAGGACAGCAGCGGCAGCGACCCCGCACCGATCATGCCTTCACGGATCAGATACCAGCCGGCGCCGGACAATAGGCCGACGACGATGCCGAACAAAAGCAGGATCAGGCACAACACCGTCATCAGCCAGCGTCGTTGAAGCGCCAGGGATCTGATTTCGCCTGCCAGCACGTCGATCTTGGCGTCCATCCCCTGGGTCGCGGTGGTGAGATCGGACTGAAGCCGGACCAACGCGGCCGACAGATCCGCCCGCAGGGTGTTGTTGGCCTGATGCACGGATTTGGATTCCGACGCGACTATGCGCAGCGCGGCGCGGATCTGGGCCTCCACGGCGGAGAGATGCGCGCGCAGTTCCTCGCGGGATAGTTCGGTCATGGCGTGGCGTCCGTTCGGTTGGCTCTCAGCGGGAACCAGGGTGCATCAATGGCCGGGGTTTTGTCGATAACCGGCCGCGGCAGCCTGTTCCATGCTTAATTTGGCGCTAATTCTGTAAATGTAGTCTTGATCCCGTCAGGAAACTCGGACCAAGTATTGCCCCAGGCGGCAATCGGTACCGCAGGCAAACCGGAAAGGCTGGCATGGCGATCGGCGGCACGATGATCAACTGGGTCGGCGGCATTGCGGGCATCTACGCGATGCTGGTGGTGCTGTTGTACGTGGCGCAGCGGTCGATGATGTATTACCCCGACCGGACGGTCCCGGAACCGGCCGCGTGGGGCGCGCCGCGCATGGAAGCCGTGCGCCTGACCACCGACGACGGCCTGAAGGTCTATGCCTGGTGGCGGCCACCCGCCGACGCCACCAAACCGATTCTCGTCTTTTTTCATGGCAATGCCGGGCATCTGGGCGACCGCGTCGAGAAAACGGGCCCGTATCTGGATGCGGGCTATGGCCTGTTGCTGCTGACCTGGCGCTACAACGCCGGAGCTGGCGGCAAACCCAGCGAAGAGGGCCTGCTGCTGGACGGTAAGGCCGCCATCGAATTCGCGCTGACCGAGACCGGGGCGGACCCGGGTCGCCTCGTGTTGTACGGGGAGTCTTTGGGAACGGGCGTCGCCGTTCAGATGGCGGCGCAAAGGCCGGTCGGCGCCGTCGTCCTTGAGACCCCGTATTCATCCATCGTCGAAGTGGCCCAGGGTCATTACTGGTACGTCCCCGCGCGCTGGCTAGTGCACGACAAGTTCGATTCGATGCGCTGGATCGGCCGCATCAACGCGTCCCTGCTGGTGCTGCACGGCGACGGCGACCGGGTGATCCCGATGCGCTATGGCAGGAAGCTGTTCGATGCCGCGTCGGTGCCTAAGGAATTCGTTCATTTTCCGGGCGGCGCGCACGACGACCTCTATACCCAAGGTTTGATGGAAGGCGTGATGGACTTCGTCCAGCGCCGCCTGCATCCGCCCGTCCCCGACGCCGGGTCGTGAGACCGGTCCAGCGCCGACATTCCACAGCCTGCCGCGCGCCATGACCCGGCATATCGGCATCGTCGCCTGCTCGCCCGAAGGCGCGGCGCGGTCACCGATGCCGAAAGCACGGGAACGCTTTGATCAGACGCCCGACCGGTCGCAGCCGCGCCCCCTTTGATGCCGCCCGTTTGGCGGCCCAGGACTAGTTGTGCGGCGGCCCAGCCTTCCCCTCATGGTGAGCAGCCATTAGGTAGCGTGGCTTGCTTTGGTCCACGGTGTTCCTCTTGCGACGACGGCGTTTGCGAAGATGAGGAGCTTTCTGGCGCATGCGACGA
>Ga0209783_1000129_pt1 | contig 25971 bp, 24 predicted proteins | sample WorMetfiPIANOSA1_FD_187395 | JGI IMG/M metagenome (GOLD analysis project Ga0209783, IMG submission 187395) | Marine gutless worms symbiont microbial communities from Max Planck institute for Marine Microbiology, Germany - Olavius filocauda... | ecosystem: Host-associated > Annelida > Digestive... | reverse complement strand
TGCTTGACTACATCGGCTTCTACAATGCGATTCGGCTACATTCGACGCTGGGATATCTCAGCCCGATTAATTATGAAAAAGAACAATTAAACAATGCTGCTTAAAACCGTGTCCGTTTTTACTGGACCACTACAAGACGCCCGGCAAGCAGGGTGTCGCGAATGGCTTCCCTCCCCTCGCGGGAGGGATTTGAGGGAGGGGGGCGGCAACCTGGTGTTCAATAATCAGAAATCATGGCCGACGACCAAAAGCCAGGCACAGTTCTCCAGAGATTTGAAGGATAAGCAATAAGTCGTCACAGAATAAAGTACTACAGCCAGTATTTCCATTCTTTAGTTGGACCATTGAGAATCTGCTTGCGTGCATTGACACAGACAATACAACTGCACCCCTTTTCAAGCCGATGCGGGCCTTTTTCGATGGAAAGAGCCATGCCGGCCTCTATCATTTCAAATATCATCCGACGCTCGATCATCTGGCGCTTAGCATTGGAATCTATTTTTGATGTCTTCATCTAAAACTCTTTTGCAATGTGTTTTTGTAAAATATCTTCCTGACCGAAACGAACTGCAAAAAGAAGCAACCTTTCAATATCCAGAGGCTCGAATATTTCAGAAACCATCTTTTTTGAATGTAACTTAAAAAACATGGCGATATCAGCTTCATCAGAAATCGCCCTTTCCGGATTATTTGCAATGGCCATCAATTTTAAAATCAGGTAATCCGTTGGCTGTACGACTGGCTGAGTCCCCAGCAGATCATCTTCAACTATGACCCGGCGATCTAAAATGGCCAGCCCGTCCTCGCTGTGGACAAGCAAGAAATCAACCTTTCCAAGAATACCCATCTCGGAATCAAACTGGGCAAACGCATCCGTCTTCTGGAAACATTCATAGCCAAGCCCATTCATTTCATTGAGAATAGTCGGCCATGACCGGCTGTCGGTAATAAAATCAATATCTGAAGTGTATCTCGGGAAACCGTACAAACCCAATGCCATGGCACCAATCAACGCATATGGGACATCCTGCGCATTCAGATGGCTGGAAACCGTCCCCAGCACACTTGGTATTTTAGGGCCAACTAATTTTTCCATAATATTATCTTACATATAGGATTTCGCTAATGGATACAATCAATAATCCGCAATACGACAAGTAGCGAGCTAATTCCGATAACCGAAACATCGAGATCCATTTCATAGGTCCCCGCAAAGATATTTACGAACCATTCAGAGAAAAGAAGGTGCAAACTGGCGCCAGGAGTCCAGTGTTCGCACAAGGCTACGCCCGGCAGGCAGGAGTCAGGAGTTGGGAATTAATGACCAGGAAAGGCTTGGGAGTCTGGAGTCTGGAGTCTGGTGTCAGGCATGGCCTCCCTCCCCTGGCAGGTTGTGTCGCAATCAAAAACAATGCTCGTACTACTTCGTCATGCCGGATCCCGGATCGCTGTCCGGGATCCGGCATGACAACAAAAACTCACAGATGTACGATCTAAGTAATTGAAAATATGAATCATTTAGCTATTTTCCAAAAGCTAATGGATAATCGCTTGCCTCCAGAACGCTATTTATGGATGGAAATTGGTTTGAATGTGTAAGGTTGACAAAGCCCATCGCACATCATATATTGATATCAAATTGATATCAATATATGATATCATCCGGAAAAGGAGGCGCAAATGAAAGCGGTGACGATACGCGGTGTCGAACCCGAGATGGCTCAAAAACTGAAAACAACTGCGGCCAGCCAAGGCAAAAGTGTCAATCAGCTGATCCTCGAGATCATCAAAAAGGACCTCGGTTTGCAGAAAGTGAAAACGTTTTCAAGGACGTATGATGACCTGGATGACTTATTCGGTCGCTGGGATGAAACCGAGTTCCAAAAGGTTAGCGGGAAAATAGCCGATGAACGCAGGGTGGATCCGGAGCTTTGGACATGAACAAGGTCCTGATCGACACCAACATCTATTCCCAGGCTATGAAAGGCGATCCCGAAGTAACTGCTGCCTTACGCAAAATAGATCACATTGGTTTTCCAACTATCAGTATCGGGGAACTTTTTTCCGGATTCAAAGGCGGAAGCCGGGAATCCAAGAATCGTGAAGAACTGAACATATTCCTCGACTCCCCGAGAGTCGTTCTTCATCCCATCGATGAAGGATCCGCTGAATTCTACGCCGCCATTCTGCATAACCTGAGAAAAGCCGCCACTCCTATCCCGACTAACGACATATGGATTGCCGCCGTCGCTTTCCAGCACGGATATAAGATCTTTTCAAACGATCACCATTTCAGCCTGGTTAGCGGCCTGATTCATTTCACATCCACTGGCTAACTCGTAGAAACTGGAAGAGTGGGTTTTTGGCTGGTACCACTTGCCTTTCTATAGAAATGAAATTATTATGACTATAATAATTTCATTATTGGGAGCAGTCATATGAAAGATCTGGATAAAATTTTACCGGTAACGCATGTCAAACGGCATTTTCTGGACATACTGAAATCCATTGAAGAGGACGATTCGACCTTTGCGGTCACCCGAAATGGAGAGGCCGTAGGCATTATCATGACGCCAGAGCGCTATGAGTCCCTTTTGGAAACAATTGAAATCCTAAGCAATAAAGAAATCATAACAGCACTTGAGGCTTCAGCAAAGGATTTCAAAGAGGGCAAGGTTTACACACACGAGGACGTTTGGGACTGATTTTGAAATTCACTCTTGTATATTCCAGAACAACCAGGGTCCAGATCCGCGCCCTTCATCCCATGCTTAAATCCCGCATAAGGGAGAAAGTCGAATTATTGAGACACAATCCGTATGCGGGAAAATATCTTCAAAGAGAGCTTTCAGCCTATTTTTCTTTAAGGGTTAAGAGATACAGGTTTATCTATAAAATTGATCAAGAAAACCGAAAAATCGGGATCCATTTCATTGGACCCCGCAATGACATCTATGAACTGTTCAGAGAACAATTGACAGATCGTACTTACTGGTCTGACAGTGTAAAAGAATCCTCTGACCTCTGGGAGGATATCCCCGATGCCTCGGAATTACGTAAAAATCAGGGAACTGACGTAGAAAGGGAGCAATTGTAAATTGTTAGCAGATAGAAAATGAATTCCTTGATAATCCCACGATATTGAGCTATCAAACCACACCTGATCAAAATACAAAAAGTTCAATTGATTAATATCCTTTAGCATCAGAGTTAACGCCACAAGATGATACAGATTGCGCCTGCATCTTTCTTATCTCATATCTTATTTGGATTTACTCTTTTCATGCTCTCGGCTGCCATTTGCTGGTATCTTTCCCGGCATCCGATCATTCTGGACGTTCCAAACCAGCGGTCTTCCCACGATAAACCGATTCCGAAATCCGGCGGGATCGCCATAGTCATCACTTTTCTCGTTGGGGTCGGAATAGTCTACTTATTTGCAGATGTAGCTGTAATAAAAGGTTATTTCTTTACCGGATTTGTTTGTGCAGCTCTTTTGATAGCAATCATTTCTTTTGTAGATGACCTGAAGCCGCTCAATTTCTCCATTCGCCTCTCCTTCCAAATGCTAGCGGCCTTAGCCATCATGGCCTTCGGAATCGTAATTGACGAAGTCACCCTGCCATGGTCCGGCAGCGTGGAAATCGGGTTTATCGGTTACACTTTCACCCTCCTCTGGATTGTCGGGCTGACCAATGCTTTCAACTTCATGGATGGCATCAATGGGATATCCGGGGGAACAGCCATCATCGCCAGTTTGTTTTTCGGCTTTATCTGTGTCTCCCAGGGAAGCAATTTTGCCTATATCATCAGTTATACAATTTCTGCAGGAACTCTGGGATTTCTCCTTTTCAACTTCCCCAAGGCGAACCTGTTCATGGGGGATGTCGGCAGTGCCTTCTTGGGCTTTGTACTTGCCGGTCTGGCCATTATCGCTGCGCTTTACGACCAGGCGCACACGTCCCTGTTAGTTATGCCTCTGCTCTTGTTTCACTATATTTACGACACTTTTTTTACCTTTATCCGCAGACTCCTGAATAAGGAGTTCGTGTTTCAGGCGCACCGTTCGCACCTTTACCAGTTGTTCAATCAAATAGGTTATAGTCATACTCAGGTTTCCCTCTTCTACTGGCTTGTGGGGGCTATCCAGGGCTGCGGTGCGATCTGGATGGTCACTATTCCAGATTATCGTCGCCTGCTTTTATTCATTCCCTTCCTTTGCTTTCAGGTTGTTTTTTCATATTTCATCGTCCGTACGGCGAAAGCCAAGGGGCTTCTCTGAGGAACATGCACAGTGCATGGCAATGGCGCTTTTTGTTGCCGCACGGCCTTGCTTTTATTTGTGTTTTTATTTATTGTACCGAGCATAACCTGCCCGGTGTATCATTGTATAGATAGAACTGCTAACTCTGCGGTTAGACTGACTTTATGGTTTTTTATAGAGAGCTTTAGATGAATTCCAAATACCTGCTCGTGCTAATTTCAGCTTTCATTTTTATGGCCGGTTGCGCCGTCGACCCCAAAAAGGAAATCTTGGTAAATTATATAAACAGAGACATGCTCTCTATTGCTCAGATCGAGGTGGTGGCCTTTGAACGCTACGCAGCCGTAACTGGAAAAAACTATACAAACGATCAGGCCGTTTACGATTCCCTGCGCGATGAGGTTATCCCGGTTTATAAACGATTCACACACCTGCTGAACCAAATTCGGCCCGTAGATAAAGAGGTCGCAAGGGTTCATGGCCTCTATGTCAAAGGATCAAAGAAGATTTTGAAGGGGTTTGAATTGAAACTGCACGGCATTGCCGGAAACGATGAAAGCGTCATCATCCTTGGAAACAATAAAATAGACGAAGGTATACAGAATAACTTGAAATGGCGGGAACAAGTAATGGCCCTGAAAGAAGAACGCGGCCTGAAAAGCGCAAATCGTAAAATGTCAAAGTTTGAAGAATACCTATACAAGTTGGATAATGTGCTTCAGGATACAGGACCGACGACCAACTGATCCTCAGGCATGGGGCAAATGATTGAAGTTTTGAGCACTGTCAAGCAAACTGTGATCTATCACGGTTTCAATTCGTTATAAATTCAATTACCTACAGGCCATAGGGCTCTGCACCTTACTTGTCGATTTGCCTGGTTGTAAGCACTCAACGCTATGCGCCATGTGAATATTCGAGGCGCTCGAATATTCATACAACGCACTCGGAATCCTGTGGTTCGTACTCCGGTATCATCGCTTTCAATTTATCCCGAATCCCGCAGCTGTCGTGGTTACGGGCCAAATCGTACAGCGCTTCAACCCCTTCCAGTATCCACTGAGAGTACTGCTCCCGGTTTCCGTGCCCATTCCAGTCGTTATCAGCCCGCAAGACCATGATTTTTTCATGTGTGGTGGGGATGATGCCCTCCCCTTCGGTGATCAACTCCTCGTAAAGCTTTTCACCGGGCCGGAGGCCGGTGAATTCGATTTCGATATCGCGGTCCGGGTCCTTGCCGGAAAGGCGGATCAGATCACGGGCCATGTCGGCGATCTTTACCGGTGTGCCCATCTCCAAAATGTAAATACTGCCGTCATCCCCCAGGTAGCCGGCCTGCAGGATCAGCTGGGTGGCTTCGGGGATGGTCATGAAGTAGCGGGTCACGTCCGGATGGGTCACCGTCACCGGTCCCCCCTGTCTGATCTGCTCCCGGAACAAGGGGATCACCGATCCCGAGGAGCCCACCACATTGCCGAACCGGACCGACATCATCCGCGTCCCGTTACCCGTGTAAGCCTGGACCAACAATTCGCAGATTCGTTTGCTGGCCCCCATCACGTTGGTGGGGCGCACAGCCTTGTCCGTGGAGACCAGCACAAACTGGCCGGTCTTGTGTTCCACGCACTGCTTAAGGACGGACTGGGTGCCAAGGACGTTGTTGAGCATGCCCTGCCAGGGATTCTGTTCGATCAGGGGCACATGTTTATAAGCAGCCGCATGGAACACCACGTCCGGCCGATGCTTTCGGAAAACCCGGTTTAGAAGCGGTTCGTTTTGAACACCGCCAAGCACGGCCACAACCTGCTGCCCGGGCAGACTGCGCTTGAACTCCACCTCGATGCTGTAAAGGCTCTCTTCGGAAGCATCCAGAAGGATGATCTCATTCGGCTCAAAACGGGCAATCTGCCTGCACAACTCGGAACCGATTGAGCCCCCGGCCCCTGTGACCAGAACGTTTTTCGACTTCAGCAAACCGAAAATCCCGTCCATATCAAGTTTCACCGGCGGCCGTCCAAGCAAATCCTTGAAACGCACATCGCGCAGAGCCTTGAGGCTCACCCTGCCGTCCAGGATCTCGCCAATACCCGGCAGGGTCTTGTACTGCACCCCAGTGGTCTTGCAGGCATCCACGATCTGCCGCATCTGTGTACCGGTCGCCGAGGGTGCGGCAATGATGATTTCATCCACATCGTTTGCAGTCACATGATCCTGGAGTGTCGAAATCGGACCGAGGACCGGCACGCTGTGGATGGTGCGTCCCATCTTACGGGGAGCGTCATCGATGAACCCTACCACGCTGTAGTTCAGCTTGCGGTTCTCGATGATTTCCCGCAGGGTTTTTTCACCGGCATCACCGGCCCCGATGATCAGAATACGGGTGGGTTTTCGGCGGCCCGAACCGGAAAAATTCAAAAAATAGCGATTATCCCTTCCCTGATAATACAATCGGATGGTGAGCCGAAAACCGGCAATAACCAGGAAAAAAATAAGAAAATCTACAATGAAAACGCTGCGTGAAAATCCGATGAAACGCGTCCCGATGACCAAAATTGCAACAATAATAGTGGAACTGAAAATGCTGGCATTAATCAGCCGTTTGAAATCCTGGATACTGGTATAGCGCCACATCCCCTTGTACACATCGAATAGAAACAGGCTTGCGATTTTGATCCCTGTAAGCCATCCCACGGTCTGGCCGAACTTCTCAAAATAGAAATCCGGAATGTGCCCTTCAAACCGGATCAAATAGGCGCAATAATACGCCATGATCGCCAGAAGGATATCAATCGTCAGGACGATCCAGAAATTGCGGTTTTTGGCTTGAATCCACATTTGTTCTAATTTTCTTATCCGTGTAATCTGCGAATCATAGGGTTTGAGAGTCGACGAGTATCCTAAGCCGCTTAATCTGCTGTGATCAGGGAATTAATCTGAGGGGCTTATACTACTGAAACTCAAAACAATGCAATAAAAATCAGCCTGTTCTCATTGGTCATGCGGATCTACCCCCCCAAGGTCCCCATATGCAGCTTTTCATAAAAATTCTAATATGATATAAGTATATCCACGATTGTCGCACCGGGTTCCTTACCCGTAATTCAGGAAAAACAAAAAACCGTGTTGGAAACCTAAGGGGGAACCAGATTTTGGGCGTTTTAAGAAGACACGCCTCGCTCATTGCTTTTCTTCGGCGCATACTCGACATTGCGCTGGTCATCTTGGTGACAGCCCTTATCGGACAGATGTACGGACCGCCTGAACTGGCACGAGCACTGGCCATTTACGGCAGCCTGCTGACCTTGCTGTTCTTCAGCTACCTCGACCTCTACCGATCCTTTCGCCAGAAACCGATTTTCGCCCAACTGCGGCAGCTTTTTTTCGCCTGGTTATGCGTCGTTATCGCGGTGAACATCCTCATCCTGCTGCTAGCCAACAAGGCCCAGCTAGAGATCCTCTGGCCGGCAGCCCTTTTCGGTACCCCGGTTTACCAGATGTGGATAGTGCTCTGTTTTTCAGCGCTTGCTGTCGTTAGAATCCTGACAAGCTTGTTTCTCTTCTACATACGTAAAGGGGGTTATAACAAACGAACAGCGATAATTATTGGTTATGACCAAACAGCACAAAATCTGGGGCGACATATTCACGAAAATCAATGGATGGGCACACAGGTCCTTGGATACTTCACTGAAGAAGATTATAACATTAAAGCTAATGACAAAGGCAAAAATGATACCCATGCCCCCGTTATAGGTACAATTGAAGACTGTGTGGAATATACACATACTCACAAACCAGACATCGCATTTATTACACTGGAAATGAGATACCAGAAAACCATCATGGACCTAATCTGGGATATTGGAACAAAAGGTGTAGCCGTATATATTATTCCAAATCTTCTCGGACTTGGTATTCAAAAAGCCAAAATAGTCCATATGGGGAGTTTGCCCCTAATCGACCTAAACCTTTATCCAAAATGGAAAAGACCTTTTGATATTATCTTTTCGTTGCTAATCATTGTACTAACTTTACCACTGTGGTTGGCAATTATCATTTTCATAAAAACAACGGATAAAGGTCCTGTTTTCTATCGGGACCCACGGATAGGTGAAAATGGCCGTCAATTTAAATGCTGGAAATTCAGAACAATGCACGTAGATGCGGATAAAAAACTGGAAAAATTACTAGAGCAGGATGAGAAACTTAAAAAAGAATATTCAAGGACTTACAAACTTAAGTCCGACCCTAGGGTTACTCCAATTGGACGCTTTTTGAGAAAAACCAGCCTGGATGAATTGCCACAGTTCCTGAATGTAATTATAGGTGAAATGAGTGTTGTCGGTGCCAGGCCAGTATTACCCCCCCAGTTTATAAATCATTATCGAGGAATTGCGTTGACGTATTGTTCAACGAAACCCGGCATCACCGGTCCGTGGCAAGTTGGCAAGCGCAGTGATACAGACGATTTTATGGAACGTTGCGAACTGGATCAACGATATGTGCTTAGTTGCACTTTCTGGCAAGATATTAAGATTATTTCCAGAACGATTTGGCGGGTCCTGCGGCCCAAAGGGGCGTATTAAAAGTAGCAGAATGCATGGGGAATAGCGCATTGGGTTGAAAGCGTGGAAAAAAGGGCCGAATTCAACCGAAGTCTCTACCTTATGGTGGACCTAACTTGGGGAGGGTTACAGTTAAAAACGATTTTTCCGCTTTAAACCTGTAAGACCTGCGGACTAAAAAGGGCCCGGCGCATTTCGCGCACGGGCCCTTCCGATTGTGTAATGTCTGATTACCTGCTGTTTAGTGAGTAGCGGGCGTTGAAGGTGAATCATTGCTAGCAGCAGCGGTTGCCCCGCTAACGCCGATTACAGTAGCGCCAACGGCACCGCCCACAACCAGGCCACCGGTCATACGACCGGCCACGGCTCCACCTGCCCCTGCTCCTGCTGCACCGGCACCAGCTCCAGCCGCGCCTGCTCCAGCACCGCCGGTTCCGGCACCAGCAGTACCTGCACCAGCCGCACCACCCGCCGCGGCCAGGGTTGTCGAACCGCCCCCAGAAGAACCTGCAGCGGCACCAGCTACTGCGGCGTCACCAGCCATAGTAGCCGGCACAGATATAAACAGTAATGCTACCAAAAATGCGAATAAGCTTATTGCCCGACGACCTTTCATCGTAATCCCTCCCAAATTGTAAGTTGGATCTTTAAACAGATACTTAAAAATATAGCACTTCAGAATATCATGCAACTATTTTTTTATTTAAGTAAATTCAGATTAAGGAAAATTGGACCAAAGGGTCCAATTATAAGAACGGATTATTCGATAACCACCTGAAATTATAATTCAAAAAAACTATTGGCACAAGTTGGGACACAAGATCGAGAAATGAGCAATTATTTTGATTCCCGTGTTTGGCCATCACCTTGCAGGCATTCGCTATTTGTTCTCAGATCGGATTGGCAGATCTCCGATCTCCGATCTCCGATTTCTGACCTCTTGCATTTCCAGCTCTCGGGCCTCCGACTTCTGACCTCTTGCATTTCCAGTTCTCCGATCTCTGACATCCGACCTCAGATCTCCTGCATTTCCAGATCTCAGACCTCTGACTTCCGACCTCGTGCGTCTACAGATCTCCGTCCTCCGACGTCTGACATCTGGAATTTAGTCCTTTAGTTTCCCCATCTCTTCCCCAAACAACGCCGGCATTAAATCAGACCCGAGATCGTACAAAGTACTGGGGTACTTTACAGTCGCCGCAACATCTCTTGTCCAAGGCGCCAGGCTATAACTGTAGCGGTGGCGCTTTTCACGCAACGAGAACATCTGGGCGGGCAATTTCATGAAAATACCCTTATCGTGGTAACCTTGGTTTTCCGGGGTCAGAAAGTGGTCGGTATTCGTAAAGCTGTACCAAGCACCCACCACCAATCCGTTATCATACTCCCGACTAGCCTCGAAGCGCCAGCCCGTGTCTGCGCCCAGGAACCGGCCGTACTGTGCCTTTAGGTTAATTTTGAATGGGCGAAAACGATAATACAGGTTACCTAGGACCGTATAATAATCCTTGTCATCGTAGACTTCCAAGGTGTTGCCGGGCTTACGTTTCCGTACCAAATCAGACTCTGCGCCCACGGCAAAACTCCCGGCCCCGGGAAAGGTCAAAACCTCACCGCCGAACCCGGCATACTCTTTTTCAAAATAGCCGCTGCTAAAACGTCCCAGGGTCTTTTCGCCCAGCCGAACCGTTTGGTCATAATAAAGGCGATCCACTGAAGGTTCATCCCCAAGGTAGAGCCAGCCATCACTGCGGACAGCATCTGGCGGCGGAGTATTGGCAGATTGGACATTAGAATAAAAAGGAATCATATAGGATGCGGCAAAGGTGCCTCCCTTCCAAGGAGAAACCGCCGCGTAAGGCTTAATCCCGATACGGTATCGGAAGGCACCGGACAGGTCATTGAGGAAAGGTTCGAACTCCGGCTTGACGCCCCACTGGTAATCCAGTCGGGTATCTTTTTCAGACATAGCTACAGCAGAATTTTCATCGGTAGTTTTGCCGGAAACAGTCTCCACCTTTACCAATTGTTCGAAGATATCCGCTCGCATATTGCCCATTAAGAATTTATCGAAGTCATCAGGGTCGACTGACACCCGCAGAAAGGGAATCTTACGTCGGGTCAACACTGCCGAAATTCGTTCGATTTCAGGTGGAGTGTGCTTTAAAAGAATCCGGAGGACGCGGCCGGCAGCCTTCTGGTTCGAGATATAGCGTTCGTTCTGGAACTCAGCGGTAAGGATGCGACCGTCTGTATAAACTTTTACATTGTCAAAGCCAGCCTTCTGGATCTCCTCCTTTACCATTTCTATTCGCTCATCAACGTCTTCCGGATCGAAAGGGGCCGGCTCGAGTGTTTTCCATGTAGGCGGATTCGGACGTTTTGGTAGAATCGATTTGCCCAGTTTGAGATTGAAATGCAACATAGCCCCGATGGTCTCGCCTCGCTGCCAGGACAATCCAAGATCAATACCCCTGAATATTTCGAATCGGGCCCCCACATTAATGGGTGAAGGAACCTCTTCTTCAAGCGCCCTTTTCCCGTCAATATAAACTTCATTCTCATATTGAATCGGACAGTATTCGGCGATAAGGTTTATTCGATTGTTCACGCGCCATTCGATTCCGCCAAAAGGTCCCAAGTCATCGATACCGAAAGTAGTAGCCCCACCGCTCAAACGTTTGGTCCCAAAACCAAAGGTAATGTCGAAGGGGTAGAACTGGCGACTGAGGGCAATATATTCAGATTCATAGAGTTTTGTTCCATGAAAATCGAATGCGCCAATCACTACAGAAGGCGAATATTTTGACTCATTAAGGATATTAAATTTAATACTGAACGCTTTATCTTTATAGTTACCATAAGATGGATCATTGTCAGGAACGATATTAAGGATTTCAGTTACAGTCCCTCCAAATTCAAACCGCGGGAACACCCCCATCGCGCCTCCATACCACCGGTATGGGTCTGCTTGGGACACTCCAAATCGAACGATCCCTTCTTCTAATATCCTTCCATTAGGCGCTTCCAATAAACCGGTACTGCCATTGTTTGAATAGTTCTGAAAAGCTCCGTTTTCAGCATGCCCTTCCTTGCCAATCATAACTATAAACACTGCAAATAATAAAAGATATGATACTTTAATTAAGATAGTCTTGGAAAAACGAATAATTTTCACAATGATAAGAAAGGGCGAGCTATAATAGAGGTTTTGAGCGTTAGACCAGCGAAGTAGCCAGTCTTTTCACTATATAAGATTAAGACTTTATGCAATGATTGATTTTAGGAGTTTATGAATACTAAATTTTTCCTTTAGCAAGGACTGAACGACTCTTTGCCGATCTTTATGGGTTCTTTTTACTGCTTCATCAAGAAATGTAATCAGCTCATTGGCAACTTTATCAATCTCCCAACTATTGGCACAGTGGCATATTTCCGGGTTGCTGACTATCTGTGATAACTCACTGTCTTCATCACATATAATAAAAATTGGGGTGCCCACCATTAAGATGTTTGGCAATTTAGATGGGATAGCTCCATTGGATGTTCCGCTGACCTGGGGAATAATTTGCAAGTCAGACCGCAAGTATAATTCAAAAATTTGGTCTTCAGCGACAAGGGCATGAAAACAAATTCTATCATGCTTTGCAGTCGTAATTTCTCTTAACTCTTCAAATAAGGGACCACTCGAAAAAATATGACATATAAAATCGTCGCGTTTGCTAACGATTGCCTCAAATAGTTTGACCATTTCAAATGGATTTTGCTTTTCTCCGACCGCGCCTGAATATACAACATGCTTATAGTCTTTCAGAAACATTCCCTGTAGGGAATTGCCGCCCTCTTTCTTTGATAGCGTGGGAAATGGATAACAGTATTCGTTTTTTTCAACATCTAACCTATATTGTTTTTGGGCAATGTCAGCCATGGACTCTGACAGGAATATCAATTTGTCACATGAGTTATAACTCAAGCATTCCAATAGTTTAATCGTCTTGATCATGGGGGTCTTTAGTGGGCTCTTTGATGCATTTGCCATGATTCCCATTATGTCATGAACAATTCCAATTGTTTTTGTTCTCTTTGGGATAAATGGAGATAGTAGAAAAAACATGAGACTTGGCGGAAAGATACAAAAAAGCACATCATTATCTCTTCTACTCAAGATATACCGAAGTGCGTGCAAAAAAAACATTGTTTCGAGAACAATCCTGCGAATAACAAGTGATTTAGGGAAGCGTAGCCATGCACCTGTTCTCTGTATTTTAATCCCCCTAATTTTTGACCTTGTGGGAGCCGGTTTCCAGTTAGGATAGAACGGATGAAATGTGACAACTTCGACAGCCCACTTTTTATGCAACAACGCTTTGGCGAGATGAGTGTTGTATTTCCCGGTAGAGATTGGCTCTGGGTAAAAGAAGGGTGACAATATCTGAGCTTTCAATGGCTTTCCTATTTTCAACTTTTCTGATCGCCGGTAAGGCAGCTTTTCATTACTATACAATAGTAACTATTCAGATAAAACGCCACGAGGGCATCATAAACTATTGCACAAAGTCTCCACAATATAATATCATGTATTTTCGGGCAGTTGGCCTAAGTCACTCAGACTTCTCCCAAGAGAGCGACGCTACTGCCAAAACTGCGCATTTTGGGAACCAATGAACACAAAGAATTATCTAAATAATTCAGGTTCCACACGGTCGACAAGTTGCTTGATATCCCATACTTGTCCAACACAATGAGAGGATATCTCGTAAAAGTCCCATGGTGTATAATTTCGTGCTTGTCGAAATACTCCTCCAGGGGGGCAGAACGCTCCTTAGTCAAAGGTTTACAATGAACGTCCTCTCTTTTACCAAATATTTTAGTGCCGATTGTATAAAGAGGGGCTTTCCAGGGATCGTTTGCCGCGAATCTGCCGCCGGGCTTTAAAATTCGAGAACATTCACTGAGTGCCAAATCAGTTGTCATGTGATGAAGGCATCCACCGGAGTATATTGCATCAAAGCAGTTGTCTCTGAACGGCATCTCTTCACCTATGGCAATCACGCAGCGCAGCCGATCTTCAACTTTTGCAAACTTCGCCAACTTCTTGGCATACGCAATTTCTCCAACCATTGGTGTTACCACCCACGCTTCACCGGCACCGGCGATGAGGAACTTTACGGCCTGAATCCCCTTGCCGCCAATCTGCATTGTTCGCTTGCCTGTCATTGGTGCCAAATATGAAAATGCATCCCACTGCGCTGCACAATCGTATAAAGCATCTATCCAATTCTCTTTCGGATCAGGGAAACTATCGCTCTCACTCTGATTATATTCCAAGGCTTTACAGATACTTTGAAAACCGTCGGAGTTTTCGATATCTGCGGCTTCGTCAAATGCAGCCTTATTATAGAAATCCATTTCCTCATATGCTTCAGAATATACAGGATTCCGCACGTCTACCATTGGCAATGATTTGTCCCTTACAACCATTTCCGGGCGCAACAAAATGAGCACCCCATCGATAATTGGGAAAAAACATACTGCATCGTCTCTAAGTAATACAAACTTTGACTGCGGCCATTTTTTAGCATCTGTACCAAATCTTCGGGGAGACATTTTTCCAACTCCCGGTATTTTTTGTTCAGCCTCTTCGAATGTCTCATATCTAAGTTCCAACTTAGTTTCCGGGCATACTAAAATATTTGCATCTATCTCATTAGGCATAGCTTTATTGTTCCTTAATATGCTTTCGGTTTAAAAAATTAGGAACTACAATTATGAATATTGATGGAGGCACTATGATGGTTGCCTAGCAGCACTTTCAACAGGCGGCGCAAAAAAACATACATAGCGCTGAGGTGTTTAATTGGAACCATTTTTCTCAAAAAGAAAATCAGCCTGTACAGATATACCGCTGTTATCATATTCCATATTGTGGATACTTCTAAGATAGAAACCCTTTAAATCGAGCCATTTTATTACATCACCTGCCAGACTCTGGTTTCTATAGAGCTCAATTAAGGAACACTCACAATAGACCCACTTAAATTTGTCAATCAAGCTCCCACAACCTTTCAGCACCTCAAGTTCATACCCCTGGACATCTATCTTTATAAGAGCCGGTGTAACGATCTCTTCGCGCGATATAAATTCATCAAGAGTACGGACATCTATTTGAGAAGTTCCGACCTGATCGCAACCAGGAAAAAGCTCCTGCTGTTTAGGTGTAATTTCTAAAAGTGAAGACGAATCGTCTGCGGCCGTGATATTTATCTCCTTCTTGCAGTTTACCGGTCCAATTGCAGAATTATATAAAACAACGCCGTCTTCAGATTGAAAGATATTTTTATAGATGGTAGTGGGCCTTTCCAAGGGTTCGAATGAAACAATTTTTGCATCCGGGAAACAGCACCTGGCAATTAACGCAAATTGGCCACGGTTAGCGCCTATATCCGCAATATACCTGCAATCCAAATTGCTAAGCAGGCTTTTGTGCTCGATCCCTGCACCGACACCATTTAAAAGCGCCTTAAAAAGTAAAGGATTTTTAAAAGCTTCGATTACCTTTCTAATTTTTACAATTGTACTATGATAGAAATATTTCACTCTATAAACAATTCCTATGCAGTCACCATCCATCATCCTGATTCAGCTGTAATCTATGCACCAAAGGCAATACAATATAGATACTGCAAACAGAGATAGGCAATCGATATATTTATTCGTTGCTTATTAACGATGCGGATAATTCGAAAGAAAACTATCCGCAACTAATTTGTGTCCATCCTCATTCCAGTGGACATTTTTAGCAATAAAATACCTATCTAGAGCCTGGGTCCGACAAGATGTATTACAGTCCTCATTAATAAAAACAGGAAAAAGATTAATAAAATCCACGTCGTTTTTCTTAGCCCACTCTTTCCAGAATACTACTTGTCTCGAATTGAGGTCATTTCTCATAATTTGGGCTGGCCAAGGGTAGACAGCAACGGTTAATTCGATATCGTTCAGATTTAAAAGATTTATTAACTTATCCATATAGAGTCTGGATTTTTGTAGCCCCTTTTTACCAAAAGCATTGTAAGCCTCTTCATGAGTTGTCCAGTTACTGTGCTGTATATTGATTGGGAACTCTGACCCATTCCTTATCTCTACAAGGAAATCATATACTTTATTCAATATATAATAACAAAGGATTGTGTTGTCCCGAATAAGGGTCTTGGCATTAAATTGGAGAGCTTTTCTTGTAACCACGTTCCCACCATCTGACATTTCATACGAATAGGCTTCATCATGTATATCTGAGATATCGATAAATACTATTAACTCATTAAACCTGAAACCTTGATCGACAAGATGTTTAATCTTTGTATAATATATTATGGGTGAATATGAAATTACACCAGCATTTATTACTTCTATATCACTTTTTGACAATTCTGAATCAATTCTACCTACAAAGGTGTTTTCATAATTTACACCAACTCCCTCAGTGAATGAGTCTCCAATAAAGACTATTCGGTATCTTTCGTTCACCAAACTTGTCTCTTTCTTAGTGCCTGCCTTGAATCCTAATGAATCAGTAGCCACAGTATAGCTTCGATTTTCCCACCTGACGTCTCGAATATAAATACTGGGTTTAAGACCATGATGAAATTTAACAGATTGGATTCGGTATGTTTTTTCGGTATACGCACTTTTCATGAAAAAGCCATACCCATGATAAAGATAAAACAATCTTGCCGAAGACACATCTATACCAAGGAACGCTATAAGAAGAATTGTTGTAATGGTTATACGGGGATTTCTTCTGAGTATCCTGAACTGGCCCATCTAAATCTCAGTTCCTTTAAGACACTTTAAAATGGCCCCAGTCACATTCATAGACCAAGCATTTACGTTTTGCGCCTGCACTATCCGGTATGACTCATCACCCATTCTTTTTATGTCTTTGCTGTCAATCAGCAAGCTTATTTTGTTTTCAAGATCATGTGGGTCCCCACACTTAAAACTATACCCATCTATACCTTCCCTTAGAAGCATTTCGCGGCATCCCACCCTGTGTGAAAGAATTATCGGCAACCTATTATTCATCGCTTCATTGACGACCAACCCCCACGGCTCGCTGCTACTAGGTAGAACGAATACATCAGAATATTGATAAATGTTAATTAACTGATCCAAGTCACCTATAAATCCAGTAAAAACGGTTTTAACATTCTCAAATTCTGACAATTTGAGCAGACGCTCTTTTTCAGGGCCATCTCCCACAAATATAATCTTTATCTCTTGACCATATTCCTGAATATACGATACCGCTTTTACCAGAGTCTCCAGCCCCTTTTCCTTACTTAACCGTCCAACATATAAAATTGTAAAAACTTTCTTCTCACCAAGTAAGGCGTTGATCTGCGCTGTTCCGCTTGCTTGTCTTTTTCCAATTTCAACTGACGGGTTGCCAATTATACTAACAAGTTCAATATTTTTCACATATCTGGAAGCATATTCCTTTTGTGCTTTTCCAGTTGCGAATATTGCAGATGCGTATCTAAAAATATTTCTCTTTATCTGTTCTTTAAAAAGACTGTTTTTCCTTTCATCAAACTTTGTGTTGGCGCAGAACAAAATATATTTTCTTTTTCTTAATATGCACATCATAATGATCCCTATGAACCTCACATCGGCATAAGGCAGTACTAAAATATCATGTCTTTTCCGGAATATTTTCCTAATAGAGAAAACACTCCATAGCTGTTTCAGACTAAGTTTATAGCCTAGATGGTTATCCCGCTTTTCACAAATATATTCGTGTGGATACAGCCTGCCTGAACTTTCGGACCAGCCATGGAGAGTTGATTCTTTTTGGAGGTAAAAAACATGTAATTTTAGCTGCCTATCCCCATTCAAAGATTCGAACCTAGGCTCCCAATAAGGTGCCGGCCACCAAGTAATCCATCCAACTTTTACTGACATGTTAAGCCTTCTTACCTGTTACAATCATGTGGTCTCTGTGAACGAGAACCCTGCTAAGTAGAACTAATGCGCGTGGCAAAGAATTATGCTCCTGAGACAAACCACTAACACCTTCATCAATCTTTCTATATTTGTATTTTGCTATCCTATTAACCAAAAATTTAATGTTTGCCGAATGGTGAGCAACCCTGGTGATTTTTTCTGTTCTTATTCCAATCTTTGAAATTAGCAACTCTATATTAGATGTGTTGAAGAAACTAATATGGCTTTTATAGTGATAGTAATACCAGAATCGCTTGAAAAGGCGACATCCTATAGATTCTGTATTCCCTGTAATAATTGCAACCTTCCCTTCAGGTCGAAGGAGTTCGGGCAACCGGGATAGATCATTTAATGGATCCACTAAATGTTCTATCACATCGTTTAGAAGGATTAAGTCAGATTGCTCATTTTTGAAATTGATATTGTGCAATTGATCCTGATAAATTCGGACACCATTTCGAATTGCTTTTTTGGCTGCAAAGGGATTAGGTTCTACACCATATTTTATCCAGTCCCCCTTGATATGATTAATTAGCGAGCCATCCCAACATCCAATATCCAGAACCTTCTTCTCAGCCCCCATATATGTTTCGGTATCCAAGTAGTCATAGATATTTTCTGTGCCGTCAAAACTATAATGAGTCGTTATGTCTTCAAAGTTCTGTTTTATGTCATTTTCAGCAGCTTCTTTCTGTATAAATCCACATGAATTGCATCGAGCGAAGGCGGTATTTCCATTAAAAAACCTATCAAGTTCTTTGCCTATGCATATACTGCACCTGTCAATCTTATCCTCTTTAACCATAATATATCTTTATGCTTATCAATAATTCTCGCTAAATATTTTAAAGATCGGCATACAAAATTTTCTAATTCTTTTTACACTCTATCCCGAGACAATTCTTCCACCTGTCTATTTTTTCTACTTCCCTAAATGACCTATCGAATGAATCTCCGAATTTCACCCTCTTAATTGTGTTAAAATTACAGCGTCTTAGTTCCTGGCTCAATGAATCGAAGTCCCACATCCATCGATGCATAGAGTTTCCAAAAATATCAGAAACCATTTCGACAATTCGCTTGGGTCTTTTTTGCTGGCCTAATCCGGTTTTTTGCATAAAGGTAGTAGCGCGCTCTGCACTTCTGTCCTTTATGTATTGGTTTATATAATATTCCAGGTCCGGTAAAACCATTCTGAATATTCCGCCTTTCTTTAAGATTCGGTGCGTATTCTCTAATGCTTTTCGACAGTCATCTAAAGACAGGTGCTCCAAAACATGAGAGCAATATACACCCTGACAGCTATTATCCGCCACGGGTAGACCCTTTACAATATCACCATAACGGACAGATATTGGAAAACGCTGAGTGTTCTTCTTAACCAGTTTGCCTATCAGCGGTATCCTTTCAAGCCTTAAGGTTGGGGAAGCATCAAAATTCAACCATCCGGGTGGAGAGTCCCAGTGGCTTCCAAACTGAACGTATAGTTTTTGAATCATTGTGATCCCTAACAATTATTACTTATAGTTTATCTTAATCCAAGATAAGCTATATGATGTGTCCTGTATTTTTGTTTAGATTTTGCTTATCAATCGTCGATAATAAAATTTTGGGTCATTGATAAAATGCCTTATCAATTGCCTCGCGCGGACTTTATTGTTGTTGGACTTTTCAATTCTTTCTCCCATATCAAGATAATGCCTTAGCGAATTATCGTCTATTGCTGTCATGTTTACTTTTGGAGTAAAGAAATGATTGTATGTATGGGATTTATTGTAGAAATCAATTCCGCCTAAAAGTTTGTTGTTCTTGCAGTAATCCCACCATGGGGTGCCCGGGTAAGGAAAACCAATGTTAATCCATATGATATTTTTTGAGCAGGACTTCAATGCCTTCATAACCTTAAGCGTTTGTTTGATATCAGAATCTGTCTCGGTAGGATGGTTAAGAATAAAATATGTGGTAGTTTCGAATCCATTCTCATTTGTATTCTTAATGGTAGGAACCGTATCCGAAGTCTTAATTCTTTTCCTGTTATAATCCGTTATTCGCTGACTTCCCGATTCAATCCCAAAACTTATGTGATAGACATAATCACGCATTAGTTTAAGTTTTTCAGGATCAATAGTATCAATTCTTGATCCTACAGTAAGCCTTACATCTTCAATGCCCGCTTTTTTAAGTCCAGAAAAAATCTTTTCCATATGCGACTTTCTCAGGGTGAACGTATCGTCACCAAACCGTATTTTCCTGGTATTGGTTTTAGTAACCAAATTTTGGGTTTCTTTGACGACATGATGAGCAGGACGAAATCTAACGGTTTTACCCCAAATATTTTTCGGGGCACAGAATGTACAGTCAAACGGGCAACCTCTACTCGTCAGAATTATATAGTTATAATAATCTGGACTGCTGAATTTCCATTCTAAAATTGGCAAATCTTCCAGATCCTCTATTAGCGATCTATGTTTGGTTTTTAGAATATCACCACTATTTTTATCTCTATAATATATACCCGCGACTTCCTTTAGTTTATCGTGACCTCTATCGAGAGCAGATGCCAATTCCTTTATCGTCTCCTCACCCTCCCCAACAACCAAGACATCAAGTTCTGGAATATTCTGTAGCGTTTCTATCGGTTGTACAGTTGGGTGAATGCCCCCTGCGACAATACTGCCGCTAAATCCCGATTTTTTCACCGCCCTGGCAATTCGCTTTACTGAACTCATGCTGGCGGTATAACAGGATAGCCCGATCATATCCGGATTTTCATTTATAATTGATTCGGATATTTCATTCCACAATTCAGATGAGGCCATAAAAAATGATTTCACGATTTCAGAATTTTTACGTGCCCAATATTTCGCATCCCAGATGCCTTTAATTTTGTGCCTGATACCTCTAAGTTCCAGGTTGATTTTTTCTGAGGCATATAGTTCAGCATCAATAAAAGTGACTTTATGACCTTCTGAATTTAAGGCAGCCATAAGGCATTCAATATTTAGCGGATATGAAACATAATAGTCCGTAAAGGAACATGGCCTGACCAAACATATTTTCATACTTTACTCCCTATAATTATAGGACTCATCATTTTAAAAATATCCAGCCGAATCACTGTACGTATTTTCGAGATATACATCGGTAATTAGAGTATATAGGGCGTGCTGGCAAAATTACCGATAACCTTATTGCCCCAATGCTTTGGGTTTTGCGGATGAAAAAAGACAAAAAATAAAGATAATACCAAGCACATTGAGATTCAACATCCGAGGGTAAGTCAAAAAGTAGACGCCGATCCCAGGCAAAACCGATAAGGTCAAAAAATTATTATATTGCCAGGCTTTAACCATCGCACAAAACATCATGAGCACTATCATTCCCAAAAGCAGAACGCCCCCCTCGCCAGCCATACGAAGAAAACCATTGTGAACGTTCGAGAGCGTATCAAAACCGCCTCCCAATATTGGATTCTCTGAAAATATCGTGATAGCACTAAACCAGCCTTCAAGTCTTCCGACGAGACCGGTTCCAAGACCCCGATACGGGTGGTCAATCAATACAATTTTTTGTTTGATAAAATATATAGCTGGCTCGACCCAACCCATCAGGCCAAAAATTGTTGTCGTGGTGAAAAATAGCAGAGAAATAATGATGAGTATGTGAGGGGCTGTTTTGGGGGCCGCTTTCAATCTAAGAAGCAGTTGAATCAGAATTGCAACCAAAGCTGCAAGTAGTGCCCCCCTGGATTGCACAAAAAGCAACAAAACTAATCCAAACAGGATAAAAAGGGTTTTCACGGATAATTGTCTTACTGCAAAGGCGCTAAAAATAAGGGCCAAGGCAATTTCTCCCCACCAATTTGGTTGTATACCGAATGGTTTGAACCTGATTGATCCAGTTATAGCGCCCCATCCAAGCATAAAAACTATAATTGCAAGCGGTGCGAGCATCCACGCCAGGTATTCCAGTATTAGGATGGGTTTCAAATTTCGATCAGCCCATTGAATCCCAAAAGCCGCAACAATTACACCACCTATGTGCAAAATCGCAAAGTTTGCACTGGTTTCTGCATGACTATAACTTTTCAAATTTATGAAAACATTTCCGACAAGTATAATGGCCAAAACGAACCATGCGGCTATATTGTATAAGTCAACTCTGGATCTTTTGACACTTAGCAGGACTATGCAAGTTATACCAATAAGGAAACCAGCCTGTGATGTTACCAGTAAACGAAAGCTACCGCCAGATATGGCAAATACATAGGCCATAGAAGCGATCAGCAGTGATAGCACAAAGCACAGGCGCTGTTCTTTTTTCCATACGAGATATTGTGCGCGACTATAGCTGTACATTGTTTGTATTGATTGACGTCGGGCGTTCTTCTTGTAATAAGGGATACCCAAACACAGTTATTTTTTATCAGGCAACGAAAATTGGGGCCAAGATCGCAGACAAATTATTACCGCAACCGACAGTGACACAATCTGTCCAAAAACAACCGCTATGGCAAGGCCAATTATCCCATAAGGCAGAATCAGGGTAGGGATTGAAATCAGAAGGCAGGGTAAAACAGAAAGTTCAGAATATGTTGAAATTTCCGGGAAGCCTAATCCACGGAAACACTCTACGATAATTCTACGTGTCGAAAGGAAAAGTGCACCGGTTATTAAAATCCTAGCCAATAGGACAGATTCCATGAACTCGTTGCCAAAAAGGAGTTCGACCAAAAAAGGTATAGCAATCCAAAGTAAAATTACCAATAATAAGTTTATACATGATACCAACAAAACAAATTGACGTATGGAAGCTTTCGCATCATCCCTGTTCTCGCTACCAGAAACTACAGGGTATGCGATCATGCCGACACTGAGCGATAGTATTTTAGGAAAGTTTGTAAAAGCCTGCCCGACTACATAGAATCCCAAACCGATAGGGGACAGTAAAAGACCGGCAATTAGATGATCCAGTCTAAAGCTATCCAGAGGTGAGGCCCAGCCAAAAAGGCCTTTCATCCCAAAAGAGGTCATCTCCCTTTTAGTCGGCAGAGTCTCACTAATCGGCTTGGTGAAATTTGGGGTTGGTCGATCAAAAGATAGAAACAGGATTAAAAAGCCGGCGCCCAGATTCGATATACTCCAAACCAGGGTGACACTCACAAGTTGGGCCACTCCAGATATATACAAAGCTGTCAAGGCAGTAGCATATACAATTAGGGGAATATTTCTCAAGCGATTAAAGAGCTTGAACCTCTCTTGGCCTTGCAGAATTGAAAGCCCATACCACTGTAACAGCAATCCGGGGGCCGCCATAAGAGTAAAAAATGCAGCGGTACCAACCTCACGGCCCCGGCTAACAAAAACCAGAAAAATAACAGCTGTATGAACGGCTATTATCGCTATAATTTGATAGAAGAGCAGGTCCCGCAGGTTGAAAAGAAATGTTGGAACAGCCCTGATTTTTGGCAAATAGAAAACAATCGCCTGTGGTAAACCAAGTCCTCCAACCAAAGCAACAATATACACGAAGGCCGTAAACATGGATAGATAGCCTCTATCTTCAGCACCTAGAATTCTAGCAGCCAGAATGCCAGTGACAAACAATAAAGTTTGCCCGGCTAAACCACTGAGCACCGATCCCACAGAAGCCCTACGCACTTTATTCCCGTTTATCATATTGAAATCTCGGGATATCCATCCGCGCCTACAATTCCTGCATAATAATTGATAGATCAAAAAAAACTCACCCATATTAAACACTTATCACCCTATCCGTAAATATTTAAAGTGTTTCATACGTTTTGCGAAAGCTTGCCTATACAGGTTCGATCGATCCGTGATGGTCGATCTGGATGTCTGCAGTCCAAGTGGATGTACAGATAATTTTGGAGACGTCGCAACGATCTCTATATTTCGTAGCGACCTCGGTAACCTCGGCCATGAGGCCATTGTTTAGGGTTACAGGACTTAATCCAAGATTAATGAAAGAGTCTTTGCAGAACCGCAGATCATTTTTTGGATCTTCTTTTCGCGGGTTTTTATAGTATCGTATTTCCGCCCCAGTCATTTCAGAAACTTTCATGGCGAGTTCGTGTATGTTGTGGCACTCGGTTGTCTGGTTGAATATTTTTACTCTCTCACCACTATGGGGTGGATTTTCAACCGCGAGTTTAATGCAGTTTACCGTATCCCTTATATTGATAAATGCCCGGGTCTGACCACCGGTACCATGCACAGTTAAGGGGTGCCCCACTGTTGCTTGCATCAAAAACCGGTTTAACACCGTGCCGTAGTCACCGTCATAATCAAAGCGGTTTATTAATCGTTCATCTCTTTTTGTCTCTGCAGTGTCCGTGCCCCAGACGATCCCCTGGTGCAGATCAGTTATTCTAATACCGTCATTCTTGTTATAAAAATAGAACATCATGGCATCCTGGGTCTTGGTCATATGGTAGATGCTTCCAGGATTGGGGGGATACATGATTTCCAGTTCTTTTTCACCCTCATCTGTATGCACCTTGACATTTAGATATCCCTCCGGAATGTCCATACCGGCCGTACCATAGCCATAGACACCCGTGGTACCTAAATGGATCATATGGATATCTAAACCAGACTCTACTATGGCACATAAGATGTTATGGGTTGCATTAAGATTGTTGTTGACTGTGTAGCGTTTATGGAAGGGTGATTTCATAGAGAAGGGCGCAGCTCTTTGTTCGGCAAAATGGATGACAGCTTTCGGTCTTACTTCTTTAAGGAGGCTATAGATTCTATGGTAGTGCTCCGACACATCCATATATTCAAAGCGGATGCTTTTCCCGGTTAATTCCCGCCACGCACCGATTCTATCCCGAATGGGATAGATTGGCGTCAAAGAATCACACCCAAGTTCTATGTCGATTTTCCTCCGAACAAGACTATCGACTATGATTACATCATAGCCTGCCTCTGATAATCCTAAACTTGTTGGCCAACCGCAGAAACCATCCCCACCAAACACGATGATAGTATTGCTCACGAGAGATCCTCCAATTTACGATATTCACAAAACTCTTTATATATTAGTCGAACTCAATTATTTGGTGCCACCATGAATGGAAGCATCCAGTAAACTATTTAGCATTGGGCTTCATAAATGTTGAATCCCGCATTCATAGTCACCCATTTTCAACCGGAGCAATTGAAAATGCGAACAGGTTCAATATCCTGTTTCAGACAGGTAATCAATACCCAGCGTGGATCCTGCGAAATGTCATCTAATGAGATTTGGGTACAAAGGATTGATGAAACAAATGGTATTGTACGATGAATGAACGTTGTGTCTTGCCATGAAACCTCAATCTGAGTTTCTTTATGAAAAGGTTATCATGGATGCCTGCAGGGGTAGTTCAGAAGTGTCATTTTGGCTTTGCCGCGACTGTTTGAAAATAGGCAGGCCTTAGGTTCAAGTTAAACTTGCCGAAGTGTACTGGCAATCTTTTACGTACCAACTATCCCCGATCCGCGACAGCAGCCGCACATGCACCGTACTGCCGTCATCCGGCAGGCCCGAGACATCCCCTTGCTCAATACATCCGCGGCCTGTGACCCGCTCGTGTAGTAGTCCTTGCCGCCCGCGCTGCTGCCCACCCACAAAATCCACTCTTCCACAGCCAAACCCCGGGCGGTCCAGGTAAACGTCTGGGTCGTATCCGCCAGCACCTGGCCATCCGACGGGCTCACCAGGCCCGCCTGGGTCGTGGCCGTGTAACGGTAGTCCTTCACCGACCAGGCTTCACCGATCCGCGACAGCAGCCGCACATGCACCGTACTGCCGTCATCCGGCAGGCCCGAGACATCCTTGCTCAATACATCCGCGGCCTGTGACCCGCTCGTGTAGTAGTCCTTGCCGCCCGCGCTGCTGCCCACCCACACGATCCATTCTTCCACCGCCAGGCCCCGGGCGGTCCAGGTAAACGTCTGGGTCGTATCCGCCAGCACCTGGCCATCCGACGGGCTCACCAGACCTGCCTGGGTCGTCGCCGTGTAACGGTAGTCCTTCATCGACCAGGCTGCTTCTCCGATACGCGAGTATAACCGCACATACAACTCGCGACCGTCATAGGGCAGGTCCGCCACAGCTGCGCTCAGC
>Ga0209783_1000127_pt1 | contig 26298 bp, 23 predicted proteins | sample WorMetfiPIANOSA1_FD_187395 | JGI IMG/M metagenome (GOLD analysis project Ga0209783, IMG submission 187395) | Marine gutless worms symbiont microbial communities from Max Planck institute for Marine Microbiology, Germany - Olavius filocauda... | ecosystem: Host-associated > Annelida > Digestive... | reverse complement strand
CTACATCGGCTTCTACAATGCGATGCGGCTACATTCGACGCTGGGATATCTCAGCCCGATTAATTATGAAAAAGAACAATTAAACAATGCTGCTTAAAACCGTGTCCGTTTTTACTGGACCACTACACAAAGACAGGTAGGCTTCTGGTGTTGTGTCCTATAAGTTTCTTATAAAATTATACTGCCGCAATGGTGATTTGAACACCTTGAAAATTCGAAATCCGAATATCGAAATTCGAAACAACAAAAGCGAATCAGAATGACCAAAAAATTCAAACAACACCTTTTGTTACAACTACCAAGCTTCTGTTTTGGTCATTTATACATTTGAATTTTAAATTTGTTTCGAGATTCGTGCTTCGTATTTGCGGCGTTCGCCTTGAGAACATTCCGAATTTAGTTTGTCCCCTGAATCTGGGATAGAATGGTCAATCTTTTTACCCCTTATTTGCGAGACGCAACACTAGAATGGCCAGAACTGATTGTCATTCCAGATCGCGGTCTTGAGCTCCTGGTCCAGATTGGATAGAAACGCGAGGTGCCCTTTCTCCCAATCCGTCAGCCACTGGTAGAGGGCCTTTTCCTGATCATCGGCGGTTGCCGCTGCGCGGTCACCGTACAGCTTTACAGCTCGCTCTTCCATCAGCATGCCTGCGGATATAGCCGCCGCTTCAAAATCGGCCGCGGCGATCTGTTTTTTCACTTCGTCTGACAACACCAGGTCCGGGAGCGGCTGGCTCTGGGCATCCCCTGCAGACAAGGAAGCAAAGGTCTGGTCCGTCTGGTAGGATTTAAGCTGCTCTGTCAGTATATGCATATGGTGGTTCTCTTCGGCTACCATGGTTTCGAAAAACTCACGGACAGCTTCATTTTGGGCCTGGGCAGCCACCTTCTGGTAAAACGCCCGGCCGCGCCGTTCCAGCAGGATGGCCTCTTTCAATATTTCCAACGCTGCGTCAGCCATTTCAATTCCTCCAAGTTAAATTGTTCCATTTTCCGGATAGGTGCTGAATCATCATGCCTCATCGCCTATTCAATGTAAAGCACTGCCCATCCGACAGGCGGCTGTTACTGATTATAGCGGGTAGTTGTTAGCGCAATTTCCAAAAACATATTCCGCTTGATTTAACCTGTCATTCTGAGGAGTGCAACGACGACGAATCCCTATCGATGAGCGGTTATTTTGGCGTGCGGGGGGACACTTCCGGCTGTCGTAACTGCGCCACTATGGCGGAGTCGGCTCGCTATGCTCAGAGTGACAGAATTACGGCACTTATTTATGAATATCGATATAGAGGGCGGCAGTCTGTCACGGCCGCCCGTTCCTTTTATGGCATGGGCTTGAGATCTACCCGGCGGTTGCGCTCGCGGCCCGCGGCCGAGTCGTTGCTGGCAATGGGACGCGCTTCGCCCATCCCCATGGCCGACAGTCTGCGGCGGTCAATGCCTTCCTGGATCAGGTACTCCATGACAGCCTTTGCCCGCCGGTCGGACAGCTGGCGGTTATATACCGCGTTGCCGACACTGTCCGTATGTCCCTGCACCTGGATTCTGACAGAGGGATTGTTCTTCAAAACAGTAAGCACGGTTTCCAGTTCCGGTTCAAATTCAGGCCGGATTTCGGCCTTGTTGGTCTCAAACTCTACGCCCTGCAGCACCCAGCAACCACGATCATCAACCGTTGCGCCTTTTGGCGTGTCCGGGCAATAGTCATTGTCATCTAAAATCCCATCGCCGTCGCTGTCGACCGGGTCGGTGGGTTTTAACATAATCGGACACCCCTGCTTATCTACCAGGGCGCCCCGGGGGGTGTCCGGGCAGCGGTCCAGATGATCGTAGACACCATCGCCGTCACTGTCTTTGGGGGGCGTTGTTTTGGCTGCCAAAAAGACACGCGTCACAAAATCTGCCATCTGCGAGCCGCTCATGTTTTCCTCCGCCTGGGTGAAAAAACCGCACCCCGCGGTACTGGCCAAAGACTGCATCATCTCCCGGCCGGCCGGGTCATCCCCAACCAGGATGGGATAGACGCACAGGCGGTCACCGAATTTATCGCGCGCCCGCGCAGCTGCTTCCAACGGAGCCGGTCCCATGCCCTGACCGTCACTGATGATCAGTACCGCGATTTTACCTGGTACATTGTCCAGTAGCCCCCGGTTGGCATTGATCGCTTTGGTCATCGGGGTGGTCCCTCCAGCGCGGGTTACGGCATCCAGGCTGCGGAGCATTTCCGCAGTGATATAGGTTTTAAGCCCATGGTGCTTAACGGTGTGTTCTGTACTAATTTCCTTGTGGTGACCAAAAGAGATAAAGGCATCCTGATAACCCAGTTCAGGCAGGATCACGTTGAGCCGCCTGACAAATTCCTTGGCCGTCTCGAATTTAACCATCCCCATACTCCTCCAGGACAAGGAGGAGGAGGCATCGAAAAGAATCACGAAGTTGTCGACCCGGCGCTCATACCCTTCGGCTGTCAGGTTGGTTGCTTCAAAGGGCGGCAGAGAGCGAACCGGTTGCCCGGCACAGCCTGCCATTGTGATGACGAATAGAACCAGAAATATCCAAAAGTTGTGTCGGGAGCCCTGCATGGTTTCCTCCATATTAATCAATCGTCTTATTAATTCGTTGCATCCTGATGCAGATGAATGTCCTGTTGCGGGTAGGGAATACTGATGCCCGCCTCATCGAACTGCAGTTTGATCTTCTCCGTAAGGTCAAAGTAGACATCCCAGTATTTACCAGTCTCTACCCAGGGACGGACAACAAAGTTAACGCTGCTGTCGGCCAGTTCCGATACGGCAATGGTCGGGGCCGGTTCTTTCAAAATACGCTCATCGGACATAACGATATCATTGAGCACCTGTTTGGCCTTCGGAATATCGTCCTCATAGCCGATCCCGGCCACCAGGTCGATTCGCCGCGTCGGATTGGCTGTCACGTTGGTGATAACATCGCCGGTGATACTGCTGTTGGGTACGATAACCCGCTGGTTGTCAGGGGTATTTAAAATAGTGTTGAAAAAATTGATGCCCACCACTTTGCCCTTGACGCCGGCCACAGAGACACCATCATCGACCTTAAACGGACGAAAGATGACCAGCATGATCCCGGAAGCAAAATTCGACAGGGAATCCTTGAAGGCCAGACCGATGGCCAGGCCGGCCGCACCCACAATCGTCAAGAAAGAAGTTGTGTTGATACCGAGTTGACCCGCCGCGGCGATCAGGACCAGTACCATCAGGGTGTAATAGGCAATGTCTTCCAGAAAACCTACCAGGGTCTTTTCAATCTTGTTTTTCTCCAGGACCCGAGCCAGCAGGTAGGCCAGTTTCCTGGCCAGCCAGCGGCCCACAATGAGAATTAGAACTGCGGCCAGCACCTTCAGGGAGTAATCTCCCAGCCAGTTGATTGTCATGTCCAATATCTTTTGCAAATATTCCATAATGACTCCTTGTCCGCGCCCGATGTTGACCACGGTATTTTAATGTAGCTGCTGGATTTTTCGGGGGAGTGATTGGATCGGCCTGTTTTACCAAAAATGCAACTATGAACGAATTAGCAATCTGCATGCCAAAAAATTCGTCCCGCAAGCACCTATAATTTAAGGGGAATTTATTTTTCTGACAGGAATGTCTCGCAAGCCCGCCACACCCGATACACTTGTGTTTCGATTGTTGCGAGACAGTCGGCGCTCATCTCGAATTAAATCGCTATCCAGCCAGTTTCGCAAGACCGGCCGGGACCGTTTCGGCTTTCAGGTTGACACCAACCCTTAGGGCCTTGAGACCCCGGACGCCGGGCAGGTCCTCCAGGTCGAGCGTTTCCAGGTCTTCGACCAGGTGGCCCCGGCTCTGCAGGTAATCGATATGCTGCTGAACCTCTTCCCCTTCACGGGGGTGGAAATAGACCACGGCAATGCGGCCGGGCTGGGTCAGGCGCTCGCGACTGCCCCTTACCAGGGCTTTGTCCAGGCGTGATTTGATAATTTCATGTCTGACATCATAGGCCCCGTCTACATCGAAACGTTTCTCGTCGTAGCGGAACCGGATCGACAAGGGCGCGTTGTTGACCAGAATAAGGTGGCAGGTATCCAGGGGGATTTTAAGCTCAGACTGCACCTGCCGGGTATGCCAGGCTAGGCCGCAGGTGACCATGAACTGCCACAGGGCCAGGTTCTTTTGAAAGAATGGATTGAGTTTGCCCTCCGGGTGCATGGAAGCCCCCAGGTAGATCACGTAATCGATACCGTCGGTCTGGTGTTTTTCGAAGTAGTGGGGGTACACCTGTTGTATCTCGGCCTGCTGCTGGTCCAGGTAGGTCGACAATCGCTCGTTCAACAAGGATACGCTCTCCTCGAAATCTTTTCTTTTGCGATAAATGACCCCGCGCTCCGGATCAACGGCCATTTGGTAAGTATCGATAGCCCGGCCCACGCCGGGATCGATGGCTCCCAGTTCAGCAAAGGCCGGTTCAACCTCCCGCTGCAGAAAAGCAGCCACGGAACTTTCTTCTTCGGTTGAAAGTCCCGTTTTGATGTCGGCGATGCGTTTGTCAATGCGATAGCTGAATTCATCCAGCAGAGGCCAAGCTTTGGATTCTCCGGCCCGGGACATGATCTTGCCGGCCAGGGTCAGCTGTTCGGTCAGGTCGGCCTGAATGCTTTTCACCCGTGCTTCAGAGGACCCGCGGATGTCAGACTGGCCAAACATGGGAATCACATCTCTAAATACAATGGGTTCCATTTCTGACGGTTTGTTCTCGCGCACCCTTTCCATATGTTCCAGGGCAGCTTTGCGAAAACGCCACTCTACAGAGGGATGCACGGCTGTACACTTTTCCTTGATCACGGCCTGGACTTCATTGTTCATGTCATCCAGACCCCGTTTGAGCGCCATGGAAAACAGGGGTGCAATGTTCTTCATCTTAGCGGTATCCAGGGCTTTCAGGTCATTGGGCCGCCTTGTTTTGACCGACAGGGTCCCGATGGCCTCACCGCCAAAGACCAGCGGGGCAATCAGGATCGAACGCACCCCGTGGTTCACGGCATCCTGTTCGGCGATTCCCAGGTTCGGTTCCAGACTGAGATCGGGAATGCGCAGGATCTCTTCCCGCTCCACGGCCTGCAGCCAGACAGAATTCTTCAGCTGATCCATGGGAATGTGGCTGGAATTGGTAAACAGACATTTGCAGTCGGGGTCGGATTTATCGCCGGCATTTAGAATGAGGACTTTCTCACCATCACCGGTAACAGCTGCCAGCCCCGCCTCCAGATCCGGCACCCCAAACAGGGTCTGCAAGCGGCTCTGGAGCTTACCAAACCCTTCGGTGGAAAATATCGATTCCTGGTCGATGAGATCCCGCTCCAGGGCCGAAGTAATCTCTGATTCAGTAACATCCACGGCCCTTACTATTGTAAACCCCCTGAACTCAAAGGATTCCGGCGGCAAAAGGGTGGCCAGCACATCCGGGTCGTTAATATGGTCAATGACTATCCGACGCATGTCCGCGGTCAATTCCCGGGGCTTGCCCACGGTTCCCACCTGGATAAACTGAAAATCTGGAATCATCTGAAAATGACGCTCAAGGCCTGTTTCCGCATCCGTCACAATGCGAACGAACGGGGTGTCCACATCCTGGCCGATACCGTACAGCCGCTTGAGGATCAGGGCATAGGCCCGCACCCGGCGGCTGTGGTCCTGGACATCCTCCACATTCTTGCGCCGACCGGCTATCAGGCCCGCATCATCGATCAGGTACTTGCGATATCCCGGCGTGGCATAAAATGCGTGGTGCGTAAACGGTTTGAAGGCACTTGTCAACTCGGATTCCCAGGTTGACCAGGGGAAGGCCACTGTCATCAGGGGATTGAGGATGTCAGTGTACTCAGCCGCAGCAGTTGGGTCGGTAATCTCGCCTCTGAGTGCCGGCGTTTCCAGGAGCTTTTTTTCAAATACCGAAAACATTTCAGCCATGTGCGGGCATTGCGGCGCCACAGTTTCGCGCCAGAACGCCAGCAAGGGTTCCAGGCTGAGAACGGTCCGAAAGTCGTTGGTTATCAGTTCATCTGACATGGTATTATTCCTTTTTATCAACATGCAGGGCTTTTATGACCCAATAAGATAATCATTCTACATCGGAAGCCAAGCGCCTAAGCTCGGTTTTCAATTGAGCCGTAGAAAATAATAATAACTATTATCATTAATTATTTCATCTATCTTCTAAGCTGCTTAAATCCTCGCAAGTGGAACACAACCTGGAAAATAATAAAGAAACTGACGCTTTAGGAACCCGACTCTGCGAAATCGCAAAGTAAAAACCGTTGACAATCCATGGTATGTTAGGCTAATTTTGATGAATAATTTTCATCAGTCCGGTGTTTGTTGGGCAACGGTTGCATTCCCCGCCACCGGGCTGGTACATCGCCCGGTGCTCTATCCACCCCTGAGCAAGCTATGGGGTGGTGACAAATTATATCCTTAGAAATTCCGGCAACATTTGTGTTGCCATATCATATACGGCTCATTCTCCACCTGTACGCTCAAAGGACAGCTTGCATGGATCGCAGGACCTTCCTTAAAGTAACCGGAATCGGCAGTGTCGCCTTTGCCGCCGGGTGCGGTTCCGAAACCGGGGAGACAATATTTACCCTGGTGAACGCCCCGGACGACATGGTCACCGGTGAAGCCACCTGGTATGCCTCTACCTGCCGCGAATGCCCGGCGGGCTGCGGTGTGATTGCCAAGAGTCGGGAGGGCCGCCTTGTTAAACTTGAAGGCAATCCTCTTCATCCGATCAACCGGGGCCGGCTCTGCATGCGAGGCCAGGCCGCTTTGCAATCCCTCTACAACCCGGACCGACTCAAACAGCCGCTTCTCAAAAAGGGCGAAAAATGGCAGCCGATCAGTTTTGAAGATGCCATTGCCATGATCCGCTATCGGGCCAATGCCGCGGCCGCCTCAGGGCCAAACCGGGTTCGGATGTTAACCGAGGTGGTCGGCGGAACGCTTGAAGGGGTATTCACCGACGCGCTCGCCGAGTGGAACAGCGGCGGCCCGATGATGTACGAACCCTTTGCCTATGAGTCATTGAAATATGCCCATCGGCAACTTTTTGGCCTGCCGATCCTGCCCGCCTATAATATGGAACACGCCGATTTCATTCTCGGCTTTGGTGCGGACTTTTTGGAAACCTGGCTCTCCCCCGTAGAATATGCATGGAAATTCAAAACCATGCATGCCCTCCAGGACGGGACAAAAGGACGATTCTTCCAGGTGAGTCCGGTACAAACCCTGACCGGCGCGAATGCAGACAGCTGGATGGCATGCCGGCCGGGAACCGAAGCGCTGGTTGCTCTCTGGCTGATTAAAAAAGCACTGGCCGGCGGCGCAGGCTATCATCTGCCGATTGAATTCCGGGGAGCGCTTGACGAGATCACCGCCAGCCTGGATGCAGCGGGTGTGGCCGCTAAATGCGATATCGAAACCGGCCAACTGCAAAACCTGGCCAACCGGTTGAAAGCTTCTCATCGCCCCCTGATACTGGGGACAGCCTCAACCGCAGGTCCGGAAGCAGCCGTTACAGACCTGGCCGCGGCCACGTTGAACGTGCTTCTGGATCCAGTTTTGACCAGTTACGATTTCGATAATCGACATCGGGTTGAGACCGCCACCAGCAAGGCCCGGGTCCTGGAATTTTTTAAGGCGATTGATAAAGAACCGGTACGCGTTCTCCTCCTCCATCAAACCAACCCGTTATTTTCTCTGCCGCCGGGAGCCGACATTGCCGGCGCGCTTTTTAAAAAGGACCTTTTCAAGGTAGCCTTCACCAACAGCCTGGACGAAACAGCCGCGGCGGCCGACCTGGTATTTCCGATTCAGCATGCCCTGGAAACCTGGGATACTTATGACGCCAAGCAATCTGTAACCGGGACCATGCAGCCGGCCATGGGTAAAGCTTTCCAGGCGCCTTCCATGGGTGATGTGATTTTAAAGGCTGCTTTTGAATCACCGCCGGTATCCGACTATAAACAACTGGTCGCCGCAAAACTGACCGGCCGGCCCGACAGCGCTTCCTCGACTGAGTGGCTGCGGCTCGTACAAAAGGGCGGCCGTTTTTTTAAAGGTCGGGGCGCCGGCAACCGCAGCGTGACCCCGAATCCGGATATGCTCAAACGTCTGGAACAATACCTGGCGCAAACCGGAGAGGATAAAAATAAATTATTCCTGGCCATGCCGTCCGTCCGCTTTTTTGACGGCCGTGGGACCAACAAGTCCCTTTTGTGTGAAATCCCGGATCCAATAAGCCAGGTGGCCTGGCAAACGCCCCTGATGGTTCACCCGGCGGTGATGCGCTCCCAGCGGTGGAAGGATGGCGACCATGTGACCATCGCATCCGCGGCCGGGAAACTGACGGCGCCGGTCTACGGCTACGACGGGTTGCATCCGGATGTAAGCGCCATGGCTATCGGCCAGGGCCATACCGCATATGGTCGCTATGCCCGCGATCGCGGTCTCAATCCATTGCAGGTTCTGGATGCTGTCGTAGATCAGGACGCCGGAGGACTGGCTTACGCAACCCAATTAAAGCAATTAAGCGGCACCGGAAAACATCAGCAACTGGCCTGCTTCGCCGGTAGCACGTCGCAGTATAACCGCAAAATCGCGGTCTCAATTCCCCTGGCCGAATTGACGGCCGCAGGAAAGCACGAGAAGGACAAGCACGGCCTTACCATGGAGGACTTCCCCTTCACGCCGCCGACGCCGGCCGGATATGACCGCCGCCGTGATTTTTATCCGCCCCACGAACACGACACCTATCGCTGGGGCATGGTGGTGGATCTGGACCGCTGCATCGGTTGCGGGGCCTGTGTTTCGTCCTGCTACATGGAAAACAACGTCGGTATCGTCGGGGAGCAGCGCATTCTTGAAGGCCGGGAAATGGCCTGGCTGCGGATTTCACGGTACCAGGATCGAAAACATCCGGAAAGATCGAATTTTCTGCCGATGATGTGCCAGCACTGCGACAATGCACCCTGCGAGTCGGTTTGCCCGGTCTATGCACCCCATCACTCCGCAGAAGGGTTGAATAACCAGATCTACAACCGTTGCATCGGAACCCGGTTCTGCGCCCAGAACTGCCCCTACAAGGTGCGCCGCTTCAACTGGTATGATTGGGAGTGGCCCGATCCCCTGCAGATGCAACTCAACCCGAATGTCACCGTGCGCAGTAAAGGCGTAATGGAAAAGTGCTCATTCTGTGTGCAACGCATTAAAACGGCCCGCCAGGTGGCCAAAGATCAGGACCGTGACATCCGCGATGGGGAAGTAACGCCGGCCTGCGCCCAAACCTGCCCCACCGGCGCATTGACCTTTGGCAGCTTTGTGGAGGCCAACAGCCGAATCAACAAGTTGATCAAAGATCCCCGGGCGTATCAGGTGTTGGGGTATCTGAATGCGAAACCGGCCGTTATTTACCTTAAGAAAGTATTGCAAGAGATTTAAAAGACTATAAATCCGAAATAAGAAGCACGAATTTAGAAAAAAATTCAAATGACAAAAACACCAATTACCGAAACCGACTCAAGCAAGGATATCGCTTGCCAGCACAATGTTTTGGAACTTCGGGTTTCGGGTTAATCGAATTTCGACATTCGAATTTAGTATTTTAATTTGCCATGTCTGACCTGACTTACAAAGAGATAGACGACACGGTCATCGACACCCTGAGTCCGCCGACGGCGAAGTACTGGGGCATTATAGCCCTGATGTTTGCCGGTGTACTGATGGGGGCTGGGTGCTGGCTCTACCAGATCTTCGTGGGCGTCGGCGTGGCCGGGATGAACACCCCGGTACACTGGGGCACCTACCTCATCAACTTTGTCTTCTGGGTCGGTATCGCCCACTCGGGGACCCTCATCTCCGCGATCCTGCACCTGTTCCGGGCCGGATGGCGCAACCCCATCGCCCGGGCCGCGGAAACCATGACTGTTTTTGCTGTCTGCTGCGCCGGCCTGTTTCCGTTCATCCATCTGGGTCGGGTATGGCTGGTTTTCTACATGCTGCCATTCCCCAATCAACGTACGCTCTGGCCCAATTTTCAGTCACCACTCATGTTCGACGTGGTGGCCATCAGCACCTACCTGACGGTGAGCGCCCTGTTCTGGTACACTGGGTTGATGCCGGACCTGGCAGCCATACGCGACCGGGCCACCGGCACCCGCAAGCAGATATTTACCATCCTGAGCCTGGGCTGGACCGGCGAACAGGGCCAGTGGCACAACTACGCGCGGGGCTATCTCTTTTTCGCCGCGCTGGCCACGCCCCTGGTCATCTCGGTCCACAGTGTGGTGTCATGGGATTTCGCTTTGTCGGTCATCCCGGGCTGGCACACCACGATCTTCGCGCCTTACTTTGTGGCCGGCGCCATCCACTCCGGTCTGGCCATGGTCCTGACCCTGCTGATCCCCCTGCGCAAGATCTTCGGCTACGAACGAATCATTACACTGCATGTCCTGGAGAGCGTGGCCAAAACCATTGTGTTTACCGGGCTCATCGTCGGCTTTGCCTACGCCACCGAAATCTTCATTGCCTGGTACAGTCACAATATAGTGGAAATGGAATCTTTCTGGTGGCGGGCCTTTGGCGACTATGCCATACCATACTGGATCATGGTGTTCTGCAATACGATCGCACCGCTGTTCTACCTGTTCAAGAAAGTCCGGACCAATTTGAAATTACTGTTCACCATCTCCATCCTGGTGAACATCGGCATGTGGTATGAGCGTTTCGTCATCATCATCGGCAGTGTGGCCCACGGTTTTCTGCCGAATGCCTGGGGGCTGTATAGCCCCACCCTAATTGAATTCGGCATCATGATCGGCGCCTTCTGCCTTTTCTTTTTCCTGTTCCTGCTGTTTGTCAAACACTTGCCTTCGGTGTCCATGACGGAGATGAAAGAAACCCTGCACCACGGAGCAGAGCATGACGACAGATAAGAAAAAAATAATGGGGCTTTTCGAGAGCGAGGCGGATGCCGTGGCCGCCATCGCCGACATGCGGGCCCTGGGGTGGGTCATCGAGCGGGTTCACAGCCCGATTCCCAGTGAAAACATCCCCAAGGCGCTGGGTATGCGCAAGAGCCGGGTGGGCTGGTTCACGCTGGCCGGCGGCATTACCGGGTTTTTCACCGGGTTCCTGCTGGCCGCCTTCACCGCCACCCGCTGGAGTCTGATTGTCAGCGGCAAACCGGTCGTGGCCCTGGTGCCCTTTTTTATCGTGGGGTTTGAGTTTACCATTTTGTTCGCGGTCTTCGGCAATGTGATCGGCCTGATCACCCAGGCCAATTTGCCAAAATTCAATTACAGTGCGGAATATGCCCCCGAATGTTCCGCCGCCCAGTACGGGATCCTGGCGGCATGCGGCCCGGATGAGACCGACGAACTGGAAACGTTCTTTGCCGAACGGGGTGCCCGCATCAGGTCCTTTGATGCGGCCCCGAGCACCGCTTGAGAATAAACTATGTCTGAATCGAAAAAAACATCCCCGCTGATGATCGTCTTCGGATGCCTGGTTGCTGTCGGCGCAATCGCCTTCATTGTCCAGGCCAGCGGGCAGCACCCGCAACAGGCCTGGCAGGCCTACCTGGTCGGTTTTCTACTCGTGTCCGCCATGGCCCAGGGCGGGATGCTTTTTTCGACCCTCATGCACGCGGTCAAAGCCCGTTGGAGCGGACCGCTGGCCAGCCTGGCCGAAGCCTTCAGCGCTTTTTTCCCGGTCTCTCTGGTCATGTTCGTGATCCTGTTCATTGGCCAGGACCATGTCTTCCCCTGGCTGGGGAAGGACCTGCACGGCAAGGAAATCTGGCTCAATGTCCCGTTTCTTTTCTTCCGCGACCTGATTGGCCTGATCCTGCTGTACGGGTTCGGCCTGCTCTACCTTTATCACGCCCTGTGGTTCAAGCTAAAGGACAACGGCACCCGCGGCAAGGTGCGCGACTTTCTCTTCACCCGGTGGCGCAACCACCCGCCGGATGCGGAAAAGTTCAAACACCGGATGACGGTTTACGCTTACCTGTATATGCTGAGTTTCGCCCTGATCCTATCCCTGATTGGTTACGACCTGATCATGAGCATGGACTCGCACTGGTATTCGACCCTGTTCGGGGCCTATAACTTCGCCAAGGCTATCTATGTCGGGTTCGGCGCCCTGATCATCCTGGCGGCCATCCTGCACATGAGCCCCCAGACCCCGTTCAGTTTGAAATCCTCCCAGTTTCATGACATGGGCAAACTCTTTTTCGGCTTTTGCCTGGTCTGGGCCGATTTCTTCTATGCCCAGTTCGTGGTCATCTGGTACGGCAACATCTCGGAAGAGACCGCCTACATTATCGAACGCACCATGCTCTACCCCTGGAACAACGTGGCCTGGACGGTATTTATCGTCTGCTTCGTGGCGCCTTTTTTGATCCTGCTGAACAAAAAGATCAAAACCATCCCGAAAGCCATGATTGTCATCTGCACGGTGGTTATCAGCGGCATGTGGCTGGAGCATCACCTGCTTTTGGGGCCGGCCTATCACCACCATGCCACCAGCCTGCCCCTGGGATTTGTGGATGTCCTGGTCGCCCTCGGCTTTGTAGGACTGCTGGCCCTGGCCGTCACCACCTACCTGCGGCAGTTTCCGGAACTGCTCCAGGATAATGCCGGGGGAGGTAAGTAATGGAGATACTGCTTACCACCATCGGAATTCTGACCCTGGCGACCATTGTGATCATAGTGGGTACCGGCGGCCAACCACTGAAGGTGGTGTCCGGTTTCCGGGAAACCGTGAAAGCCATCACCGCCAACTGGCAGCCCCTGGCCCTGACCGCTTTTACGGTCGTGATGGTGCTGGCCTTTGTCTACACCTTTTATGTGTATCCCAAAGCCGGCGTGGGACCGGAGCAGCCGATTCCTTTCAGCCACCGGCTGCACGCGGGACACAAGGCCATTGATTGCAATTTCTGCCACCCGTATGTGGAACGCTCCCTGCACCCGGGTCTGCCGCCGGTGGAAAAATGCCTGTTCTGCCACAACCACATCATCACCGGCCACCCCGAGATTCAAAAGGAGATTGCGTACTATAAATCGGGGACGCCGACGCCCTGGAAGAAAGTGTTCTACCTGGCCGAGCACGTGGTCTTCAACCACAAGCGGCACATAAAAAAGGAAATCGCCTGCGAATCCTGCCACGGTGAGGTGCGGGCCCAGGACCGCCTTAAAGGCGAGCGCTTCAAGATGGGATTCTGCATCGAGTGTCACCGGGAAAAGAAAGCACCGCTGGACTGCTGGATCGCGTGTCATAGTTAGAGACGGCTTTTAGCTGTTAGCCGTCAGTAAAAGAACACATCGTAATTGGTCTTAATAGCTAATTGCTGCTTGATATACCAAACGCCTTACAAGGACATATAAGTTTGGGAGAAGAAATTAAAAATCTGGAAACCGCCTACCCGACTGCCAAAGGCTTTGCCCTTACATCCGGGTTCTGGATGATTGTGGCTACCTTCATGGGGTTGCTGGGCGCGACTGAACTGATCGCGCCCGATCTGACCGAAAACATGGCCTGGATTGTGTTCGGCCGGGTGCGGCCCATGCACATCAACCTGGTGCTGTTCGGGTTTGCCACCCCCGGTCTTTTAGCCGCCATCTTTTATTTTCTCCCCCGACTGCTGCGGACCAGTCTTTACAGTGAGAAACTGGGCGTCGTGACAGTGGTCGCCTGGAACATTGCCCTGGTAGCCGTGGTCATCACCCTGGCCATGGGGCTGACCCAGGGACGGGAGTATGCCGAACTGGTCTGGCCCATCGATATCATGGTCGTGGTGGCATTTGCCCTGATATTCACTAATTTTATCATGACCGTAAGGAACCGGGAGGAGCCGCTGCTGTATGTCTCCGTCTGGTATGCCCTGGCCGGGGCCTTGCTGACTGCCGTGACCTACAGTCTGGGCAATGTAATCTGGCGGCCGGACACCGGGGCCCTGATGGGCATCCCGGATGCCATTCTATTGTGGTTCTACGGACATAACGTCTTCGGACTCCTGTTGACGCCGCTTTCCGCCGCGGTGACCTATTACGTGATTCCCCAGGCTGTCCGGGGCCCATTGTACAGCCACACGCTCTCCCTGCTGGGCTTCTGGTCCCTGATCGTGGTCTACACGCACATCGGCACCCATCATTTGCTACAGGTTCCGGTGCCCACCTGGCTCAAAGTGGTGGCCATTGTCGACAGCGTGGCCATGGTCATTCCAGTCATGGCTTTCCTGATCAACATCTGGTACACGGCCAGGGGCAAGCTGGGCGCGATTCATGCCGATATCGGCGCCAAATTCGTCTTCACGGGCACGATCATGTACTTCTTCGTGAGCATCCAGGGCTCCATGATGTCCCTGCCGGATGTCCAGCGGGTGACCCACTTCAACAACTGGGTCGTGGCGCATGCCCACATAGGTGTTTTGGGCTTCGCCGGCATGATCTCCCTGGGCGGACTCTATTATGTCCTGCCGCGCATATCCGGCAAGCCACTCTATAGCCGGCTGCTGGCCGATTTCCAATACTGGATGGTCCTGATTGGCGTGGTGGGTTTTACTATTGTTTTAACGATTGCCGGTTTGATTCAGGGCAACGCCTGGCTGAATGGCGAGACCATCTACCGGGTTCTGCCCCAGATTCATGTCTACTATGTGGTGCGGGCTGCCCTGGGGCTGATGATATTCCTGTCAGCCATTCTCGGGCTCTATAACATCGTCCGGACTATCTTTTTCAACCCGGGGGAACCGCAATGAAGATGACACCCAGAACAGTGATATCCGGCAGCCTGCTGATCCTGGCGGTGATTGTGCTGGTGGTGGTCATCCTTCCGTATGTACACACCAGCAAAACGGTCCCCTCGGATATCTTCCGGGCCCGCACCCCGGTAGAGGATGATGGCCGCCTCATTTATAAAAAGAATGGCTGCGTATACTGTCATACCCAGTCCATTCGATCCGTCGACTGGGGCCTCGGTGCGGAACGCATTGCCCAGGCCGGCGACTATGTAGCCGACTATCCCATCATGCTCGGGTCGCAGCGCACCGGACCGGATCTATCCCAGGAAGGCGGCGAGCACCCGGATGACTGGCATATCGCCCATTTTGTCAACCCCCGCTACACGCGCCCGCTTTCGATCATGCCGGCCTTTGCTTTTCTGGGGGATGCAGGCGTCAAAAAGCTGACCCAGTATGTACAGAGTCTGGGGCTCAAGGACGCCGACGCCCGGATGGAACGCCAGCGCTACTGGAAAGCAAAGGCCATCAAGGCCTATGAGGCCGGACCGGTTGAGAATGTGAAATGGCTGCACGAAATGGTCCCCAAGCCCTGGCGCGAGCTGCCCAACCCCTACCCCACCACGCCGGCCGGTCTGGCGCGGGGACACAAATTATACCAGGACAATTGCCTGGGGTGCCATGGTCCGGTGGGAGACGGCATGGGACCGGCGCAGCCCTGGATCTATCCGCCGCCCCTTAACTTCACGATTCTCAAGGGGCGTGGGATCAGCGGCGGGATCCTTTATTACCAGATCATGAACGGCATTACCGGCACGGCCATGCCGTATTTCAAACGCGAGTTGGAATCGGAAAAAATCTGGGACGTGGGCAACTACGTAGCTGTCTATTTCATTAATCAGACAGATGCCAACGCAGCGCCGCACGGCATCGATGCGTCATACGAACCCCCAAGGGTGCCGGAATAATCCGGCAAAACACGAAATTCGAAGCAAAAGAGCAAATCACAATGACCAAAACAATCAAGCAAAACCTGTTAATAAGACCGGGGGCATTTGTTTTTGTCATTTGGTCATTTGAATTTTGAATTTGTTTAGAAATTCGTGCTTCGTATTTCGGGCTTATTTTGCAGGTAAGTAACCATGTATTACCCTTATTTCATAACCTACATCGTCATCGGCCTGGCCATTAGCCTGGTGGTGTTCTTCTGGGCCCTGTCACGCGGCCAGTTTCGGGATCAGCAGCGCGCACGCTTTTTACCCTTGCAGGGTGAGGATCTGCCGCCTGTGCGGCAGTCGCGCCTGGGGCGCTTCGAAATCTACGCCCTGCTGGCCCTGGCGGTGTTGGGCCTGGCGGCCAGTGCCGCCCGGTTGCTGTTCGCCCTTTATTCAGGCGGAAGCGGGTGAGGTCCGGCTATGCGATATTTTGAACTACTCAATTTGCAGCATGTGTTCGGGTATATCTTCCCGACCATCGTCTTTATGCTTGTTTTCATTATCGGCCTGGGCTACTCCCACTTTCGGTCCGATCGCGATCCGCAGCAGCCCGGGCATAAGTTTGTGGACGGGCTGGAGGACGGACATTCGCCTTTTCCGCTGGTCATGATCCTGATCATCGCGGGGACCTTCGTCTGGGCGGTGGCCTATATCCTGATGTATGGTCTCACGGAGGTAATACTGTAACATGAGCGCATCAATGAATCATGAAGGCAGTCTGCGGACCTGGTTCTGGATCCTTGTCTGTGTGTCCATAATCCTGTTTAAAGGACTCCTCTCGTTCTTTGTCGTTTCGGACAAGGGTCCCCCGGATTGGGACTACCGACCGGTAAAGGACGTGCCGGCCCAGTCTGAATATGCAACCTATCCGTTGCTGCCCCACCCGCAGCATGTCCGGGGCGACAAGGGGGAATAATGAAACAGGTCCTGTTCCTCTTCATAGCAGCCTGTGTGGTCCTTTACGGGGCTTATGCAGTCATCACCTTGTACGATGACAACATGGAGGTCGGCCGGATGTGGGAGACGCCGGGCATTCGTCCTCACGAGGAGCCTATTCCCATCATGACCGCCGGCATCATTCCCTTCAATGGCGGGGAGGCCCTCACGCGGGCCGCCCGGGCCGAAGAACTGATTTCACCCCTGAGCGGTACCTCTGCGTTTAATTTCAAGAAGGCTGAACTCGCCTATACCCGTTATTGCAGCCAATGCCATGGGAAATACCATGACGGCCTGGGCACGGTTGGCCAGAGTTTCCAACCCCTGCCCGGCGACCTGCGGAGCCCCAAGGTGCAGGCAATGAGTGACGGGGCGATTTTCAAAGAAATCAGCTATGGTAAACCAGACGGCCGCCAGCCGCCGCTGGCCACCACCATCTCGATGTCCGATCGCTGGCAAATCATCGCCTACCTGAAATCTCTTGGCCCCCGCCCGTAACCTGCATGTCAAATATATCGGATACCTGCGATCTCTGCGGCCTCCCCAATCCGGCCGGCCGGACGGTTACCTATAAATCCGCTCAGAAGAATTACAGCTTTTGCTGCCCCGGCTGCCGACAGGTGTTTATTATGCTCCTGGAAGCCTCCGACACGTCGGATCCGTCCGACTTTAAAAACAATCCTATTTTCAAAAAATGCCAGGACCTGGGCATCATACCCAAAAGCTCCGCCGACCTGCCATCCCGCCAGCAGCCGCAAGGTGCTGCGGCAGAGGCAACCGCCCCGGCTGCCATCAGTGATGATACCGACTCTCTCGATTTGAACTTGAAAGTCACCGACATGTGGTGCCCGGCTTGTGCCTGGGTTATTGAAGAGGCCCTGAAAAATACCAATGGCATCCATACCGCGGTCTGTAATTTTTCTATCGACCGGGTCCGCTGCGAATATGATCCGGTCCAAACTTCCCCTGCCCGCATTCAGGCCGTTATCGAGGACTTGGGCTACCAGGCTGAGCGGCCCGATGATGACGTTTTTTCCGGGCGCAATCGAGAATTCATCCGCTTCAGTATCACCGCATTTTTCTCCATGAATGTGATGATGCTGTCCTTCGCGCTCTATACCGGCTTTGTCACCACCTTTTCACCGGACACAATTTACAAGCTTTCGTGGCCAATTTTTGCCTTGACCACCCTGGTGCTTTTTTACGGCGGTCACAGCCTGTTAAAAAAGGCCCTGTCCGGCCTCCGTACCGTCTCCTTCGGCATGGAAACCCTGATCATGGCCGGGGCTTTCACCGCGTACCTGCTGAGCACCTTCAACTTGCTGCAGGGCAGCCTGCACCTGTACTTCGACACCGCGGCCATGCTGGTGACGCTGGCCTTGATGGGCAAATGGCTTGAAAGAAGGGCCAAGAACCGGGTTCTGGAGTACCTGGAAACGTTCTTTGCCTTGCAGCCCACCAAAGTGAAAATCTGTACGGCTGATTTTCCGCAAGGCCGCTACTGCCATATAGCGCAACTGCAGCAGGGCGATCTTTTCCAGGTGACCGAAGGCGAGATTCTGCCGGCCGACGGCAAGGTTTTTTCCGGCACCGGCACCTTGAATGAATCTTCATTGACTGGTGAATCACGCCCGCTCCAAGTAGGGCCGGGGGATCAGATCCGCTCAGGGACGTTGGTCATGACAGGTTCGCTGCAGGTAGCGGCTGATGGGGTTGGCGCAGCATCCATACTGGGCCAGATGATCCAGATCATGCAGCAGGCCCTGGGAGAAAAAACGCCCCTTGAAGGCCGCACTGATCGGGTCCTGCAATGGTTTGTTCCCACTATCTTCGCCCTTTCGGCAGCAACCGGCATCGTGTGCAAAGTGGTTGGTTTGCCAACCGCGGATGCTGTCATCCGCGCCGTCACTGTAATGGTGATCTCCTGCCCCTGCGCGCTGGGTGTGGCCATCCCCCTGGCCCGGGTGGCCGGTATCTCGCTGGCCGGCCGCAAAGGAATCCTGGTGCGATCGTTTGCCTGCTTTGAGCGTGCACCGGCACTCAACGCTTTGGTGTTTGACAAAACCGGGACCATGACCCATGGCCGCTGGGAATTACTTGACATTCACACCGTTGCGCCTGGCTCAACAGATGAGGCGCTGGCATGGGCGGCCGGTCTGGAAACCGAGTCCGAGCATTATATCGGAATGGAAATCCTGCGCCAGGCGGCTGACAGGCGGCTGTCTATCCCGACCGTTAGCGAAGCTCAGCATTTTGCAAACGGTATATCCGGCCGTATTGATAATGAAGAGGTAAAAATCGGATCGGTGGATTTTATGGCTGCCGAACTGGCCGGCATCGATCTACAGGATCTGCGCCGCCGATTTTCAGACAAGGCCATACCCTCCTTAGTATATCTCGGAAAGGCCGGAAAGCTCTGGGCTGTTTTCATCTTTGGTGATAGGGTGCGGCCGACCGCCAAGGATACAATCGGCACCCTTGTTTCCTCGGGATACAGACCGTATCTTATATCCGGGGATGATGCCGCTACCACGGTCAGTGTGGCCAATTTGATCGGCATCGAAAACGCGGCCGGGGGAATGCTGCCGGCGGAAAAGGCGGCCTTTGTAAAGGATCTCCAGGAATCGGACCAGGGGGTAGCCATGGTTGGTGACGGCATCAACGATGCCCCGGCCCTGGTGCAGGCCGATCTGTCCATGGCCGTGTATTCCGGGACCCACCTGGGTCAGGAGGTGGCCAACGTCACCCTGATGCGCGGCGATCCCGGGCAGGTAATGGATTTTTTAAATCTTGCGAAACCGGTAAACCGCACGATCTTTCAAAACCTGGTGTGTGCGTTTGCCTACAACATCATCAGCATCCCCATTGCCATGAGCGGCCTGTTAAGTCCCCTGGTGGCCGTAACGGCAATGCTGCTGAGCAGTCTGAGCGTGATCGGCAACACCTTAAGGCTGTTGAAAAGAGCATAAACAACCAATTAGATATTAAAGCAAAAAATTCGAATATCGAAATCCGAAACAAATTCGAATGACCGAATAAGGCAATTTTCGAAACTAAAAGCCCAAGTCGGATACACAGTGCAAATTTGAAACTGAAGAACCTTCGAAGAATAGTTGTTAGATTTATAGTAGTTCGTTTTGATCATTGGAACATCAGGATTTAAGATTTGTTTGCGGCGTTCGCCTTGTGAACCTCCGAATTTCGTGCTTCGTATTTCGAGTTTGTGTTTAGCTTATGAACCAAGTGAATATCGACAACAAAGAGATTGCCCGCTACGCTGCCACGGCTGCCCACTGGTGGGATCGCAATGGCGAGCTAAAGGCGTTGCACGATATCAATCCCGTTCGCCTGCAGTACGTGCTGGACCGGGCAGAGATAATAGGCCAGCCGGTGTTGGATGTCGGCTGTGGCGGCGGACTGGTATCCGAAGCCCTGGCTTCCGCCGGTGCAAAGGTAACGGGCATAGACATGGCCGTACCGGCTTTGAACGTTGCCCGGGCGCATGCCGATGAAAGCGGTTTTGAAATTGAGTATATTGAAAGCACGGCCGAGGACTTTGCAAAAACGCACGGAGAGAAATTTGCAGTTGTAACCTGCATGGAGTTGGTGGAACACGTGCCTGATCCGGCATCCATTTTCAAGGCATGTGCTGAGTTAACCAGGCCCGGCGGTCACCTCTTTTTTTCCACGGTCAATCGAACCTGGCTTGCCAGGCTGCTCGTCATCTGGGTTGCCGAATATGTTCTCGGGATCGTCAGCAAGGGTACCCACACATACGCACGCTTTGTTCGTCCGGAGGAAATGAAGCGCTGGGGTCAGGCAGCCGGATTACTACTGGTCGATGTAGCGGGTATGCGCTATATACCCTTCGGCGGGTATGCCGCCTTGTGTAAAAGTACGGCGATGAATTATCTAATGCATTTTTCAAAAAGCGATAAACTGTAGAATCATTCTCGCGCGGAGGCGCAGAGAAGGTCAAGAGCACATTATTTTTATCAAACTAACTTAAAGATTTTATGTGTTTGGTTTTTTCAGGGAAGCTGAACAATATTGTTTTCGATTTTCTCTGCGCCTCCGCGCGAGATATGATTTTGATTGAACTTGTTTAGAGGGATGTATGTCTATTTGGAAAAACCCGAAATGGTTTAGATCAACTGAACGCCAACAGCAGTTGGATCAGCACGTCCGCCAAACCGGGCAGGCCCGTTTCGGCTTGAAAACTTTTGAGGAAAAAGAAAAAGCTGCCGCCGTCCGGCGTCATTTCGAGCGGGTGGCACCAAAATACGATTTCATGAATTCGCTGCTCAGTTTCGGTATTCAGCGCGCCTGGAAACGCGCAGCGATCCGATTAATGGCTCCGCAACCCGGCGATCGGATCCTGGACCTGTGCGGTGGTACCGGGGACCTGGGCCACTTGACTGCCGCCCGGACAGGACCGCATGGCCGTGCGATTATCTGTGACATCAACATGGCCATGATGTCTGCCGGCCGGCAGACCTACGCGCCTCATCCGCTCACTCAAAACGTTACCTGGGTACAGGGGGACGCCGAGAATATACCTTTTCCGGACGCGACTTTTAACGACGCCATGGTCGGTTTCGGCATCCGCAACCTGACCCATTTGAAGCAGGGCTTTTCAGAAATGCACAGAGTCCTGAAGCCTGGCGGCAAGTTTCTCTGCCTGGAATTCTCCCGGCCGACCAACCCTGTCTTTCGGGCACTCTATGATTTCTACTCCTTCAACATTATGCCACTGCTGGGACAGTTGATCGCCGGCAGTGCCGAATCCTACGCCTGCCTGCCGGAAACCATCCGGATGTTTCCCCTGCCGGATGAGCTTGCCCGGATATTAGAAAATTGCGGCTTTGGAAATGTGACGTATCACTCCATGACCAACGGGATGGTGGTGGCGCATCTGGCCAGAAAATTATAGATAGTCCTGGATATTCAATTAACCGCCCACTTGCTTTGCTCGTTCGACACACGCAGACGAACCCAGCCGATTTTTAAATCCCGCAATCGGGGCTTGCCCGGGCTTTGGTAGCCATCGCTTCGCGAAAAAGGGCTTATAACCCTCTTGGGATTAGGGTTGATACAAGTAATCTAGGACTGGGTTTTTTGGGCCGAAGGGCATGGCGAGTGTCAACCGGCCAGGTCGGCCGGATGATGTCTGTGTACGCCTGTGCGGCGAAGCTGAAAAGCGAAGACGTATCTGCGGCTAATAAAGTACTGGTTCTAAAATCCAATTATAGCAGATGATGACAACTGGTATTTAGGCCTTATGGTTTGATATCTTGTCTAAATCCCCACCGAGGAGGTTTAAAATGAGCTACATGCTGAAAACAACCGAAGCTGAAAACGCGGAAGGCCAGCTGAAGGCATCCTACGACCTGCTGACCTCAATGTTCGAGATGGTTCCCAAGGTCTTCGTCGCCCAGAGCATCCGCCCGGACCTGCTGGAACCCATTGTCACCTACGTCAACCGCCTGATGATCGAAGACCACGCCCTGCCCAGGTCCACCAAGGAGCTCATCGCAGCACACGTGTCAAAACTGAACACTTGTGCCTACTGAGTGGACGCCCACAGCGCCATGGCCATGGCGCAAGGTTTTACGCGGGATGAGGTTGATAGCATCCTGGAAGACGTAGACGGGTCCGACCTGATTGATATGAAGACAAAACAGTTGCTGCATTTCGCCGAAACTGTGAATCGAAACGCCTACAAAGTGCATGAAGGCACGATTGAAGGCCTGCGTGATGTGGGTTGCTCAGATGAGGAAATTTTCGAGGCCGTGGCTGTAACCTCCCTGTTCAACTTTATGGACCGTATGGCCGATGCTCTCGGAGCGCCCACGGAAGGTTTCCAGGACATGATCGAGCAAATGATGAGCCAATAGCCCGAAAAGGTCTCGGAAACAGACATTTAAACATATAAGGAGGCTGGGAAATGAGGATGAAACGATTGGTGGTAAATGTATGCCTGTTGACACTTATGGTGCTGACCTTGCCAGGCATTATACTGGCGTATGACATTGGGGGCGCTGATCCTAAAGTGTTGAAGAGCCTTTATCCCGGCAAGGCCTATTCACCCTATGCCCAGCGTTCCTTCCCCAGCAGCGTCTATTGGGGGGATACCCACCTGCATACCCGATTGTCGCTCGACGCCGGGTTGTTCGGCAATACGCTGGGACTTGAGGAAGCATACCGTTTTGCGCGCGGGGAAGAGGTGAAGTCCTCAACCGGGCTGCCGGTCAAACTGAGCCGGCCCCTGGATTGGCTCGTTGTCACGGATCATTCCGATCTGATGGGTATCGCGCCTGATATCCAGAGCGGTGCGCCCAATGTTATGGCCGTTCCCAAAGGCAAGGAATGGGCGGAAGGCTTTCAAAAAGGTGGCGAAGCTGCCGGTAAGGCCGCCTTCGATCTGATCACCCACTTTTCTCAGATGAAGGTACCCGAGAAACTCCTCGAGGACTACTCACCCGGCTCGCCCATATACAACAAGATCTGGGATAAAATCACCAAGGCCGCCGACCGCTTTAACGAACCGGGCCGTTTTACGGCCCTGATCGGATACGAGTGGACATCAGTCCCCAAAGGTTTCAACCTCCATCGTAACGTCATACTGCGTGATGATGGAAACCGGGCTCGCCAAGTGATTCCGCTGACCACCCAACCCCCGGTAGGGACCCAGGATCCTCTGGACCTCTACAAGTGGCTGGAGGAATATGAAACCAAAACCGGCGGCCAGGCGTTGGCGATATCGCATAACGGCAACCTGTCCAACGGGTGGATGTTTCCCATGACGAAAACCTATGCCGGCGGGACGGTCGATAAGAACTATGTAGAGCAACGCGCCAAGTGGGAACCCCTATACGAAGTTACCCAGATAAAAGGGGATGGCGAAACCCACCCGGTCCTGTCGCCCAACGATGAATTCGCCGACTACGAGACCCTGGACAAAGGCAACCTCGACCTCACCGATCTCAAGAAACCCGACATGCTAAAGGGTGAATACGCACGTGAGGCCCTGAAAAACGGACTTGTCCTTGAACGGAAACTGGGTACGAATCCTTACAAGTTCGGTCTGGTCGGCGCCACGGACAGCCATACGTCGCTGGCCACGGGCGAGGAGGAAAACTTTTTCGGGAAATCCGCCAGTGCCGAGCCTTCGGCAACAAGGGTTGCCCACCCCTTCGTCAAATCGAAGCTCGGCGCCATCGAGGGGTATGAGTTAGCCGCGTCCGGGTATCAAGCGGTGTGGGCCAGTGATAATACCCGCGAGGCGATCTTCGACGCCATGGAACGGAAGGAGACCTACGCTACCACCGGGCCCCGCATGATTTTACGCTTTTTCGGCGGCTGGGACTTCAAAGAAGACGACCTGCGCAATCGCGCGCCGGCCTTCATCGGCTACCAAAAGGGGGTGCCCATGGGTGGCGATTTAAGAAAAGCGCCCAAAGGCAAGAAGGCACCGACCTTCATGGTCATTGCGCTGCGCGATCCCATCGGCGCCAACCTAGACCGCATCCAGATCATCAAGGGCTGGCACGATAAAAACGGCAAAACCCATGAAAGGATATACGATGTCTCGGTATCGGATGGTCGTACCATAGGCAAGGACGGACGCTGCAAGAGTCCGGTCGGCAATACCGTTGACCTGGAAGCGGCCACCTGGACCAATACTATCGGGGCCAGTGAACTCGCGACGGTCTGGACCGATCCTGATTTTGACGCCGGGCAAAAAGCGTTTTACTACGTGCGCGTATTAGAAATCCCGACGCCGCGCCGGGTATTGTATGACAAAGTACGCTTGGGCGCGAAGGTTCCCAAAGAGGCGAAACTGATCCACCAGGAACGAGCTTACTCATCACCGATCTGGTTTACACCGTAGTAACGTTGATTTGTCGATGAAATCATTATTGCGAGAGCCCCTGATCCATTTCCTGCTCATTGGCGCTGCGCTTTTCCTTCTTTTCGAGGTATTCGATACACAAAAGGAACAGCAGGCCCAACATATTGTCATTACGAATGGGCAGATAGAATTTTTAAAGGCGAGCTTTGCCCGTACCCGGCAGCGTGTACCGACCGCACAGGAACTTCAGGGGCTTATCGACGGTTTTGTCCGTGAAGAAATCTATTACCGTGAAGCGCTGGCTCTGGGCATGGACAAAGATGACTTTGTTGTCCGTCGCCGTCTGGGACAAAAGTTCGAACTCATGAGTGATGATCTCGCCGGGATCAAAACGCCTTCCGAAGAAGAGCTGCAACTTTTTTTGCAAACCCATCCGGAACTTTTCAAAATCGATGCGCAGATCGCGTTTCGACATGTATTTATCGATGTCGCAAAGCACGGGAAATCGGCGGATACTGAAGCTGGGCGTCTGCTCGCCGCCTTGTCCACCAAAGAGAATCCGCCCAACCCGGACCTTCTGGGTGACCCCTTGATGATCCCCAAAACATTCTCACTTACCCCGCTTGGTGAAATAGCAAGGCTACTTGGAGAGTCGTTCAGCTTTGAGCTTGAAAAATGCAAACCCGGACAATGGAGCGGGCCGGTCCAGTCGGGATACGGCCATCACTTGATCCTGGTAACCGAGTACGTGGCCGCCAGGCTTCCGCAACTTGATGAAATCCGACAGCCTGTGGAGTGGGAATGGGCGGAGGCCAACAGGAGAACTCTCAGAGAAAGCATCTACGAGAAGCTGCGTAAAAAATATACTGTCGTGTTCGAACGACCGGCCGGAGAAGGAAAGACCCTCCAGGCCGCACAGGCCGCCGAGGAGCGCCAGCCATGATGCGTATAGCAGGGATACTTGTAGCTATGCTGCTGGGTGTCTGTGCGGGACCGTCTTTTGCTCATGAATCCCAGCCGGGGACACTGGACATCAAACAACTGACCGCGGATCGCTACGATGTAATCTGGAGAGCTCCGATCTATTACGGCAAACCGCACCCGGCACGCCTAATTTTGCCCGGAAAATGGAAAAACATCGTCCAGCCAACCGAACGGCGCCTGCCGGATGCGATCGTTTATCACAGCGTAGTTGACACCGGCCCGGAAGGCCTAGCAGGGATGGTTGTACGCTTCCCGGGACTCGAAGCCACTATAACAGATGTTTATGTGCGCTTGACCCGGCTGGACAACACCACGATGACGGCCATTGTACGCCCTACCCGACCGATTGTCGAACTACGGGACAAGCGGCCCTGGTATGTCACGGCCGGTGATTATATCGCCCTGGGCTTCCACCACATCCTGCTCGGCGTGGACCATCTCCTCTTTGTTCTGGGTTTGCTGCTGATCGTGCAGGGCCGGCTGATACTGGTGAAGACGATCACATCCTTTACGGTTGCCCACAGCATCACCCTGGCCATGGCTACCCTCGGCTTTGCCCGCATTCCTCTGCCGCCTCTAAATGCCACCGTGGCACTTAGCATTGTAGTGGTCCAGTAAAAACGGACACGGTTTTAAGCAGCATTGTTTAATTGTTCTTTTTCATAATTAATCGGGCTGAGATATCCCAGCGTCGAATGTAGCCGCATCGCATTGTAGAAGCCGATGTAG
>Ga0209783_1000126_pt1 | contig 26306 bp, 20 predicted proteins | sample WorMetfiPIANOSA1_FD_187395 | JGI IMG/M metagenome (GOLD analysis project Ga0209783, IMG submission 187395) | Marine gutless worms symbiont microbial communities from Max Planck institute for Marine Microbiology, Germany - Olavius filocauda... | ecosystem: Host-associated > Annelida > Digestive... | reverse complement strand
CCAGGCTGATAGCATCATCCTTGAACCCTTGGGTGAAACTCCGTCTGGTTTTTTGAGTACTCATTGGACACCTCGCTTTCTGATATTTCGTTCTTAGCAAAGTGTCCGTTTCTTTTAAACCACATCAACCTGCCCGAAGAAAAATTAATAGCAACGCTGAATGATTGTGACTGGAATAAGGCCGAGGTGGGGCGGCGGCTGGGCCTCAGCCGCACGGCTATCTGGAAATATATGAAAAAATGGGATATCCCCCTGAAGCAACCCCTGCCGACTTAGCCATAGCAAAGGCTGGCGGGCAATAGACAGGTTCTAACCTTTCAGGAATCGGCGCTCAATAAAATCTGCGATCGGACCAACCTCGTCAAGTCCGAACACCGGCAGAGCAGTTTCAATCCGAACATCAGCCACCAGGGCGATCAAATGGGGATCCTCCAGGCACACCGGTCGGCCGCCAGCAGCTTCTCTGAAAATTTCAATTTTGGGGCAACGCCCGCCCTTGAACCCCTCCACCAGGACAATGTCCCGATCTTCTAAAAACGGCAAGGCCGCCTCCAGGGAATCCCGTGTCGATGTTTTGACGATAGCGATTCGCCGGGGTGAAACCGCCACAACGGTATCGGCCCCGGCTGCCTGGTGACGAAATGTGTCCTTGCCTTTCTGGTCCATGGTAAATCCATGGTGGGTATGTTTCACCGTCCCAACGGTATAGCCCCTTTTTTTCAAATTCGGGACAAGTTTCTCGATCAAGGTGGTTTTCCCCGTGTCGGAATTTCCTACGATGGCAACGAGTGGCGGCATAAGCAATCCAATTTCTATAGGCTAAGTGATCGATCTCTATTTGCATGGCAATTTATGCCCGGCACCCATGGATGTCAAGCCCGCTCACCGGAAAGCGGATGAAAGCGTTGACACAGTTTGAAAATTGCCTATGATGACGGAATTATGATTCTTTTCACCGGCCCCCTTTGCAGACCGGGACGCCGAGAAACCCGCAACAGGTAAGCACACATGGCAACGGTACTCCAGGCTAAGGATCTGACCAAACACTACGGCTCCCTCGCAGCAGTTGCCGGCGTGAGTTTCGGGGTGGACGGCGGGACCTGTTTTGGTTTACTGGGACCCAATGGGGCCGGCAAAACGACCACTATCGAAATGATCGAGGATATCACACCACCCACGTCCGGCACGATATATTACAAGGGGAACCGCCGGGCCGGATCGTTCCGTGAAGAGGTCGGCATCCAATTTCAACACACCGCCCTTTTGGGGTTTCTGACGGTTCGTGAAACCCTGCAGACTTTCGCGAACCTGTACACCCGACCCCACGACCTGGATGACCTGATCCGCATGTGTCAGCTCGCAGACATCCAGGACCGGTACAATGACAGGATATCGGGCGGTCAACGCCAGCGCCTGCTGCTTGCCATGGCCCTGGTGAACCGCCCCGAATTGCTGTTTCTGGACGAACCCTCCACCGGCCTGGACCCCCATGCCCGCCATGAGCTCTGGAAACTCGTCGAAGAAGTAAAAGCGCAGGGCAAAACCATCATTCTGACCACCCATTACATGGAGGAAGCAGCCCAACTGTGTGATCAGATAGCCATCATGGACTTCGGCGAAATCATTGCGCGGGGTACGCCGGAGGCCCTCATCCGGCAATACTGCGGCGGCCCGTCGCTGACCCTGCCCAAACAATTACTGGCCGCCGTCAAACCGCACCTGCAGTACAACTACCGGGAAAGCGGCGATCGGCTGGAAATCTTCCCGGAAGATACCAATGAATGTTTGGCCCGGCTGATCGAGATGGGCGTGGACCTTTCGGACATGACTGTCCGCTCGCCCAACCTGGAAGATGTCTTTCTAACACTCACCGGACGCCAGCTGCGAGACTGATCGACCTATGAATATTAAAAGATTCTGGGCCATGTTCATCGCCCGCAACCGCGAATTTTTCAGGGACCGCTCGGCCTTTGGATGGAATTTCCTGTTTCCCTTCCTGCTGGTCGCCGGGTTCGGTATAATCTTTGATGGCAAAGTCTACAAAGACTACAAGGTGGGCGTTTTCCCCGCTGAGCAGACCCCGCCGGCAATCTCAACCGGGGACCTGCCGGACAGGTTCCACCACTTGCGGCAAATCGAATGGATCGGGTTCCAGTCGCTTGAGGAAGGCCTGGACAAACTGCGCCATCACAAAGTCGATTTTCTGGTGGAGCTCGGCCCCCGCCCCTACCGCTACTGGGTAAACGAAAGTTCACCGAAAGGGTATGTCCTCGAAAAGCTGTTCGAAGGCAGCCTGGCCCCCCCGGTAGCCGGCGACAGTGCCCGCCGGATTCCAATCGAGGGACTTGAAATACGCTATATTGACTGGCTTTTTCCCGGCATCCTGGGCATGAACATGATGTTCAGTGCGCTGTGGGGTGTCGGTTATGTCGTTGTCCGGTATCGGAAAAATGGGGTGCTTAAACGACTCAAGGCCACCCCGCTCACTGCATTGGAATACCTCAGTGCGCAAATGCTTTCGCGGCTGTTTCTCCTGATGTTCACCCTGGTGGTGGTCTGGACGGGCTGCCATCTGATATTCTCCTTCAATATGGTGGGTTCCTACCTGCACCTGGCCCTGGTCTTTTTCCTGGGCAGCCTGAGCCTCACCTCGCTGGGATTGATCCTGGCCTCCAGGGGTACCAGTGAGGAATTGACCACCGGCATTCTGAATTTTATTTCGTGGCCCATGATGTTTCTCTCGGAAGTGTGGTTTTCGATTGAAGGGGCCCCCCGCTGGGTGCAATGGTTTGCCCAGGCATTTCCCCTGACCCACCTGCTGACGGCCGCCCGTAAAATTATGAGCGACGGCGCCGGCCTGGTAGCCATCCTCCCGGAAATTACGGTCCTGGCCGTTATGAGTGTAGTGTTTTTAGCAATCGGCGCCTGTTTGTTTTCGTGGACCCGCTAGGCCATGCGAAATTTGACATTCTACCGCTAAAAAACATATGATAACGGGCCATCGGGTGTCCTGCGGTAAAGTTGCAGTGACGCCCCCCAGGATCCTCGGACCCCAAATCGAGGCTATCTCACAAATAGGATTTTGGTTGCGGTTCGGGCTTCGCTCTGCGAGCTGCGCCCCGACAAGTTAGGCGGTCGTGAGATTGCCTCTCGATAACCACGGAGTCACATGCCCCACGCCGAAAAAAAATGGTCCCCGCCGGCTGCCGCCACCTGCCCGGTCTCCGGACTGCCGGTTGTCCGCCGACCCGAATGGACGGACATCGACCTGGGCAATGGCTATTCAGTATCCTTCGAGTTTATCGGCGACCGGATCCTCCTCTCACGATCAAAGGGCTGGAAGCGAGCCAATCGGCAAACCATCAAACAGATGTTCCGGAAACGCCGTGAAGTTCTCGACCAGATGCTGGATACGACTGCAACCTTTGTGGAATTGAGAGATTACGGCCACTTCAAGGGCATCCCCTCCCGGGAGGCCCGCGATCAGTTTATCGCGGAAATGCGTAAAGAAAAAGACCGGATTGAAGCCTTTATCGGTTTCAACGCCTCGCGGGCCGTGAAAATCGGCTTCAGCGTCTGGGGACGTTTGTTCCGGGCCCCCTTTCCTGTCTTAATCGAAAAAAATTATACGGCCGCCCTGCAGAAAGCTTTGGTGGCGACCAGTCAACAGATATCCCTTCCCGGCTGGCCGGGCCGGAAAGTCGTCAAGCAACCCCAGGCAACCTATGCAAGCGATGCATACCGGGTTGAATATGAAATCATCGACGATCGCATCGTGCACAGCGTTGGCAAGGGGCTCTACGCGAGCAAGGATGTTATGCCCAGCATGGAGCAGTTTCGACGGGTTTGCGCGCAACTCAAAGCAGATCCGCCGGGTTGTTACTATATAAACGGCCTGACGCATATAGGCCGGGCCTCCCGCAAGGCACGCCTGCTATATCTGGATGCCATCAAACAGTGGCATACAGATTTTTCACACTTTCGGATGATCATTTTCTACGGCGCCAATCGCTGGATGAAAGCAGGTATCCACCTGGCCAAGCACCTGGTGCCGTTCAAAGTCAAAATTGTGGACGACCTGGAAAGCGCCTTGGCCTATATAAAAGTGCTGGATTCGTCCGACCAGCGCCATGCGGAGCCCCCGGATGCAGATACCGCCGACCCAGTGTCGAGTTTGCCGCCCTATCCCGGTCCACCCCATGAGATCCTGGAGTTTTTGGGAAACATCAGTTGGGGTTCCGGAGAACCGGGCATCCCCGATCCGCCGGCAAACGCGGATGCCCGCTTCAAACCGGTCTTTGACGCCATATCGCTGATTAAGATGGATCTGGACGAGTTGGAGGAAGACCGCCGCAAGGGTGAAAACGAAAGGCAGATTCTGGCCACCGCCATCGATCAGTCGACCGACAGCATCACCATAACCGATAACGCCGGAATTATTCTGTATGTGAATCCCGCATTTAGCAGGATTACCGGATACGCCTCAGACGAAGCCGTCGGCCGCCATATCTCCTTTATCTCCCAGGACCGGGAAACCATCGCGCATTTCGACACCCTGTGGCAGTCAGTAAGCCTGGAGCGGGCCGTCACCCAGCAAATGACCTGTCACCATAAGAAGGGGACCCCGTACCTGGCAAAGACCACCATTTCACAGATTGTCAGCCGCGATGGTCGCAACCGGAACTATGTCACGGTACAGCGCGATGTCACCCACGAAGTTCAACTTGAAGCTCAGCTGGAGCAGATTCACAAGATGGAAGCCATCGGCACCCTGGCCGGCGGTATAGCCCATGATTTTAACAATATCCTCTTCCCGATCATCGGCTACACTGAAATGTCGCTGGATGAGGCCCCGGCCGACAGCCAGCTGGCCCAAAACCTGACCGAAATACTGCAGGCCGCCAACCGCGCCAAGCAGCTGGTGAAACAAATTCTTACTTTCAGCAAACAGGACAGTTCCACCCGCAAACCCATCGACCTGATACCCGTGATCAAGGAAGCCGCCTCCCTGCTCAGGGCCTCCATTCCGGCAACCGTTGATATCCAGCAGGTCTATCAAAAGGGTGTCGGGCGTACGCTGGCAGATCCCACCCAGATTCATCAGGTTGTCGTCAACCTGGGTTCCAATGCCTTTCACGCCATGCGCGAAACGGGCGGCACCATGACAATCGCGCTGGCCAAAACCAAGGTCACGGAGAAGCCGGGTGAAACGGCCGGTGCGTCGCTGAACCTGCCGCCCGGAGATTACCTGAAACTGAGTGTCAGCGACACCGGGCATGGGATGGCGCCGGAAATCAGTGAACGTATATTTGATCCTTTTTTTACAACCAAGGAGATGGCTACCAACACTGGAATGGGGCTTTCCATGATCCACGGCATCATCACCGGTCATGACGGCCGCATCATGGTGGCCAGCGAACTGGGTCAGGGAACCACCTTTGATATCTACCTGCCGGAGATTAAGATCCCGCCACACCCGGAAGAGGTCCTGGCCGAGGAAAACGCCGTGTCCCTGCAAACCGGACGGGGGCACATTCTGATTGTGGACGATGAAATACAGAGTTATAAAATCATACAAAAAATCGTGAGCGGCCTGGGATATGATACGACTTGTTTCAAAAGCAGCCGCAAGGCCCTGGACTACTTCGATGAATGCCACAAAAGTGTCGACCTGGTCATTACCGACCTGGTCATGCCCCGTATGACCGGCGATGTTCTGGCCGCGGAAATGATGAAAATAAAGCCGGAAATCCCAGTAATCATTTGCACCGGTCACAGGGAAATGCTAAATAATACGGATACGGCCAAATTTCGGGAAATCTTGATCAAACCTGTCTCGCGCAACGATCTTGCCCAGGCCGCCCGGCGGGCCCTGACAAGCACCATGGCTCGAATTCTGATAATCGATGATGACGAAATCATCAGAAGGATGCTGTCGCTCATGCTCACCAAAGCCGGCTATGAGGTGCTGGCCGCCGCCGATGGGAAAGAAGGAATGGATCAGTTTCGGCAAAACGAAGTTGACTTGGTCATCACCGATCTGATCATGCCTGAAAAAGAGGGGATTGAGATGATTATGGAGCTGAAAAATGACTTTCCCGACGTCAAAATCATTGCGATGTCCGGCGGTGCCCAGATGGGGCCCGAAGGATACCTCCAACTGGCTGATGCCCTGGGTGCCCAGCGGACCCTGAAAAAGCCCATAGCGAGAGATGAGCTGCTCGGCACCATTGCCGAAATCCTGGGCTGACCGCAACACCCCGGACTTATCCCGCCGCCCGTCAGAGGCCCGGACACAACTCAATCCATGACACCGCCGTAACCCCTGCATTTACACGCCCGGCCCAAAACCCGCAGCGGCCTGTTTGCCGGGCTTTTTCATTCCACTTCTGAAAATTGCTTTTCCAACATGATCTTGAGGATCGTCCGGTCCGTTTCAATCATGCCTTCGGTGCTGAGGGTGCCCACATTTTTCATGGTTTGCTCGGGCGACAAGCCGACACTCCCGTCGGTGGGTTGCACATTGACGCCCTGGAGGGCAAAAAGCGCCGACTGGACAGCCGTACCAGCGGCGGTGGCCAGTTTCAGGGCACAGCCGGCCTTGGCCCCGTCGCAGATTACCCCGGCCAAATCCATGGTCAGGTTTTTATCGACCCGGCAATTTGCGCCTGGTTGCCACCCAGCAGATAGGCAACCCCGGCAGCCGCGCCGGCCCCGGCCGCTACCGAGCACCCGCAAACCGCCGTCAAGCGCCCGGTGTGGGCCTTCACATAGGCGGTAATCAGGTGGCTCAAACCGATGGCCTTCAGGGCCGTGCGCTCGGTACAATCCACCCAGGTGCGTACGGCCCAAATCGGCAGGATCGCGGTCAGGCCATGATTCCCGCTGCCGGCCGAACTCATGGCCGGCAGTTTAACCCCGGCCATGCGGGCATCCGCAGCGGCCGAGGCCAGGATGCGGGCATCCAGAATCATATCCCGGGTGACCAGTTTCTGGCGGGCCAACCGCTCCAGGGCCAGACCGATCCCCAGTCCGGGGCCGTACTTCAGGCCGTGGTTGGCCAGGGTCATATTGGTATCCACGCCGTCTTGCAAAAAAGCCAGGTCCGCATCATCCAGATCGTCAAGCAGTTTCAGCAGCTGCCCCAGTGAAAGGGTTTTTAACCAGGTTTCCAACTCTGAGACCGGCGAGGTGCTCCGGTCGTCAGTCGTTGTAGCTAAAAGCGGGCTGTCCTCCACCGGTTGTCCGTTGCGCGCTATACTCACGATGTTGTCGTGCAGGTCACAAATCAGGGCTTCCGCCCAATCACCGGCAGCGCTGACCCGGGTTTTGATGTGCAGTCCCCGGTGATCGGCCAAGAGGTGAACTTTCACTTTGCCTTCTTTGATCAGCTGTTTGGCCCGCGGAACCGCGCCTTCATCCACACTCTCGAGGACTTCCAGTTTCAAGGCCGGATCCCCGGCTCAGGCACCAATCGCGGCCGCCATGTCCAGGCCGGACAGGCCGCCCGTACCCGGAATAGAAACGGCCAGGCCGTTTTTGTAGATGTTGGGATCGACCGACACTTCAATCAGGTCAATTTTCTGTTTATCCAGCAAAGACGCTGCGGCTGCCGCACCCAGGGCAATGGCCGCGGGCTCGGTACACCCCAATGCCGGGGCAACCTGCAGGTTCAGGATATCTTTAACGGTATAGTCCATGGCTATCGCTCCAATGGTCCAGGTTTTTGTTGAACAGTGGCTGGCGTATGCCTATACTCTAGTTAGCAACCCAAGTTCAAGACCATTGTGGGCAAGGTCAAATTCGCTCGCGGCGCCAAGCCGGCAATTAAATGGAGGCTTTCTCAAATGATTACGACGGCGGAAATCATGTCCCGAGAGGTGATCACATTGACCCCGGAAATGGAAATCGGGGAAGCCACCCGGCTGCTGCTGGACAATCACATCAACGGTGCCCCGGTGATAGACAGCCAGGGCCAATTGGTGGGCATTCTCTGCCAGAGCGACCTGATCGCCCAGCAAAAGAAATTACCGATTCCGTCTCTGTTCACCTTCCTGGACAGCCTCATTCCCCTTTCATCCACGAAACAGCTGGAAAAAGAGGTGCGCAAAATTGCGGCCACCACCGTTTCTCAGGCCATGACCGGCAACCCGGTCACAGTATCCCCGGAAACCGGCATAGAAGCCCTGGCGGCATTGATGGTGGATAACAATTTCCACACCCTGCCGGTGGTCGCGGACGGCAAACTGGTCGGTATCGTGGGCAAGGAAGATGTACTCAGAACCCTGATCGCCAACGCCCCCCCACCCCGCTGATCACCTGATCACAATACCCGGTTGCAGGTCCGGCAAACAAGCGTGCTCCTCAAGACAAGGGCGGTTGGTTCAAGGGTCCTTTTCGATCAGCATCCAAATCGATAAACGCATCGCCTGCTCACGCTTCCCACTGTCGATGACGGCCTGGATGGCATCATTGCGCTGCCCGGCCACCTGGCCGATATCCACCCAGCGGCCCAGGGGGACCCGAATCTGGGTAGCAGCATCGACAAACCGGATGATGCCGGCCTCGTAGGTGCTTATGCGGGGTGTCAAGCTGACCAGGGCCATGCGACCGCGCACTATCGGCAGCACCTCGAAGCCTGTGGCCACCCGTTTGTAGGTGGTCTGCCGCCGACAACCGCCGTACGTACGGCAGACCCGGGACCAGCGGGTAGTAAAGGGGATATCGCTGCCCGTGGCAATATAGGCCGGTTGCCCGGATTGTCCTTTCAGGACATACTCAGACTGTTGCCTGTTTCCAGCCTGTGACTGGTCGAGCGTTACATCCACCCCGTCTGCGGTGTAACCCGGCGTACCCAGTGACCAGCCCGGACCGGAAATGCGGCCTTCAACGGTCAGCTCATCTTCGGATTCTACCTGCTGCCCCCCCATTCTAACCCGAATGGTCAAGGCCGGAACGGGCCGGTCGAGCTGGCGGACCAGATCGCGAACCTGGGTAATCACCTGGGGCGTATCGTTCACAACCAGGGACCGGGTCCGGCGGTCGAAAGAGAGTCGTCCCCCGGGTGACAGCAGGACGGATACGGCCCGGGAAATGTCATCCGGGTCGGCGTGGTCTATCTGGATGACGGCCAGGGCACCCCGGCAATCGGGGACCTGGACCGGCGCCCATTGCAGGCCCGTAAAGAGCATGCCCAGTAAAACAGCGCTATAAATTTTGTCCAGGGGCATGTCGGGGCCTTTCCGGCTGCCGGTTCCCAACCGGGACGACCTGCCGGGCCCGGTTTCGCAGCCAAGATTCGATCTTGCCAACTACCAAGGGTAGGTATAAAGAGTATAGCATCAGCAAACATCCTGCAACCCGTGGACGAACCTGGAGAGAATGAAATGAAACTGGGCATCATCGGACTGCCGCGATCAGGCAAAGCAACCATCTTCGACGCGCTCACCCGCAGCAGTGCCCAGCCCGGCAATCGCACGGAGGACCGCATCGGCACCATTGTGGTCCCGGACAAACGGATAGATGTTCTCAGCGCAATGTATAACCCGCAAAAGACCATATACGCCCAGGTGGAATATTTCCTGCCCGGCGCCAGAGGCGGCCCGGATAAAGGTGACCAAACCACCTGGACACCGGTTCGGGATGCAGATGCCTTGATTCACGTGGTCCGGAATTTTAGCGGTTACGGTTTTGATGCGCCCACCCTGGATGCAGATTTCCTCGCAATCGAGCAGGATCTGATCCTGACCGATCAAGTTTCAGTCGAAAAAAGGCTGGAAAGACTGACCCTGGAAAAAAAACGCGGCCGCAGCATTCATCCCGAAGAGCCCGGCCTGCTTGAAAGGTGCCTGGAAGTTTTGGAAAGCGAACAACCCTTGCGACGGCTACCCGAAATCGCCCGGTCCCCACTATTAAAGGGCTTCGCTTTCTTGTCGGCCAAGCCGAAACTGGTCCTTTTCAACAACGAGGACGAGGATGACCAGTTGCCGGATATGGCCCCGGTATTCACCGGCGAAGAGACGATGGTCATTCGGGCAAAACTGGAACAGGAACTGGGCCAGATGTCTCCGGAGGAGGCCGACGAGTTCCTGGCAGAGTTCAACGTGACCGCTTCGGCCATGGACCGGGTCATCGAAAGATCCTACGCCCTCCAGGGATTGATTTCCTTTTTTACGGTTGGTGATGACGAGGTCCGGGCCTGGACCATCCGGGCGGGCACTCCGGCTTTGGATGCCGCCGACGTCATTCACTCGGACATCAAAAAGGGTTTCATTCGGGCCGAGGTTGTCGCCTACGATGATTTGATGGACGCTGGATCCCATGCCCAGGCGCGCAAACAGGGAACCGTAAGGCTGGAGGGCAAAACCTATCCGGTGGCGGATGGTGATATCATCAATTTCCGCTTCAATGTGTAGGTCACCCCATGCGGTTCGCCGGGCCAGAAAGTGTCGCCGCGTCCGGCAGGCATTAAAGGGCGCGCCCACCACCTGGAAACTGTCTCAAATTTGACACCCCCTTTCAAAAACCTTACAATCCAGACATACGTCATTTTGACGCACCCTGTCGTCAGGCCCGGCCCCTGCAATGGCAATGCTGCCCAACCCGAGGCGCAAAATGCAAAAAGCAGCTGAAAACAAAAAACGAATCGCGGAACTCGAGTCCCGGCTGGCCCGGAAAGCCCAGGAACTCAGCGATGCCAATGAAAGTTTTCGCAAACAGATCAACGACCGGCTGCAGGCCGAGAAGGCCCTGCGGAAAAGTGAAGAAAAATATCGCCGTATATTTGAAAGCATCCAGGATGTGTACGTCGAGACCTCGTTGGAAGGTGACATCCTGGAGATCAGCCCATCGGTCGAGAAAATCTTCCGCTACAAGCGCACCGATCTCATCGGCGCCTCCCTGAACCAATTCTTCGCCTCCGCCGAGAATCGGCGGGCCATCGTGGACGCCATCCTGGCCGACGATCATATTTACAACCGGGAGATTGCCCTGTTGGACAAGGACGGCAACACGGCCCACTGTCTTTTAAACTCCGTCCTCGTGCGGGACGACCAGCTTAAACCCCACAAGGTCATCTCTTCCCTGCGGGATATCACCGAAACAAAGAAAACAGCTGCCGCGCTCGAACAGGCGCGCACCGACCTGTACCAGGCCCAGAAGATGAAGGCCCTGGGCACGCTCGTTTCCGGCGTGGCCCACGAGATAAACAACCCCACCAACCTGATCATGCTGAACATCCACCTGTTCAAAGGCCTCTGGCAGGACCTGCTGCCCCTGCTCACCGAATTGACGGCCAGTGACCCGAAACGCAAATTCGGTGGGCTGCCGGTCAATTATCTCGAGGAAAACCTGCATCTGCTCATTGCCGATACTGAAATGGCGGTCACCCGGATTGCCGAGATCGTAAAAAACCTCAAGGAGTTCTACAGCCGTTCCAGTGTCTCGGACAAAGTCCCCCTGGATATCAATGCCGCTGTGACCAACGCCCGGAAACTCACCCAGACGATGCTCCGCAAGTCCGGGATCGAACTGCGGACCGATATGGCTCCCGACCTGCCCAAAATCAATGCAAACCTGCAAAGCGTGGAACAGATATTGATGAATATGATCATCAATGCCGGGGAAGCCATCGAGCACGGTGACGGCCGGGTCACCGTAAAAACCGCCCAGGACGGAGGGGACCGCGTCTTGATAACCGTAGCCGACAACGGCAAGGGGATTGCCCCGGATATGTTCGACAGCCTGTTTGATCCGTTTGTGACCAACAAGCAAGAATCGGGTGGGACCGGGCTGGGCCTTTCCGTAACCTACAGCCTTGTTCAGGCGCATAACGGACACATCCGCTTCCGCAACCTTCCCGGCGGCGGCGCCGAATTCGCCGTCTCTTTTCCGGCAACCGCGCGCTCGGATGCACCGCGGATTCTGGTTGTGGACGACGATGAGACTTTTTTAGACCTCATGAACCAGGCCCTCGAACGCCAGGATGTGTACCACGTGCAAACTGCCGCGAACGGCATGGACGCCTGTGCCCAACTCGGCGAATTCCAGCCGGACGTGGTGGTCCTGGATGTATTCATGCCGGAAGTTGACGGCGTGGAAGTTTGCCGGACCATTAAAGATGACCCTCTTTTCGCGGATATAAGCGTTATCGTGGTATCAGGTGTGGTGGACCACCCCAAGATAGCCCAGATCCGCCAGATGGGTTTCAATACCGTTTTCGCCAAGCCGTTGCCGATGGCTGAATTTCTAGCCGCGGTCCGCCAAAAAGCAGGCCTGCCGGTCGATCCGCCCGAGGCAATGCCGGACTGATGACGGCAAGGGCGGCAGGCGCCGCAGACCAGGAACTCTTAACCCCTATCTGGAAACTGACATGCAGTATTTTCCAACCCAACCCACCCCGATCTTAATTGTGGATGATGACATCGGGTTGCTGACCAGCCTTAAAACCACCCTCGTGAGTGCCGGCCTCAGCGAGCCCGCCCTGATTTCCGAGAGTAGTGCGGTAATTCCGTGCCTGACGGATCAACACTTTCAGTTGATTATCCTGGACCTGATGATGCCCGACATGGACGGGATAGAATTGCTCCAGAAAGTAAAGGCCCACCACCCCCAGACGGAATGTATCCTGCTCACGGCCATAGACGACACCGCCACGGCTGTCCAGGCCATTAAATACGGGGCCTATGACTACCTGGTCAAACCGGTGGACCGGGAAAAACTGATCCTGACAATAGCCCGGGCCCTGGAAAGATACAGCCTGAAACAGGGGATCCGGCTGATGGGTACCGAAAATTCATTTGCCGATCTGAAAGATCCCGATGCCTTCAAGGACATTATCGCCGGGGACGAAGAGATGGCGCGCGTCTTTCACCAGGTCGAAACCGTGGCCCCCACCGACTACAGCGTGGTGATCACCGGAGAATCCGGCACCGGCAAGGAGATGATCGCCCGGGCCATTCACCGCCTTAGCAAACGCAGCGCATTTCCGTTCGTCGCCGTCAATATGGCCGCCTTCAGCAAGTCACTATTCGAAGACGAATTCTTCGGCCACGCCAAAGGTGCGTTTACAGATGCCCGGGAAGAAAAACCCGGATTCTTCGAACAGGCCCAAGAGGGTACGATCTTTCTCGATGAAATCGCCGACCTGGTCCCGGCCCTGCAGGTAAAACTGTTGCGGGTTTTACAGGAGAGCGAGCTTTACCGGATTGGCAGCACCCGGGCCCGGGCCATCGATGTGCGTATCATCTGTGCTACGAACCAGGATATTGCCGCGCGGATAGGCGCCGGTCATTTTCGGGCGGACCTCTTTCACCGCCTGAACGCCTACAGCATTCATCTGCAACCCCTGCGCCGACGGAAAAAGGACATCCTGCCGCTGGCGGCGCACTTCTTAAAACGCCATGCGACCGCCAACGAAAAACAAATAGAATCCATCGCCCCGGACCTGGAACGGGTCCTTACGGCTTACGGCTATCCCGGCAATGTGCGTGAATTGGAGAATCTGATCGCCGCCGCTGTGCTGGCCGAAAAATCCCGAACATTGACCCTGGCCTCCTTGCAGGCCCCCGAATTCACCCAGGGTGCCCCTGAGGCTGTCAGCACGGACGTCACCCAGACATTGGCGTTCGTCCAGAAACAGCATATACTACGGGTGCTGGAGGATGCCAACGGTAATCGGACCCAGGCAGCCAAGACCCTGGGCATTGGCCTGCGCACCCTGCAACGTAAACTCAAGGAATACGAACAGCAACCGGATACGCCAGAGTGACGCCCAGCGCGTCAATTTGACGCACAGTCGCTAACTGTCTGTATTGTCAATAAAAATACTCTCCAGACCTTCCTTTTCGGTCAGATTGGCGCTTCACCTCTCATTTCCAGCCCAGCCCATATTAATCGAATAATCAATAATTTCATTCCGTTATAAATATTTCCCAGCCCAGGAAGTTTCGGCACAAAAAATGTAGAAACAAACTAGGTGACTGGCAGACCCGCTGCAGCGTCTCCTGACCGCGACGCCAACAGCCGGGACAACCCTGAATGACATGGGCACAGCTCTGTTTTCGATAGGAACCAAACGTGAACATCCTCATTGTAGACGACGATCGTGGAAACCGTAATGCGCTGAAAGCCCACCTGGCCCGCTACGGGCACCAGGTAGAAACCGCCGACCGGGGTCATAAGGCGCTGGAAACGATCGCCCGGGCCCACAACAAAGGCACCCCCCTGGACCTGCTGGTGACGGACCTGAAAATGCCGGGTATGGACGGAATGGAGTTGCTCAAGTCTGTAAATACGCAATGGCCCCAAATGGCCAAGGTGCTGATGACGGCCTATGGGGGCCAACGGATCCGGGAAACCGCACTTAACCTCTGTGCCGAATATATAGAAAAACCATTTTCCCCGGAATTGCTCATTCAGAAAATGGAGACATTTCAAAACCTCAAAGGAGGAGACCATGTGGAAAAAATTTAAACTGTCAACCCGCATTCTGTCGTTGGGTGTGGTCATCACGCTCTGTTTCATTTTGTTCTTTGCGTGGCTGTACCCGCGGATTCGGTCAAATACGTACGATGCCAAGTATGTGAAGACCAGACACCTCGTCGAGGCCGCCTGGAACGTAATCAACCACCAGGCCGACCTGGCCAAAGCAGGCAAGGTGCCGGCCTCCGAGGCCCAACAGGCCGCCATCCAGACCATCAAGGCCATGCGTTACGACGGCAAAGAGTACTTCTGGATCAATGACACCCGTCCACACATGATCATGCATCCCATCAAGCCCAAACTGGACGGCAAAGATCTTTCCGGGGTCAAGGACCCCAACGGCAAATACCTGTTCATGGAATTCGTAAAAACCGTTAAGGCGGGGGGGGCCGGTTTTGTCGACTACTACTGGCCTAAACCGGGATCCCCGGACCCGGTCCCTAAAATTTCGTATGTAAAACTGCATGAAGGTTGGGGCTGGATCGTCGGTTCCGGCGTCTATATCGATGACGTCGAGGCGGAAATCCAGGCTCTTTTTACCATCATCTTCGGGGTCACCGCGGTGATCACCGTGTTTGGACTGTTCCTTTCCTGGTTGATGGCACGCAGCATTTCCCTGCCCATCAGCAGGATCATCAAGGGCTTGAACGCAGCCTCCAGCCAGATCGCCTCTGCCTCCGGCCAGGTGGCTACCTCCGGCCAATCCCTGGCGGAAGGGTCGTCCGAGCAGGCCGCCTCCATCGAGGAAACTTCCGCGTCCCTGGAAGAGATGGCCTCCATGACCAAGCAGAATGCGGATCACAGCCGGCAGGCGGATTCCCTGATGCAGGAGACCAACAGCGTGGTTCAACACGCCAATGATGCCATGACCGAGTTGACCGGATCGATGGAATCCATCACCAAGGCCAGCGAAGAGACGTCCAAAATTATCAAGACCATCGATGAGATCGCCTTTCAGACCAATCTACTGGCCCTGAATGCCGCCGTGGAAGCGGCCCGGGCCGGCGAGGCCGGGGCCGGATTTGCCGTGGTGGCCGATGAGGTCCGCAACCTGGCCATGCGCGCCGCCGACGCGGCCAAGGACACTTCTGAGTTGATCGAAAACACGGTCAAGAAGATCCATGACGGTTCGCAGTTGGTCGACAGCACCTCCGGTTCCTTCGCCGAGGTGGCCACCAATGCGGGCAAGGTTGGTGAACTGGTGGGCGAAATCGCAGCCGCCTCTAGCGAACAGGCCCAGGGGATCGATCAGGTCAACACCGCGGTCGTGGAAATGGACAAGGTAACCCAGCAAAACGCCGCCGGAGCCGAGGAATCGGCTTCCGCCGCCCAGGAAATGAGCGCCCAGGCGGAACAGATGAAATACATGGTGGGTGAACTGGTAACCGTGGTGGGCGGCAGTAATTCCAAGCTGGCCCAGCCGGCTGAGAACAGACCGGCGGCCCCGACTAAGCAGGGCCGCAAGGCCCCGGCCCGGCAGCTACCGGCCGCAAAACCGGCGGCTTCCAAATCAGCTCCGGAAGAAGTGATCCCTTTCGACGATGAGGACTTTGCCGATTTTTAACCGCAAAGTAACAGCTTTAAAACCAAGGCCGGCTCCCGTAATAGGAGCCGGCTTTGGTTTTTGTCCTCAGATACGCGTGTTTTTATTTATTTCAGCCGGGTTGAATCTCTTCTTTGAGCAGGCAGCAGGCGATCCGGACCGTTCCCGGGCCTTGTCCGGCGCCATCCAGGTCTGCGGACTGAATCAAGCGGTTCATCACACAGCCCTCCGGGATGGTCAATTTAAAGAAATCATTCTCGTTAAGCCGCTTGGCCGGCACCAGCTGGTCTTGTTCAAACCGCAGACTGTGGACCGGATAGTCCTCGCACAGGGGGCAGCGATATACCCGTCCATTGGGAAAGATGAAATAGTTGTCGGCCACCAACCCCGCACATTCGAAGTCCTCATCAGGTTCGAGGAAAACCTTGGGATAGGTCACCGTGAGACCGCGATCAGCGGCGGCCCGCGCCACCGGCGGCACATGTTCAAGCCATTCAGCCTGGGTCAATTGGGGGCTGTCGCCGGCGACCACACTGAGTCCACCGTCGGCTGACCGGCCCCGCAGGCCGATCACCTGGATGAAGAAGCGCTGTACACCCAGCTGTTGCAAAAGGGCCGGCATCTGATCCAGTTCGGATGCGTTGGCCCGGCTGACGGTATAGATTAGACTGGTGGCGAAACCCTTGGCGACGGTCTCTTGAATGCCCCGGATACACTGATCGTACGATCCTTTGCCGCGGAGCCGGTCATTGGTGGCGACCGTGGCGCCATCGAGACTGAAGCTGAAGAAATCGACATCATCCGGGGATACTTTATCCAGGATGTCGTGAAAGAGGTAGCCGTTGGTATCCACGGTTACCGAGGCGTAACCCAGCTTGCGGGCATACTTGATGGCCGCAGCCAGATCCGGATGCAGGGTCGGTTCGCCCCCCAGGAAGATGACATTGGCCTTGCGGCTTTGGGCGGCAAAGGGTTCCAGCCAGGCCTTGATGGTATCAAGCGCCAGGGTCTGGCGGCCGTGCTGCTCGGGGTTTATATAGCAATGGTGACAGGCCAGGTTGCACTTGGTCAGGATGTGGAAGAATACGTTGGCGGCATTCTTTGAAAAGGCAACTGTTTCTTTCATGAATGCATCCGATCCGGATTGCCCAGCTGTTTTTACGAATTACTGAGTTTGTGCTTCAGCAGTTCCACCTGGTTCTTGGCTTTGACCAGTTCTTCGTTGGTCAACCGCAACCGCATGGAAACGTATTCCGAGGTTACCTAGTAAAGCATCAAAAGGAAATTACCGGCATCACCGGCCGAGGTCAAGCGTGCAGTACCGGTCGTATTGATCGCCAGGCAGACTGTCGGCCCGACGGCCACTACCGAAGTCGAGCGGCTGAGATTGTCCAGAAACCGCATCTCGCCGAACATTTCCCCCTGCCGGTTCATCTTGGCAATGGGATGGTTGTCCTTCACAATGCTGATTTCGCCGGACAGCAGAAAGTACAGCCAGGGGTCCGTATCCCCCTCTTTGATGATGATTTCACCGTCCTCGTATTGACGCACCTTGCTCAGTTTGATCAGGCGGGAAAGGCTTTTGGTTTCAAAACCCTTCAAGGCCGGGATGACGAACAGTTTCTGTATATTCTGGATATTATCCTGAAGATATTTTGACTCTTTCATATGCTCTCCATCAACTTAATATATGACTAATCAAAGCGGGTTCAACAATCCATGCAGTCTTTGGACAGCGTCTCATCGAATTGAACCGGATAATCGCCGTCAAAACAGGCTTTACAAAAATAGCGGCGGGGAACCGCTACCCCCGATGATTCCAGCATCCCGTCAATGCTCAAATAATGCAGGGTATCCAGGCCCAGGAACTTCCGCAGCTCTTCGACGGACAGGCGCGCGGCAATCAGTTCACCCTTGGTCGAAAAATCGATTCCGTAATGGCAGGGAAAGCGGTGCGGCGGACAGCTGATCCGCATGTGAACCTTCCTGACCCCCAGCTCACGCAGGGCCTTGACCCTGGTTTTGGCGGTGGTACCCCGGATTATCGAATCTTCTATGATAATGATGTCTTTACCCTTGAGCAATTCCTTGATCGGGTTGAGTTTCACCCGCGTGGCAAAATCCCGCATGCTCTGGGTGGGTTGAATAAATGTGCGGCCCACGTAATGGTTGCGGATCATGCCCATTTCAAAAGGAATCCCCGACGCTTCCGAGTACCCTATCGCGGCATACATCCCCGAATCGGGAAAGGGCATGACCAGGTCGGCATCCACCGGGGCCTCCTGCGCCAGTTGCCGCCCGTGGGCCTTGCGCATTTCGTAGACATTCAGGCCGCCGATGGTGCTGTCGGGCCGGGCAAAATAGATGTATTCAAAGATACACAGCGATTGCGGCCGGGGGGGGACGTCGGGCCGTATGCTTTTGAGCCCGTTTTCGCTGATGATGAGGATCTCGCCGGGATCCAACTCCCGAATAAACTCGGCATTGACAAGGTCGAGGGCGCACGTTTCCGATGCCAGGACATAGTTGCCGTTCGCCTGCCCCAGGCAGAGCGGCCGAAATCCGTTCGGGTCCTTAATCCCGATGATCTCGCCCCGGCTGGTCAGTACAATAAAAGAAAAGGCGCCTTCAAGCTGCTGGACGGTTTTTACAACGGCCTGTTCCAATCCGCCCTTAAGGCTCTTTACCAGCAGATGCAGGAACACTTCCGTGTCCATGGTGGTTTGAAAAATGGACCCGGACACTTCCAGCTCGGCCTTTAACTCATGGGCATTTACCAGATTGCCGTTATGGGCCACGGCATAGGATTTACCCCGGTGACGCACGGCAAACGGCTGGGCATTCACCAGCTTGGAACTGCCGGTGGTGGAGTAGCGGGCATGACCGATGGCGCTGCCGCCGCCCAGCTCGGCCAGCAGCCGATCGTCGAAAATTTCAGGTACCAGCCCCATGGCTTTGTGGGTGAATATTTCACCGTCGCGGTAGACCGCGATGCCGGCGCTTTCCTGCCCCCGGTGCTGGAGGGCATAAAGGCCAAAGTAGGTTAAGGCCGCTGCTTCAGGATGATTATAGATCCCAAAGACACCGCAGGCCTCGCGTGGTTTATCGGAATCACTCAAAGCGATTACCTCTTTAGTGGTGATATTCCTGAACCGTTTTTACACCCAGCTCTTGGCCGGCCATATTGGCTATCCCCCGGCTCATGGCCATGGCGCCGGAAATCGTAGTGGCGTAAGGGATGGAATACTTGATGGCGGCCCGGCGAATTTCGAACCCGTCCCGTACGGTTTCGCCACCGGAACCGGTATTGATTACCAGTTGGATCTTGCTGTTTTTAATGGCATCGATGACATTCGGCCGACCATGCGATACCTTTTTAACGATGCTGGTGCGGATGCCGTGGGTCTCCAGGAAGGTGGCCGTCCCGCTGGTGGCGATAATGCGATAGCCGATGTCGTGAAACTGACGGGCCACAGGCAGAACCGCTTCCTTGTCACGATCCCGGACGCTGATAAACACACCGCCGTCCGTCGCCAGTTTGTGGCCCGCGCCCAGTTGGGCCTTGGCGTAGGCGGCCCCGAATTTTTCGTCTATCCCCATCACTTCGCCGGTTGATTTCATTTCCGGTCCCAGCAGGGTGTCGACCCCCGGAAAACGGTCAAATGGCAATACGGCCTCTTTGACCGAAACGTGTTTAGGCACAATCTCGGTGGTCAGCCCCAGATCAACCAGGGTCTGCCCCAGCATCACCTTGGTAGCCAGTTTGGCCAGGGGTACGCCGGTGGCCTTGCTCACAAAAGGGATGGTCCGCGATGCCCGGGGGTTGACTTCGATCACATACAGTTGGTCGTCCTTGACGGCATACTGCACATTCATCAGGCCAATGACCTCCAGTTCCCGGGCCATGGCTTTGGTTGCCGCGGTAATCTGGGCGCTCATATCCGGGGCAACGCTCTGGGGGGGCAGCACACAGGCCGAATCACCGGAGTGGATGCCGGCTTCTTCGATATGCTCCATGATGCCGCCGATGATGGTCTGTTGTCCGTCTGAAATGGCGTCCACGTCGAATTCAACGGCATTTTCCAGGAATTTATCGATCAGAATCGGGTGCCCCGGCGAGGCTTCGATGGCTGCGCGGGCAAAGTTATCCAGGTCCTGGCTATCATACACGATTTTCATAGCCCGGCCGCCCAGCACATACGAAGGCCGGACAATGACCGGATACCCGATGCGTTCAGCTTCTGCTTCCGCACCGGCGATGGTCAGGGAAGTCCCGTTGTCGGGCTGTTTGAGGTCAAGTTTCTTCAGCATGGCCTGGAACAGTTCCCGGTCCTCGGCCCGGTCGATACTTTCCGGCGGGGTCCCCAGGATCGGCACCCCGGCCTGCGCAAGCGCGTTCGAAAGATTCAACGGCGTCTGCCCGCCAAACTGCACGATGACGCCCAGCGGCTTTTCCGAGGCGGCGATGTGAATGACATCTTCACCCGTAAGGGGCTCGAAATAGAGTTTGTCGGAGGTATCATAGTCGGTGCTGACCGTTTCCGGATTGCTGTTGACCATGATGCTCTCCACCCCCATTTCCCGCAGGGCAAACGAGGCGTGCACGCAGCAGTAGTCGAACTCGATGCCCTGCCCGATACGATTGGGCCCGCCGCCCAGGATCATGACCTTGCGCCGGTCGCTCACGCGGGCTTCGTCCTCTTGTTCGTAGGTGGAGTAGTAATACGGGGTGGCGGCTTTGAACTCCGCCGCACAGGTATCCACGAGCTTGTACACCGGGGTGATGCCGAGCTTGGCACGCAGGTCGCGGACCTGCAGTTCATCACTGCCGGTGAGATGGGCGACCTGGACATCGGAGAACCCCCAGGATTTCGCCTTTCTGAGAAGATCGGCATCCAGTGCGCCGGCCTGCTCGGCCAGCCGGGTTTCCATATCGACAATCTGGCGTATCTGGTAAAGAAACCAGGGATCGATCCCGGTCAACTCATAAATCGTTTCAATGGACATGCCCGTCAACAGGGCCTCGCGCAGGTAGAATATGCGCGCACTGTTCGGGGTCGCCAGATGTTGCTCGATTTCCGCCCGGGTGGGCGGCCCGCCGTTTTCGCCGACCAACGCTTTACCGTCGGCCCCCAGGCCGAACCGGCCGATTTCAAGGCTGCGCAGGCCTTTCTGCAGGGCTTCTTTGAAAGTTCTCCCGATGGACATGGCTTCGCCCACCGATTTCATGGCCGTGGTCAGCACATCCGGGGTTTCCGGGAATTTTTCAAACGTCCAGCGCGGAATCTTGACCACGCAGTAATCCAGCGTCGGCTCGAAGGAGGCCATGGTTTCCCCGGTAATGTCGTTGGGGATTTCATCCAGGGTATAGCCTACGGCCAATTTAGCGGCAATCTTGGCAATCGGGTAACCGGTGGCCTTGGAGGCCAAGGCGCTGCTGCGTGAAACCCGCGGGTTCATCTCTACCACGATCAATTCCCCGGTGGCCGGATGGACGGCAAACTGCACATTGCTGCCGCCGGTGTCCACCCCGATCTCACGCATGATGGCAATGGAGGCATCCCGCAGCACCTGGTACTCCCGGTCAGTCAAGGTCTGCGCCGGGGCCACGGTAATGCTTTCCCCGGTGTGCACGCCCATGGGGTCCATATTTTCAATGGAGCAGATGATGACCACGTTGTCCTTGTTGTCCCGCATCACCTCAAGTTCATATTCTTTCCACCCCAGCACCGATTCTTCCAGCATTATCTGGGTAATCAGGCTGGCATCCAGTCCCGCCTTGGCAAGGCTTTCCAGTTCCTCCGGATTGTAGGCCACACCACCGCCGGTGCCGCCGAGCGTGAAACTGGGCCGCACAATAATCGGAAAACCGATCTCCTGGGAGATAGTACGCACCTGCTCCATGTCGGTGGCGATGCCGCTGTTGGGAATGCGCAACCCGATGCGATGCATGGCGTTACGGAAGAGGTCCCGGTCTTCGGCCTTGTTGATCGATTCGGTGGTCGCCCCGATCATCTCGACCCCGTACTCATCGAGGACGCCCATGCGGGCGACTTCGATGGCCGTATTGAGGCCGGTCTGACCGCCCAGGGTGGGCAGCAGGGCATCCGGCCGCTCCCGGGCAATGATTTTTGCGACCGTCTGCGGCGTAACCGGTTCGATATAGGTTCGCGGGGCCATCTCGGGATCGGTCATGATCGTCGCCGGGTTCGAATTGACCAGGACGATCTCGTACCCCTCTTCTTTGAGCGCCTTGCAGGCCTGGGTTCCCGAGTAGTCGAATTCACAGGCCTGGCTGATGATAATCGGGCCAGCGCCGATGATCATGATCTTATGGATGTCGGTGCGCTTAGGCATGGCTTTTGTGATTTTTCATGAGGTTGATGAAGTTCGCAAACAGATAGTATGCATCGTGGGGACCGGGAGATGCTTCGGGATGGTATTGCACAGCAAACAGGGGCAGCTCCTTATGCCGAAATCCCTCCAGGGTGCCGTCGTTGAGGTTCACGTGGGTGATCTCGACAGCCTGGTGCTTGAGGCTATCAATGTCGACGACAAAGCCGTGGTTCTGGGACGTCACCTCGATCTTGCCGTTGTCCAGGTTCTGGACCGGCTGGTTGATGCCCCGGTGTCCGAATTTCAATTTAGACGTGGTGCCGCCCAGGGCCAGGCCCAGAATCTGGTGGCCCAGGCAGATGCCGAACATGGGGAACTCGCCTAAAAGGTCGCGGATCGTCTCAACGACGTAGGTGACCGGCTCCGGATCACCCGGCCCGTTGGAAAGGAACAGGCCGTCGGGCGCCATGGCCCGGATAGTCCGGGCGTCGGTTGCGGCGGGAACCACCACCACTTCACAACCGGATCTTTCCATGCATCTGATAATGTTATATTTAATTCCGAAATCAAACGCTACGACCGCGTAACGACCGTCGCCGGACCAGAGGGTACTATCCAGGGGTAGGCCGGCCTCTAAAAGCTCCGGCTGCCCGTCCACCCAACGGTAAGCGCTCGGCGTGGTCACCCGGCTGGCCAAATCCTGACCCTCCATCGTGGGCAATTCCCTGGCTTTTTGCACGCACGCCTCCGGGTCCAGTACCCGGGTGGAGAGAAAACCCCGCATGGCGCCGGTATTACGCAGGTGCCGGGTCAAGGCCCGGGTATCCAGGTCTTCGACCCCCATGATGTCATGTGCCTGGAGGTAATCACGCAGGGATTGCGTGGCGCGGTAGTTGCTGTAGGCCTCCTGATATTCCCGGACCAGGAAAGCCGCCACCTGGACCCGATCGGATTCCACATCCTCGGTATTGACCCCGTAATTGCCCACCAGCGGGTAGGTCATCGTTACCATCTGTCCGCTGTAGGACGGGTCGGTGAGAACTTCCTGGTAACCGCTCATGCCAGTATTGAACACTACCTCGGCCCCGGCTTCGCCGTCCCCGGTGAAACTTCTGCATTTAAAAACCCGGCCGTCTTCGAGCGCTAGAATCGCCTTCATATATCCCACATACTGCTAATCGGTTATGGTATCTACCCAATCTATTACTACTTAAACGGTGTACCATAACACAGGTTTCTCGATCCAAAAACCGAAAAAATGCGCTCGGCCGGTATCAAATCTCCGCGGTGTTGGAGACCATGTTCCAGACCCCGCAGGGGCAAGCTCCGGCGCAGAATCCGCACCCGATACATTTGTCGGCGTCTACCGCGTATTCATATCCGGCGGCACCGCTGTCCAGACGGCTGATGGCGGCCTGGGGACACACGGCCACGCAGATACCGCAGTCGCGGCAAGTTCCGCAGGAGGCACAATTGTCGCCGCACTGGCCCACATCATCCGAGCTGCTTATGCGCGGATCAAAGTATTCCAGGGAAACCCGGTTGATGTCGATGACTTCCGACATGGGATCGGCCGGTTCCCGCTGGGCCAGGAGACTGTCGATCGCCTCGGCCGTCCGCCGCCCGGATCCAATGGCGTCGGTCAGCAGTCCGGGACGGACAGCATCGCCGATGGCAAAGATAGCAGGATCCGCCGTACGCCCAACAGCATCCGCCTGGATATACCCGTGGGCGGTGGTCACTTCCGGAGGCAGGAAGTCGAGGTCCGGGGCGTCCCCGATGGAAATGAACACTGAATCCGCCGGCAGCAACTCCCCGGTCGTCAACACAACGCCCGCGGATGTAATTTCCTTGGTAAAACAGGGCCATTTGAACTGGGCCCCGATCTTCTCGGCTTCCTCGCGCTCTTTGCCGAAGGAGGCCGGCTCCTGCACATCGATAAGCAGAACCTCCTGGGCCCCCAGCCGGTGGGCTTCCGTGGCCACATCACAGCCCACATTGCCGGCACCGATCACCACCACCTTTTTGCCCACGGAGGCCATGTTGGTCCTGGCCTTAGCCAGGAAATCGAGGGCCGGCACCATCCGCTCGGCCCCGGAAACCGGGAGGGTCCGCGGTTTCCAGGCCCCGGTGGCGATCACGACAAATTCGTATTCAGTGGCCAGATTCCGGACATCTTGCGGGGTCAGCGTCTCTTCGAGCTGTTCATGGGCGATGACGTCCCGTACCCGGTCCAGTTCACTGTCGACTACCTCATTGGGAATTCGCGCTTCGGGGATGACCGCCGGAATCTTCCCGCCGAGGGTTTCGGACAGATCGAATATAGTGGCCGCATGCCCTTTGAGACGCAGCTGCCAGGCAGTGGAAATACCGGCCGGGCCGCCGCCGATAACGGCAATCCGGTGGCCGGAAAGCTCCGGCAGATCCGGCGTTCGGGCGTCGATACTGGCCTTGCCGATAACGGCCGTGTCCACCGGGGCAATGAGGGCCGACTGCCGGGTACAGGCCTCCATGCAGGGGTTGGGGCACAGGTAACCGCACACGGTGGCCGGAAAAGGCGTGTATTGCAGCGCCAGATCGACGGCCTCATCCACCAGGCCATCCCGGATCAGCTGCCACCGCTGGCGCACCGGAATGCCGCTTGGGCAGGTGGCTTCACAGGGCGCCAGGTATTTTCCGTTTTCCCACATGGGCACCGCCCGCCGGAGGTCACCGGTGGGAATCAGCGGAATCGGGCTGCGATCGATATCCATGAGATCACCGATCAGACCGCCCTGACCCAGCTCGGCCTCCCAGACATCCCGGTGGAAGGTTTCCATGGAACGCCGCTTGCTGGAGATCTTTTCCTGGGGCGTTCGCGCCGCAATTACCTGCCACTGCTCCCGGTCGACAAGGGTCTCGAACAACTCCGGCTTCTTAATCGTTTCCAGAAACTGTTTCAGGTTCGCGGTCAACCAGTCCCAATCCTCATCTGTAATGGCGACCAGCTTGGCGTCCGTCTGGCTGTAGCCCTTGCAGGGCCCCCTGAAAAAGGCGCGTCCGCCCACCATGCCGACAAACGGCCGATGCCCCAGGACGTTATCCGGACTCTGGGGATCCACGCCGCAGACCACCGCCACCCCGCCGGCCATGAATTCACCGAAATAGTCACCCACAGAGCCCAGGACCCACAGTTCGGGATTGGAAAACCTGGGGTTGTATTTGGTCATGGTCATGCCCCGGGCGCCGATATTGCCGCCGACCTGCACCTTGCCCTGTGCCATGCCATTGGCGACCCCGTTGCCGGCATTGCCGTGGATCACGATCTCGGCCCCGGCGTTCAACCAGCCGACATCATCAGAGGCCGGCCCCATGACCTCGATGTGCGTACCGGGAAAGCCCATGGAACCCAAACGCTGTCCGGTCGGCCCCTCCACCGTCACCTGAATGGAACGCTGGTCCTCGGACCAAAGGCGGCCGCCGATGCCGTGCTGGCCAAAGGCCTTGACATTGAGCTGCCGGAATCCGGATGAGATCACCTTCTGGATTTCTTCTTCGAGTATGCGGGAGCTGACGCGGGCCCCCATCTCCCTGCCGTGTATGATGGCAATGTGCTGGTCGTTCATAGGAAATCTCCGTCTATTTTCAAATGCCGGCTCTCCGGCTGGGGCTGTCTTTTATTAGAGCCCTTCCGCAAGTTCAAAAGTTCTGGGTAGAGCGATTGGCACTTAGCAGTTAGCTGTTTTGCAATTCACTGCTCTTTTTAAGTTTTATCTAAATCCTAATGGCTAAAAGCTAATTGTTGAGTGCCACGACATCGTTCGCACTTTCATGTGCCATGACATCGTGCACTATGATCTTTGAAAATTTGCTTTTAAAACATCTGATAGCCGCTACGGTTGTATCATGAACACCATCCACTAATTTGGTATCTACTGGAGGTGCTCATGGGCGGTATTGATGAAAA
>Ga0209783_1000125_pt1 | contig 26623 bp, 25 predicted proteins | sample WorMetfiPIANOSA1_FD_187395 | JGI IMG/M metagenome (GOLD analysis project Ga0209783, IMG submission 187395) | Marine gutless worms symbiont microbial communities from Max Planck institute for Marine Microbiology, Germany - Olavius filocauda... | ecosystem: Host-associated > Annelida > Digestive... | reverse complement strand
CCCAGCACCACCAGATAAGGCAACAGCAGCGGCGCCAGCCGGCACAGGGCCTGGTTGAACAGGGCGAGTATGGAATACAGACCGATCGTTATAGCTATTGTCACCCAAAGCGCCGCCGAGAAGCCGGTCTGCCACCCCGGCCCGATCTGATAGGCCACCCAGGCGACCGGCCCCAGCACGGCAAGCGCCATGCAGGCGATGAACCCCGCCCCCTGCATCCGGCCGCGCACGGCAAGCAGCGTTGCAGGGATCAGGCTGATCACAACCAGGGCCGGTAAGAGCAGCGACTTTGCCATTTCGGCAGGTTATATAGCATGCGGATTTACCAATGCGCAGGCCTGCGCGCCGTCAACCGGTCACGCCGCCGCGCCAGGAGGATGATTGCCGCCGCGTGGGCGAAGTTGCCGCACTGATCATGGCCGCAGGCCGCGGCGTTCGGGCCGGCGGTGGCCTGCCCAAGCAGTATCGCCCCCTGGCCGGCGTGCCGCTGGTCCGGCACAGCGTCCTGCGGTACCTGGCCCATCCCGCCGTCGATCGGGTGCGCCTGGTGATCCAACCGGAGGACCATGATCACTACCAGGCCGCACTGGGCGACCTGGGCCTGGCCGCGCCGGTCGCCGGCGGCGGCGAACGACAGGAATCGGTGCGTCTGGGCCTTGAGGCGCTGTGTGAGGCCCCTCCGGCGTCGGTCCTGGTGCATGATGCCGCCCGGCCCATGGTCGATGCAGACACCATCCAGCGGGTCGTGACGGCGCTCGGGGACCACCCCGGCGCCATCGCCGCCGTCCCCGCCATGGACACCCTGAAGCGGGTGGACGCCGCGGGCCAGGTCGGCGAGACCGTGGACCGGACCGGTATCTGGCGCGCCCAGACGCCCCAGGGGTTCCATTACGCGCCGCTCTTGGCGGCGCATCGCCGGCTGTCCGACCGGCCGTTCACCGACGATGCCGCGGTGGCCGAGGCCGCCGGCCTGCCGGTTGCCCTTGTCGCCGGATCCGAGGACAACCTGAAAGTCACCACGGCGGACGATTTTGCCCGCGCGACAAGGCTCCTGGCGGCGCCTCCCCAGATCCGCATCGGCTCGGGCTTCGACGTGCATCGGCTCACCGGCGGCGATTCGGTGACCCTGTGCGGGGTGACGATCCCGCACGACCGGGCGCTGGCCGGGCATTCCGACGCCGATGTGGGGCTGCACGCCCTGACCGACGCCTTGCTGGGGACGATCGGCGAGGCCGATATCGGGGCCCATTTTCCGCCGTCGGACCCGCAATGGGCCGATGCGGACTCCGCGGTCTTTCTCCGCCACGCCCACTCGCTGGTCGCGGCCCGGGGCGGCGCCATCGTTAACGCGGACGTCACCCTGATCTGCGAGCGCCCGGCAATCGCCCCGCACCGCGCGGCCATGCGGGAATCGATCGCCGCGCTTCTGGAGGTCGACGTCGACCGGGTCAGCGTCAAGGCGACCACCACCGAACGGCTGGGCTTTGTCGGGCGCGGCGAAGGCATCGCGGCCCAGGCCGTCGTCAGCGTTTCACTGTAACTTCAAGAGCGTTGTTTTATTTATGTTTGACAATCCGTTAAATGAAAATGCTAAGGTAATCTTAGAGAATTGCCGTCGGCACGGGCTGGCCCTGGCAACGGCGGAATCCTGCACCGGCGGCCTGATCGCAGGCCTGCTGACCGAGATCCCCGGTTCTTCCGACGTCGTCGATTGCGGGTTCGTGACCTACAGCAACCGCGCCAAGCGGGCGATGCTGGGGGTGCCGGAGACCATGCTTGAACAGCACGGGGCGGTCAGCGAACCGGTCGCCCGGGCCATGGCCGAAGGCGTGCTGGCGCACTGCCCGGCCGATCTTGCGCTTGCGGTCACCGGAATTGCCGGCCCCGGCGGCGGGACGGAAACCAAGCCGGTGGGCCTGGTCTATCTGGCGGCAGCGCGGCGCGGCGCGGCCGTGCAGGTGGAGCGCCAGGTGTTCAAGGGCGACCGGCACGCCGTGCGCATGGCAACCGTCGCCCGCGCCCTGGACCTGGCCCTCAGCCTATCCCGGTCGCCTCGGCCAGCCTGAGCAGTTCCGCCATCGGGTGGCCGGGCCGCTCGGCAAAGGCCCGCAGACGGCCGTCCCAATCGTCGAACACGTCGAAGAACGCCGCCGGGTGTTCCAACGCCCGCCAGGGCAGCGACCGCAGCCGGGGAACCGCCTCCTCCAGCGCCGCCACGGTCGTGTCCTCCAGAACCTGGTCCAGATAGAACAGCTTGTCCCGATGGAAGGCGAAAGCGGCGACCATCATGCCCGCCACCTCCGCCACCCGGCTGGTCGCGGCGACCGAGAACCCGACCTGGTCGAACAGGATCGCCCGCGACTCGCCTTCGATCAGCAGACAGACCCGTAGCCGGTCGGAGTCCTCGCCGCCGGCGCTGTCGCGGTTCCAGCGGGCAAAGAACAGGACCTTGGTGACCTTGGTTAACGAGCCCGGCCGCAACACCTCCAGCACCCGCTCGGAGGCGAAGAAAGTATCGAACGCATCCGGCCGGCTCAGCCGGCGTAGGACGACGGTTTCCGTGACCCGGTCGTTTTCAAGCCGCACCCCTGCCTCGCCCAGCGCCCGTTCGATCGCCTCCAAGGTGCTGGACCGGGGGTCGCCGACGCCACGCTCAATATTATTCAGCGTTGCCAAAGAGATACCGGCGGCCTTTGCCAATTCCGATTGTTTGGCGCCGATAAGCGCGCGTCCGGCTCTGATCTGCGCTGCGGTGATCAAGACAGGTCGGTCTCCCGGCCGCTTCGGAGAGGCATCCACCACATTGCGGCGCCCCGGCCCCCTTGGTTCAAATTACGGATCAGACCTAATATAATCGGTCCTGTTGTCGCTGTCACGGAGAGACACGGCAGATATAGAAGAACGATGGGTTCCATCCTCAAGACCTGGGGTGGCCAGGGAGTCGTTTCGCCTGGAGAACAAGTCTGTCTACGATTGCAGTAGGCTGAATAGACGCAAGATGTTGCGGTCAGCGCTCCTGGGATGCGGACGGGTCGGCGGCCTGCGACGGCCCGAACAGCGCCTTGGCCCGCGCCTCGAACGCCGTCACCATCCGCCGCACCGCCTCGTTGAACAGAAGCGCCATCATTTTCTGCAGCAGGCGGGACCGGAACTCGAAGTCGACGAAGAAATCGATGACACAGGCCCCGTCGTCCGCCGGACGAAAATACCAGTGGTTATTCAGATACTTGAACGGCCCTTCTTCATAACTCACGTGGATCCGCAGGTTTGGCCGGTCAAGTGAGACGCGGCTCGTAAACTTCTCTCTTATCCCCTTGAATCCAATCACCATGTCGGCGAGGAGCTCCGTCTCCGTGCTGTGCCGCAAGCGGGCGGCGACGCACCAGGGCAGGAACTCGGGATAACGCTCGACATCCGCGACCAGGTCGAATAGCCGTTCGGGCGGGTAGGGCAACAAGCGCTCTTCGGCGTGCGTGGGCATCTGCGGTAACGGTCGGCGAAACGGTCAGGGGCGGCGGCGTTAACGATCCGCGCCGGCGCTTTGGCCGGCAAGCCGCGCCTCCCGTGCCGCCCGCAACCGGGCGAAGTCGTCGCCGGCATGATAGGACGACCGGGTCAGCGGCGTGCTGGACACCATCAAGAACCCCTTGCCGCGCGCCAGCTGGGCATAGGACTCGAACTCGTCCGGGGTGACAAAGCGATCGATCGGGGCGTGTTTGGGCGTGGGCTGCAGGTACTGTCCGATGGTCAGGAAGTCGACGTCCGCCGCGCGCATGTCGTCCATGACCTGGCCGACCTCCTCGCGGGTCTCGCCCAGGCCCACCATGATCCCCGACTTGGTAAACATCGCGGGATCGCAGGTCTTCACCCGGCTCAGCAGCTCCAGCGAGGTAAAGTACCGGGCCCCCGGCCGGATCGCCGGATAGAGCCGCGGCACCGTCTCCAGATTGTGGTTAAAAACGTCGGGCCGCGCCTGGACCACGGTCTCGATCGCGCCCGCCTTGTCCTTGAAGTCGGGCGTCAGCACTTCGATGGTGGTCTTCGGCGCCCGGGTGCGGATCGCCTCGATCACCGCCGCGAAATGGGCGGCACCGCCGTCGTCCAGGTCGTCCCGGTCGACGGAGGTAATAACCACGTGCTCCAGGCCCAGCTTCTCGACGGCTGCGGCGACGTTGAACGGCTCCAGCGTGTTCAGAGGGGCCGGCTTGCCCGTCGCCACGTTGCAAAAGGCGCAGGCGCGGGTGCAGATATCGCCCATGATCATCATGGTGGCGTGCTTCTTGGCCCAGCATTCGCCGATGTTCGGGCAGGCCGCCTCCTCGCAGACGGTCACCAGCCGGTTGTCGCGAATAACGTCCCGGGTCTCCTGAAAGGCGCGGCTGACCGGGGCCTTAACCCTGATCCAGGCTGGTTTGCGCTGGATCGGATTATCGGGCCGCTTGCGCTTCTCAGGGTGGCGAAACGGGCGATCGGACGAGGTGCTCATCGGCGGTGTGGCCTCACGGGAGTGACGGACTAAAAGTGGATGGCCCGCCCATAGGCGTCAAGGACGGACTCGTGCATCATCTCCGACAGGGTCGGGTGCGGGAAGATGCTGTGCATCAGCTCCTGCTCCGTCGTCTCCAGCTTGCGGGCGACGACATAGCCCTGGATCAATTCGGTGACCTCCGCACCGATCATGTGGGCCCCGAGGAGTTCGCCCGTCTTGGCATCGAACACCGTCTTGATCATGCCTTCGGGTTCGCCCAAGGCAATGGCCTTGCCGTTTCCGATGAACGGAAAGCGACCCACATTGACGCTGTGCCCCTTCTCTTTCGCTTGGGCCTCCGTCAGGCCGACGCTGGCGACCTGGGGCTGGCAATAGGTGCACCCCGGCACGGCGCCGGCATCCAGCGGATGCACGTCGTTGACGCCGGCGATCTTCTCCACGCAGATCACGCCCTCGTGCTCCGCCTTGTGGGCCAGCCAGGGCGGTCCCACAAGATCGCCGATCGCATAGACGCCCGGCTCTCCCGTGGCCAGCCATTGGTCGACGACCACGTGCGTTCGGTCGGTTTTGATCTTGGTGCCCTCGAGACCGATATCCTCCACATTGCCGACGATGCCGACGGCCATGATCACCCGGTCCACGGTCAGTTCGCTGGACTTGCCGCCCGCCTCGATCATGGTAGTCACGGAATCCTTCCCTTTTTTCAAGGCCTTGACCGTGGCCGCGGTGTGGATCTTCATGCCCTGCTTCTTGAAGGCCTTTTCGGCGAAGGCCGAGATCTCCGCATCCTCCACCGGCAGGATCCGGTCCAGAACCTCCACGACGGTCACCTCGGCGCCCAGCGTGCGGTAGAAGCTGGCGAACTCGATCCCGATCGCGCCCGATCCGACCACCAGGATCGATTTGGGCATCATGTCCGGGACCATGGCCTCGCGATAGGTCCAGACCAGCTTGCCGTCCGCCTCCAGTCCCGGCAGCGACCGCGCCCGCGCACCGGTGGCTAGGATCACGTTCTTGGCGGCGAGATCGGCAATCTTCTTGCCGTCCTTTTCCACCGTCACCTTGCGGGCCCCGGCCGCACCACCGGCAAGCTTGCCCCAGCCGTCGAAGACGGTGACCTTGTTCTTCTTCAACAGGTGGCCGACGCCGCCGTTCAACTGCTTGGAAACCGCGCGCGAGCGGGCAACGACCTTTTCCAGATCGAAGCCGACACCGTCGCACTTCAGCCCGTAGGCCTCGGCGTTCTGCATATAGTGATAGATCTCGGCCGACCGCAGCAGCGCCTTGGTCGGGATGCAGCCCCAGTTCAGGCAGATGCCGCCAAGGTGGTTCGCCTCCACGACAGCCGTCTTCATGCCCAACTGGGCCGCGCGAATGGCGGCCACGTATCCGCCCGGACCGCCGCCGATCACGATGATGTCGAATAACTGTTCAGCCACGCCTCTGCCCTCCGTCTCTATTCAGATGCCGGCCCGGTCGACGTCTTCGCCGGTTCCCAGGCCCGATCGTTGAACATATCGCCATACATTTGGTTCATAAAATCAACAACATACGCCTCTTCCGACACACCCTGCCGTTCCAGCAGGACCGTCAGACTCAAGCTGATCTGGTTGCTGATGCTGACCGGATCGATCCGCCAGCGCTCGTCGATCTTGGCGAACGCGATCGGCGCGTCGCCGCGCTGCTCGCCGATGCCGATCAGGGCCCTTGCCGTCGTTCTGCCGCTGCCCAGGTCGATCTGCACCAGTTTCATCTCTTCAAACACAAGCGGGTCCAGGACCCCGGCCTCGTAAGTCCGTGCGAAAGCCTCCGCCGGCAGCATGTCGTCCAGCTCGCCAGGGTCGGTGTCCAGCCGCAGCCCCAGCACCGCGATCTGGGTCACCGCGCTTTGTGTCGCCAGGCGGTCCCGGTCCCAGATCCGCGCCATCCGCAACAGCGCGTTGCCGTACTGGACCGCCTCGCCGGTGACCATCTTGGCAACGGTCCCCCGGTCACCGCGCAGGACGGCGCGGCGGAACTGGTCGAACGCCTCCCGGATCTCGTTCTTGACGGCCGTGATGGTGGGCGGAAGCGTCTCCGCCCGGACCGGACCGGCAAGCACGGCAAACACGGCAAACACGGCAAACACCAGAAGACAGGCCGCGAGCCGGATCACAACAACATCGTGACCGGGTCTTCGATCAGCTTCTTGAAGGCGGCCAGGAACTGGGCCCCGATGGCGCCGTCGACGACGCGATGATCGACCGACAGCGAACAGGTCATCACGGTGGCGACAGCCAGGGCACCGTCCTTCACGACCGGGCGCCGTTCGCCCGCGCCGACGGCCAGGATACAGCCCTGGGGCGGGTTGATGACCGCCTCGAACTGCTTGATGCCGAACATGCCCAGGTTGGAAAGCGAGAAGGTCCCGCCCTGGAACTCCTCGGGCTGCAGCTTGCCGTCCCGGGCCTTCTGGGCCAGCGCCTTCATCTCGGTTGAGACCGTTTCCAGCCCTTTGTTGCCCGCGTCGCGGACGACGGGCGTGATCAGCCCCCCTTCGATGGCCACGGCGACGGCAACATCGGCGCGCGTGTAGAGCTTGGCGCCCTCGTCGGTCCAGGAGGCGTTGGCTTCCGGAACCTTACGAAGCGCAATCCCGACGGCCTTGATGATCATATCGTTGACGGACAGCTTGTAGGCCCCGTCTGCCTTGTCGTTCAATTGCTTGCGCATGCCCAGCAGTCCGTCGATCTCGCAATCGATGGTCAGGTAGAAATGCGGCACCTGCTGCTTGGATTCGCTCAGCCGGGCTGCAATCACCTTGCGCATGGTGGTGTGCGGCACGAGCTCAAAGTCGGGCTCAAACGGCAGCGCCGCGGCTACGCCGCCGGCCAGGGCCGCCTCGATGTCGATCTTGATGACACGCCCGTGCGGCCCGGATCCCTTGATCGCGGCCAGATCCAGACCGGCGTTCTTGGCCATCCGCCTGGCAAGCGGGCTGGCAAAGACGCGCCCGCCGTCCCCGGCTGGCGCGGCTGCAGGCGCGGGCGCCGGTGCGGCACCGGCGGCAAGCACGGCGTCGACCGACGCGGCGTCCTCGCCGTCTTCCAACAGCACGGCGATGATATCGTTCACCGGCACGGCTTCGGTGCCGGCGGCGACGACGATCTTGCCGACCACGCCTTCGTCGACGGCCTCGACCTCCATCGTCGCCTTGTCGGTTTCGATCTCTGCGATCACGTCGCCCGACGACACGGTGTCGCCTTCCTTGACGTGCCAGGCGGCGAGATTTCCTTCCGTCATCGTCGGTGACAGCGCCGGCATTAAGACCTTGATCGGCATCGTTTTTTTCTCCCTGCGTCCGGCGTCAGCCGCGGTAACAGACGGCCTTTGCCGCCTCGACGATCTGTTCGGCCTGAGGCAAGGCCAGCCGTTCCAGGTTGGCCGCATAGGGCATCGGCACATCGGCGCTGGCCGCCCGCGCGACAGGCGCGTCCAGGTGGTCGAAGGCGTGTTCCATCATCAAGGCGGCAATCTCCGATCCGACGCCCGACTGCGGCCAGCCCTCTTCGCAACTGACGATCCGGTTCGTCTTCTGGACGGAGGACACGATCGTTTCCACGTCCAGCGGACGGATCGTGCGCAGATCGATCACCTCCGCCTGAATGCCCTCGGCCGCCAAGCTTTCCGCCGCTTCCAGCGCCTTGCCGACCATGATCGAGAAAGCGACGATGGTCACGTCGGTGCCGGGGCGCAGGACCTTGGCCCGGCCGATTGGGACGGTGTAGTCGGGATCCTCCGGCACGTCGAACGACTGGCCGTACAGGATCTCGTTCTCCAGGAAAATCACCGGGTTCGGGTCCCGGATCGCCGATTTCAGCAGGCCTTTGGCGTCCGCCGCCGACCACGGCGCGATCACCTTCAGGCCCGGGCAATGGGCGTACCAGCTGGCATAACACTGGCTGTGCTGGGCGGCGACCCGCGCCGCCGCGCCGTTGGGGCCGCGGAACACGATCGGCGCCCCCATCTGGCCGCCGGACATGTAAAGGGTCTTGGCGGCTGAGTTGATGATCTGGTCGATGGCCTGCATGGCGAAATTGAAGGTCATGAACTCGATGATCGGCCGCAGTCCCATGAAGGCGGCGCCGACGCCGAGGCCAGTGAACCCGTGCTCGGTGATCGGCGTGTCGATCACCCGTTTGGCCCCGAACTCTTCCAGCAGACCCTGGCTGACCTTGTAGGCGCCCTGGTATTCCGCGACCTCCTCGCCCATCAGAAAGATCTCGGGCGAGGTGCGCATTTCCTCGGCCATGGCGTCGCGCAACGCTTCGCGCACGGTCATGGAGACCGTCGGGCCGGACCACTCGGCCTCCGCCGGCGGCCGCGCCTCGACCGGCGCGGCGGCAGCGGGGACTGCGTCGGCACCGTTCGGTGCGGGCGCCGCGGCGGGCGCTGCAGGCGCCTCCAAGCTGGCGGCGTCCTCGCCGTCCTCCAGCAACAGGGCAATCGGCGTGTTCACGGCCACGCCTTCGGTGCCTTCGGCCACAAGGAGCTTGCCGATGGTTCCTTCGTCGACAGCCTCGACCTCCATCGTCGCCTTGTCGGTTTCGATCTCGGCAAGCACGTCGCCGGAGGCGATCTGATCCCCTTCGGACTTCACCCAGCGCGCCAAAGTTCCTTCCGTCATGGTCGGCGACAGCGCCGGCATGAGAACTTCAATTGGCATCTTTCATCCCCTGTGGGAGTTATAACTATTTGATTTTATTGATTTATTCTAACTACGCATGAACCAGAATGTCGGTCCACAGCTCCGACGGATCCGGCTCCGGAGAGGTCTGGGCGAACTCGGCCGCGTCGGAGACGATCGCCTTGACCTCCTTGTCCATCGCCTTCAGCTCGTCCTCGCCGGCATGACCGCCTTCGATCAGAAGGGTTTTCACATGCTCGATCGGGTCATGCTGGGACCGCATCTTCTGGACCTCGTCCTTCGGGCGGTACTTGGCCGGATCGGACATCGAATGGCCGCGATAGCGATAGGTCTGCATTTCCAGAATGAACGGTCCCTTGCCGGCGCGGCAATGCTGCACGGCACGGGCGCCGGCCTCCTTCACAGCCAAGACGTCCATGCCGTCGACCTGTTTGCCCGGAATTCCGTAGGCGGCGCCGCGTTTGAAGAGTTCGGTGTTGGCCGAAGCCCGTTCAACGCTGGTACCCATGCCGTAGCGGTTGTTCTCGATGACATAGACGACGGGCAGCTTCCACAGCGCGGCCATGTTGAAGGCCTCGTAGACCTGGCCCTGGTTGATCGCGCCGTCGCCCGTATAGGTCAGCGAGACGTGGTCGGTGTCGCGATACTTGTGTGCGAAGGCGATCCCGGTGCCCAGCGGCACCTGGGCCCCGACAATGCCATGTCCGCCATAGAAGTTCTTCTCCTTGGAGAACATGTGCATCGAGCCGCCCTTGCCTTTGGAATAGCCGCCTACGCGCCCGGTGAGCTCGGCCATGACGCCGCGCGGGTCCATGCCGCAAGCCAGCATATGGCCATGGTCGCGATAGGTGGTGATCACCGCATCGTCGGGGGTCACCGTCGCCTGCATGCCCACCACCACGGCCTCCTGGCCGATATAGAGATGGCAGAAGCCGCCGATCAGGCCCATTCCATAGAGCTGGCCGGCCTTCTCCTCGAAGCGGCGGATCAACAGCATGTCGCGGTAGTGCTGACGCAGCGCGTCAACGTCGATATTCGGCTGTTTGGGGCCGGACCTAGGTTTGCGTTTTGCGGGTGCAGCGGCCATATGGTCTCCCCTTGTCTGGTGGCGACAACGCCGAACGCCGTTGCCCGAGGGCCGGGTTCGTTAACGAAGCGTCCCTTAGCACAAATCGACCGGAAAGACCAGAGCATCACTGCCAAGTGAAAACAGGAGCAACTATTTGATAAAACTACAGAAACTAAAAATTAACTGAATAACAGTTAAATTTTGCCGTTCGGTTTGCGTTACGCGTGTCTGACGAACCGGCAGACGGGGTGCGGCGCATGCCACTCGCGCGGCCGCGCAAACCCGGATTCGGACCAATGGCGGCGGTGTCTCGATGACGGATGAGAATGCCCGGAACGGGCGGCGCGCTCGGCCTAGCGGCGAACCGGGTCCAGGATGACGACCTCGTCGTCGCGGATCAGGTGCAGGACCGTCCTGGCTCGCTCCTCCAGCATGTCGGGATCCAGATTGTCGGGCCGCAGGAGCGACACCCGGTGTGCCATCTGCAGGCGCCGCTGCTTCAGCGCCGACAGTGTCGCTTCGGCCCGCGCGACCTCCTGCCCCAACTGGTGCAGGGCGAACAGACCGCGTTCGCCCTGGACGGTGTGATAGGCGAAATAGGCAATCAGGCAGACGCCCATGACCGGCAGGAACACCTGCCGCGAGCGCCGTTCGAACTCTTTGACCAAACCCATGCGCGGGAGTGAATCACAGGCGCGATTCCCGGGTCAAGGACTAATGGAATCCGCCGCTTAGGACGAGGCCCTGGCGGGCGAGTCGAAACCTGCCCGCTAACGCCAGTCGAGTCCGTTTCGATCCATTGGCGGCGGTTTGCGCACCGTCAGGTCCGGAACGCCGACCGGCCGGCGTAGCGGGCCGCGTCCCCAAGCAGTTCCTCGATTCTGATCAACTGGTTGTATTTGGCCAGCCGGTCCGAACGCGACATCGAGCCGGTCTTGATCTGGCCGCAGTTCGTCGCCACCGCGAGATCGGCGATCGTCGCGTCCTCGGTCTCGCCCGACCGGTGCGACATGACGCAGGTATAGCCCGCCTTGTGCGCCATCTCGACCGTCTGCAGCGTCTCCGACAGAGTGCCGATCTGGTTCACCTTGATCAGGATCGAATTGGCCACGCCGCTGTCGATCCCGCGCTGAAGCCGCACGGGGTTGGTCACGAAGACGTCGTCGCCGACGAGCTGTACGCGGCCGCCGATCGCCTCCGTCAGGACCTTCCAGCCGTCCCAGTCGTCCTCGGCCATGCCGTCCTCGATGGAGACGATGGGATAACGGTCGACCAGCTCCGCCAGGTAGTCGGACATCTGCCCGCTGTCCAGGCTGCGGCCCTCCCCGGCCAGCTCGTACTTGCCGTCCCGGTAGAACTCGGTGGCCGCGCAGTCCATGGCCAGGACCACGTCCTCCTGCGGGCGGTAGCCGGCCGCCTCGATCGACTTCATGATGTAGTCCAGCGCCTCCTGGGTCGACCCGACGCTGGGCGCGAAACCGCCTTCGTCGCCCACATTGGTGTTGTGCCCCGCATCCTTCAGCGCCTTCTTCAGGGCCTGGAACACCTCCGATCCGGTCCGCACCGCTTCGCCGATGGTTTCGGCTCCGACCGGCATGATCATGAATTCCTGGATATCGACGGGATTGTCCGCATGTGCGCCGCCATTGATGATGTTCATCATCGGCGCCGGCAGGACGTGGGCGAAAGCACCGCCGACATAGCGGTAGAGCGGCAGCCCCGCCTCGTCCGCGGCGGCCTTGGCGACCGCCAGCGACGCGCCCAGGATCGCGTTGGCCCCCAGGCGTCCCTTGTTCTCGGTCCCGTCCAGGGTGCACATCATGGCGTCGATCTGGACCTGGTCTTCGGCGTCCATGCCGGTCAGCAGGTCGAAGATCTCGCCATTGACCGCCTCGACCGCCTTCAGGACGCCCTTGCCGCCGTAACGATCGGCGCCGTCGCGCAGTTCCACCGCCTCGTGGGCGCCGGTCGATGCGCCGGACGGCACCGCGGCGCGCCCGAAGGCCCCGCTTTCAAGCGCGCAGTCCACCTCGACCGTCGGGTTTCCCCGGCTGTCCAAGATTTCCCGCGCATGTAGATCGATGATCGCAGACATGATTTATCCCCGCACGCCCAAGTTGATTGGTCTTGGCTCCGGCTTATACCGGCCAACGAAGACAGTTCAAGCACAGTTTCCGCGAAGAAGACAGGCGCCCGCGACGGCGCCGGTCAAATTGCGATGGGAACGTCCTTTGCGACCGCGTCGAACGCCTTCAGCGTCTGCAGCAGGCCCGGCATGTCCTGCAGGCGGACCATGTTGGGACCGTCCGACGGCGCATGATCGGGATCCTGGTGGGTTTCCATGAAAACCGCCGCCACGCCGATCGACACGGCCGCACGCGCCAGCACCGGCACGAATTCCCGCTGGCCGCCCGTGGTGGCGCCCTGCCCGCCCGGCTGCTGGACCGAGTGGGTCGCGTCGAACACCACCGGCGTGCCGAACTTGGCCATGATCGGCAGGCCGCGGAAATCGGTCACCAGGGTGTTGTAGCCGAAGCTGGCGCCGCGCTCGCACACCATCACGTCCCGGTTGCTGGACTGTTCCAGCTTGCGGACCACGTTGGCCATGTCCCACGGGGCCAGGAACTGGCCCTTCTTGACGTTGATTGGCCGACCCGTCGCCGCCGCGGCGACCAGAAGATCGGTCTGCCGGCACAGGAAGGCCGGGATCTGCAGGACGTCGACCGCCGCGGCGACGGGCGCGCACTGTTCCGGCGCATGCACGTCGGTCACGACCGGGCAGCCGATGGTCTCGCGTACCTCCGCGAACACCTCCAGCGCCTTGTCCATGCCGATCCCGCGCGCGGAATCGATCGAGGTGCGGTTCGCCTTGTCGTAGGAGCTCTTGTAGATCAGGCCGATCCCCAGCCCGTCGGTGATCTCCTTCAGCGCGCCTGCCATTTCCAGCGCGTGGGCGCGGCTCTCCATGGCACAGGGCCCGGCCAGCAGGACGAAAGGCAGATCGTTGCCGATGGTGATGTCGCCGACGGAAATATGGTGCTGGGTGGTCATGACCCTCCATTCACGGTTCGATTGCGCCGACGGCTCTCTTAGCGGTGCAGTCCGCACTCTTCAAGCCGGAAAACAGCCGCCGGCCGACCGCGGAACTGCGTCAGACCAGCCGCGACTGATCGATCGCCGCCCGCACGAAGCTTGCGAACAGCGGATGGGGGTCGAACGGCTTGGATTTCAGCTCGGGGTGGAACTGGACGCCCATGAACCACGGGTGATCGGGGATCTCGACGATCTCGGGAAGGGTGTCGTCGGGCGACATGCCGGAAAACCGGACCCCCGCCTCCTCCAGCACGTCCTTGTAGTTGATGTTCACCTCGTAGCGGTGGCGGTGGCGTTCTGAGATGCTGGGCGAGCGATCATAGATCTCGAAGGCCCGCGACCCCTCCGACAGCTTGCAGGGATAGGCACCCAGACGCATCGTGCCGCCCAGGTTGTCGCCCATCGAACGCCGTTCAACGGTGTTGCCGCGGGTCCACTCGGTCAACAGCCCGACGACCGGGTCTTCCATCGGGCCGAACTCGCTGGATCCGGCATACTTGATCCCGGCCAGGTTTCGCGCGGCCTCGATCACCGCCATCTGCATGCCGAAACAGATCCCGAAATAGGGCACGCCGCGCTCCCGGGCGAACCGGGCGGCCGCGATCTTGCCTTCCGACCCGCGTTCGCCGAAGCCGCCGGGAACCAGGATGCCGTCACAGCCTTCCAGGTGATGAACTGGATCGTCGTGCTCGAACAGCTCCGATTCCAGCCAGCGCAGCTTGACCCGGTGGGTGTTGGCGATGCCGCCGTGGTTCAGCGCCTCGGCCAGAGACTTATAGGCGTCCAGCAGGTTCGTGTATTTGCCGACAACTGCGATCGTCACCTCGCCATCCGGCGCCCGCACCCGGCCGACGATCTCCTGCCACCGGGCAAGATCGATGGTGTCTTCGATGCTTTCGTCCAGCATGCCGAACCGTTTGAGGATTTCGGTGTCGAATCCCTCGCGGTGGTAGGTGATCGGCACCTCGAAGATGGAATCGGCATCGATCGCGGGGATGACCCGCTCGGGCGGAACGTTGCAGAACAACGCCATCTTGCGCCGGGCCTCCGCCGGGATTTCCCGGTCGCAGCGGCACAGCAGGATATCGGGCTGGATCCCGATCGACAGCAGTTCCTTGACCGAATGCTGGGTGGTCTTGGTCTTCAGCTCGCCGGCCGCCGGAATAAAGGGAACCCAGGTCAAATGACAGTACATGGCGCGGTCGTGGCCAAGCTCGTTGCCCAACTGGCGGATTGCCTCCAGAAACGGCGTGCCCTCGATATCGCCGACCGTTCCGCCGATCTCGCAGATCACGAAATCCTCGCCCGCCAGGTCCGACGTCACGAACTCCTTGATCGCATCGGTGACGTGCGGGATCACCTGGACCGTGGCGCCCAGATAGTCGCCGCGCCGTTCCTTGGCGATCACGCCGGAATAGATCCGGCCGGTCGTCACATTGTCGGACTTTCGCGCGGAGACCCCGGTGAACCGCTCGTAATGCCCCAGATCCAGGTCGGTTTCCGCCCCGTCGTCGGTGACGTAGACCTCGCCATGCTGGTAGGGGCTCATCGTCCCCGGGTCGACATTGAGATAGGGATCGAGTTTGCGCAGTCTCACGCGGTAGCGCCGGGCCTGGAGCAACGCGCCCAGGGCCGCCGAGGCAAGACCCTTACCGAGTGAGGAAACAACGCCGCCTGTGATGAAGATGAAGCGAGTGGTCATGGACCCTCAGTCTAATGGATCGCGCTAGGCGATAACACCAAGAAAAGAGGCGGCACGGGTGCCGCCTCGCTCTAACTGCTTGAAATTCATCCGCTTCACTGCGACAGCGGAACCGACGGTTCGGCCGGTTCAGCCGGCTGGACGGGCGCTGGGACCGCCGGCGCGTCGAGAATGGAGCCCGACTCGCGGCCACTGCCGGCCAACAGCGCCAGACCGATGCTGGTGAGGAAAAAGCAGATCGCCAGGAAAGCGGTCGAGCGGCTCAGTGCGTTGGCTGTGCCGCGGGCCGAGAACAGGCCCATTCCGCCGCCCCCACCACCGCCACCGCCGATCCCCAAGGCGCCGCCCTCGCTGCGCTGGAGCAGAATCGTCACCACCATCGCGATGGCGATCAGCAGATGAACGACCAGGAGAATCTGTAACATGCCGATGTCTTTCCGTTCTGCATCGTGGCCGGCGCATGCGCCGAGCCGCGAGAACGGCTGGTATTTACTGTCTGGGCAGGCGTTTGGCTAGCCGGAATGTGCCGCAATGGCCAGAAAGTCGTCGGCCTTCAGGCTGGCGCCGCCGACCAGGGCCCCATCCACGTCGGCAAGGCCCAGCAATTCCGCTGCATTCCCCGGCTTCACCGAGCCGCCGTAAAGCAGCCGCGTGGCGGCCGCGTCCGCCGCCCCCACCACCGCGCCCAGCCCATCCCGGATCCTGGCGTGCACTTCCTGGACCTCTTCCGCCGTCGGCGTGCGACCGGTGCCGATCGCCCAGACCGGCTCGTAGGCGATGACCGTGTTGTCGGCGTTCGCGGACGGCGGCACGCTGCCTTCGATCTGCGTGTGCACGACCGCCAGGGTTTCGCCGCGGTCGCGCTGGTCCTCCGTCTCGCCGATGCAGATGATGGCGATAAGCCCGGCGCCGTGCGCCGCCGCCGCCTTTGTATGAACCAGCGCATCGCTCTCGTGGTGATCGGTGCGCCGTTCGGAATGGCCGACGATGGCGTAGCCGCAGCCGACGTCAGCCAGCATGGCCGCACTGACGTCGCCGGTATGGGCGCCGCCCGGCTGGGGGTGGCAATCCTGACCGCCCAGCCCGACACCGCTGCCTTCAAGCGCATCCTTGACCAGGGCCAGGTGCACCGCGGGCGGGCAGACGACCAGGGTGCACGGCGCCGCGCCGGCCCCTTCGGCCACCGCGGCGGCCAGACCGACCGCCTCGGTCGACAGGCCGTTCATTTTCCAGTTGCCGGCAACCAACGGTGTGCGGGTCTGAGCCATCCCCTGCCCCCTTCGTATGTGGATATCCCCGAAGACGTTTCACTAGCACGGGTTCCGGCCGCACGTGAAGCCGGGGCCGTCGGGGCGCGGCCGCAATGCGTCAACGATGCGGTGATCGGTGCCAGTTCCCGGTTGCGGGGCCCAAGGGCCGCCCCTAAGATGCCGCGCCGCACGGCCGCCACCGGCTCCTACATGCCCAAATCCAGCACATCGGCAGGTGATTCATGCTGACCAACTTGCGAAAGTCGACCAACAATCCGATCGTCAAATTCGTCCTGTTCGGGGCTTTGATCCTGGCGTTCGGATCCTGGGGCGTGGCGGACTATCTCCAGATCCAACCCAGCGACGACCCGGCCGCCTCCGTCGGCGACGTCGATATCTCGACCTACGAGCTTTATGAGGACTACCAGCGCCAGCTTGCGCGGATGCAGATCACCCAGATCGAGCCGGAGCAGGCCCGGATGCTGGGTCTGGCGGACCAGGTTCTGCAAAGCATGATCGATCGGACGGTCTTCGACGCCGAAACCAAGAGCCTGGGCCTGACCACCGACGACGCGACCCTGGCCGCCGCGATCCGCAGCAACCCCGCTTTTCGGAACGAACTGGGCCAGTTCGACCGCCTGCGGTTCGAGCAGATCCTGGCGCTCAACGGCTTGACCGAGGCCATGTTTACCGCGGATTTGCGCGAAGAGACCACCCGCGCCCAGCTTTTGGACACGGTCACGACGGGCCTGCAGGCGCCTTCGGCATATGTCGACCGGCTGTTCGCCTATTACGGCGAACAGCGGGTGGCCGAGTCCCTCACCGTGCCCGTCGACGAGACCGCGCCGGTGGCCGCCCCCGGCGACACCGACCTTCAGGCCTATTACGACAAGAACCAGGATCGGTTCGAGGCGCCGGAACTGCGTAGAATTACCTATCTGGCAATCACGGCGGAGACGGTTCTGCCCGGCATCCAGATCGCCGACGATCGGGTGCGGACCGAATACGACGACCGCAGCGCAGAATTCACCGTTGCCGAACGGCGCCAAGTCCAACGCATCCTGGTCGACGATCAGGAAGCCGCCAACGCGGTGATTGCACGCCTGTCGGCGGGTGAGGCTTTCGCAGACGTCGCACAGCAGGTTTCGGGCGAAGACCAATCCACCATCGATCTCGGCCTTGTGGCCCGCGATCAGATCCCCGATCCGGCCCTGGCGGAAGCGGCGTTTGCGCTGGAGCCCGAGGCGATCAGCGCGCCCGTCCAGGGCCTGTTCGGCTGGTACGTGGTCACGGTGACCGCCATCGAGCCCGGCAGCACGCAACCGTTCGAAGAGGTTCGCGACCGGATCCGGGAAGACCTGGCCCGGGAGCAGGCAATCGACCGCGTCTACGACCTGGCCCGGGAGGTCGAGGACCTGGTGTCATCCGGAACCAGCCTTGAAGTGACGGCGGACCAGCTTGGCCTGAAAACCGCAACGGTCCAGACACTCGGCCCCAGCGGCGAGGACGCCGACGGAACGCCGATACCGGACCTGCCGCCGGGCCGGTTCCTGGAAGTGGCGTTCGAACAACAACTGGGCGAGGACGGCTTCCTGACCGAGACCGCCGACGACGGCTTCTTCGTTTTGCGCGTGGATTCGGTCACGCCGCCGCGGCTCAAGCCCCTGGAGGAGATCCGCGACACCGTCCTTGAGGGCTGGCAGGCGCAGCAGCGTCGGAGCGCCGCGGATGAACGCGCCAAGTCCCTGGCCCAGGCTATCCGCGACGGCGGCGCGATCGCCTCAGTCGCCCAGGAGGCCGGCGTCGAAGCCACGCTCAGCGAGCCCTTCACGCGCCGCGACGGCGGGTTCGGCGGACCGCTGCCGCCGACGTTGATTGGCGAGCTGTTCGCCCTGCGTCCGGGCGAAGTTGCGGTCGGCGAAGGACCGGGCGGCTTCGTGGTCGCCCAGCTCAAGGCAATCCAACCGGCCAGTACCGCGTCGTCGGAAGACCTGCGGACCCAGGTCGACGAACAGCTTGCCCTGGCCCTTGCCGATGACCTGGTCGAACAGTTCAACCGCGGTCTGCGCGAAAAGCACCCGGTCACGGTCAACAGTGCGATGGTCGATCTGGTCTACGACGGACTGGGCGCCTCGCGCCGCTAGCGCTCATGGAAACCAGCCCGTCCCTTTCGGCCTTTCGCGGAGGATACGCTGAAGGCAAGGCACAGGTCGTCTGGACCACGCTGGTCGCCGACTTGGAAACGCCGGTGTCGGCCTTCCTGAAGCTGGCCGACGGTCGGGCCAACAGTTTTCTTTTCGAATCGGTCGAGGGCGGCGAAATCCGCGGCCGGTATTCCTTTATCGGGCTCAAGCCGGACCTGATCTGGCGCTGTCAGGGCGCGCAGGCGGAAATCAACCGGCGCGCCCGCATCGATCCGAACGCATTCGAACCCTGCACCGCGGGGGCCTTGGATTCGCTCAGGGATCTGATCGAGGAATCGAAGATAGACCTGCCGGCAGGCCTGCCGCCGATGTCGGCCGGCCTGGTGGGCTATATGGGCTACGACACCGTGCGCCTGATGGAACACCTTCCGGACGAAAACCCGGACACCCTGGGGCTACCGGACGGCCTGTTCGTCCGTCCGACCGTGATCGCGATCTTCGACAGCATCGAGGACCTGGTCACCGTCGTGACGCCCGTGCGTCCGGTCCCCAACCAGAGCGCCGACGCCGCCTATGCCCAGGCCTGCGAACGTCTGGGCGACGTGGTCGCGGATTTCGCCCGTTCGTTGCCCTACCGACGGGATTCGGTCGGCTTGAGCGAGCTGCCGGAACCGACCGGCCACATGTCGCCCGACACCTACAAGGCGATGGTACGTGCGGCGAAGGAATACATCCTGGCCGGCGATATCTTCCAGGTGGTTCTGAGCCAGCGGTCCGAGACGCCGTTCTCGCTGCCGCCTTTTTCCCTGTACCGGGCCCTTCGGCGCACCAATCCGTCGCCGTTCCTGACATTTCTCGACTTCGGCGACTTCGCGATCGTCGGTTCCAGCCCGGAGATCCTGGTCCGGCTGCGCGACGGGACCGTCACGATCCGGCCGATCGCCGGCACCCGGCCAAGGGGCGCCACGGCCGCGGAGGACGCGGCGCTCGCCGCAGACATGCTGGCGGACGAGAAGGAGTGCGCGGAACACCTGATGCTGCTGGATCTTGGCCGCAACGATGTGGGCCGGGTCGCCGAGATCGGAACGGTCAAGGTCACTCAGCGCAACATCGTCGAGTACTACAGCCATGTCATGCATATCGTGTCCAACGTCGAGGGCAAGATCCGACCGGACCATGACGCGCTAAGCGCGCTGGCCGCCGGCTTTCCGGCCGGTACCGTGTCCGGCGCCCCGAAAGTGCGGGCGATGGAGATCATCGACGAGTTGGAACCTGTGAAACGCGGCCTTTATGCCGGCTGCATCGGCTATTTCGGCGCCGACGGCGCCATGGATACCTGCATCGCGCTCAGGACGGCGGTCGTCAAGGACGGCCGTATGTACATCCAGGCGGGCGCCGGAATCGTCGCGGACAGCGATCCCGACAGCGAGCACGAGGAGTGCCTGAACAAGGCCCGTGCCCTTGTCCGCGCGGCCCAGGAGGCGGTCCGGTTCTCGGCCCGGCACGGCTGAGCCGAATCGGGCCGCGCTATCCCCGCAGAGCGAAATTGAAGCGGGCGATCACCGAAACCGGCACCACGGCGAATCCCCGGTCTTCCGCCGTCTCCAGCCATCGCCTCACCACGTCGATGGTGGCGTCGTAGGGGTGGCCGATGCCAATGGCGTAGCCGCGCGCATTGGCGATCTTCTCAAGCCGCAGAAGCTGCTGCTCCACCGTTTGCGGCTGACGGTCGTAGTCCAGAAAGATGTCGCGGGCCAGATACGGCACATTCAGCGAGACCGCCAGAGCCGCGGCGGCGGTGTCGGGCGTCGTCAGCGAATCCACATAGATGAGCCCGCGCCTCTGGATCTCCTCCATCACCGGCCGCATGCCCTGCTCCCAGGACGAGAACTTGCTGCCCATGTGGTTGTTGACGCCGATATAGCCGTCGATGGCCATCAAATTGAGTGCCAACCGCGCACTGATCTCGTCCGCGTCCAGCGCGCTCATCAACGCATGCGGGCCTGGATCGGTTTCGGGATCCTTCGGTTCCATGGGCAAGTGCACCATGATTTCGTGGCCCCGATCGCGCGCCGCGGCAGACAGTTCGTCCAGATTGTCGCCGTACGGCAGAAAGGACATGGTCAGCGGACCCGGCAGGTCGATCGCCTGGCGCGAGCGCGCCTGGTCGACGGCCAGGTCGTCGAAAATGATCGCCACCATCGGGCGGTCTTGGGGGACCGGCACCGGGACGGCTGCCAGCATCCAGGCCGGGATCACGTCCGTGTCGGCCGCAGGCTCTTGCTCGGGCGCGGGTTTCGCGACCGCCTCTTCGGTCGCACCGGGTGCCGGCTCCGGAGGCGGGGGGACGGCAGCAACCGATGGGGGCTGCGCCATAGCTTGCGTGATCGGTTCTTCGTATGGCCGACGGGGCTCCGGAACGGCGGCCCGGGCGGAAGGGCGTTGGGCGAGCACTGCCGCCGGCGGCGGCAAGGTACCGGTCCGCTCCAGGTGCGCGACGACGCCAACGCCCGTGCCGACGCCGCCGGCAAAAGCGAGCATGCCGACCGCGCTCGCGGACAGCACTCTGCCCAGCCATCGAAGCAGCCCGCCTTTGGTGCGCCGTCTCGTGAAATCGTCTGCCATGCTTTCGTGCAAGCGTACCGTCGCCTTTGCAGGCTCGAAGGTAGTCGAATTGGGCAGCTTTAGACCAGCCTTCCGGACCGGCCCTCTTCACCGGGCGTCCCGTGACACAACGCTTTCGGACAATTGACTACTAGTAGAACAACCTACTAGTAGATTGAGCGATCGGAGGCCGCTCTGGCGGGCAGCTTTGCCTACTAGTAGATACTGCAACCGCTAAGTCGCCGGGGCAACCTGCCCCTGTTCGGCCGAAAACGGCGCGGCCCCTATTCCCCACTGGCGGCCCGCGCATGGCCCCGGTGTTCCGCTTCCGTCCCCCCGGATTCCCTGCTATAAGGCTGCGCCTTCGCGGCGAAAAAGCGCGGAAATCCATGTATCTCCTGATCGATAACTACGACAGCTTCACATACAACCTGGTGCATTTTCTGGGAGAGATCGGCGCGGAAACCGAAGTCTGCCGGAACGATGCCCTCACCGTCGAGGAAGCACTGGCCAAGGAACCCCGGGGCATCGTGCTCTCTCCGGGGCCGTGCGATCCCGACAAGGCGGGCATCTGTCTTGCCCTGGTCAAGGCGGCCGCGGGCAAGGTGCCGGTGCTGGGCGTCTGCCTGGGGCATCAGACCATCGGTCAGGCTTTCGGCGGACGGATCGTCCGGGGACCGGTTCCGATGCACGGCAAGCTGTCCAGCATCGGGCACAACGGCCAGGGTATCTTTTCGGACCTCCCCTCGCCGCTCACGGTCACCCGGTATCACTCGCTGATCGTCGAGCGGGACAGCCTGCCGGAAACGCTTGCGGTGACCGCGGAGACCGACGACGGCATAATCATGGGGCTACAACACCGGGACCTTCCGCTGTTCGGCGTCCAGTTCCATCCCGAGAGCATCGCATCGGAGCATGGTCACGCCCTGTTGAAGAACTTCGTAACGGCGACGCGGCACTGAGGGATTGGGACGGACATGGCGGAATCGACTGCTGACATGAAAGGGCTGATCGCCAAGGTGGCGACCGGCGCGACGCTGAGCCGGGACGAAGCCGGCCGCGCGTTCGACATCATGATGTCGGGCGACGCGACGCCGTCCCAGATGGGCGCCCTGCTGATGGGCCTGAGGCTGCGCGGCGCGACGGTCGACGAGATCACCGGCGCTGCAGCCACGATGCGGGCGAAGGCGCGGCATATCTGGGCGCCGGACAACGCCATCGACCTGGTCGGAACGGGCGGCGACAAGTCCGGCACCTACAACATCTCGACCTGCGCCGCCCTGGTGGTGGCGGGCAGCGGCGTGCCCGTCGCCAAACACGGCAACCGCGCCGCCTCCAGCAAGTCCGGCGCCGCGGACGTCCTGGCGGCGTTGGGCGTCAACGTCGAGGCCGATTTCGCGCTCTTGGAGAAGTCGCTGCGCGAAGCGGGCTTCTGTTTCATGCTGGCGCAGCGGCACCACGGCGCCATGCGCAACATCATGCCGACCCGCGTCGAACTGGCGACCCCGACGGTCTTCAACATCCTGGGCCCGCTGTCCAACCCGGCCAATGTGCGGCGCCTGTTCGTGGGCACCTACGATCCCGGGCTGCAGGAAGCCATGGCCGAGACGCTGGGCGCCCTGGGCGCTGAGAAGGTCTGGGTCGTGCACGGCTCGGACGGGCTGGACGAACTGACCACGACCGGACCGTCCAGCGTGGTCGCCTGGGAGAACGGTGCGCTCAGCCGGTTCGACGTGGATCCGGCGGATGCGGGGATCGCCCGCGCCGACCTCGCCGATCTGAAGGGCGCGGACGCCGAAACCAACGCCAAGGCGCTGCGGGCGGTCCTGGCCGGCGAGCCGAGCGCCTATCGCGACATCGTGGTGGTCAATGCCGGCGGAGCGCTGGTGGTCGCGGGCAAGGCGGACGACCTTGCCGGCGGCATCGAGATCGCCGCCGAAAGCATCGATTCGGGCAAGGCCGCCGATGTCCTGATCAAGGTCATCGCGATCAGCAACGAAGGCGCGGCATGAGCGACGTGCTGGCCAAGATCCTGGACGACAAGCGGAAACACGTCGCCGCCTGCAAGGACCGGACGCCGGAAACCGACGTCCGGGCGCGCGCCGCGGAAGGGCCGCCGCCGCGCGGTTTCGCCGATCGCCTGCGCGCGGCGTCGCAGGATGGCTACGGGCTGATCGCCGAGATCAAGCGCGCCTCGCCGTCCAAGGGCCTGATCCGGGAGGATTTCGCACCCAGCGCCCTGGCCCGAGCGTACCAGAGCGGCGGCGCGACCTGCCTGTCGGTGCTGACCGACCAGCCTTACTTCCGGGGCAAGGATTCCTATCTGACCGCGGCCAGGATGGTGACCGACCTGCCGGTCCTCAGAAAGGACTTCATGATCGATCCCTACCAGGTCTACGAGGCCCGCGCGATCGGCGCCGACTGCATCCTGCTGATCATGGCGGCGCTGGAGGACGGCCAGGCCGCCGAGTTGGAGGATCTCGCGGTCTCGCTGGACATGGATGTGCTGGTCGAGGTGCATGACGCGGCCGAGCTGGACCGCGCCCTGGCCCTGAAATCACAGCTGATCGGCATCAACAACCGCAACCTGAAGACCCTGGAGGTGGACGTGGCGACCACCGAGGCGCTGGCGCCGCGGGTCGGCCGGGACCGCCTGGTGGTGGCCGAAAGCGGGCTGGCCAGCCCTGCGGATCTCGCGCGGATGGCCGCGGTGGGCGCGCGCTGTTTCCTGGTGGGGGAATCGCTGATGCGCCAGGACGACGTCGCCGCGGCGACCCGGGCGCTGCTGGCGGCTCCGGTTTCTGCAACGGTGTAACGGCATGGCGGAACTGACCCATTTCGACCGGGACGGCAATGCCGTGATGGTCGACGTCTCCGGAAAGGACGTGACCGAACGCACCGCCACGGCCCGGGGCACGGTGCTGATGGCGCCGGAGACCGCCGCGCTGATCGCCAAAGGGGGCGTCAAGAAAGGCGATCCCCTCAGCGTCGCCCAGCTTGCCGGCATCATGGGCGCGAAACGCACGGCGGACCTGATCCCGTTGTGCCATCCGCTGGCCCTGACGTCGGTGACGGTCACCCTCGAGCTCGATCAGGCGCGCAACGCAGTCGACATCGAGGCCACGGTCCGGCTGAAGGGGCGCACGGGGGTTGAAATGGAGGCGCTGACCGCCGTCAGCGTCGCGGCGCTGACGGTTTACGACATGCTGAAGGCTGCCGATCGGGGCATGCAGATCACCGACATCCGCCTGACCCACAAGGCGGGCGGCAAGTCCGACACCTTCACGGCGGACTGACCCGATGATCTCCGTCGCCGAAGCACGCCAGCGCATCACCTCGGCGTTGCGGCCGCTGGCCGCCGAGCAGGTTTCGCTCAGCGAGGCGCACGGCCGGGTTCTGGCCCAGGACGTGGTCTCGCGGGTCACGCAGCCGCCGCAGGCGGTCTCGGCCATGGACGGCTACGCCGTGCGGGGCGTGGACGTGGCCGATGTCCCCGCGACGCTTTCGGTCATCGGCAGCGCGCCGGCGGGCAGCGCCTTCCAGGGGTCGGTCGGCCCAGGCCAGGCGGTCCGGATCTTCACCGGCGCGCCGCTTCCGGACGGCAGCGACACGATCGTCATCCAGGAGAACACGCGCCGGCCGGACGAGGACACGGTCACGGTCGAGGAATCGGCCGCCTTGGGCACCTATGTGCGGCCCGCGGGCCTGGATTTTGCCGCCGGAGACGTGCTGTTGCCCGCCGGCCGGACCCTGGGCGCCCGCGACGTCGGCCTTGCCGCGGCGATGAATGTGCCCTGGCTGATGGTGCGGCGGCGCCCGCGCGTCGCCATCCTGTCGACCGGCGACGAGGTGGTGATGCCGGGCGATCCGATCGGGCCCGACCAGATCGTCAGTTCCAACGGGCTTGCCCTGGCGTCGGCCGTGCGCGCGTTCGGCGGTACGCCGGCGCTGCTGGGAATCGCGCCCGACGACAGCCGCGCGCTCCAGACCATGGCGGCCGGCGCGAAGGGGGCCGACATGCTGGTGACCACCGGCGGCGCATCGGTCGGCGACCATGACCTGATCAAGGACGCCCTGGGCGAGACCGGCCTCAGGCTGGAATTCTTCAAGATCGCCATGCGGCCCGGCAAGCCCTTGATCTTCGGAGACTTCAACGGCACACCGATGCTGGGACTGCCGGGCAACCCGGTTTCCAGCCTGGTCTGCGCAATCATGTTCCTGCAGCCGGCGATGGCGGTGCTGCTGGGCCTGGACGACACCGCGGTGCCGCTGCAAACGGCGCGCCTGGGCGGCGCCCTGCCCGCCAACGACCGGCGCGAGGTCTATCTGCGGGCGCGGCTGTCGACCGACGCCGACGGAACCCCTGTGGCCACGGCCTTCGAGGTTCAGGACAGCTCGATGATGGCCACCTTGACGGCGGCGGACTGCCTGATCGTCCGCCCGCCGCATGCCCCGGCTGCCGCCGCCGGCGAGCGGGTGCAAATCCTGCCCCTGCAGCGCGGCATCTGCGCGGTCTGACGGAGTCCGGCGCCTGGAATTTATCCACAGCGTTGACTTCGCAGAAGAACGCAAGTAGAACGTTTTGCCATGTTTCGTTTTTGTTCACATGGCGCGCAGCCGTTTTCTCCCGAATGCCCGCGCAACCGGAGCACCGCAAGATGTTGACGCAGAAACAGCATGACCTGCTGATCTTTATCCACCGGCGCCTCAACGAAACCGGCGTTTCTCCCTCGTTCGAGGAGATGAAGAAGGCTCTGGATCTCCGGTCGAAATCGGGCATCCACCGGCTGATCACAGGGCTGGAGGAACGCGGTTTCATCCGCCGCCTGCCCCACCGCGCCCGGGCGCTGGAGGTTGTCAAGCTGCCCGAGGACGCCTTTTCCGAGCGGCCGGCGCGCAACCCCAAGGTGGTCGAAGCGATCACGGCGCGTCAGCCGGTGCGCGACAACCTGGCCAATCCCGAGATCACCAGCCTGTCGCTGTACGGACGGATCGCCGCCGGCACCCCGATCGAGGCGCTGCGGGACGACAGCAATCACATCGACGTGCCGACCAACCTGCTGGGCCGGGGACAGCACTACGCCCTGGAAGTGGACGGCGACTCCATGGTCGATGCGGGCATCCTCGACGGCGACATGGTGGTCATCGAACGCACGGAAACCGCAGACACCGGCGACATCGTCGTCGCCCTGATCGACAATGCCGAAGTCACGCTGAAACGGTTCCGCAAGAAGGCCAACTCGATCGCGCTGGAGCCGGCCAACGTCAATTACGAAACCCGGATCTTCGGCCCCGACCGGGTCAAGGTCCAGGGCCGGCTGGTGGGGCTGTTGCGGCGGTATTAGGGCGTTTACGCACTCATTCGCCGCCATGGCTGAACGGCCATCTGCTTGAAGAATGCGCGAACGTTCTCGGCCAGGGCGGAGTCAATTCAGGTCGAACCACCGGAGCGGCTGCGGCCATATGGTTATGGGATGGTCCGCCCCCTATCGGTTTAGCCGGTAGGATACCGGTTTGCGAAACCCCAAACCCAAAGGGAGCGAACCGATGACGATCGTCACACTCGGGATTGATTTGGGCAAGAC
>Ga0209783_1000124_pt1 | contig 26936 bp, 17 predicted proteins | sample WorMetfiPIANOSA1_FD_187395 | JGI IMG/M metagenome (GOLD analysis project Ga0209783, IMG submission 187395) | Marine gutless worms symbiont microbial communities from Max Planck institute for Marine Microbiology, Germany - Olavius filocauda... | ecosystem: Host-associated > Annelida > Digestive... | reverse complement strand
CAGGCTGATAGCATCATCCTTGAACCCTTGGGTGAAACTCCGTCTGGTTTTTTGAGTACTCATTGGACACCTCGCTTTCTGATATTTCGTTCTTAGCAAAGTGTCCGTTTCTTTTAAACCACATCACCATGACTTTAATGGGCCTTCCGGGCGGTCAGTATCGCCCCCTGTCTCCGGAGCAAATCGACACCTTGCATGCCGCGGCTTTGCAGATTCTGGAAACCACCGGCATGACCTATGAAGACGGGCTTGATGACACGGTCCAAATGCTGGCAGACCACGGCGCCCACCTGGACCGGGAAAAGAAAAATATCCAGTTTCCTAAAGACCTGGTGCTTGAACAGGTTGCCAAAGCGCCCGCAGAAGTTGTTCTATATGGACAAGATCCCCAACACGACCTGCACCTGACCGACGACAGGGTGTGTCTGGGAACCGGCGGTACCGCCCTTACGATTCTGGATCCGGAAACAGGTGTGGCCCGCCCCCCCACGCTCAAAGATCTGTTTGACGTATCCCGCCTGGTGGATCAGCTGGACAACATCCACTTTCTCGTTAAACCCTGCGTGACCACCGATATTGGGGTGGAGGACTACAACGTCAATTGGTTCTATGCTTGCCTGAAAGCAACCTCAAAACATGTCATGTCCGGGGTCAACGATGAAAAGGGATTTCAGGATGTGGTCGATATGGCGGCCATGATTGCCGGTGGCCTGGATAAGCTCCAGGCGAGACCGTTCATCTCGGTTATTACCTGCTTTGCCATCAGCCCTTTGAAACTCTGCACGGACAGCACCCTGATCATGCAGGCCGCCAACCGCAAACGGATACCGGTTGCGCTTTCCAGTGCGCCCATGGCGGGATCGACGTCACCGCTGACCATGGCCGGCACCCTGGCCCAACTGCACGCCGAAGAACTGGCCGGCATCACCATCTGTCAGTTGACCAGTCCCGGGGCGCCCTTGCTCTATGGCGGCATTCCCGGCCTGGCAAATCTTAAGACCATGGGATACTCAGGCGGCGCAGTGGAATGCGGCATGCTGAACGCTGCTATTCACCAGCTGTCCGATCACATCAAAGTGCCCAATTACAACTCATCGGGGCTATCCGATTCCAAACTGCCGGATGCCCAGGCCGGCTATGAAAAAGCCTTTACTTCCCTGCTGGCAGCCATGGGCGGCTCCAACTACATCCACCACAGCGCCGGCATGCTGGAATCCATGCTGACCATCGCCCACGAACAGTTCGTCATCGATGATGAAATCAACGGCAACTGCTGCAAGGTCCTGAAAGGTATCGACGTTGATGCAGAGCACCTGGCCCTGGAGGTCATTGACGCGGTTGGCCCCGGCGGTAATTTCATGATGGCACCGCACACCATGACCCACTTGCGAACGGAATATTTCAGCGGCAATGGTGTGTCCGATCGGAAAAGCCGCGAAAAGTGGGCGGCGGAAGGCAGCCTCGACACACGGCAGCGGGCACTTGAAAAGGCCCGGCAGCTGCTGGCCAACCCGAATCCAGTGTATATCCCGGAAGACATAGACCAGGCCATAAGAGCCAAATTCAATATCCTGCTGTAGGACCGCGTCGCAATGGTCCGTCAGTCGCTAAGTGCCAACCCCAAGCAAAGGAAGACGCCCATGACAGATTTCAACGCAATCCAAGAGACCCTGGTAAACCTCGATGAAGCCCGACTGCTTCAACTGGTCAAAGACGCCCTGGACCAGGGCACGCCCGCCGGTGACATCCTCAACAAAGGCTTGATAGCCGGTATGGATATCGTGGGTGAAAAAATGGAGAACGAGGATATGTTCATTCCGGAAGTTCTCATGGCCGCCCAGGCCATGGGCAAGGGGGTTGAAATTCTCAAACCCCTGCTGGGTGAAGAAGAAGCCTCTACCCGGGGCTGTGCGGTCATCGGCACGGTGAAAGGCGACCTGCACGACATCGGCAAGAACCTGGTCGCCATGATGATGGAAATCGCCGGCCTGACGGTTCACAACATTGGGGTCGATATCGCCCCCGAGGAATTTGTCAAACAGGTCAAAGATAATAACGCAACCCTGCTCTGTCTTTCAGCGCTGCTAACCACCACCATGCCCATGATGAAACAAACCATCGATGCCGTGGTCGAAAGCGGGTTGCGCGACCAGATCAAAATTATGGTGGGCGGCGCCCCGGTTACCCAGGCTTTCGCCGATGACATCGGGGCCGATGCGTTTGCCCCGGATGCCGGTTCGGCCGCCAAAAAAGCAAAGGCGCTGGGCAGTTAACCGGGTACAAAGGAGGTTCACAGATGTTCCAGGTCATCGGTGAAAGGATCAATACATCCCGGAAAGGCGTTCAGGCGGCCGTGGCCGGGCAGGATGCCGACTATATCAGGGCGGATGTTGCCCAACAAATCGAAGCCGGCGCGGATTTCGTCGACGTCAATGCCGGGGCCCGCATCGGGCACGAACAGGCGGACATGCAGTGGCTGCTGGACGTCATCGTCCCGGTTAGCAGCGTGCCGCTCTGCCTGGACAGTCCTGATCCGGCTATTTTGGAGATGGCTTACGCCATGGTAGACAAGCCGCCCATGATCAACTCGATCAGCCTCGAACAAGACCGCTTTGACACCATGCTGCCGTTTTTAGAAGGTAAGACGTGCAAAATTATCGCCCTCTGTATGGATGATGCCGGGATGCCGGCCTCATCCGAGGACATCGTTGCCAGAGCTGAAAAGCTGGTGTCGGCACTCGAGGGCGTCGGATGCAAGCAGGCCGACATTTATATCGATCCCCTGGTGCAGCCGATCAGTACGGATATCACCAAGGGCAACATGGTCCTGGACGCGGTCCGGCAGATCAAAACGCAGCTTCCGGAGGTACACATCACCGGCGGACTATCCAACATCTCCTATGGCCTGCCGGAAAGAAAGATCATCAACCGGACTTTTGTTACCCTGATGATGGCGGCTGGCATGGACGCGGCCATCATCGATCCCCTGGATGCCAGGATCATGGCCACCATCCGGACCGCCGACATGCTGTTGGGAAACGACGATTTCTGCATGCGGTATCTGAAAGCGGTCCGGGCCGGCTCGATCAAATCCTGATGGATGACTGTGGAAAGTGCTTAGAACCTATCACCATAAATTCTTCCTGGCTGTTGAAGCTCGTAAAGCAAAGACTGGATATTAAGCCATATTCTGTTTGGTGAGGTTATAGTTAGATAAGCAGTCGGGGGGTTGTCGTCATGCCGGTCCCGGATCGAGTCCGGGATGACGTATCCGGCATCCAGGGATGTTTTTTTTTACATGGACTGGACCCCGGCTTTCGCCGGGATGACGGGCATTTAGTGAGAAGACTCCCCGATCCCTGAGTTAGATTCCAGCCCAGCGCATGGAAGGTGGGCATGCAACACAACGACGCGGCACTTGATTTTATCCTGGAGACAGATTGGGCGCGCTTGCCCGCTGATGTCCAGCGCCAGGCCAAACGCTGCCTGCTGGACACCCTGGGTGCCCTGCTGGCCGGCCACCAGACCCCGGTCGCCGGCCTGATGCATGCCTTTGCCATGGATCAGTTCGGCGGCGACGAGGCCTCCATTCTGGTCAGGGGCGGTAAAACCTCGGCCGCGGGTGCCGCCCTGGTCAATGGCTTTGCCAATAATGCCCTGGATATCGATGACAGCTACCGGCCGATAAAAGGTCACCCCGGCGCCGGCATCCTACCGGTTATTCTGGCCGCCGGCGAAATTGCCCCCGCGACCTCCGGCCGGGATTTCTTAGCGGCTCTCGTCGTCGGGTATGAAGTCGCCATCCGGGCCGGTTTGATCCGGCACGCGACTGCGACTACCTACCACTCTTCCGGCAGCTGGGGCGCCATCGGCGGAGCGGCCGCGGCGGGCAGACTCCTGGGACTGGACCGCAATAAGCTGGGCCACGCCCTCGGAGCAGCGGAATATCATGCTCCCATTGCTCCCATGATGAAATGCATTGCGTACCCGGCCATGGGCAAAGACAGCATTGGCTGGGGCTGCCTGGTGGCCATGCTGTCCGTGAAGATGGCCGCCGGAGGCTTCACCGGTTCCAATCCGATCTTCGATGATACTCCCGATATGAAATGGATAGACTCCCTGGGGCACACCTATGAAATGCTGCAGCTCTATTTTAAACCCTATGCCGCGTGCCGGTGGGCGCAGCCGGGGATCGACGGTGCGTTGCAAATCATGGCCGCGCACCAACTCGATCCCGCAGAGATTGAAAAAATCACGGTGTTCACCTTTGCGGAATCAGCTGCTTTAAGCACAGCTTACCCAGAAAATACGGAAGAAGCCCAGTATAATATCGCCTATCCGATTGCCGCCGCGCTACTGGATGGCGAGGTTGGCCCCGCGCAAGTGCTGCCTCCCAGGCTATCCGGGAAAGACATCCACGCGATGATGGATAGAATCAGGATTGTTGCCGAGGATAGGTTCCAGACGGAATTTCCGGCCAAGGCCGAATCGGAAGTTGAAATCACGACCAGGGGCGGGACTGTATATAACTCCGGGGTAATGGCCGCCAGATGGGATGCCCACGGCAACTCGCCCACCGATGCGGAACTGGAACAAAAATTTTTATGGCTGGTAACTCCCATCCTGGGGAAACCCAGTGCCAACGCGCTGGTCAATCTGATCCAGACCTTTGAACAGGTAGAAAGCCTGAACACGCTGATTGAATTGTGCATACCGTAACCCCGGAACAGTTACCGAATCCGGGAGCGCCAGAAAACTAAGCTAACAGGAGCTATTTTCAGTCCTGAGGGGAGCCTGCGATGTGCGGTATCGTGGCCTATTTTGGGGGGGCCGGGAATAATCTCACCCGCGTTATGACCGGCATGGCAGCGATCATTTATCGCGCCCCGGACAGCACCGGCGTGGCTATTTTCGGGGACGATAGCGAGCCTATCCGGACAAGAAAAGCGGTCGGCTCGGTAGAACAATTGATCGAAGAACTCCTCGGCAACGGCATCTACCGCAATGATGACCACCAGCTCATATCCGTATGGACAGACGGGCTCACCCGGAAAAAGCTGCTGGCCCTCCAGCAGCGGCTGATCAACTTTGAAGGGGTTTCCAGCGGGCTTTTCGAAGCCGCGATGGCCGGCAACGCCCCCTATCCCACCATCGACGATCTGGTAGACCTGAACACGAAAACCCCGGCCCGGCTCTTGCCGGGCCAACCAGGCCGGCCGTTTTCAAAGAATGTACAGGCCGTCCGTTCCCGCCGGAGTTTAAGCAGTTTGATCCTGGGGCTGATCAGGGACTATGATCTCGCCCCGGTCGTTGCCCGGGAAATCATTCGCAAGCCCCTGATACGCGTCATTGACGCCAAACTTGCCCAGGGCGCAATCCAGTCGGACAAAACCGAAATTCTCAACTGTTTCGACCGGGTTTTTGAATCCATTTTATCAGGGAAAAAGGCGGCCAAACCACTGCCCGATCACCGCAAACAGTTTCCGGCCAATCCCCAGGCCAATAAAGCCCTGTGGCTCTGCCTGCAAGAGACGCTGGTGGAGATCCCCGCGGATTACGACCGGGACGGCGTCGGCTGCCTGTTTCGCCTGCTGGATGCGGCTCTGCTGACCAGACTCACCTACCGGCCGGAACTGCTCGAAGCGCTCGAGCAGATCCTGATGGTTGACTGGCCGGTCCACGAACGTCCGGGCCCCGTCAATTGGAAAGCCCTGTATCTGGCTGAAAAGGGGGTGAACCTCTACGGACGCGCAGCCGCGGCTGCTTTTACCTGCCTGCAGCGGGACGATTTTCTAACGGAGATGCTAAGCAACGGACTATCCACCGGTGACATCATGGATGCCCCGGCCATCATCCCGGGCCAGACCGACCCGGTTGGACTGCGCTATTTCACGCAGCCCATCATCGCGCACGGCCGGTGGGCCTTGCAATCGGCGGTAACGGTAAGAAACGCCCACCCCTTTGTGGATGCCAAGCACCAAAGGAGCATTGTGGTCAATGGTCAATTCGACGGCCAGACGGAAGACAACATTAAACGGTTTCTTACCAAAGTCGGGCGGCTTTCTTTCCGGAGCGAAAATTCATCTGAATACCACTGCCTGTTGTGGGGGTATTATTTCCAGCAGCTCGAGGAAGCCCGCCACCGCTATGCCGCTGTTTTGGCCCAGGTAGAACATGATATGCAGGACCTGGCCATCGGCAGCCACACCATCGACTATGCCTTTTATCAGGCGGTCAAGGATAAAACCAGCGCCGAACTGGACCGGAAGGCTTTTATCCGGGCCGCCCGCCAGATTTCAAACAACGGCGGGCAGGTCGCGGCCTGCGGCATGAGTGTGCTGTCGCCGCGCCGGCTCTATGTGGCCGTCCACAACCGGCCGGCCTTTGTCGTGCGTCGGCTTGAAAACGACGATTTCATGGTCGTCTCGGACATCAATGCCGCCATGGGCCTTTTCCCACAACAACTGATCCTGAACAAGCTGGCGGAACTTGATGCGGCCCAGGCTGATTATAAAAAGAAAATTGCACGGCTCGGCAACAAGCCGATGGATAAACAAAGATTGCAGGAACTGAAAGCGCGGTTCAAGACACAGCGCGAACGTATTTTGAAACACTTTTCCGTGGAAGTGCATGCGCTGGATGGTGAAGAAATATTTGTCTGCATCGAAACCGGGATCAGCGACGGCAGTGTCACCCGACGCATGGAAATTACGGACTTTGCGGGCGAGCCCCTGCCGGAGATTGAACCTTTTCAAACGTTTCTCAGCCCGGAACAGGTTAAAAAAGATCACAACCGTTCCTTCTATGAAACCCATCTCGAAGAGATTCCCGAACGCCTGCTGGCTATTTTGAAACAGTATGCCCCGGAAGAGGACCAGCTGCCGGATTTCGCTATCCGCAAGAGCCAGTTGCGCCGTCGTTTCGGTGCTGATCTGGGCGGGCTCAAACGCATCGTGCTTGCCGGAACGGGGAGTTCATATTACATGGGGGCCATCGCCAAGAATTTCTGCCAGGCTGTTCTCCCTGATGTGGATGTTCTGACAGTCCGGCCCGGCGAAATCGACAACCCGGAAGTACTTCTGGCGCCGGAAAGAGACCTGGTCATTCTGCTGAGCTGGTCGTCCACCACCGCCGACATGGTCATGCTGGCCAAGAAAGTAGCGCGTCTGAAAGTGGTCATGATCGGGGTGACCGAAAAAACATATGCGGATATGGCCCTGATCGCCACCAAAAGCGGGGGCGTCATCCCTACCTTGAGCCATGAAGAGGTCACGGTTTCCGGCGTTAAAAGCACGGTGTGTGTCCTCTTTTGCCTCAAGCTTTTCTGCCTCTGGCTGGCCGCCCGAATGGGACGTGAAGCCGCTGCACTGGACTACCTGCAGAGAATGCACCGTATTCCCCACATCCTTGCGCTGACCCTTGAAGATGAAACTCTCGGGCAGTTTATAGATGACGTGACCGGCCGCTATGCCGCCAGTTTGGCCAACATTGTGATCAGCGCCCTGCACACGGACCAGGCCGGCGGCGAGGTGGCGCTCAAACTGGAGGAAAATACCTGGGCCGCCGTAGGTAAAACCCTGGACTACCAGGATGTCCTGGATGCCGGCTTGCCGGCGGCTGCCTCCCGGGCCTTTGTACTGGTAGATGCAACCTGCCTGGACAGGCTGCCGGACGCCCTGGCGGTAATGGGTTACCTGAAACAAGAGAAAATCGAGTTCGTGGCAATCGGCATCGCGTCGCAGGAACAGGCCGCCATCAAGAACTTGAGCAACGGGTGCTGCGCGTTTCTCGCAGATATGCACCCAAACGTTCTGCAACCGATCGTCAACCTGGTTTTCTATTACCAGTTGGCCTATTATTTCAGCAAGGTCCGCGGCATTGCTACCGGGATCGCACAGCGGAACCGGGCCAAGTCCATGACAGTGGGACGCAACCTGTTTTACCGGAAAACGTCACTGGCACGCGAGGTTGCAGGGTTTAAAGACATCAATGCCCGCTTGTCAGCGGTGATGTCCACGGCGGTGGATCCGGGCAAGCCCAGTCAGTGGGAAGAAAACGCACCCACTGTTGCAGCACAGCTTTATTACCGGGAAATACGCCATTTGACGGGCTTGTTTTTCAAGGATAAAGCGGCCCCGCATGTGTTCCTGGATATTGAACGCAATCTGGCGCAATTGGCGCGCTGCCTTTTTGATGACAATGCTGATACGGGTGAGATCATTTTCATGCCCGCTGACCGCTGGGCCGCTGCGGCTATAAAAAGCGCCGCCAACACCTGGGACCGTCTTTTGGGCTATCCGGTCCGTATGGTGTCCCCGGTGGATTCTTTGGCGGCCTTCGGAAGCAGCATTCTGTTGTTTGCGGCCGCGACCAGCCCATCCAGCCGGGATCGCCTGTTGCAACACCTTGCGAACGCGACCTGCCCGGTTTGCCTGCTGGCGCCCGCGGCCGAATTTAGCCGCGCACCGGCCACCACCACCAAGGGCGGTGCTTTTCTGGTGCCCCACAATTTCGAGCTGGCCCGGAGCGACGCCCTGTATGCCGCCCTCAACCTTCTTTTCCTTCAGGCCTTGCATTTGGCTGCCCCGGTAAAAGCAGCCGTTGTCGAGGAGCATTTTCTGAAAACGAGGGGAACCTTGGGCAAAATTTTGAACAACCCGGACCTGAAGCAAGGTATCGCGACGAGTGTGGCCCTGAACAACCGTTACAGATCCCTGTTTTACATCGGGCCACCCACCGGGGCAGGGCAAGCCTGGGTGACCAGCCTGGATCGCACCGGCCGCCTGCTTGCCGAGCAGCATCAATTCGGTGAAAGCGCACACGGCCCCCTGGTCACCATAGACCCCCGGGTGGCTGCAAAATTCGTCAAAATGGAGGCCCGCCATAAGCTGGTCGCGCGTTTCGGGGCTGACCGGATAGCAGACTGGGAAGACCGCTATCTGAACAATTACGCTGTGGACAGCTTTCTAGAATCCCCGCCGACCGGCCTCGCCGGGGATGAGACATCCGTATTTTACGCCGACGATGACTGGTATTTTCCGGAACTCAATCCGGCCTATGATGCGTCCGAGGACAACCTGATTGTTCTGGACGCCACGTCGAACCGTTATCTTCTCCAGGCCCTGGACGAGATCGCGACACTGGGCTGCCGCTATCCCCGCATGATCCTGATCACCCAGGCTGCTTTCCTGGAACCGAAAATCTGCGAACAGCTTTATAAATTCCCGGTCAGCAGCACCATTGCCCTGCCCGTCCACGGTGGTGGATCCATTCCGGACATGCATCTGCCCTTTGTCTTGAATATCATTGGGGAAGAGTTTTCAGCTTGTGTGGAGAACGATATCCGGTGAGCAGCAGCCAACCCTAGAGCGGTTGCCCAAAATATGTTACGCTTCATTTAGGCTGTCATTCTGAGGCGTGAAACGACGAGCCGACTTCGCCATAGTGGCGTAGCTACGACGGCTGAAAGAATCCCTTACGATAAGAGATAGCCTTTGCATGGGGGGGACTCTCCCAGCCGTCGCAGCCGTGGCTGCTTTGGCGGAGTCGGCTCGCTCCGCTCAGAGTGATAGTCAATCGGAACGTAATTATGTCAATGGGTATAGCCGGTAAGTTGGCAATGGCCATAACCATCGGGCACCCGGTCAGGCTGGCCGGGTGCCCGATGGTTATTTTGATTCACGGGCATGCAGACGCTCCCCCTCGTCCGGCACATTGATGACCGGTGGAATCTTGCGAAGTTCTTCAAGGGGGATGTGGCACTTGATGACGTGCCGGTCCGACACCTCCTGCTCCGGCGGCATTTCTTCATCACAAATCTTGCCGATGCGCCGGTGACAACGGGTGCAAAAGGGGCAACCCTTGGGCGGTTTCATGGCGCTGGGCAGGTTGCCTTCCAGCACGATCTCCCGTTTGGTGACCTCCGGGTCGGCAATCGGGACGGCAGACAGCAGCGCCTCCGTGTAAGGGTGGTAGGGGGGCTCAAAGATCTCTTCGGTCGACCCCCTTTCCATGATGTGCCCGAGGTACATGACAACAATGCGGTCCGAGAGGTACCGCACCACACTCAAATCGTGGCTGATAAACAAGAGGGTGGTCTTAAACTCGCGCTGAATATCCATCAGCAGCTCTGTGACCGCCGCGGCCACGGAGACGTCCAGGGCGGAAACCGGTTCATCCGCAATCACCATGCTGGGATTCCCGGCAAAGGCCCGGGCAATTCCGATGCGCTGCTTTTGTCCACCTGAAAGCTGCCGGGGTTTGCGGTAATAGAAATCACGCGGCAGTTTCACGGTATCCAGCAGGCGCATCACCTGGTCGTAAATTTTCTGCTTGTCGGTCTCTACCCCGAATTTCCGGATTACCCGCGATATCTGGCTGCCGATCGTATGGCTGGGATTCAGGGTATCAAACGGATTCTGGAAAACCATCTGCAGCGAGGCAATTTGTTTACTGCTGCGGTCGCGGACCTCGATATCGGAAATATCCTTGCCCTTGTGCCGTACTTCACCATCCGTCCCGGTCTCCAAACCCATGAGTACTTTGGCAAACGTCGATTTACCACAGCCGGATTCACCGACAATCGCCACGGTTTCACCCTCATGGGCGGTAAAATTCAGCTCCTCATTGGCTTTGACATAACGAACTCTTTTGCCGGAAAAAATGGCTTGCAGCGAGTTGTCGCGCACTTCGTAGTACTTCTTCATGCCGTCTACATTGAGCACCTGATCGCCAAGTTCGATCGGCTCTTTGTCTGCTTCTGTCTCGGTAATCGTCCGGTGGTCAATCTCCTTGTAGCGCAGACAGCGGACGCGGTGGTCGGGCGCACTGTTCGCCACGTGTTCCATTTCGATATGGTCCTGGTCGCACAGCCCCGGCTTGAAGTGGTCACAGCGCGGGTGGTAGTAACAGCCCTGCGGCCGTTCAAAGGGTAAGGGCAGCTGACCCCGGATCGGTTTTAACGGCGCTGCATTCTTATCCGCCGTCGGCAGCGGGATGCAGGCAAACAGGCCGTGGGTGTAGGGGTGCTTGGGCCAGGTAAAAAGCGAGTTGATCGTCCCCTCTTCCACCACTTCGCCCGAATACATCACGAACACCCGGTCACAGGTCTCCAGAATCAACCCGAGGTTGTGGGAGATATAGATCTGGGAGGTTCCGAATTTCTTGCTGATATCGGCCACCAGCTTGACGATGCCGGCCTCTACGGTCACGTCCAGGGCGGTCGTGGGTTCGTCCAAAAGCAGCAGGGACGGGTTCGAAAGCAGCCCCATGGCTATCACGACGCGCTGCTGCTGTCCGCCCGAGAGCTGGTGGGGGTAGGCGTCCATCAATCGTTCCGGGTCAGGCAGCTTGACATCCTCAAGCATTTGCAGAGATCGTTGCCACGCTTCCTCCTTGGTGATGTTTTCATGGGCCAGCGGCACTTCCATCAGCTGGGTTTTGATTTTGAGGCTCGGATTCAGCGAGGCGAAGGGTTCCTGGTAGATCATGGCCACTTCCGAACCGCGAATAGAGCGCAGCTCATCCTCCGACAGCTGTGTCAAATCGCGGCCCTTGAAAGTGATGCTGCCACTCTTGATACCGCCGTTGGCGCCCATGTACTGCATGATCGCCATGGCGACCGTGGATTTGCCGCAGCCCGACTCACCCACGATACCAATGGTCTCGCCGGGGTTTACGGTCAGCGAAAAATCCACCACGGCCGGGATCTCACCTGCCCGTGTATAATAAGAGATGCAAAGGTCCTTGCAGATCAGCACCGGTTCTTGCGCTGCATTCATCCGTAGTTTACCTCCTAGTCACGCAGTGAGATTTCACGCAGACCGTCTGCCAGCAGGTTGAATCCCAGGATCAGCGACGATATGGCGATACAGGGGAAGAGGGTCATATGCGGAAACGCCATGGCCATCTGCCGGGTTTCATTGACCATGCCCCCCCAGTCCGGATCCGGTGGCGGCAGTCCCAGTCCGAGAAAGCCGAGGACCCCGATGGTAATAATGACATACCCCAGGCGCAGGCAGGCATCCACGATCAGCGGGCCGCGTGCGTTGGGCAGGATTTCGGCCAGCATCACACGCCAATCGGATTCGCCGCGGGTCTGGGCCGCGGCCACATAATCGCGATTGCGCAGGTCCAGCACCAACCCCCGGACAATCCGCATGATGCCGGGGGATGACGCAAAGGTGATGGCAATAATAATATTGATGCCGGAGGCACCGATGGTCGCGATGATAATGATATACAGTACCAGCACCGGAAACGAGAGAATGATGTCGGCAATCCGCGACAGGATATCGTCTACCCAGCCACCGCGGTAGCCGGCCGCCAGCCCCATGAGGATACCAACGGTGTAAGCGGACAGGGTCGCCAGGGGCGCATAGATCAACACCGTGCGCGAGCCCCAGATAATGCGTGAGAGGATATCGCGGCCGATGTGATCGGTGCCGAGCCAGAAGGTGCCGCCCCCCTTGAGGGCCGCCGCACCCGGCTTGGCAAAGGGCTGAATCGATGAGTTGGGTTCAAAGGGCGCCAGCAGCGGAGCAAAAATGGCCACGAGCACCCAGAACAGGATAAGCGTGGTGCCTACCATGCCGACCCAGCTTTCCCGCAACAGGGCGAATGATTTCAACCCGCGCCAGAAAGCCGCGAGATATCCCGCCGTGGGCATTTGGGTTGTAGATGTGGTCATGGGTAAACTGCCTCCTTAAGTGAATCGAATACGCGGATTTAAAAAGGTGTACCCGATATCGGCGATGGTCTGGGTTGTCACAGCCACGCAGACCGCGACCATGGCACAGGCTTCCAGCAGGGCGATATCGTTGTTCAGGGATGCCTCCAATATCAAAGCCCCGAACCCCTTGTAGGCAAAAAAGAATTCAACCACGATCACCCCGGACAAAAGCCAGTTGATCTGTAGCATGATGACCGTGAAAGGCGCGATCAGGGCGTTGCGCAGGGCGTGCTTTAAAATGACACTGCGATAGGGCAGGCCCTTTAGAACCGCAGTCCGAATATACTGGGAGGTCATCACCTCCGCCATGGATGCCCGGGTCATGCGGGCCACATAACCGAAATCGTAAACGATCAGCACCATCGCCGGCAGAATCAGCTGCTTGAAATCAAATCCGGACGACATGCTGCTGGTGCCGGGCAGCCATTTCAGGCCGAACACGAAAAGGTCCGAGAAAAACACGGCACTGGCGAACTCCGGTATGGAGGTGGTGATAATTCCAAACACCGATATGGTCCGATCGAGCTTGGACCCCTCCTTCATGCCCGACAAAACGCCCAACGTCAAAGAAAGCGGAATCATGATGGCGAATGTCCAGAAACCCAGGATCGCGGTGTTCCACAGCCGGGGCAGCATGACATCGGCTACCGGGCCCTTGAAACGAATGGACTCACCCAGTTCACCGGTGGCAAAATTGCCCAGCCACTTCACGTAACGGAGTGCGACCGGCTGATTGTAGCCATGCTGCTCCCGCCACATTTCCCGCTGCTCTTCATTGGAAAACTGTCCCAGCACACGGGTGGCGGGATCACCGGTAAGCTCCGTTTCCAGGAGCAGAAAAAGAATCAGCGATACGACAATCATGGTAAACACCATGAATCCGAAGCGCTTTACTACCAGGGCAACCATTTGGCGCCTCCTAGTTTGGTTCCAGGTTTGAAAAGTGGTTAGAAAAGAAAGGGCCTGACGGCCCTTCCTTTTCGATTTGCATCTATAGGTTAACCTACGGTGACTTTGTGAAAGCGGTAATACCGTGTCGGATGCATCTCAAAACCTTTGACATTGTCACGAATCGCCGTAAACACCGCCCGGAAGAAAGGCTGCACCAGGACGGCATCATCCTGCAGAATCTGCTCAACCTTCTCCATCTTGACCCGCCGGTCCTCAACATTAAACGTAGACTCGGCGGCTGTCAGGGCAGCGTCGAACTCGGGATTGGCATAGCTGGACTCGTTCCAGGGCACGCCGGTGCGGTAGGCCAGTCCCAGCACCATGACGGCCAGGGGCCGATGGGTCCAGGAGGTCAGGCTGAGCGGCGCCTTGGTCCAGACATCCCAGTACTGGGCCTGCGGCATGACGTTCATCTTGATATTGATCCCGGCCTTGGCGGCATCCTCTTTCAAGACGGCCACGGAATCCTGCTCCCAGACGCCCTCGGCATTCCCTATGTTACAGGTCAGATCTATGCCGTTGGGGTAGCCGGCCTCGGACAGCAGTTTTTTGGCCTTGGCGATATTGCGCTTGAACGGCTTCAATTTGAAATATTCGGGATGAATCGTGGCGACGTGGTGATGTTCCGCTACGACCCCCAGGCCGCGATGGGCAACATCGAGCTGCCGCTGGGCGTCACAGGTCAATTGGACAGCTCTGCGGACGCGTCTGTCGGTAAAGGGTTTCTTATTGACCTTCATGCGAATCACACCGGTCTGGGTCGACGGGATCTCAACGACTTTGATACCCGGAATAGCCTTGGCCGCTTCCAGAGTGGTCAGATCGAGATTATAGATGCCGTCCACCTGCTGCGACGCAATGGCAGCCAGGTAAGCGCCGGCATCTTCACCCAGGTCAATGAAGCGAATCTCGTCCAGATAAACATCGCCGCCCCAATAAGGCGCATTGCGTTTTTTCAGGACGGCCAGCTCACCCACCCTGAATTCGGTCAGGGTATACGGCCCGGTGCCCACCGGGTTCTTGGACAGGTCCCCGCCCTCTTTTTCAAAGTCGCGATGGACGATGGCAGTGGGATAGTTGTAGAGATTTTCGGGAATCGACAGGACCGGCGATTTCAGGTTGAGCCGGACCGTATGCTTGTCCACCTTCTGGACCGCGTTTTTGATCATGCGCTTGATCGGTTTGCCCTTCTTGTCCTTCATGCTGGTCTCTTCGAGCATGGCATCGAACAGACCCAGGTTGGAGGACCCGGTTTTGGGATCAAGCCAGCGGGTGAAGTTGAACACCACGTCATCGGCAATGAAATCATCGCCATTGGACCACTTGACGCCCTTGCGCAGGTAGAACGTCCAGGTCTTCAGATCGTCGGAAGCCTCCCAGCGTTCGGCCAGTCCCGGGCGGGTAATGTTGTCCGGACCGGTTTCAACGAGGTATTCAACGATGTGCCGGGCAACGATGGATTTCTGGGTCCAGGAATAGGTCGCCGGATCGGCCATCTCCTGTACCTGCATACCGAATTTGATGACGCCGCCCTTCATGTGGCCGGAAGCCTCGGCGGACGATATCATATCGGGCAAAATCTCCTTGCCCAGGATCTTGGAGGCCAGACTGTAGGCCGCCGTGGCGGAAACGCCCAGCAGCGTCGTGGTGCGCAAAAATTCACGCCGGGAACACCGGCCTTCAGCCAGGGCTGTTTTCATGTGTTTAACACCGGGATGTTCTTTCTGGTTGGCCGGATCCTGTTTCTTGGTCGTCATGATGTTACCTCCTCCCATTAAATTAAGGTTGTTGGTAATTATCCTCGTTCAGTAGACTGATTTTCGCGAACAATGAACTACGCGTGACAGGAACTCAGCACCTCAGTAGTGAAAACCGGGCGAAACTGGTTCGTAATCAGGGATGGGGACGGTCACTGCGGCGAATCCACACTATTGCTGGAAATGTACCCGTACTACTTCTTATGCAGCCGAGTATGGCAAATGCCTGCGTGTATGTCAAGGTACGGGATTTGCAGGTTTTTCCTGCAAAATTCATTTTGGGTAATTGAATCGGCGTCACCTCCTGCTTGGTATGGGTTTAGCCGATTACCGAAAAACTTGATTCCGCATTGATCTCCCGGTTGCGGCTGAAAAAACCAATGTTCAGGGTGTAGTCAATATAGTTCATCCGGTACTGCAGCGGGTCAGCATCATGGTCGCGTCCGCTTTCACAGTATTGCACCAAATCGGCCATGAAAGCGCCGACCACCGGTGCATTTTTGTACTGGTTGCCGCTTGTGCCGATAGCCAGGTAGTAGCCGGGCAGGCTGGACTTGTCGTAAATCGGATACCAGTCATCCGTCACATCGTACAGGTCGACCACTCCCTGCATCCGGTTGGGGATTGGCAGGTCCGGAATCCGCATGGCTTCCCGCATGGCCTGGGTACGCGCCTGGTCCGTGAAGTCGCGGTTGTAATCGTCCGGGTCGACATACTCCAGGGGATCGCAGGCGGGCTCTTCGCTGCCGATCAAGATGTGATTGCCGGTTTCCGGGCGGGTGTAGACCCCGGTGTCGCTATCGGAGGTGATCACACCGTCATTTTCCCAATCCATCCCTTCCGGACTGGGCACGTGGGCCACCTCTACCCGCAGGGCCCTGGTTTTAATTTTCATCTGGTCGAGGATGCCGGCCATGGCATTGATGCGGCTGGAATGGGGCCCGGCCACGTTGATCACCACGGGGGCCTCCAGGGGCCGGCCGTCACTGAGGGCCACGCCGGATACGCGTCCGGCGCTTTTGAGAATGTCGACGACTTCGGTGTTGAACAGAAAATCAGCGCCCAGGCTGCGGGCCGCAACTTCCACGTTGTGGGTGGAAAGTTGGGGATCGCTGATGTAGCCGGACTCGGGTGCAAAGACCGCCCCGGTGACCTGTCCGCCGGTAGATTGGCCGAATGCCGGGTCGTCCAGGCGCTTTTGGGGGTAGTATGTGCGCAAGTCCGGGCTGGGAATGTAGTCCTGTACCTCCTCGGGGGAAAGCTCGATATAGCCGACGCCCAGCGCGCCCAGAGAGGCCATCACCTTTTCCAGGTAGTGGTTGACTTCGGTTTTGAACACCATGGCACCGGTATTCTTGTAGTAGGCCAAGCCGTGGGGATCGGCAACCTTCAAGTACCGGGGCCAATTCAGCCAGTAGTAGTAGCCTTCCCGGGCCAGGGCGACCCCTTCGGGCGACGAGTAGTAAAACCGGATAATGGCACAGCTGCCCGAGGTGGAACCGTAGCCGGAGCCCCACAGTTTATCCACACTCAGCGTTTTATAGCCTTTGCGGGCCAGTTCATAGGTAATGCAATTGCCGATAATCCCGGCGCCGATGATGATTGCATCGTATTTATCAGTTGTCATTGAAGCTCTCCAGGGTGGTGCGCGTCCGGATTACGGTCTCCGGAGCCCGGCGCTACCCTTTTTTCAGTTTGGTGAGAATTTCCTGTTCGCCTTCTTTTTGTAAACGTTCCAGCTCGGCCAGAACCTTGTCGTCCAGCGGCTGAGGTTTATGGGTTTCCGTAATGTGCCGGACCTCTTCTTGCACGCGTGCGGCCATCGACGGTTGGCCGGCCGTGTTCCAGGCGTCGATACTTTGGCGATTCAACAGCCGGGAAACACTCAGTTCCTTTCTGTGATTATCAACAGTGTGTTTCTGGGTGATGAAATGGCCGGCCGGCCCCACTGCTTCGATGACCTGGCGGGCCAGGGTTTCCCGGTTCACGGTAATACCTGCGACAAAGCGTTTGGTCATACCGACCACCTCGTTGCCCATCACCAGTTGTTCGAGGGAGCACACCATGCCCGAGGCCATGTAGCCGACATCGTGGATCAGGTTCAACCCGGACAGCCCCTGGCTCAAGATGGAAAAGGTGCCTTCAATGCCGGCCTGGACATCCAGGAGTTTGGAATCCGTAGCCCCGGCCAGCCCCCAGGTGGGCAGATTGAAAGACCGGGCCACCTCGGCCTGGGCGGCGATGCACAGGCTGTTTTCCGGAGCCCCCATGGTCATGACGCCAGTGCGCATATCCAGGATTCCGACATTCCCGCTCATGGCAACCGGGCAGCCTTGCTTGCGCAATTGGGCAATGGTGATGTGAATCAGCGACTCCGCTGTGATCTGGGCCAGGACACCGGCCAGGGTTACCGGTCCGGTGGCACCGGCGGAAACCGTAGAGCCCGGCAGCTGCGGCAGATGCCGGTCGGCGGCCGCAAAGATCCGCTCGATAACCGCATCCGGAAAAAACAGCGGAGCAATGGGTTCCGGGTAGACAATGAGAAACGGTTTTTCACGTAGCTGTTCCGCCCCGCCGGCGATCACGGCCGCCATCTCATAAACGTATTCACACCCCAGCCCGGAATAGCCTATAAATACAGACGGTTTGGTGGTATTTGAATAAAGAGCCGGGATTTCGTAAAGCTCGGCCGCATCTCCGGGCACATCCTGGGCGGTTCCCATGGGCATCACCCAATCAATATGCTCGCAGGCGTCGGCGACCAGGGCGCCCAGTTCAATATCCCTGATAGTGGTGGGCCGAATCTCGCCTGAAAACGCGTCCCGGGTATTCGGGCTGGCCGTGGAGGTACCAAAATAACTCTTTTCGCCCTCCACCTCCATGGCCCGCTGGCCGTCGCGGTCGTAAATGGTCCAGCCCTGCGGTGTTGTCACCAGACACGCCTCGACAATATACCGGGGAATCTTGATATTATCGTCTTTTATCCAGGCACCGGCCTGGCGCATCATTTTCTGGACGTCCGGGTGCCCGCACTTAAACCCCACCTTTTCAATGACATCAAAAGCAGCCTGCCTGATTTCCCAGATCTGGTCGTCCGTCAGGATCTGCATGCTGACGGACCGCGTTTGCGTATTTGAAGACTGTATCAAAGCTGCTATCCTCCCGCTTGTGTTGGGTCCCTGGCCAATGTCAGTCCAGAAATGGTAGATTTTGGTCCTGAGCACGTGTCCGGCGTAGCTTTTCAGCGAAGCCGGAAGGCCAGCGCGATTTTGAACCCGCAGGAATAATGGGTTATTTCGAGGAGTTCAAAAGAACAATAACGCCGCTCAGGGCCAATCCGACGTCGCCCAGGCTATGCCGGACATGAAGATGCCGTTTATGGATGGGCATTCGGTTGCGGCGGAATGCCCCTTTTGCTCCACCCCATGGCGCTGTAATATTCCTGCAGCATGGTTTCAAATTTTGTCCGGGTTAACCCCGGTTCACCTTCCGGGCTGAAGAACATGTCCGGGAGGCTGTCCTCGATGGTTCCCCGGGCATGCCGGATGTTAAACAATTTTTCGAGGGCCGCAATTTTTTCTCCGGTTTTAAAAAGGTCCCCCCGGGTGTAACTCAACCCGGTCAGTTCCCTGAGCATTCTGACTTCATGCTCAAGATTGAAAGATTTCAAAAGGGTCAATACCGGGACTTTGCACAAGCCCAGGCAATCGACCAGAATGTTGGTGATGATGGCCTTTTTGACCAGGTGTCCCTTGGCCTCAATAGATTTTATATTCACTGCTTCGCGGGTTCCAAATTCCTTTTCGGCCTCTTCGGCCGTCCAGCTGTATTCCAGAGATGCATACACGTTGTTATAATCGCCGCCGCGGCTGGATACGGCATAGCCCAGGGCACTGCCCATGATGGCCGCCGGGTGGTAAGCGGTCAGTTCCAGGCCCTTGACGTGCGCGGCGTGTTTAAATGTGCCGTTGCCGATATGGTCCGCTGTCTTGCGGATGCCCTGCCCCAGGATCTTGCCCAGCCCCTCGCCGGCGGCTATCTGGTGCAGCAGCGTTTCCATCACGGCGGCATTGCCCCAGGTGAGATCAAGGTCCCCGGCCAGGTGATCCGGCAGCAATTCTTTTGCAAACAGATCCATGGCGAAAGCGATCACGGTGGCGGCCGAAGTGGTATCCAGCCCCAGCCGCCCGCAGAGATTGTCCAGCCGGGTGATCTGATCCAGGTCGAAAAGGCCGCACTTGGGCCCCAGGTTGATGACCGGTTCGAACTCCGGCCTGGTGAACAGTTCCGACGCCGCTTGCTTGTCCAACTTGATTTCAGCCTTGCACTGCACCGGGCAGCGAAAACAGCCGCTGGACCGGACTTTGTTGGCACCCAACTTGCGGCCATCCACTTTATCAATCTGTTCAGTCCCAACCTGGCTATAATTCTGGCTGCCCATAATGCCGAAATCATTGGCCCATTTGACGTAACCCGCCCCGCCGAACCTGGAGAAGAATTTGAATTCGGCGGCCTTTTTGATAGCCGTGGCATAAGTTTTGACCGCCGCTTTCTGGGCCGGGGTGACAGCTGCAAAATGACGCCGGTCACCTTTGGCGATCACGATGGCTTTCAGGTTTTTCGACCCCATGACTGCCCCCAACCCGGTGCGGCCGGCGGCATGGTCCTTTTCGGTCATAATGGCGGCGAACCGCACGTTATTTTCGCCGGCCGTACCAATGGTCAGGATCCTGATCTTTTGATCTGTGTAAGTCTGCTTTAAGATGTCCTGAGTTTCAAATGCGTCGCGCGCGCACAGGTGGGCGGCATCTTCGAGGCGGGCGCCGGACGCGTCGATATACAGATATACTGGTTTAGCCGCCCGGCCGGTAACGGCAATGGATCCCACGTTGCAGGAACGCAGCCACCGTCCGGCATACCCCCCAACGTTGGAGCTGCCCAATATACCGGTCAACGGAGAGAGGGCGTTCACATGCAGGCGGGCCGACCCCGGTGCGGATGAACCCGTCAACAGGCCGCAGGAAAACAGCAGTACATTGTCAGGACCCAAGGGGTCGGCGCCCCGGGCAAGGTGATGGTAGAGATACCAGACATTGAACCCACGCCCGCCAATGTGCGCTAAACCGGATGTGGGCAGGGTTGAAAAATCGAACTGATTTGAGTTAAGATCGACCGTCAGCAGCCGGCCGAATTGTCTTGCGGTGTCTATCTTGCTGTCTCCTTATCAACGGGTTACTCAGAAGCTATCTCAAAAAAAAGATATTGAGATAACCTCTACCCGCGACAATGTCAATGGCTGAAAATCATAACTTGTCTGGGCAGGATATGCCTATTATTTATTTCATATCAAGAGGTTAAGGTCTTCTTTCTCCGCCCGGGTCCCCGCCGCTGAAATAGCGCTCTGTTTTGGTAAACACCACTTGCGGATACATGCGGGGCAACTATCCGCTAATAGAGCCTGAAATTAAATAAAGACAACGTGAAACAGCAAGAGGAACCAGGGGCCCAGGTGTTGATGGAAACTGAATGTGGCGCGGACTGTCTTTATCGAGCGGACCGGACAATATTTCCATCAAGGTTGGTGAAATCTTTCATAAGAAACCAAAACTGTCAAGACCAAAGATATTTAATGATGCTTTCTATTACATTTCGACAACCCAAGGGCTAAACATGGTCCCAGATAACAACTTTGCTGTAAATTGACAACCTAACCTGTCAAACTCTAGCGGATACTTGACACTACACCCCATAAATGTAACAAGGCTGAAAGATTCACTCTTTAGCCCAGGGAGCCCCCATGGAGAACACGACCGCCAAAAGCAAACAGCTGGCTGAATTCACCCTGGCAAACCCCGAGAAAGCCGTCTTCATGACCACCCGCAAGTTGGCCGCGGCCGTGCGGGTCAGTGAAGCCACGGTGGTCCGCTTTGTCCGGCAGCTGGGATACCCCAGCTATAACCTCTTCATCGAAGCCCTGCGAAAGCTCATCGATACCGAACTGACCCTGATAGACAGAAGCCGCCTGGCCGAAGCGGTTGTGCGCAGCGAAGATGCCGAGTTGGCCAGGATTGCCAACCAGGACATTGCAAACATCCAGGCCATGCTCAAGGCAATTGATTTAAGCGAAGCCCGGCGCATTCGGCAGGTCCTCCGGGAAGCCGCCTCCGTAAACATTATCGGGTCCCGCCTGTCGTACGCCCCGGCGTTTTACATGGGCTGGACTCTGGCCAAGATCAGGAAGCATGTTCACATCCTGAGCGGCAGTGACCGCACAACCATCGACCGGCTTATTTTTGCTTCCCCCAAATCCGCAGTGGTGGTCATCGCCACCTCGCGCTATCCCAATGAATTGATCCGCATGGGCAAGCTGGTCAAACGCCAGAAGCTCAAACTGATCCTGCTGACCGATAGTTCCGCCTGTCCGCTGATTCAGTTCAGCGACCATGTGCTGATCGCACCGTTAAAAACCATTCCTTTTCTGGGCAATCCGACGTCACTGATTTGCCTGATAAACTACCTGGTGCATTCCCTGGCGGCCGACATGGGCGACAAACTGAAACCCCATCAGGAGAAACTGGAAAAAGCCTACCTGGAAAATGATATTCTTTTTAACTATTAGCGCTGCATACGGGTTGCATGGCGGATCACGTTGACATAACAATCAGTCCTTTTAATACCAGGGGGCGGGTGCGCAAAGGTGCTACGCTCTTTGCGGCGGCTGCCCAAATCGGTGTGGCGCTGCGCTCCGATTGCGGTCAGAAAGGAACCTGCGGCAAATGCCGCGTCATAGTGGACCACCCGGAAAACCTGGGCCCGGTTGAAAAACTGGAACAAGCGCACCTGTCCGCAGCCCGGTTGACGGCCGGGAACCGTCTGGCCTGCCAGGCTCGGCTGACCGGTCCGGTGTCCGTTACCGTTCCCCGGGGTCTGGTAAGCGATCTGGAAGTATTCACCAAGACCGCCGTTACCGGGACCTTTACAGCAAACCCGATCGTCCGCAGATTTCATCTGCCGCCGGACTGTTTCAAGCCCCTGCCGGGTACTGGCCATGACCTGACGGAGACCCTGGTCCGGACGGCGCACCGCGTCTATCCGGATAAGCTCCGCTTCAATACGCGTCCGTCCCGGGAAGGCCTTACGCGAGATGATCTTCCCCGCACCGGCGTTACCCTGGTCCAGCACGCCGACCGCGGCGTGACGGCGATCCATAAAGGCCACCAGACCACCAGTCTCGGTCTGGCCGTGGATGTCGGGACAACCACCCTGGCCGTTTACCTGTGCGACCTGGCAACCGGCCGGGTAGTCTCCGCGGCCGCGGCCGCCAACCCGCAGCGCCGGTTTGGCGAAGATGTCATTGCGCGCATAGCGGCCATCCGGGCCGATAAAAACAATCTGGCTGAACAGCAACATTTGGTGACGACCGCCCTCAACGAGCTGATAGCTTCCTGCCTGGAGGCCGCCAAGCAGACAATGGCGGCGGTCGACGATCTGACGGTCGTCGGAAATACCACCATGGAGCACATTCTGGCCGGACTGAACCCGGGCAGCATTGGCCTGGCCCCCTATCGCCCGGTTACCTGTGAGCCGGTCTGCACCTGGGCTGGAGACCTGGGCCTGGATCTGCTGCCCACCACTCCGGTTTATATCTTTCCGGTAGTTTCCGGCTTTTTGGGCGGCGATATTCTGGCCGCCCTGCTGGCCAGCAGGTCCGCTGAACGCGGCGGCACCACCCTGCTCATCGATATCGGGACCAATGGCGAACTGCTCCTGTGCAACGGCCCGGAGCTTTGGGCCACGAGCTGCGCCACGGGCCCGGCCCTTGAAGGCGCCCAGATATCCTGCGGCATGCGGGCCGCTGCGGGGGCGGTCAACCGCGTCTACCTGGATCCGGCCCAACCTGACCGGATGCTTTTTGAGACCGTCGGGAAAGCGGAGCCTATTGGTATTTGCGGATCCGGGATCATCGATGCCCTGGCGGCCATGCGCAGGACCGGCATTACCCGGGAAAACGGTACGTTCAACCCGGACAGCCCCGGCGTGCACTGCGACGACCAGGAGGTGGGCCGCCGGTTTAAACTTCCGGGAAGCAACCTGCAGATCACCCTGCAAGATGTCCGGCAGGTCCAGCTGGCTAAGGCTGCCCTCCGGGTGGGCATCCAGGCACTTTGCCAGCATGCCGGCGTCACCGGCCTGGACCGGACCATCCTGACCGGAGCGTTTGGCGCTGCATTCAACTGGCACAGTGCGCGTGACATCGGCCTTTTGTCCCCCGGCGACCTGCACGGCGAGGTTGGGAGCGTTCCGAATCTGGCCGGTACCGGTGCGATTATGGCCCTGCTCGATATCCAGCAACGCGCGGCAATAGAAGCCCGCGCGCCGGAAATCAAGTTTCTGGACCTGGCTGCCGAACCAGATTTCACACCCCGGTTTGCAGCGGCGACCCGGTTTCCCGAGATAAATGAAAAGACCTGACCCTTGCAGACCATGCGCACCACTGTAAAATCTTTTTTTGCCCCCCTGCTGGCCATCACCATCCTCACCATGGGCGCCGGTCTTTTGAACAGCCTGCTCAGTGTCAACATGAGCCTTTCCGGCTATTCCGAGCAAGTTATCGGCCTGGTCATGTCATGCAATTACGTGGGCATCACCCTGGGAATCTTTTTCTGCCAGCCGGTTGTCCAGCGGGTGGGTCACATCCGGGCTTTCGCGGTGTTTGCCGCCCTGCTGACGGCCGTCGCCCTGTTGCACGGCATCTACCTGGCCGCCTGGTTATGGGCCCTGCTCCGGATCTGCAGCGGTCTGTGCATCACCGGATTGTTCATGGTGATCGAAAGCTGGCTGAATGAAAAAGTCGAGCCCCAGATGCGCGGCCGGCTGCTGTCCATCTACATGATTCTGGTTTACTTCGGTAACGGCAGCGGCCAGTTCCTGCTCAATGTCAGCGATGTACAGAGCAAGGGCATATTCATGCTGGCCGGCATCCTCTTTGCCATGTGCCTGGTGCCCATCTCCATCACCCGGGCTGTCCATCCACAGCCCCTGGAGGTGCCCCGCTACAACCTGCTCAAGCTTTTTCGGCTGGCCCCTTTCAGCATGGTGGGCAGTTTTACCGCCGGAATGATCAACAGCTCCTTTTACTCGATCGGCCCCATGTTTGCCCTGAAAATCGGCCTGCAAATCTCCCAGGTGTCATGGTTTATGAGTTTAACCGTATGGTCGGGCCTGCTGTTTCAATGGCCTGTGGGCCAGTTGTCCGACCGGCTCGACCGCCTGACCGTCCTGTCCCTGTTGGGGTTTATGGTCCTGCTGGTCAGCATCGCCATTTCCATGTTGGGCGTGCTGGGTCTCCCTGTGCTGTTGCTGCTGACCGCCTGTTTCGGCGTGGTTTTCACCATCTACCCGGTGGCCATGGCCCGGGCCCAGGACAACATCGACAAAAAGGACATTGTACCGGTCAGCGGCGCCCTGATCCTGTTCTTCGGGCTGGGCGCCTGCCTGGGCCCGATCCTCTCCTCTGCGCTGATGGCCTGGATCGGTCCCTGGGGTTACTATTATTTCACGGCGAGCTGCGGCGGACTTTTAGGCGGGGCGGCCTGGATCTGCCGCAAGAAACTGCGGATTGAAACCGATGACCAGGTACCCTATGTTCCCATCCCGGCAAAATCACCGGTCATCAGCACCCTGGACCCCCGGGGGGAGCCGGATAGCGGCCGCGAGCAAGAGTAAGCAGAACCTGTCTTTTACAGGAGAGCTAAATGTCAACCGGCAGACTTTCCAAGCCTCTGACCGATCAGACGAATAAGATCATTCATCAAAAAGCGCTGGTGCTTGCCGATACTGTCCAGGCTTATCTTGCCGGACTGGCTCAGGGGGCGCACACGCCCTTTTTGGCCGACTGGCCCGCGAAGCCTTTTAAGACCCGTACGGTCGCCCCGCGCAGTCTGCCCGTGGTGGCCTGCCTGGCGGAGCTGGCGGCAACTGCAGATAGAGAAACCATTTCCGTCGTCAAAACACTGGCCGCCGCCAGTGAACATCTTTTCTGGGGGCAGACCTACACCCCGGCAGATTTCGGGCGTGATTTTTTACAAAATTACGGCTGGACCGAGTTGATCGGGCTGCGCGGTCCCATTGCCAGCAGCACGCTGGCCTGCGGTTTCCTGCTGCTGGGCCCTGACACGCTCTATCCCCGGCACAGCCACACCGCAGAAGAAATCTACGTGCCCCTGAGCGCGCCGACGTTCTGGACCCAGGGTGCAGAAGACTGGATAGCGCGGCCGTGCGGCGAGCCGGTCTTTCACCGGTCGGGACTGGCCCACGGTATGCGCACTGCATCCACGCCCCTGCTGGCGCTTTACCTGTGGCGCGGGGGTGACCTGGCGGAGAAATCACACATTGAATAAAACTTGTTGCACGAAACTGTTAGGAGGTTCCCTTGCCTACCACCATCAAACCGCAGGATCTGCGAAATCTGCTTAACGACTATGTGCAGGCCTATCCGGAAACATACCAGGAGCGCCCTATCTGGCTGAAACCGCTGCTCGTTACCGCCCGGGCCGACGACCGTTTCGAACGGCTGCCCGACATCGCTGCCCGGGACCACCTGCTGCCGTCCGGACTGCTGGCAGAAGCCCGATCAGTGGTGGTTTTTTTTCTGCCATTTAAAAAGGAACTGGCTGTTGAAAACCATAAAGGGGACGCCCCCTGCCGGAACTGGGGGCTGGCTTATGAGGCGACCAATCGGCTTATCAACCGGGTCGGTGAATACTTGCAAGGGTATTTTAAGGAGCGGGGCTACCGGGCCTCCCTGACACCGGCCACCCACAATTTCAATGAAGCGGAACTCGTCGCCCGCTGGTCCCATAAGCACCTGGGCTACCTGGCCGGGCTGGGTCGTTTCGGCGTGAATGCCCAGCTGATCACACCCTCCGGGTGCGCTGGACGGATGGGCAGCCTGGTGACGGAAGCGGACCTGGGGGATGCGCCCCTGGTCACGGAACCGGAACTGTGCCTCTTTAAAAACGGCCTCAAGTGCCTAGTGTGCCTCAATCGCTGTCCGGTGGACGCCGTGTCCACAGCCGGCATTGACCGGCGGCTGTGCTGGGAGCGGTTGAAAGCGAACCTGGCCAACCTGGACGCCCTGGCCGGGCTGGACAGTGAGACCCACGTCTGTGCGAAGTGTCAGGTCCTGGTACCGTGCAGCCTCAAAGCACCGCCCCGCACAAAGGAGACAACCGGCGGGCAGTGACGTTCGGATGATGGGTAAAGCATCCTGGCCCGGTGCACCAGGCTTTGGGACGCCCTAAAAGGGGCTTTACTATCAAAACACAAAAGCAAAACCATGCATCGCGCAGAGGCGCAGAGAAGACCACGCATATTATCCCGCTACGCGGGATTAAAACCCAAAGGGCCTTGAAGTGTCTTTTCGCACGAGAGTGCGACCAAATCCCGGTTTTGATTTTCTCTGCGCCTCTGCGTCTCTGCGCGAGAATGATTGCTTT
>Ga0209783_1000123_pt1 | contig 27017 bp, 25 predicted proteins | sample WorMetfiPIANOSA1_FD_187395 | JGI IMG/M metagenome (GOLD analysis project Ga0209783, IMG submission 187395) | Marine gutless worms symbiont microbial communities from Max Planck institute for Marine Microbiology, Germany - Olavius filocauda... | ecosystem: Host-associated > Annelida > Digestive... | reverse complement strand
TGCGGCTACATTCGACGCTGGGATATCTCAGCCCGATTAATTATGAAAAAGAACAATTAAACAATGCTGCTTAAAACCGTGTCCGTTTTTACTGGACCACTACAACCTTTACTGGCAAATCCCTGGTCATAAACCAATCATCCCCCTGTTTTGCGCGCCCGTATCAACCAATAGTCTCTTGCGATCAACTTTATAATTCCAGAGTAAATTTAATCTGTCTATGCTATTTTTACAATTTAAAATCGATCATCCGTCCGAATTGACCAGTTTCATGATCAGATTCACGATCACCTCCATGTCGGTCACGGGCTTTAGGAGCATGTGGCCTGGATGCATTCCGATGGACTGCAACTCTTCGGATAGCTGGTAATCCACCGATCCGGTATGGATGACAAACTTGGTACCGGGATACCGGTTGTGGGCCTCAAGAACCAGTGCCTCGCCACTGATCCCCGGGAGTCTCAGATCCACTATGAGAATATCGTGGCGCTCTCGGGCCAGGACCGCTAGAGCCTCTTCCGAGCTGTCGACCGCAGTTACCCGGAATTCGTAGTCCTCGAGAAAATCCTGGAGGCTCTCCCGGATGGCGGGTTCATCATCTACAATCAGAACTGTGATTTCGGTTTTCCCCATACCCACGCTACCTGGTTACGCAATCATTTCAACTCGGATATAGGTATTATAGCGAAAACCTTTAGAAACTTTCAATAGTTATGACTTTTCGCCAAGTGATAGAAAGCTCCCCGCAGCTACGCTAAGCGGGATTTTTACTGCGGGGCAACACCTATAGGCGGGAATCTTAAAGGCCGGCAGGTCTATCTTAATCCGCGGATAAACCCGGTTACACCCTCAATACCGGCCTCATCCACCAGGCGAATCGTCTGGGTACCGATGACGGCAATGTCGGCCCGGCCCTTCAAAAAGTCGACATCGGCCTTGCTTTTGACCCCGAAACCCAGGGCCAGCGGCAGGCCGGTAGCCTGTCGGCAGCGGGCCAGGTAATGATCCAATTCATCGGTAAAGGCAGTCTTGCCGCCGGTAACCCCTTTGCGCGCCACACAATACATGAAGCCCTTGCCATGGGAAGCCAGGTACTGCATGCGCTCATCGGACGTGGCCGGGGAAAATATCAATATCGGGTCCAGCTGGTTGGCAGCCATGGCTTGCAGGTAGGCAGCCCCCTCTTCCGGCGGTAAATCGGGTACAATAGCACCTTTTAATCCATAGTCCGCCGTCATTTGGGCAAACCGGTCAACCCCATACCTGTATAATATATTGTAATAACTCATGAAAAGAAATGGTATGTCGAAGGTGGCCGCCACCTGCCGTGCAAATTCGAGACAGTCCCGGACGGTGGTGCCGCCAGCCAGCGACTTCTGATTGGCATGCAGGATCACCGGTCCGTCCGCAATTGGCTCGGAAAAGGGGATCTGCAGCTCCATGAGATCCACACCGGCCGCCACCATCTTCTCGATAATACGCAATGAACTTTCCAGGTCAGGATACCCGATGACAAGATGAGTCATCAGGATAATTTCTTTTTCCTGCAGTCTATTTTTTATATACGCTTCAAGCATGGTACCCCTCCGCTTTGGCCATGATGAATTCTTTCCACTGGTTATCTTCGAGAGCATCGGCCACCGTGAATATGTCTTTGTCACCCCGCCCGGACTGATTGATGATGATGCTGTCCTGCGGGTTTAAACCGGGTGCCTCCTGGAAAGCCCGGGCAAAGGCATGGGCCGACTCCAGGGCCGGGATGAGCCCCTCCTTTTGCATGGTCAGAGCCACCGCGGCGACCACCTCCTTGTCCGTGGCGGCTTCGAAACGAACCCGGCCGCTTTCGCTGAGGCTGGCCAAAATGGGTGAGACACCCACATAGTCCAGCCCGGCGGCCACACTGTGGGTTTCCATCATCTGGCCGTCGTCATCCTGCAAAAAATAAGTTTTATAGCCCTGGGCAACGCCGATGCTGGCATCCTGGGAAGCCAGTCGGGCAGCATGTTCACGCGTATCCAGCCCCCGGCCCCCGGCTTCGACACCCACAAGCTGCACGTCCGTATCCTCGAAAAATCCGCTGAAGATACCCATGGCGTTGGAACCACCGCCCACGCAGGCGTAAACACGGGCCGGTAATGTTTCCTCGGCCGCCAGAATTTGCTGCCGGGCCTCCTGACCGATGATGGATTGAAACCAGGCGACCATCTCGGGGAACGGGTGTGGTCCGCAGGCCGTCCCCAGGACATAGTGGGTGGTGTCCATGTTGCTGACCCAATCGCGGAAGGCTTCGTTGATGGCATCCTTCAGGATACGGGTGCCCTCCTCTACCGGAATGACTGTGGCACCAAGTTGCTCCATCCAAAACACGTTGGGCCGCTGCCGTTCAACATCGACGGCCCCCATGTAAATGGTGCACTCAAAACCAAAGCGGGCGGCCATGGTGGCCGTGGCCACCCCGTGCTGTCCGGCCCCTGTTTCCGCAATCACCCGGGTCTTGCCCATCCGGCGGGTCAGCAGCCCCTGGCCAATAACGTTATTGGCCTTGTGCGCCCCGGTATGGTTGAGGTCTTCACGTTTGATGTAGATTTTGCCCCCCCCGAAATATCGGGTCAGGTTGTCACAATAGGTCAACGGCGTCGGCCGGCAGGAATAGGTGGACATGATCTCTTTATATTCACGCCAGAAGTCCGGATCGCTTTTGGCCTTGTAGTACACCTTTTCGAGTTCGTCGAACGTGGCCACCAGAATTTCCGGTAAAAACGCCCCGCCAAACCGGTCGTAATACCCTCTTTTAAGCATGGGAAAATCCTCCAAGTGTCTGTGAAAAAACGAACTGGTCGGTCCGGCACAGCAGTTCGGAATAGATCGCGTTGCGGACCGTGGGAAAGTGAATGAAGCGCTGGACTTCTAACACCGGTTCACCGGCTGAAAGCGCCAGTGCTGCGGTTTTGGCACGATCCGGATAGACAAGTCGAAAGTTCTGTTTGCCGCCTACGGGCTGCATGTAATAGTGCTCGTCCACCAGTTGCGACAGGGACATATCGTCCTGGAACACCCGATCGATCCCCCGGAAAAGATCCGGGTGGAGCCAGATGTCCTCAAGCACGACCGGTTGTGCTTCAACCGCTTGCAACCGGGAAAAGAAATAGGCCGCCTGCCCCTTGAACGGGTTTTCCGACCCTCCGCCGGCTATGTTTTGCAGGGCAACTTTTTCCAGCATTTTGGTGTGCACCCGGATGCCCTTGGCCTGAAAGGAGTCACTGGTGCCGGCCAGGGAGAAAAGATCCACTTCCTCCGTGCGACCCAACACAAAGGTGCCGGCACCTCTTTTGCGCTCCAGCACGCGTTTGCGGACCAGAACATCCGTGGCCTGGCGCGCAGTCGGCCGGCCGATGCCGTATTCAGCAGCCAGTTGGTGCTCCGAGGGAATCCGGCTACCGACCACATATTCGCCCCTGCGAATTTTAGTGGTCAAAATTTCGGCCAGCTGATGATACAGCGGAACCGGTGATTGATGGTTGAGCATGGACCGCTCCCCTTTATTCTGGTTTTAAACGCCCCCAAACAAGCAGTCGGAGACGGCAGGCCTGCCGGGGCCAAGTTGACTTTGGAACTATCGCTTATTGGTAAAGTTGTCAAGACAAATTTAGGCTGCTCGAAATCACGCCCCAGCCGGTGGGACGTTAAGGCAACGCCCTTTTGCAAAAGATGCCTAAAAGGGTACCACACCGCGAAAAATGATCGATCTGCCGTGCTTTCAGGGGTTTAAATTAACGTATGTTTATGGTATAAAAGGCCGTTCTATCCCGAGTCCGTTACCCGAGTTGAAGCGGCCTGCCCTCGCCGGAAATCACTCACTTCGTATCCTCCGGGCGCTTCACATTGGGACGACCGTACCGTATTGCGATCAGAACCGATCAACTCATTCTGGCCCTGTTTTTCTGCGAGGTAACGCATGCTGTCCGATAGTGAGCTGCACTACTTTCTCAAAGCCGTAAAAGCTTTCGGCCGACGGATGATTGTCATCTCACCGGATTTCAAGATCCTGGCTTCGAACAGCAGTCCCAGGGGCATGGAAATTGGCGATACGATCGGTAAAAAATGTCACGAAGTGTTCTACGAGCGGCCCTCACCCTGCCTCAACTGCGCTGTGGAAGAAGCTGCCGTCACCCACCAACCCGCCCTGCGCACCAATGATGACGAATCCGAGGACCTGGGGAAAATAACCTGCTTTTACGCCTACCCAATTTTCGACAACGGTGAAATCGAAGCCTATGCCAGCATGGAGTTCGACCTGCCCATCCAGGGAGGAATCGAGGAGCGCCTGCAGCGCACCAACATTATGCTCCGCAACCTGATTGAGAGTTCAGTGGATGCCGTTATCGCCGCGGACAGAAAAGGCAATATCCTGGTATTCAATAACGCGGCCACCAAGATTACCGGTTACAGTCGCCATGAGGTCTTGGAAACCGGGAATATCCGCGATTTATACAACGATGACCTGGCTTACAAGGTCATGGCGGACTTGCGCAGCGAGGAGTATGGCGGGGTTGGCAAGTTAAAATCCTACCGGATTGATGTCATGAGCAAGGACGGCCAGGAGATCCCTATCAGCCTGAACGCCTCCATCGTATACGCCGAGGAGCGCGAAGTTGCCACCATTGGCTTTTTTCATGACCTGCGCGAGGAACTCAAGATGGAGGCCGAGTTGAAAAACACCCAGTTGGAGCTGATGCAGTCGGAAAAAATGGCTTCGCTGGGCAAGTTGTCGGCCGGTGTGGCCCACCAGTTGAACAACCCCCTGGGCGGCATCACGCTGTACACCAACCTAGTCCTGGAAGATTATGAACTGGAGGAAGATGCCCGCGAGGATCTGCACCGGGTGCTCAGAGACGCCGAGCGCTGCCGCGACACGGTGAAGGAACTGTTGGAGTTCACCCGTCAGACGCGGCACTTCATGAAGCCCAATGATCTCAACCAGGCCATCACCCGGACACTTTTCCTGCTGGAACGCCAGCCCCTGTTTCACAACATCAGCATTGAAAAAGACCTTTCCGAGACCCTCCCCCTGGTCACCTGCGACCTGCAGCAGATGAACCATGTGATCATGAACCTTATCCTGAACGCAGCCCAGGCCATGGACGGCCGGGGAACTCTGCGAATTAAAACGGCACCAAAAGCAGCGGGGGAGCGCATCTTGTTTGAAATCTCAGACTCAGGCCCGGGGATCTCTCCGGACATATTGCCCCGCATTTTTGAACCCTATTTTACCACCAAGGACGAAGGGCAGGGCACCGGCCTGGGCCTGAGCCTGGTCTATCGCATCATCGAAAACCATGATGGCCAGATAAACGCCAAGAGCACCCCCGAAAATGGAACCACCTTTACAATCGAAATGCCGGCTACCATTAAAATTTCTGGAGATGGAAACGATGACTGATGCACTCGACAGCATAACGATTCTGGTAATTGACGATGAAAGGGATATCCGCGAAGGATCGGCCCGGATTCTGTCCAAGATGGGTTGTGAGGTCCGGACTGCGGACCGGGGAGAAACGGGTCTCGAACTTATGCAGGCAAAGCCCGCCGCCCTGATCTTGCTGGATATGAAGATGCCGGGCATGGACGGCATGGAAGTTTTAAAACAGGTCCGGCAGAATTATCCGGATACCCTCGTGGTTGTGATTACCGGATTCGCCACGGTCGAAACCGCCATTGAAGCCATGAAGGCCGGCGCCTATGATTTCATCCCCAAGCCGTTTGAACCGGACCAGCTGCGCATAGTCGTCAACCGGGCCTGGGAAAAAATCCGCCTGCGCGCGGAAACCGAGCGCCTGACGGCCGAACGTTTGCGGACCCTGGTCGACCTCGATACCGAGAAAAGCAGGATCCACACCATCCTGGCCTCCCTGCCGAGCGGGACGGCCGTAACCGACACCAACGGGCAGGTCGTGCTGATGAATCCCGCTTTCAAACGGCAGCTTGGCATCCCTGCGGATGCCGCCCTGGGACAACCGATCGGGGAGTATGTATCTGATCAAGGCCTCAACGACCTGGTCATGGACATATCCCGGGGCCGGCATATCGACTATGACGATATCCCGGTCTACGAGTTTTCTTTGGAAAACAATCTGTACTTCATGGCCGCCGGGCGGCCGGTGCTGGGAGATAACAATGCGTGCCTGGGCGCCGTGATCAGTATTACCGATATCTCCACCATGAAATCGCTTGACCAGCTCAAGTCGGAATTCGTCGCCAAGGTCTCGCATGAATTACGTTCGCCCCTGTCGACCATCCATGAGCAACTGGCGGTGGTCATCAGCGGCATCGTCGAAGTCGCCCCGGAAAGCGACCAGCAGATTCTCTCGCGGGCCAAGGAAAAAACCTTCGGCCTGATCTCCCTGATCAGCGACCTGCTGGATCTCTCCCGCATCGAGGAAGGGGCCATTTGCCGCGACATCCGCAGCATCCCCGTGGTCGACCTGCTCACCAACATCGTGGATTTTCTCAAGGCCCGCTCCGACAAGAAAAATCAGACCCTGGCCCTAAAGGTCGAATCGCAGGATTTGCCGGAAATTACCGCGGACGCGATTGCCCTGGAGAGTGTCTTTGGCAATTTGATTACCAACGCCATCAATTACACGCCCGACGGCGGGGCCATCACGGTAAAGGTGGACATGGCCGGGATCAACATCCGGGTACAGGTTATTGACAACGGTTTCGGCATCGAGGCCAAGCACCTCGAAAACATTTTCGACCGGTTCTACCGCGTGAAAAACGAAAAGACCCGGTTCATTACCGGAACCGGGCTTGGCCTGCCCATTGTACGTGAACTGGTGTCCTCCATGGGCGGGATGGTTGATGTGGAGAGCACCCCCGGCCACGGCTCGACCTTTACGGTTCTGCTGCCAACGACCGGGCAGTAACCGCTACCCCCAGGCGGCCGGCTGTTTCCAATAGCGGAGGCAGAACCATCCGTAGCCGCGGAGACCAGGGCATATTGCCGATCGTCCTTTGTTGAACCTGGTTTCTCTCGAGGAAGGAATGCGTTTGGTAATATTTGTATCTTTTTGAAGGAATTGAGCACTCGAACGGGAAGATTGCAGATATGCTTGAACCTTTAAGGCTTATCAATACCGTTTCCATTGATAGCGTTGATGAATTCTTCCGACGGCAATTGCAGCCCGGTCCACAGCGCAAAGGTTCGCCGGGCCTGATAGGCCAGCGGTAGAAGACCGTCCATAAAGCGGATATCCCTGTCCCGGGCCATATCCTGCCAGAAATTCTGGGGCCGGTTGTAGTTGAGGTCCACGACCAGTTCGCAACCTTTGATTTTCAAGTCAGCCGCCAGCGCAGCCATTTCAGGAGATTCATCCGGGGAAGAAACAGACGTCGCATTGACCACGATGTCGGCGTTGATATCCTTTCCGAGGGATTCAAAGGATGCGCCCTCCCCGCCGAAGCGCTTGACAACCTGTTGAACCTTGTCATCACTTCTGCCGGTAACTACAATGGTATCCGTCCGCAGCCAGTTCAAGATAAACGCCACGGCCCGGGCGGCGCCGCCCGTGCCGAAAACCAGGGCCGATTTACCTTCCGGATTGAAATCGATGCTGTCCAGCGCATCCATGAAACCAATCGCGTTGGTATTGTAGCCTTTGAGTTCCTCACCATTGATGACGATGGTATTGATGGCGCCAATGACATTGGCGCCTTCGGACAGGATGTCCAGATACGGTATCACGGATTGTTTGTAGGGGATGGTGACGTTGGCCCCGGCGATACCTAATGTCCTGAGACTTTGCAAAGCTTTGCCGACTTCCTGGGGCTGCACTTTAAATGGCACGTACATCCCCCGAATCCCCTGGCGCTGCATCACGGTGGTGAACATGGCCGGTGATTTGGATCGATAGGCCCTTTCGTCACTCAGGATGCAATATACCTTCATAGGCTCTTCCTGGGGATAGTTCGTTTATCAGAATTACATACCGATAGCTTTAATTCCCACCATATCAGTTATTGTCTTTTTGAGCAGTGCCGCGAAAAGCCGATTTCGCTCTGGTAGCGCAGCTACGTTGGCTGAAAGAATCACCTCAACGCAAGGCAATCTTTACTTGCTCGGGTTTCTCCCGGCCGTCGTAGCCGTTGCACCTTTGGCGGAGTCGGCTCACTGCGCTCAGAGTAATAGATAAAGAAAGATCTTTAAAGACCGGGTTCTTTAATCGTGTATGGAAAGGGAATCGGCCTTACATGGCCGATTCCGGATGAAACATATCGACTTCTTTCAGGTCCGCCCCCAGGTATTCCCGCTCATTGGGCCCCAGGATCCCCATGGACAGGCAGATCAGGGTCCACAGGTGCAGCGTCTCCCATTTGTGATCATTGAGCTCACTGAGGTCATGCACCTGGGCGTGGCAGTTGTGGCAGGGGGTGATACAATAGTTGGCCCCTGTGGTCATAATCTGCTCCGCCTTCAGACGACCGTAATACTGCCGTTGTTCCGGATAACCCGACTGCAGGAAACCGCCGCCGCCGCCGCAACAAAAATTATTCGACCGGTTGGGGTGCATGTCAATGAAGTTCTCCTCGCCCACAACCGCCCTGACCACATAGCGCAGGTCTTCGGCAACCGGGTCACCGAAGGTCTTGCGCACCAGCTGGCAGGGATCCTGGACCGTGAACTTGGCCCCGATCTCCTTGTTCCAGTCGGAATTGACCTTGAGTTTGCCCTCGCGGATCCACTGGGCGTATAGCTGGATGATGCTCTTGATTTCAAAGTTGTGCTCGATCTTGAATTTTTCCAGTCCGACCCGGACTGCGAATAGTTCGTGACCTCACTCGGTGTTGAGCCAGACCTTACACCCCAGACCATCCACCGCTTTGGCCTTGATCCGCACTATCTTTTCCCAGTTCTCGTTGTCCGCCATGAACAGGCAGTAGTTCTCGGCAGCCCAGCCCTTGGTCCCATAGGTCCAGTCCGCACCCACCGAGTGCAGGATCTTCCACAGTGGCACCATCTCGTCCGGCTCGGTCACCGGCTCACGCGAGTTCTGGTTGAGGAAAAACTCGGCCCCTTGTTTATTGATCGGCGCCTGCATCTCGGCAAACTCCGGCTGGGACTCCTGGTATTCTTCCAGCACGTCCTCGACCACAAACTGGAAATCCTCCTCCGTGGCGCCCATGGCGCTGCAGGTGTCGTTTCTAAGGGCCATATCACAGGAACCCACGATACCCTTGGGACGCTCTTCGCGCGGAACCTGGGCCCGGGCGTTGAACACCAGCTGGGGGATGTTGATCTTCATGGGGCAGACATACATGCAACGCGTGCACATGCTGCACCACCATTTCCAATCGGATTTAAGGATTTCCTCGTCCATTCCCAAGGCGGCCATGCGCAGAAACTTGCGCGGGTCCATCCCCTCGAGGCCGGTGGCCGGGCACCCGGATGAGCATGCCCCACAGGTCAAACACAGATTGAGATTGCCGCCATCCGGCAGCAAGCTCATGACATGATCCTTGAAGGTACTTTTGCGCCCTCCTTTGATCTGGAGAACTTCAGTTGACATCATTCACTCCTTTTGCGTTATTGAAACACGGCCTGCGCGTCCCGACGACCCTATCCGCAACGGGAACGTCGGTTGTGCCGCTGGTTATCCTTACCCACTCTGACCACGGGGCTCAAGACCGGCTACAGCAAACCCCGGATACTTTCACAAATCTCTTCGGCCGAGGCGGGTTTGGCAATATAGTCGTCAGCCTCGGTGCTCATACCGTCCGCGTGCGAATAGCGGGTGGATGTCACATGGGAGGCAACCGCGGTCAGCAGCACCACTGGAATACCGGCTGTGGTCTCGTCCGCTTTCAACTCCTTGCATACTTCGTAACCGTCTTTTTCCGGCATCATGACGTCCAGCACAATAGCATCCGGTGGATTGGAACGAATCTTTTCAAGGCCTTCAACTCCGTTATAGGCCAGTTCCACGGCGTAGCCTTCCTTTTCGAGTTGTCCCTGGACGATGGAACAGAAATCAGGTTCGTCATCTACCACCAGGACTCTTTTTTTCTCGCTCATGACAACCTCCTTTGTCTCCATGGCCGCTCATTGTCGTCTTCAGAATGAAAACAGGCCAACGATCCGGACCAGTAAACCTCTTAAATCAATCAGTCGACTTCCGGCCGGGGATGGAGCCCCGTCCTTTCCACGATTTCCGGGACCTTCTCTTCCCACTCGATGGCCATGACATGAAATCCCCGCACGCCTTCGACTTCTTTCAACCTTTCCATGGCCTCCACACAGATGTCGATACCTTCCTGGGCCTGCTTCTCTTTGGGCGTATCCGCAAGGCGCTTGATCACCTCGTCAGGCACATCCATACCGGGAACGCGGTTTTTCATATAGCGGGCCATGCCAACGTTTTTCATGGGTGTCATGCCGGCCAGGATGGCGACCTTCTCATGCAGGCCGCGATCAACCACCTGCTTCATCCATTCCTCGAACCGGTCCAGGTTATAGATGCACTGGGTCTGGATAAACTCCGCTCCGGCAGCTACTTTCTTGGCCAGCCGGGGCACCCGGATTTCGAAGGGGTCGGCAAAGGGGTTGGCGGCCGCACCGGCAAACATCTGCGGCGGCCGTTTAATATCGTCACCCCCGAGAAATTTGCCCTCGTCACGCATATGCCGCACCGTCTGCAGCAGCTGCATGGAATCCAGGTCGTGGACGTTCTGGCCCTGGGCGCAGTCGCCGAAGCTCTGGTGGTCACCGGAAAGGCAGAGAATATTGTTAATGTCGAATGAGGCCGCCCCCAGGATATCGCTCTGCAGGGCAATGCGATTGCGATCGCGGGTCACCATCTGCAGTACCGGCTCCAGCCCCAAGAGCTTCAAGCGGATACAGGCCGCCAGGCTGCACATCCGGGTAACGGAGGTCTGGTTGTCGGTGATGTTGACCGCATCCACATGATCCTTGATCAATTCGGCCTTTTCAATGATTTCTTCAGGGTCGCTGCCCCGCGGCGGACCACACTCGGAAGTAACGGCCAGGTGGCCGGCGGCCAGGACCTTCTCCAGTTTGCTTGGTGTATTCGTTTTCATTGCTGAACATCCTCCCTGATAACTTTACGGGGCCCTCCGGCCCGGTCGGTGGACCAGTCCTTAATCGGGGTAAGCGTTTCGTAGGTATCCATTTTGTCGAGTGCCTTGAGGCGCTCGATGATCAGCTGCCAGGCACAAATGACATCACTGTGGATCTCGCATTTGCCATTGCTGGAGCCGCCGCACGGACCGTTCATGACCCGCTTGGCACAACGCGAAATCGGGCAGATCCCGCCCGTGGTAGCCAGGACGCACGAGCCGCAGGCCTGGCAGCGCTCGGTCCACAATCCTCTTTCCTCGGTAGCCCCCAGAAAAGTGGTGTTTACGCCGGGCAAGATCGGGGTTGTGGTGTACTTTTCGGCTGAAAATTGTACGCCCACCCCGCAGGCCAGCGACACGATGGCATCGTATTGATCCACTTCGTCCAGGATCTCGTCCAGGTACTCGTGATCACACTGCCGCTCGAGCGTGTTTTCATCGATCTTGACGTCTTGCCCCTGGTTGAGAAAGTACATCCGCAGGGCCGATGCCAAAATGCCGACTTCCTTTTTGCCGCCGGCTTCACACACCGTCACGCATTCGTTGCATCCCAGAATGAGGATCTTTGAAAAATCCTTGATGGAGTCAATTATCTCCTCGATGGGTTTTTTATCCGCGACAATCATAACGCCTCCTTATAGTCCGGTATGGTCCGGCGGCTCAGGCCGCTTTTTTTCCGGCCAGTTTAATCGGGTTGGGTCCCAGTTCTCGGATACGGGCATCCATTTCCACAGCTATCTCGACAAAACGGGGCGCTTCGCTGGACGACAGGTTGTACATCTGGACCCGCTCGCCGCCGACCCCGATGGCGTCCAGGAGGGTCTGGGCCTGTTCTATCCGTTTGCGGGCCCGGAAGTTGCCGCTGTTGAAGTGGCAATCCCCCTCCAGGCAGCCCACGGCATAGACACCGTCGGCTCCTTTTTCGAAAGCACGCAGGACATGTAGGATGTCCACTTTTCCGGTACAGGGTACCCGGATAATCTTAATGTTCGACGGGTATGAAAGTCGCATGGAACCTGCCAGGTCCGCGGCAGTATACCCTCAGAAGTTGCAGCAAAATGAAATAATGATCGGTTCAAACTCGCTGGTCATTGCGAACCTCCGTCTTCTCTATGGGTAAAGACATATATGCCAACATTTATAAAACGCCTTCCAATAACGATTCGACCTTACAGAGCAGCTGGTCGTCCTCGTACCAGGCCAGTTCAATGGTCTTGGCCGGGCACTCGGCTGTGCAGACCCCGCAGCCCTGACAGAGGGCTGGATCAATTTCACTGACCCCGTCCGCGTTGATCTTGGGCACCCCGTAGGGGCAGGAGCGGACGCAGATCAGGCAGGAAGCACAGTTGTCCGGATTGACCTCGGCGGTGACACCTGACAGGGTCAGGTGCGGCTGCGCCAGGAAGGTGGTCGCCCGCGAAGCGGCCGCATAGGCCTGGGCGATGGATTCCGGCAGCAGCTTGGGACTGTGGGCGGTACCGCACACAAAGACGCCCTCCGTCGCCATGTCGACCGGCCGCAGCTTGACATGGGCTTCCATGAAGTGACCTTCGGGGGTGAGGGCCAGCTTGACGATGGAAGCCAACTCTTCGGTATCTGCGGCCACCATACCGGCACTGAGGGTCACCAGATCGGGACTGGCCTGGAGGTAGCGCCCCAGGACGTGGTCCTTGAAGGTAACCGTCACACCGTCGCCGTTGGTCTCCACCTTGGGCGGATCGTCAGCGTCGAACCGGAAGAACATGACCCCCAGCTCGCGGGCTTTGGTGTAATAATCCTCGAGCAAGCCGTATGTGCGAATGTCGCGATACAGCACATACACATTCGCATCGGGATTCTCTTCCTTAATATGCAGCGCATTCTTGACGGCCGCCTGGCAGCAGATCCGCGAGCAGTTGGGGTTGTCCTCGTTGCGCGAGCCGACACACTGGATCATCACCACCTGGTTGAGGTCGGCGGCGCCTTTCTCTTTGATCCGCTGCGACAATTCCACCTGGGTGACAACTTTGTCGCTCTGGTCGTATTGATACTCTGTCGGCTGGTATTCGTTCGCACCGGTTGCCAGGATGACAACGCCGTGATCGATCTTGCGCTCGTACATGCCGGGCCCCACCAAAACCTCCGTGGTGAAGTTGCCCTTGAAGCCGGAGAAACCGACGATCAGTGTGTTGGTCAGGACCTGGATCTTTTCATGGCCCTGGACCTGATCAGTCAAGGTGCCGACATAGTCCCCGACACTATCTCCCTCGATAGTTTCCGTCAGCCGGTTGGCCATGCCGCCCAGCTCCGCCTCTTTTTCCACCAGGACCGTTTCGTAACCTTGATCAGCCAGCCCCAGGGCGGCATTCATGCCCGACACCCCGCCGCCGATCACCAGCGCCCGCTGGTTGACCGGGATGACTTTTTCATGCAGGGGTACCAGGGTGGTGGCCCGGGAGACGGCCATCTTAATCAGGTCCTTGGCCTTCTCAGTTGCTTTTTCCGGATCATTGGCATGCACCCAGGAGTTCTGGTTGCGGATATTGGCCATCTCGAAGAGATATTTGTTCAGCCCGGTCGCCCTGAGGGTGTCCATGAAGATACCCTCGTGGGTCTTGGGCGTACAGGCCCCCACCACCAAGCGATTCAAATTATGTTCCTTGATGATTTCTTTCATCTGCTCCTGGGAATCCTGGGAACAGGTGAAGAGATTCTCGGTAACGAATTCCACACCCGGTAGCGATTTGGCATATTCCACGCAGGCCGGTACATCCACGACCCCGGCGATATTTATGCCGCAGTCGCAGACAAATACACCTACCCGGGCCTCCTGCTCGGCCACATCGATTTCATCGGGAAGCTCCACGCTCCGGGTCTGGGAGCCGCGGGCCGCGGCCAGGCTGCCGCCGGCCAGGCAGGCCGCGGCACTGGCTTCGGTGACCGAACTGGGAATGTCTTTGGGTCCCTGCAGGACGCCGCTGACATATACACCCGGACGGGATGTCTCCACCGGTGAGAACGGTTTGGTCACCGCAAAGTTGTATTTATCCAGCTCCACATCCAGGCGCTTGGCCAGACCGGCGACAGAGTCGGTCACCTGCAGCCCAACTGAAAGCACCACCATGTCGAAGATTTCTTCCTGGAGACCGTCGCCGTTGCTGCCGGCGTACCGAATACGCAGATTGCGCTCGGGACCGACCTCATCAATGGTGTGGACCCGGGCCTTTACAAACCGCACCCCTTCCTTGTCCTTGGCCCGATTGTAGTATTTCTCGTACTCCTTGCCAAAGGTGCGGATATCCATATTGAAAATTGCACAGTCCAGATCTCCGCCGGCATGCTCCTTTGCTATCATGGCATCCTTAATGGCGTACATGCAGCAAACCGAGGAGCAGTACCCGTTGTTGCAGCGGTTGGTATCGCGCGAGCCCACGCACTGGAGCCAGGCGATTTTCTTGGGTTCGGTTTCATCCGATGGTTTCGTAAGATGTCCCATGGTGGGACCGGACGCGCTCAACAGCCGTTCGAACTCGAGACTGGTGAGTACATTGGGGTTGGACTGGTAGTGGTAGAACTGTTCCATGCCCGAGGGATCAAAGGGACGGCTGCCCGGGCAGAGTACCACGGAACCGACCTCGATTTCCTTTTCGACAGCGACCTGTTCGTGGCAGACGGCGTCGGCCAGGCAGACCTCGACACACTGGTAGCACTCACTGCAGACCCCGCACTCCAGGCAGCGCTCCGCTTCGGTTTTGGAAAGCGCTTCATCATATCCCAGCTGAACCTCATCGAAATTGTCCAGGCGGACAGCCGGTTCCAGGGCCGGCATTTTCTGACGCGGTGTTGGGATCGCGTTTTCGGTCGGTACATCCATCACACCCTGCCACTGTTTCTCGCGGCCGTCCGCCATGTCTTCGCCCTGGATAAACCGGTGAATGGAAATGGCGGCTTCCCAGCCGTGGGCGACCGCTTCCACAACCGTGGCCGGGCCGGTGACCGCATCACCGCCGGCAAAAATGTCGGGGTCGCTGGTCTGCAAGGTGATCGGGTCCACATTCATGGTGCCCCAGTCACTCAGGGTACAGGCGCATTCGTCGGTGAGACAGGCCCAGTCCGACTCCTGGCCGATGGCGGGGATAACCGTATCCACCTCGATGGTGTATTCAGAGCCTTCGACGGGTACCGGGCGGCGCCGTCCGCTGGCGTCCGGTTCGCCCAATTCCATGCGGATGCACTCGATGGCTTTGACCTTGCCGTTTTCATCGCCGATGATATTGATCGGGGTGGTCAGGGTGTTGATTTCGATACCCTCTTCCCGGCACTTCTCGATCTCCATCGGGTCGGCCGGCATTTCTTCTTCGCTGCGCCGGTAAATCACAAAGGGCTTGGAAGCCCCGATACGCAGGGACGTACGCACAGAGTCCATGGCCACGTTGCCGCCGCCGATGACAGCCACTCGATCGCCGATGGACACCTCGTTGCCCAGGTTGAACTCCCTTAAAAAATCGACCCCGGGCAGCACACCTTCCAGGTCCTCACCCGGTACGCCCAGGACTTTACACTCATGCGAGCCGATGCCCATAAAAAAGGCGTTGTAACCCTCATCGCGGAGTTGCTCGATGGTGACGTCTTTGCCGATCTCAACCCCGGTTTTGCATTCCACTCCCAAATCCTGGATAACCTGGATTTCAGTTTCGATGATATTGCGGGGCAGGCGATAGGAAGGAATCCCGACGGTCAGCATCCCGCCCAGGACGGGCAGTTTCTCGAAGACCGTCACCTCGTAACCTTCCTGGGCCAGAAAGTAGGCGCAGGTCAAACCGGCGGGGCCGGAACCGATGATGGCAACCTTTTTACCATTGGGCTCGGCCTTTTCCGGCACATAAGTTTCGCCCGACTCCATCTCGTAGTCCGCGAGAAAGCGGTGCAGATGCATAATGGAGAGCGTATCATCCACGTCATTACGGGTACAGACGCCCTCACAGGGGTGGTGGCAGACCCGTCCGCAAACGCCGGGAAAGGGATGGTCCTGCTTGAAAAGCTCCAGGGCCTCCCGGTACTTACCGTCGTTGATCAGGGCAATGTAGCCCTGGACGCTGACGTGGGCGGGACAGGTGGCGCGACAAGGGGCCGTGCCCTTCTTGGCAATGGCGTACGCGCCCGGGATGGCCTGGGCGTATTGCTTGAAGGCCGCTTTGCGATCCGCCAGGCCTTCGTTGTATTTATCCGGAACATTGATGGGGCAGACCTTGGCGCATTCACCGCAGCTCGTGCATTTATCCAGGTCTATGAAACGCGGCTCCTGTTTGACGCGGGCGGAAAAGTTTCCGTTTTCCCCTTCAAGTCCCAGTAATTCCGTGCCAGTTAAAAGCTCGATGTTCAGATGCCGGCCGACCTCGACCAGTTTAGGCGAGATAATTCACATGGCACAGTCGTTGGTCGGAAAAGTCTTGTCCAGCTGGGACATGAGTCCGCCGATGGCGGATGACTTCTCGACCAGGTACACATAATAGCCGGAATTGGCCAGATCCAGGGCCGACTGCATACCGGCGATACCACCGCCGACGACCATCACGGATCCAGATGGGGTGCTGCTGTTCACTGTGTTTTTTTCTTCCATGTTATCCGTCCTTATACCCTTTCCAGAATTTCTGGCAGTTTATGCTCCCACCCGATGGTGGCAATCATCACACCGCTGAAACCTTCTTCCTTGAGCGCCCTGACGGTCTCTGCAGCTACCAGGGTGCATTCCTTGACCTTGTCCGGGGCTTTCTGCAGGCGGCTGATCAATGCATCAGGCATGGCAATATGCCCCATGTTCTTGGCCATGTAGCGGGCCATCCCCAGTGATTTGAGCAGGACCACCGTGGGGATTATGGCAACCTGCAGGGCCTGGGCCTTTTTCATGAACGGAACGATTGCAGCCGGCTCGAAAACCGGCGGGGTGATAAAAAACCGGGCCCCTGCATCGGCCTTTTTCTTCATCTCCTCCAGTTCCAGTTCCAGGGACTTGCCCTTGGCCCCGGCATCGCTGGTCGACCCGACCAGGAAATCCGGCGCTCCGGCCAGTTCGATCCCGGCCATGTCCTTACCCTGACACAGAGTACCGATGGCCTCTAAAAGGTCCATCAGGTCGATGTCATAGACCGACCGGGCCTGGTGATGATCGCCATAGCTCGGATCTTCACCAGTAACGGCCATGACATTGGCTACCCCACAGCCATGGGCGGCCAGCAGGTCGGCCTGCAGCGCAATCCTGTTGCGGTCGCGGCAATTGACCTGCATGACAGTTTCGAGCCCCTTGGACTGCAGAATCATCGCTCCGCCCAGGGCGCTCATGCGCATGACGGCGTTGCTCATCTCCGGTACCACCAGTGCGTCCACCCGGCCTTTCAGCCGAATGGCATTCTTGGTCATCTTGGAGATGTCCACCCCTTTGGGCGGCTCCATCTCTGCCAGGATGGCAAACCCTCCTTCATCTATTTTGGCTTTTAGCGTCATTGTGGGTCCCCTATTTTATGTTTGATAAGACTTGAGAAAGTTTCATAAGAGCAAGCGTGTAACGAGTGGACCTGTGGAATCACCTCCCTTCTTCGCAAACAGTATGCCATGTCGCATGCACGACGGGATTTCATCAATAAGCCTTATATTTTCAGATTGTTATAAAATCATATGATCTTGGTCGGAAAAAGGCGGGAGCCGGTAGAATATAGAGAAGCTATGCCAAAATGGCCCACCTGAGAAGTTTCCCCTTGTAATTACATTAGGATAGTGTATGGTGTCCCAAAATGGCATGGTCCAATCTGGCAGGGTACTATCTGCTCCTTGCTCACTATACAACCAATCACACCTGCCCTTGCCTCTCGAGTACCCTGACCTGCTCAGCCCGGAACTGATTTGGCCCAACTCGTGTAAAGAACCCTGGCCCGTAGGACCGGGCTTTGAGTCAAGCCCAGAGGGCATGTATTAAAACTTGACGATTAAAATCCTAAGTTCGAATATCGGAATGTTCACAAGGCGAACGCCGCAAATCCGAAACAAATTAGAAATCCGAATGAATCAATGACAAAAACAAAGCCCAAAATGAAAGGTCAAGCGGTCAGATTGTTTGAGACATTCGAATTTCTGTCATTCGATATTGTTTCGAATTTTCGATATTCGTGCTTCGAAATTTATTGCAAGTCACTTCAAGGGCATAGCCAGTTATCTCTGGCTCCCGCAAAGCGGGACAAGCGCCTGAACAACGGGACAAGTTTGGCCCTGAGGACCAATTTTTTAGGACTGCAAAAAGGTGACATATGAACAGCAGTATCCTCGTAGTAGACGACGATGATGATTTCATGGCCATCCTCAAAATCAAGCTGCAGAAAATCGGGTATGCGAACGTACGCCTGGAGCATGATGCGCTCAAGGCGGCGGCAGCCTTCACCAAAGGTGCCTGCGTGGATATCGCCTTAATCGATATGACCATGCCGGAAATGGAAGGGATTGAACTGCTCGAGCATATCAAAAACACCTGCCCGACCACTGAATGCATCATGATCACGGCCGTCAACGAAGCCAGCGTGGCCGTGAAGTGCCTGCGCAAAGGCGCCTATGACTACCTGGTCAAACCCGTCTCCAGCGACACGCTCGCTCTGGCTCTTAACCGCGCCCTGGAGCGCAAGCGGCTGCTGGACATCCTGGATATCGAAAAAAAAGGTTCCCTGCCCAGGCTGATCTATGCCGATACGTTCAAGCCCATTGTGACCCAGTCACCCAAGATGCTGCGCATTCTCAAAGAAGCCGAACTCCACGCCCAGAGTGACGTTCCCATCTTGCTCACCGGTGAAAGCGGCACCGGCAAGGAGCTGCTGGCCAAGGCTATTCACTGTGCCAGCCCCCGCTCCAAGTTCAGGTTCACACCGGTAAACATGGCCTCGGTCTCCCCCAACCTGTTTGAATCGGAATTCTTCGGCCATACCAAGGGCGCCTTCACCGGCGCCGACAAAGGCCGCACCGGCTACCTTGAGCACACCGAAGGCGGCACCGTATTCCTGGATGAAATCGGTACTATGGCCCTGGACCTCCAGGGCAAACTGCTGCGCGTCCTCCAGGATGGCGAATTCATCAAACTGGGCGCCAACCGCAACCAGAAGGCCGACGTGCGCTTTGTGGCCGCCACCAATGAAAATCTGGAACTGTTGATGTCCCACCGGGAATTTCGCAAGGACCTGTTCTACCGGATCCGGGGCGGATGGCTGCACCTGCCGCCCCTGCGGGAAAGACGAGAGGACATTCCCCTGTTGATCGATAAGTTTTTAAAAAATACAAACGGCAACGGCGGCACTCTCCAGGTCGACCAGGAAGCCATGTGCTGCCTCATGGAATATGACTATCCCGGCAATGTCCGCGAGCTTAAATCCATCATCCAGTCCGCAGCCAACCTGGCCCAGGGCAAACCCATCGCCAAACGCAACCTGCCGGATATCATCAGAAACAGAACATCCGCCGCCTGCGTGGATGAAGGCCTGCAAACAGAGGTCGTACCGCTGGCCAAAATTGAACAGGAACATATCCTGAATATTTATGTCCACAGCAACCGGAACAAATCGAAAACCGCTCGCCTGCTCGGGATCGGTTTGAATACCTTGCGCCGTAAGCTCAAGGCCTATGGCGAATCCTGATTGGAACACCCTGAATATGAGGATCGATTTTGCCCGTAGAAATAAAAAACAGTGACAGTGGCAGGGGTAATATAATCACCGGTTGCGGTGCTCTCACTGGAAAGGATCTTCTCGATGCCTTGCGAGCACACCTGACCCTGGATCCCGAAATTTTCAGTAAATACAGGTATTCGCTGGCGGATTACTCTGAAGTTTCGGAGATTGCGGTTTCCAGTGCAGAGATTGAAGAACTGGCGGCACTGTGCCAGGAAGCCGCCAGGGTAAATCCGGACCCCCTGGTGGCAACCGTGGCCAGCAAAGATATCACCTAATGGATTGTCACGCATGTTTGAATCCCTGCTTTCCCAAACGGATTGGGAAACCATGGTGTTTCGGACCAGGCTGGAAGCGGAACAGTGGATCCGGGCACGAGCCAAAGAAAAATTTGGCCTGGACACCCTTACTTTTAAATAAAACCGGACACATCGCCGCAATCCGGCCGGACATTCACATTATCCCATGAACCGGTTCTTCAAGGGAGTTCACCCGGAAAGAACTGGACGAATTCAGACTACATAATATAATTAGAAAGCCTGTTATCGTTTCAGAAATAGCGTCCGCCGCAAGCACGGCGAAAAAATCGAACATCGCATGAGATAACTATGCCGAATGTACTAATAGTGGATGACGACCAGCAGTTGTGCCTGTTTCTCTCCAAATTGGTCGCGAAACAGGGACACAGCGGCATTATGGCCCACAGCATACGCGATGCTCTGGCTAAAAGCCGCTCCGGCGATTTCGATCTTGTCCTGCTTGACCTGGACCTCCCGGATGGCAACGGGCTATCTGCACTGGCTGACATTCGATCAGCCCCGTCATCACCCGAAGTGATTATCATCACCGGCACCGGCAACATCGAAGGCGCCGAACTGGCCTTTAAGTACGGGGCCTGGGATTTCATTCCGAAACCGCCGAATCCGAACGAGGTAATCCTGTCCATAACCCGGGCTTTCGAGTACCGCGATGAAAAACAAGCGGTGCAAAAGCCCAGGTTGTTGGCCCGGGAAGGCATTGTGGGGGAAGCGCCGGCGCTGAAAACTGCCCTGGAATTGATTGCCCAGGCGGCCGCCAATGATATCAGCGTATTGATTACCGGTGAAACCGGAACGGGAAAAGAGCTGACCGCCAGGGCGATTCATGGAAACAGCACCCGGGCAGACGGTCCTTTCATCGTTGTCGATTGTGCCTCTCTGCCGGAATCACTGATTGAAAGCACATTATTCGGGCATGAGAAAGGGGCTTTCACAGGGGCCACTGAAAAACGCGCGGGATTGATTAAACAGGCTGAAGGCGGGACGCTCTTTCTGGATGAAGTAGGGGAATTGCCGTCTGCCATGCAGAAAAAATTCTTAAGAGTCTTACAGGAACACCGCTTCCGTCCAATTGGTGGCAGCAAAGAAGATCATAGCGACTTTCGCCTGGTGGCAGCCACGAACCGAGATCTTGACCGAATTGTGGCAGAGAACAAATTCAGGCAGGATTTATTGTACCGGCTGCGCTCTTTATCCATCCACCTGCCGGCATTGCGCGAGCGGCGATCGGACATAATGAACCTGACATTGCACCATCTCAAACAATACAGTACCGTCAATGGGGGGCATGCTTTGAAAGGCTGCTCACCGGATTTATACGAAGCCCTGATGGCTTATGACTGGCCCGGTAATATTCGGGAACTATTCAATGCCCTGGACCACGCGCTGTCGGCTGCCGGCGACAGCCCGACCCTGCATCCGATCCATCTGCCTCCAACCATCAGACTACCCCAGGTCAGGGGTCAACTGGGTGAGCATGACTTCACTGCCGAGGCACCCCCAGCCTTGCACGATTCAAATGGCAGCCTGCTTCCGATTCGGGAATATAGAGACACCCTCGTGGCAGCAGCTGAGCAGGAATACCTGATAGCCCTCATGCGCCGTACCGCCGGAAACATTAAACAGGCCTGTGAGATTTCCGGTTTGTCCAAATCCCGCCTGCTGGCCCTGCTTAAAAAGTACAATACCCCCCGTTTTCGCCAATCGAAATAGTTTCCCCGCCTTGCTTTTACATACAACGATGGTCCTGCCCGACAAGACGCAAGGGTCCTGCACGGCAGGACCATGCTCTGTTCCACCCTTTCACCGCACAGCCAACCATCAATATAACACTCTGTAATTAATCAATTACTACAGCGTCTCGTGAAATGGCACACCCTGTGCTTAGCAAATCGGTAGTATCGCATAACCATGATTTATAGAAAGGATGGAAAATGCAGCTTCATTTATATCTATCGCAGCATGCGGCCTCCCGGGAGCAATTGAAAAAGGTGTTGAAGGGCAACCTGGAGCGGTTCAATGTCATCCAATATACCGCTTTGGAAAATATTGGACGGGTGCTGCCCAGTAACGGCGCCCGGCCGGACGCGGCCGTGATCCTATTGGGAAACAAAGCGGAATTGCTCGAGCTGCTTGAAAATAAATTTATTCGCAATCTGAAATCAATCCTGATTTTTCCCGAAACAGATCCGGAAACCATGCAGCGCGCTTACGCCCTTAGCCCCATCACCATCTGTCATTCGGACAGTGATTTTGAAGACGTGGCCAGTATTCTGGAGCATATCCAAACACATATCGGGGCAACGCATACATATGCGCCAAACTGAAGTAACGGGGTATTGAATACGGAACTATAAAGCATGCCAATCCAAAAACCGAAGGAGTTTAAAATGACAAAGTTCTTTAGACGACTGAAACTGTCCCAGCGCCTGATGGCTCCAAATCTGATTTTCCTGGTGGTTTTGGCTCTGGCTGTTTACGTGGCGGTATATTCTACCGCTGTCATTCAAAAGGCCGCGGATCATCAAAAGCAACTGTCCGGGATCCAGACCGAACTCAGAAACTTGCAGATGGTAGTCCAGCAGTTCGTCAGCGGGGAACTCAGCCATGTTGAAACAGTGAAAAAACTGACCGGCCTGCAAAAGCGGATACAAGCAGTGGAGGGGTTTGACGGCACGCCCCTGGTAAATCTGCACAAACACCTTCTGGAATATGAAAAGCTCAACCAGGCCAATGACCGCCTGGAAAAAGAGATCCAGGATCTATCTGCCTATGCCATCCAGCAATCCGACGGCTATATCAATAGTGTGGTCAAACGTCTGGCGGACGAGAAAGCCCGGACGCAGGTCTCCACCCTTGAACGACTGGTAATCGGGGGTGCCCTGAACAACACCGTTTCCAATTATAAGATCCAGCTGCATCTCCAGCAGGTCAAACAGCACGTTCAGGCCAAAAAGCAAGCCTTTGCTTACCTGAATGGGCTGCTCAAACATATCCCCCAGGACATTGAAAAGCTGGCCGGTACGCCCTTTGCCGAGCTGCCTAAAAATGCTTTCGCCGCCGCCCAGAAAATTAAACAGCGCTTAGAAGCACTGGTCGTAAATCTGGAACACCAGAATGAACTGAAACTGGCTGCCCACACGGACACCAGTTCCAGCATGGCCCAGATCGAAACCATCACCCTAAAGGAAAACGACGCTATTTTTCATCAGTTTGAGCAATACTTCCAGATCATCGCGCTGGTCCTAATCGTGACCGTGGTCATCGCCCTCACACTCAACTTCATCATTTCCCGACGCATCAGCCGGAAACTGCTCAAGGTCATCAGCGGCATTGCGTCCGGAGCTGATCAGGTCGCGGCCGCCTCCGGCCAGTTGTCTTCGGCCAGCCAGCAACTCGCGGCCGGATCCTCGGAGCAGGCGGCTTCCATCGAGGAAACCTCGGCCTCCCTGGAGGAGATGGCCGCCATGACAAAGCAGAATGCCGATAATTCAAACGCGGCCAGAGAACGTATGACCGACGCAAAAGGCATTGTGGACCGCGTAGACAAACACATGAACGACATGGCGGCAGCGATTGTTGAAATCACTAAATCGAGTGAAGAGACCGGTAAGATCATTAAGACCATTGACGAGATCGCATTTCAGACCAACCTGCTGGCGCTCAATGCGGCTGTGGAGGCAGCCCGGGCCGGTGAAGCCGGCGCCGGCTTTGCCGTGGTTGCCGATGAGGTCCGCAATCTGGCCCTGCGCGCGGCGGGTGCGGCCAACGACACTTCCGACTTGATTGAGCATACCATCAAATCGGTCCAGAACGGCCACGACCTCACGCAGTCCACCCGGGAATCGTTCAAGCTGAACATGGAAATTGCCGCTAAAGTCGGCGGGCTGATCGAAGAACTGGCCGCCGCTTCCAACGAACAGGCCCAGGGCATCGCACAGGTCAATGTGGCGGTTACGGAAATGGACAAAGTAGTGCAATCCAACGCCGCCAATGCCGAGGAATCGGCCTCGGCCTCCGAAGAGATGAGCGCCCAGGCCGAGCAGATGAAAAACATGGTCGCCGAACTGGTTACCATCGTCGGCGGATGCCGCGAAAAATCCTCGGGCGGTTCAGCGGCGCCGGGGGCAACCGACACCCGCAAGGAATCACTGGCAGACCAGGTAATCGTCAAGCCAACCGCATCCGGTGCAAAGATGGAAAAGGTTCCGCAAACACTTATCGCCGGTGATGATGCCGCCTTTACCGACTTTTAGATACCGAATTGGGACATTGAAACGGACAACAGCGAGTTAAATGCTCAGACAAGGAGAACTGCAATGACAGACGAAGCTAAAACCATCGATCAAGCCGTAAAGCAAATGGCGGCGCGCAAAGGAAAATACCTGACATTCAGTATGGCCGGGGAAGAATACGGCATCGGCATTCTGAAGGTCAAGGAGATTGTCGGGATGATGCCGGTTACCACCGTCCCCCAAACCCCCGATTTTGTTAAGGGCGTGATCAATCTGCGGGGCAAAGTGATTCCAGTGATTGACCTGCGCTTGCGTTTTGGGATGGAAGAAAAGACCTACAACGAGAGAACCTGCATCATAGTAGTGGAGATTGCAAGCCCGTCTGGGACCGTTCTCATCGGCATTGTCGTCGATTCGGTTTCCGAAGTTCTGAACGTCAAAACCGAAGATATCGAGGATACCCCCACTTTCGGCACCCGGGTGGACACCGGCTACATCATGGGAATGGCCAAAATGGACGGTGATATCAAGATCCTGCTTGATATCGACAAGGTCCTGAACGAGCAGGAGATCGAGCTTCTCGAACAAGCAGCTTAAAGAAACGTATGTTTAAATAAAAACATAGCAAAATATATCAGAAAGGAGAAAAAATGAAAAAGTTAACCATCGGGAAAAGACTTTATGCCGCATTCGGAGTCATGATCCTGTTCGTCCTGGTCCTCAGTGGCGGCGGCATCCATCAACTCAAGGGTGTCACCCACGAATTCGATAATCTCATTAAAGCCTATGACCCCATCGGTGAGATTGCCGACCAGATCCAGATCACACTGCTGACCATCCGGCGCCATGAAAAGGATTTTATCGCCCGCAAACAGGATAAGTATCTAAAAAGAATGGATATTTCTGTCGAAAAATTGCACCGCCAAGCCGAGGAGCTTGCTGTAATGGCCGGCCGCCTGGGCCTCTCCGAGATTGAAACAGAGAGTAAAAAGATCGCGGATGCCCAGGACTCCTACGAAAAAGGGTTTAAAAACATTGTGGCCCTGATCAAGGCCCAGGGCAACAAGGACACCGGCATCCGCGGAGCCCTGCGCAAGGAGGCCCACGGGATGGAAACGGCTATCAAGACTATCGGTTCCGATAGCTTAATGGTCCACTATCTTATGATGCGGCGTCACGAGAAGGATTTCATCCTGCGTGAAGACAACAAGTACGTTGCCAAATCACGCAAGATCCTCGACGAGATCGAGGCAAAAATCAACAGTGGGTTCTTCGATGGTGAGGACGGGCAGGACCTGGTTAAGCATGCCAAGGGGTATGTGACAGTTTTTGCCCAGCTGGCCCAAAATATCGGGAATATGAAAAAAGAATATCCGACCATGCGCTAGGCCGCCCACGACATCGAATCTTTGGCCAAGCACATCGCCACAGAGATCCACGAAGTGGTTGAAACGCGGACTCACGAAGCAGACGAGCATGCCGCCACCACCATCACGTATGCCTACATCTTCTGCGGTTTCATCGCTCTCACCGGTATTCTGATGGGGATTTTCTTGGTCCGCTCGATCACCAAACCGCTGCACCGTGCCATCGCCAGCCTGAACGAGGGCGCAGAACAGGTGGCTTCGGCCTCCGGCCAGGTTTCCTCTTCCAGCCAGGGATTGGCTGCGGGTACCAGCGAGCAGGCGGCGTCTATCGAAGAAACGTCTGCTTCCCTGGAAGAGATGTCATCCATGACCAAACAGAACGCCGACAATGCAGGCCAGGCGGACGGCCTGATGAAGGAAGCCGCCGAGGTGGTTACCACGGCCAATGACTCCATGGGTCGCCTGACAACTTCCATGGCGGATATTTCCAAAGCGAGTGAAGAAACCTCCAAGATCATCAAAACCATTGATGAAATTGCGTTCCAGACCAACCTGCTGGCCCTTAACGCGGCTGTTGAAGCTGCCCGCGCCGGTGAAGCCGGGGCCGGTTTTGCCGTGGTGGCGGACGAAGTTCGCAACCTGGCCATGCGAGCCGCCGATGCGGCCAAAGATACTGCTGTATTGATTGAAGATACGGTTAAAAAAATTGGCGAAGGCTCAGGGCTGGTAGAAACCACCAATGAAGCCTTTACCAAAGTGTCTGAAAGTGCCGCCAAGGTTGGTGGGCTAGTCAGTGAAATCGCGGCCGCCTCCGGTGAGCAGGCTGACGGGATCGAACAGGTCAACCGGGCCGTGGTTGAGATGGATAAAGTCGTCCAGCAAAATGCCGCCAGCGCCGAAGAGTCGGCCTCAGCCTCTGAGGAAATGAGTGCCCAGGCCGAACAGATGCGCGGTGTTGTAAACGATCTCAAGGTGTTAACCGGTGCTGACAGTGAAGTTCACCAAGACGAGGTTACCGTCGCACAACCGCCAGTTACCAACAACGAGGAACTGCCCGCAAAAATGCTGACCGCCGCCTCAAAACAGTCTCCGGAACAACTCATCCCCCTGGATGAAGAAGAAGGTGACTTTAAAGACTTCTAGGGGAGAGTGGGAGCAGCCTGATGTGGTTTAAAAGAAACGGACACTTTGCTAAGAACGAAATATCAGAAAGCGAGGTGTCCAATGAGTACTCAAAAAACCAGACGGAGTTTCACCCAAGGGTTCAAGGATGATGCTATCAGCCTG
>Ga0209783_1000122_pt1 | contig 27375 bp, 28 predicted proteins | sample WorMetfiPIANOSA1_FD_187395 | JGI IMG/M metagenome (GOLD analysis project Ga0209783, IMG submission 187395) | Marine gutless worms symbiont microbial communities from Max Planck institute for Marine Microbiology, Germany - Olavius filocauda... | ecosystem: Host-associated > Annelida > Digestive... | reverse complement strand
AGCGGTTCTTCCGGAGTCTGAAATCCGAGTGGTTACGGCCCTGTCGCTTTGCCACCCGGAAAGCGGCTAAGTTGGAAGTGCTTGACTACATCGGCTTCTACAATGCGATGCGGCTACATTCGACGCGGGGATATCTCAGCCCGATTAATTATGAAAAAGAACAATTAAACAATGCTGCTTAAAACCGTGTCCGTTTTTACTGGACCACTACAGGTTAATGGGGATGGGAGCAAAGGTTTCCTACAAATGCTCAAATCCTATAAGGAGTTGAAGGTCTGGAAAAAAGCCTACGCGCTCTGTTTACTAGCTTACAAATTCACAGCAACTTTCCCAAACGATGAACGTTTCGGATTGATTTCACAGATCCGGCGATCTGCAGTTTCCGTTCCCTCCAATATTGCCGAAGGATACGGGCGGAAAACCCGTGCTGACTATATCCGGATGCTCTACATAGCCTATGGCTCGATTTGTGAATTGGAAACCCAGGCACTAATAGCTGTTGATCTAGGTTATTTAGGTAAAGACAAACAGGCACCTATTATCGACAGTATCACTGAAGTAGAAAGAATGCTAAAAGCACTGATAAAAGCATTGGGAACCAAATCTGCGGATTCATAAATCATCGAATGTTGGCACTGAAAATGGGTTAAGGTTTTCCCCTCGAACCCTTGACCCCTTGAACCCGCGGACCCTTTCTTCTAATGAATTGAGCAGCAGCAATTTTGGCAACAAATAACGGTCACCATTCGCTATGCCTCAACCTAAGACCAACATCGTCCTTACCGGTATGCCTGCTGTGGGCAAAAGCACCATCGGTGTGCTCCTTGCCAAGCGCCTTGGAATGGCCTTCCTCGATACCGACATCACCCTGCAGACAACGGAAGGCAAGTCTTTGCAGGCGTTGATTCAAACCTATGGGCTGGAACAGTTTTGTGATCTGGAGGCCGGTCACATTCTTTCCCTGGACATTCAAAATAGCGTGATCGCCACCGGCGGCAGTGTCGTGTACCGCAAGGCGGCCATGCGGCATTTGGGCCGGTCCGGGGTGGTTGTCTATCTGGACATCGATCTGGCCATTCTTGAGAAGCGCCTGCGGGATATCGATGCCCGCGGCGTGGTATATGCGCCGGGGCAGAGCCTGGCAGACCTCTATGCCGAAAGGCTCCCGCTCTACCACGACACAGCGAATATTGTGGTACCGACATCCGACGTCACGCCGGATCAACTGGTAAGCCGGGTCATCGACGCGCTAAGCGATTAAAAATAGACACCCACGCAAATCTGGTTTATAGGATTAAGTATGCGCATGAGATCTAATCAGGACTGTTTTGGCTCCGCGGTGAGCTTTCACCGGCAGGCACTTTTGCTGGTTCTCTGCGCTGTATTGATATTGCCGGCTTGTTCCGGCGCGCCCCTGCGGACAAGCCCCATGCCGGAAGAATTGTCCGGTAATTATAACCTCTTCAATCGCTGGGAAATCAGGACCTGGGGCGATGAGCCGCCGGCCGCATTCAACAAGGCAATCGAAGCCGCCCAATTCAATGAACGGCTTCGAACATTTGCCGACCATTTCCGGAAAGCCCCCAATTTTTTAAGCATCTCCGGCGGTGGCGCCAACGGCGCTTATGGCGCCGGCCTGATAACCGGTTGGACGAAATCCGGTAAACGTCCCAACTTTTCAATCGTCACCGGCGTGAGCACCGGGGCGCTTATTGCACCGTTTGTGTTTTTAGGACCGGATTACGACTGGACCCTGAACGAAATCTACAATACGCACGGCACTGAAGATCTGGTCAATGTGCGGACCTTGATTACCAGCCTTTTTTCGGACGCCCTATTCGATACAAACCCGCTCAAAAAACGGATTGCCGCATACCTTACCATGGATGAGATGAAGCTCATTGCGGCTGAGCACGACAAGGGGCGGGTGCTCCTGATCGGCACCACGGATATGGATGCTCTCCGGCCGGTGATTTGGAACATCGGCAAGATTGCCAAGCAGGGCGGGCCAGGCGCCCTGGAATTGATCCACCGTATCATCCTGGCCTCGGCGGCGATCCCCGTAGCGTTTCCGCCGGTCATTATCCCGGTCGCTCATGAGGGCAAAGTGTACGAGGAACTGCACACCGACGGAGGTGTGACAAACCAGGTTTTTCTCTTTCCGCCGGGACTCGACTGGAAATGGTTTGTCGAACACTACCGTATCAAGAAAAAGCCCGATCTGTTTATCATCCGCAATGATCGCATGGTCGCCGAATATAAAACAACCCGCGCCCGGCTGAAACCGCTCGCCAGTCGTTCCATCGACAGCCTGATCCGGACCCAGGGCATCGGGGACCTCTTTCGGCTATACGTTACGGCGGAATACAATAATTTTCACTACTTCCTGGCCCATGTGCCCAACGATTTTTATCGGAAAACCGATGAGATGTTCGATCCCGATTATATGCGGCCCCTTTACCAGATTGGCTACGAGCAGGGGAAACGAGTCGGTTGCTGGTATTCCACCCCGCCGGGATTGAAACTGCGCAAGAATGATCCGGGTACCAAAGGATGCAAGTCCGCCGAATAAATCCCCTCAATAAACGCGAAGTATATGGAATCAAAGATTCAGTCAGCCATTGATACGGCGCGCCTGGCAGCGGCCATGGATCAGCTGCCGATTGGCATCACCATCATCGACACCGCCGGAACCATGCTCTACTACAACGCCTACTGCGCCCGCTATGTGGACCGCCAGCCGGAATACATCGGCCGCGATATCCGGGACTGTCATGCCGAAAAATCAAGTGTGACGAAAATCGAAGGATTTTTAAAGACTTTGGCCGCAGGCCATAAAGAAGAGGTTCACTATGAAGCGGAGCGCGGCGGGGTCAAACTTGCGGTGACGGTAGTGCCTTTCGAATTTGAAGGGGAACTGGTTGGGTTTATCCAGAGCTTTGTTGTAAAGAAAAGTTGACTTTTGTCTATCCGGAATGGCTAAATGCAATCCACCTATTCTTCCTTGGGGTCTACCAAAGCCCCGCGTTTGACCGTTCCCATCCCGAATTTCATGGCGATGTCATCCAGGGCCTGATCCGCCTTCTCCCATTTTTGGTCCGATTCATCCCCTGTTGCACCGCTGAAAAGATCCTGCTGGACCGGCGTGTCCACGGGCAGCAGGCCCGAGGCGCCAACGCCGATGAGGCGCAGGTCCATGATCAGGGGGTAATCCCGAAAAAGGTCGGCCGCGGCCTTGAAGATGGTCATGCCGGACTGGGTGGGGCGGTCCAGGGTGGTGCGGCGGGTGACCAGCTTGAAATCAGCGTGTTTGACTTTGAGGGTGACGGTCCGGGCCTTGAACTTCTTGGCCCGCAGCTGGCGGGCGACGGTTTCCGACTGGGCGAGCAGTTTGTTGGTCAGGAACCGGCGATCCGAAGTGTTTTCGGACAGCGTGTTTTCCGTGCTGATGGAATGGGTGGCGGCATTCGGTTCGACCCGGGCATCACTCTGGGCATTGGCCAGGGCCAGCAGCCGGACGCCGAACTTGCCAAGGCGTTCGGTCAGGGCCTTTTCAGTGTATTGCCGGGCTTCCCCGAGCCTGTGGATGCCCATCTCCTTGAGTATCTTGCCGGTGATCTTGCCGACCCCGGGCACTTTTTCAATCACCAAGTTCTCGATGAAATCGGCTGTTTCCGCCGGCGTGATTTCAGTCAGGCCGTCCGGTTTGTCCATGTCCGAGGCGATCTTGGCCAGGAATTTGAGCGGTGCGATGCCGACCGAACAGTTCAAGCCGGTCTGGTGTTTGATTTCTTTTTTTATTTTCTGGGCAATGTCCAGCGGGGTGCCGTGCAGGCGGCCGCAGCCGCTGACATCCAGGTAGGCTTCATCGATGGAAACCACCTCGACCATCGGGGTGAATTGTTCCAATACCGCCATGACCTTTTTGGAAACCTGTTTGTAGCGGTACATCCGGGGTTTGACAAAGGCGGCCTCCGGGCACAGCTTCTTGGCCTGGAAGATCGGCATGGCCGAGTGGACCCCGCAGTGCCGGGCTTCGTAGCTGGCGGCAGAGACCACCCCCCGCTTGGACTTCCCGCCAACAATGACCGCTTTGCCGCGCAGCTCGGGATTGTCGAGCTGTTCGACCGACGCATAAAACGCATCCATGTCGACATGCAGGATCATAAGCGGCCGGTTCCTTTTAAGCGGTATTGAGACAAGGTGGGTCTGTCTACAACTATGTCAAAAAGTGGATATTGGTCAAGAACCAGTCTTTCCCTGCATCTGTACGGATTGGGCCAGGCTCATTTTCTATATAGTCAAATAAGGGTTGCATTCATTGCCACAATAGTATTAATTACATTTTTGTACTTGAATTTGTAAAATTTTCAAAACTGTATCATGGTGGGCGCCATGTGTCAGAAATGTAAGTTAAACTTAAGTATTTACAAAATGTGTAGTTCCAGCGCATTTGCACAAACAGGTGGAATGACAAATTATGAAACGAATTGAAGAGGTTACCTTACTATACGAAATCAGCAAGGCGCTTAATGAGCACATGGATCTGCGCAAAACGCTGTATTCTGTTCTGGATATTCTTTCAAACTCCATGGACATGATCCGGGGGACCGTTACCATCCTGGATCCCCTGCGTAATGAAATTAACATCGAGGTCGCCCACGGTCTGTCCAAATCGGCCGTGAAAAGCGTCAAATACAAGCTTGGTGAGGGGATCACCGGCCGGGTCATCGAGACCGGCAAACCCATTGCCATTCCGCGTATCAGCGAGGAGCCGGAGTTTCTCAATCGGACCGCCACCCGCAAATCGAAACAGGACCAGGAGCGCTCGTTTATCTGCGTGCCGATAAAAACCAGCAGCCAGGTGATCGGGGCCTTGAGCGTCGACAAGTCTTTTGCCGAGAACTACCCTCTCAAGCAGGGTCAGAAACTCCTGTCGGTGGTGGCCGTCATGATCGCCCAGCACGTGGTCCGGCTGGAGACCATCAAGCGGGAGAAGGACCAGCTACGCGAAGAGAACAAGCGCCTCAAAAAGGAGCTGGAAAACAAGTACACCATCACCAACATCGTGGGTAACAGCAACAAGATGCGTGAGGTGTACCAGATGATCTCCCAGGTTTCCAAGAGCAACGCCACGGTGCTGATCCGGGGGGAAAGCGGCACCGGCAAGGAGCTGGTCGCCAACTCCATCCACTACAACAGTTTACGGGCCAAAGGTCCCTTTATCAAGATCAACTGCGCGGCAATTCCCGGCAACCTGATCGAAAGCGAATTGTTCGGCCATGAGAAGGGTGCTTTCACCGGGGCCATCAAACAGAAACTGGGGCGTTTCGAACTGGCCAACAAGGGCACCCTGTTTCTGGACGAGATCGGGTCCATTGGGCTGGACGTCCAGGCCAACCTGCTGCGGGTCCTGCAGGAAAAAGAGTTCGAGCGAGTCGGCGGCCAAAGAACCATCAAGGCCGATGTGCGCATCGTTGCCGCCACCAATAAAAACCTGGAAAGCGCCGTCGAAGAGGAATCCTTCCGCGGCGACCTCTATTATCGGCTGAATGTCTTTCCCATCTACATGCCGCCCCTGCGCGAGCGCAAGACCGATATTCTCCTGTTGTCCGATTTCTTCCTGGAAAGATACTCCAGCGAGAACCAGAAGGACATCAAGCGCTATTCCACCCCGGCCATCGATATGCTCATGGCCTACCACTGGCCGGGCAACGTACGCGAGCTGGAAAACTGCATCGAGCGGGCCGTCCTGCTCTGCGAAGAGGGTGTCATCCATAGCTACCACCTGCCGCCGACCCTTCAGACCGGTGAGGAGTCGGACACCCTGCCCGGGCAGTCGCTGGACGAAGCTGTGGAGGGGCTGGAGCGTGAGATGATTATCGATGCGTTGAAGAATACGCGGGGGAATGCCACGGCGGCGGCGGATTTGCTCAAAACCACAGTTAGAAAATTTAACTACAAAGCAAAACGATATGGGGTCGATTATAGAATGTATAGATAGAGGCAAGTGCCTTCGAGCACTTGCCTCTATCCAAAGCCGCTAGAAACCAATTTTCAATTATAGGTCAGCTGAGCAGCCGGGGAGTTCTAATCGTCATGCCGGACTTGATCCGGCATCCATCTACGCGCCTCCAAATTTAGCTGGATCCCGGCTTTCGCCAGGATGACGGGCATTAATAAGGAAGACGCTCCGATCCCTGAAAGTGCTTTTAGGTGTTGTATCCCACGAAGTAAAAATGATTACTTACGAAAAATGGACAACGTTGTCTGAAGAGCAGCAGATAGATGAAATGCGGCGTTGGAGTTCTTATCAGGGTGAGGGCGCCAGTATTGTCGAGGCTGCCGGTCTTGACCTCATGTCACAGAACTCTGATGTTGTGGCCACATCCTATGCACTCTTTCATGGCGGAGAGTGGATCATTCATGCTTATGTGACCCGTCAAGAGCTGGAGACGACTGATCCTTTCAACACCGAGATCTTTAACGGGTTCCGCGTTTTCTATATCTGCGGCGATCGCCCGCCCAAGGGCAAAGCTCATTTCAGGGAAGAATCTTAAGCAGCCTTGCATCTATATTCGTTCATATATTGCTTGAATTCTTAGATAGGTCTAAATGAACCTAAACGATGCCGCCAACAAAAGGATCTGGCCTATACATTGACAAAACTGACCAAGCAAGTCCTTCGTCGATAAGTGACAGTAAAACGAAGGCCTTAGACTTGCAGATCGAATCCGAAAACCGGATTTAAGAATTTAGATGCAGGGAGACCTTATGCGCCGAGCAGCCCATTCCATTGCCTTGATCGTTTTTCTGTCCATTATTTTTCTGTCTTGCACGCGCAACGGCGTTTACCAGCCGCCCAAGGAGTTTGGTGCCCTTGAAGGGAAGGCCGCTATTTATCCTGAGACGGAATTTGTGGTGATTTCCGACCCGCATTACTATGACACCAGCCTTGGGACAGAGGGAAAAGCCTATCAGGATTATCTCATCCGTGATCGCAAACTGCTCAAAGAGAGCGGCGAAATTATCGACACGGCCGTGAAAGAAATCAGCCGCCTGCCGGTCGATTTCGTCATTGTAAGCGGCGATCTGACCAAAGACGGGGAAAAGGTCAACCATCAAGCCCTGGCTGCAAAACTCAAACGGTTGGTTGATTCCGGCAAAAAGGTCTATGTGGTACCGGGCAACCATGATGTGGCCAACGGGGAGGCGGTTCGCTATCAAGGCGCCCGGACCGAACCGGTCCCGGCCGTATCCGCTAAAGAGTTTGCCGAAATCTACGGGGATCTCGGATATGGGGCCGCCCTGGAGCGAGCTCCGGATTCGCTGAGCTATCTGGTCGAACCGGTCCCCGGACTATGGCTGCTGGCGCTGGATACCTGCAAGTGGCAAGACAACCAGCCCGGGGGCCACAGCCCTATTGACGGGGCCTATGCGCCGCAGACCTTCCCGTGGATCGAACGGATGCTAATGCGATCAATAAAAGAGGGCAAGGCCGTGATTGTTTTTCAGCATCACGGTATACTGGAGCACTATCCCTACAACAAAAAGTTCTACAGTGACTATATGGTCGATGACTTCGAACGGGACGGCAACATGCTCTCACGTTTTGGCGTCGACCTGGTCTTTTCCGGCCATTTCCACGCCCAGGACATTACGTCAAAGACATTCGACAATCCCCGGCGGGTGATTTACGATATCGAGACCGGCTCGCTGGTGACCGCGCCATGCCCCTATCGCCTTGTTGCCATCGACGCCAACCAGAAAGCGGTGATTGAAAGTCGCTTCATTACCGCTATCCCTTCCCGACCGGATGACTTCACCGCCTATGCCGCCGATTATGTCTACAACATGACCATCAAATTGGCGGATGCCAAATTAACAGGCTACAAAGTCAACGAACCGGACCGGAATAAAATCAACCCCCAGGTTGCCAGGGCCTATATGAGCCACCTCAACGGGGACGAAAAAATGCGGGCCGTCATCGACACCGACGGCCTCGGGTGGTGGGCCAAATTCGTGATGTTCATGCAGGCGAATCTGCTGTACGGTTGGACCACCGATCTGCCGCCCGCCGACAACCGGCTGATCATCGACCTGGCAGCGGGCGCCGGCAACGAGTGAAGACTTAAAATCGGGGAACGTAGAATGTTTTCGTGGGTTAGCTCGCCAGATCCGAAAGAACGAAATTTTTCCGAAACTATAAAACTCGATTGGGATAGTTCCCTATGAAAGATAATGGTGACATTCTCTCTGCCCAAAAGGATGGCCTCCTCGAAAATGTATCAAAATCTATAGGTAAGCCTGCCAGACAACCTCAGGGCCATATTAAAACAGCCAGCGCCTTTAAAAGTGGATTTGTAAGAGATTTTGTTAATGGAAAAGAGGTTGATGATAAGATGCTGGCGCTTGCCAAGGCTTATCCCAATCTTGTTTCTATTACTACGCGAGATTATAAAACATCCGGCTACGATGGAAAGGTGCAAGAACTCAAGGGCCCGGCTGCTCTGCGTTATATGAAATTTGGGAAAAAAGGGCAGGACAAGTCCGATAACCCGGGTGTTCTTCTTATTGCTTCTCCCCACGCCAGGGAAGTTATGCAGCCGATGATAATGCTTGAAGTTTCCCAGCAGCTTTTAGCAAATTATGGTCCCCACAGTGATGATCCTGCAGTTCAAGACATTACCAGTCTTATGGATTATACGGATATTTATATTGTCCCGGTTAGTAATCCTGACGGGCTTAATTTTGCTCTCTATGACGATCCAATGTGGAGAAAAACCCGCTGCCAAATCTCGGGTTCAGAACATTATGGGGTAGATTGTAATAGAAATTATGATTATCACTGGGAGCAAAAAGACCCGGCGGAAAACACTTACGGGGGACCCTATCCTTTCTCTGAACCGGAAACAAGAAATATCGCTTCTATTGTTGAGGAGCACGCCAATATTAAATTCGTCTGTGATTTCCACTCGAGAGGCAATCAAATCAGACGGCCTGCAGGAATTGAAGATAAGGATGATTTAGAGTACTTTAAATCTATACAGGATAGAATGCAGGCTGCCATTAAAGCCTCTCGAGGGCAGGAATATGACAAGATTGATTCCAAAGTAGTAAATGGCGCTTCAGATGATTATTTCTATTTTAAAAAAGGTATTTTTGCTTTTGTAATCGAAAATGGAACCCAGTACAAACCGATGCTCCCTGAAGCGCTTGAAATAGTGAAAGAATGCAGTGAAGGCGCAAAAGAACTTTTAAGAGTTGCGAAAGAATATGGGTAGTGCTCCGACTATCGGCAGTATTTTCCTTAATTGGTTAGAAGCTATCTCAAAAAACGGATTTTAGTTCAAAATCAAGGCGGCCGCGATGTTTGAGCCGGAGGAATACTGGAGTATTTCGAGGACTTGAACCGAGCGCCCAACGCCGAGTTTGGGCTAAAAGACTTTTTTGAGATGGCTTATAGGGGTCAAGCCTCCGTGTGACCTTTCGATGTGGAATCCATGAGTTTGCCATCCGGTGCTACCCGGTTGGCGAACTCCAACACTGACGCGGGGCAAGTTGCGCTGCAAAGGGTCATGATGTTCAAAGCGGTGACGGACAGCGACCCTGGTGCACGATCTGTCGATAGCCGTCAGGGTCTGTATCCCCCTCTGTGCTGAAGGCCAATATTACCGCGTCGTTATTTAAACCCATGACATCTTTGTATTCGGCCAGACCGGCTTTGGTCATCAGCAGTTCCAGCAGGCCGCTGCCGACGGCACCGGATTCACCGGAAACGATCATTGGGTCATTTCGAAGCGGTGAGGCCAATCTGCGCATTCCTTCTGCGGCAACATAATCCGAACATGATCCAAAAAAATCAGCATAGTCACGCAGTATTTCCCAGCCCATGGGGTTGGGCTCACCGCAGGCCAGGCCGGCCATGATGGTTGCCAGGTCGCCTGCGATACGATGAGGCTGGCCGTCGCCGGCCTGGATCGATTGGTACATACATGCGGCGTTCTTCGGTTCGATGATGATGGTGGTTGGGTGCTCACCTTTGAATTTTTCAACGAGAAACCCCAGCACGGCCCCGGACATGGACCCCACCCCGGCCTGGAGAAAGACATGGGTCGGCATGGGACCGTCCATCTGCTCTATCTGCTCCAGGGCCTCGGCCACCATGGTCGTATACCCCTGCATGATCCAGGCCGGAATCTGCTTGTAGCCCGGCATGGCGGTGTCCTGCATCAGGAGCCAGCCGTTTTCATCTGCTTTCCGGGTAGCCAGGCGGACAGCGTCATCGTAGTTCAAGTCGGTGACATGGGCCTCGGCCCCTTCGTTCTGGATGGCTTCTACCCGGAAGGGGGCCGCCCCTTTGGGCAGGTAAATGACCGATTTGCATCCCAGCCGGGCGGCACACCAGGCCACGGCCCGGCCGTGGTTACCGTCCGTTGCAGAAACAAATACGGTCTTGCTGATTTGTTCCGTTACCTCTGGAGAGGTCAGGTATTCGTCTGTGATTGTCTCTATTGCGCGTCCCAATTTCTCGGCCAGCAGCCGGGCCATACCGTAGCTGGCGCCCAGGGCCTTGAAGGCGTTGAGCCCGAATCGGTGGGATTCGTCTTTTACGAACACCTTGGCGATGCCCAACTTGGCCGCCAGGGTGTCCAGGCTGACCAGGGGCGTGGGTGCGTAGTCGGGCATGGAGTTGTGAAAACGCCGAACCGCTTTGCACTCATTTTCAGAAAACGGCGGAATCGGGTGATAGCTTTTCCGCTGGTTTGCTAAGACCTTGATTCCGTCAACTGGTTTAGACGTTTGCATTTAATTCCTTATCTACTGCCAGAATTCAATACGGTGACCTTCCGGGTCTTGGATATAAAAGGCCTGCGCACCCCAGACCTGCCGAATCTCCGAGGCTTCTATTCCGGCCGCTTGTAATTGCTCCCGGGCGGTGTTCATATCACTGACCTGGAAAGAGAGCGTGATACCGCGGCCACCGGCCGGTTCAATGGTGGTCCGTTTGGCATCGGCAATGCTCACATAGCTGCCGGCGGCTATGTGAAATTCGGTAAACCAGTCGGTTTCAAGATTGATCTCAAGTTCAAGTATATCCCGGTAGAAAGCAACCGTGGCCTGCCAGCGGCGGCAGTAAAGAATCGTGTTGGCACGCCTTATTTTCAGACCGTCTATACCCGTGTGCATGAAAAGCCCCCATAACTTGAGCGTATGTACCAAACATAAGCATCAACACTGGTGCGCAAAAAACCGGACAATATAAATTGCCCTGCTCTTTAGGTCCACTTCTAATAGGGTGGCAGCCGGCGCGTTTCGCCAATTTTGAATAGCCAGATATCTTCCAACGGATAGCCTGATTTTCGAGCGGCGGCCTTGAAACGTTCCGGCGGTTCCCAGGGGTCTTCTTCCGAAAGATCGATTGTGCCCCAGTGTATGCCCATCAGGGTCTCGGCCTTGATTTCTCTTCCTATGGTTACGGCCTCTTCGGGATTGGTGTGGTTATTGACGCCGTATTTTCGATTGCCATAAGTCCCGATGGTGACGAAGGCCAGATCGAACCCTTCGAATTTTTCCCCTATATTTTTAAAGATCACAGGCGAGTAGGCTGAGTCACCCAGGAAAAAGTAGTTCCCCGATGTGTGGGTTACTGCCCAGGCGCACCAAAGGGTTTTGTTTTTGTCGCCAATGCCCCGGCTGGAATAGTGAACACACGGCAAGGCCGTAATTTGGATATCCCCGACGGTTTTCGATGCATACCAATCCATTTCATGCACGTTGCCATACCCCCGTTCCGTAAAAAAAGATCCCAATTTCAAGGGTACGTATACTGTTACGCTATCTTTGTTGGGCAGGCCGGCAATGAAATCGGCATCCAGGTGATCATAGTGGTTGTGCGAAACGATGATGATGTCGATGGGCGGCAGCTGCTCGCGGGCAAGGCCCGGGGCGACATAGCGTTGGGGGCCGAAGTCAAAGGGGGCGGCGTGTTTTTTGAAAAACGGGTCGGTGAGAATGGTCTTCCCGCCCAGTTTGATCAGCATGGTGCTCTGCCCAATCCAGGTGACCGAATTTTCATTATCATGTTCGCGGTACCGGGTCAGGGCGCTGGCCGCCGGCAGTGAGTGGTCTGGAGGTACGTCCGGTGGGTTAAATGACGCCTTGAATCGTTTCCAGTAGAATTCAAACCCCAAATTGGCGCCAGTTGGTTCGACAGGCGGGTAATTGCGAAACCCGTCAGCCGTGTGGTGGGCAGGTTTCCGGCTCAAGCCGTCGGCGGGGTCGGTCGCCAGAGCCTGAATTGGCAGCAACAGGAACAAGAGGAGCGGTAACCATAAGGTTCGGGCCATGGCAATCGGTAGTAATCATTTAGACTATAGAAATATTTGGGGCTTGAAATCGCCCTAAAGTGCCAATTGTACGCCTAAAAGAGGATCACGCCTGACTTTGGGGACGCTTAAGCCAGGAAGCTATTCACCGCTGCCTACTGAAAGTTCCAACCGGACGGCATTTACCTGAACATCCATATGGTCAAACTTGAGTTTTTGGCGCCCATCGACCTTAATCCGATCCCAGATGGTTTCCAGAAGTGTATCGTCGGCATCATAGAATTTGGCCCAGATAACGGGTCTGTCCCCGGCCTGCTTCGGCTGGACGACCAGGCGCACTGTCCGGTAACCAAAGTTGGTGGGTGGGGCCTGGACCCTGTTTTCCAGTACTTCAATCCGCCCCTGGAGTTCCGGCGTATAATCGATCTTAAAATTATCTTCAGCGAGCGCTGTCGTAAAACTGATGCTTAGAAACAACACGGTAAGAAAAAGAATTCGCCTCATGGATCTGTCCTAGAAAGCATCTGTTAGCCCAATTGATTTTATGAATGCGCGATAACATAAATTATTAGTAAAATCAATACTATGATAAAATGGTAGTCCCGGGCGGGCCTAAATGCCGCCGCTCCCCGGCAGAAAGTCTATAATAACCATCGGCAACAATAGGAAAAGTCTTAGAAAAAAGTGACCCGCCCGATACTTTCGGCTTTGTATGATAAAAGGTTGTAAATGGAGTGATTTCAAACGCTTTAATAAGGATCATACCATCTTGAAGTACACCGGATACACAAAAAGATGGGAACTATCGATGCGGCCCTGGGCCGGGTCTATTCCGTGTATCTCTCGTCAGGCAGGATATAAGGCCAGCAGCCGCGGTGGCAAAGTGGTGCCAAAGGACTGGTAGGTTTGCAGCCAGATCAGGTGATTTCCCGACCAGATAATATAGTGCACGGCGCCCATGCCCAGGGCCATATAGACCTTGCCGTCATATTGTTTTATCGGCACCAGGTGGGAGAAGGGGCCACCCTTGGCGGCGCCCATTTTCCTGATCATCGCATCATAGGCATCTCTGGCTTTCTCCACTTCGGCGTAGACGCTTATGTATAGCAGGTCTTTTTTTGCCCGACCGTATTCGGCTATGACATCTCCGCCGGTAGCAACTTTGCTGCGGTGCAATTTATTGACGATGGCAGCCGCCTCGGAGCCGGAAATCAGATTGCCGCGCTCTTTTTCACCGAGTTTTTCAGGCGTTGGGATTTCGGTTGTGTTTGCGCATCCAACCACAACCACCAACGCAAGAACACTCAATATGGATAGGTATGTTCGATATTTCATCTTATCAGTCGAGCCCGCTATCGATTAGCGCCAGCAGTTCCGCCTTCTGGTTTGGAAACTGATACCCCTCGTAGCCCAGGCTCAAGAGGTAGCCGCCATTAGGGCTCTTCCAATAGTTGCCCGCGTGATCGAAACAGACCTTGGACGTGACATCGAGAGCGGCCACCATGTTGCGGACTTCCTGCAGGTGCTCTTTAGCAGGGAGCAGGTTCAGGTCGCCGCAGTGCACCTCGTCTGCAATGGGTGTTCCCGGCCAGGGATGAAACGGGCGGGAGCGGATGTAGTGCGGGTTGATTTCATTGAGGACCCGCGCCGTGTTGGCGGCATGCTGGTCGGAGAGTTCGGCGCCCCCGAGACCCGGCATCCAGTATTCGGAGACCTGAAAACCGGCTGCTTTTGCTTTTCGCCCGCCCTTGATATGTCCTGCGGCACTCGAGCCTTTCCGGACCTTTTTCAGAACCTCGTCGTCCCCGGATTCGAGCCCGATATGCACCCGGTCGAGACCGGCCTGCCGGATGGCCGCCAGCTCGTCGGCTGATTTCTGGGCCAGCGTTTTGGAACGCGCGTAGGAGGTGACCCGTTCAATGGTGGGAAAGGTCCGGCGCAGGTATTTCAGGACTTCGACAAGTTGATCTGTTTTCATGATAACGCTGTTGGCATCCTGGAGAAAAGCGGTCTTGCCCCCGGACAGGAGCCATTCATACACCATGGCAAACCCCTGGTGGTAGTCCAATTCCGGATTCTGTCGGATCAGTTCGACGGCTGCCCCGCGGGTCAGGGTGGCACCGTCGCCGCCGGCCATGGATAACCGGGACAGGTCGCTGCAGATGGCGGCAATGGCATCGATATCCTGCTTGATTTCATCCACAGCGCGCACCTGGAATTTTTCAGTCTTGTACATGCCGCAGAAGGTGCAGTTGTTCCACGGACAATTGCGGGTAAAGCGAACCAGCAGCGAAGCGCTGCCGCCCTCGCTGGGCGGGCGATAGACGCCGGTTTCAAATGTATACCTCTGCTTGGATGTCACTGTCATGACACGATTTTCCTTCTGTAAAGAATTTTCTGGTTCCAATGCAATGGTAAGCACTAACCCAACATTTTCAATCTAAGCTGCCGTTGGGAAGTCGCAGTGCTAGAGATGCGTTTACTCAATCCTTCAAAACCTGGTCCTCAGGACAAGGCCAGAGGTATTAGGCAGTGCCTTAAGAGCATTATTCTCGCGCAGAGACGCAGAGGCGCAGAGAAAACCACAATTATTATCCCGCTACGCGGGATTAAAACTCAAAGGGCTTTGAAGTGGCTTTTCGCACGATAGTGCGACCAAAATCTGGTTTTGGTTTGCTCTGCGCCTCTGCGTCTCTGCGCGATGTATAGTTTTACCTTTATATGTTGATGGCGAAGCTTCTTTTAGGGGCAGCCCAAAGCCTGGCCTTCCGAGGCTGTGTCACAATTCTAAAAACCGGGCATTCGGTCTGTTCGTCATTCAGGACTTGATCCGGAATCCAGTGGTTTTTCGAATATATAGATTGCTGGATGCCGGATCGGGTCCGGCATGACGGAGGCAATTTGAGCTATTTTATTAATTGTGACACAGCCTCTCCGGGCCAGGATTCTTTACGTGGAGAGTGGCGCTAACCATATTCTTTGCCGGCCAATTTATTGGTCGGATCGTTTTCGCTCAGCATCTGTTTCAAGATGTCCCGTTCGGGTACGGTCGGCAGGCGACCGGTCAGATACGCATGGCCCACCTGCTCATCTGCCTGGTTCGTAAAGATGGCCTCTGCTGCGGCGCGCATGCGTTCATCAATGCTGGTGATCGTCACTTTACATTGGATCGTATCGTCAAAATAGACGGGTTTAAGAAATTTGAAGTCCATTCCGGTAGCCAACCAGCCAACCTGTCCGCCAAACTCGCAAATCATCGAACCAACCAGCAGGCCGTGACAGATCAGACCTTTGAACCCCTTCTGGTCGGTCCAGCGGGAATCGTAATGTACCGGATTGTAATCCCTGGTCAGATCGCCGAACTTGAGCGTGTCTTCTTCTGTAAATGTACGCGTAATGCTGAATGAATCCCCTGCGGCAAGCCCCCGCACAGCATTTACCCTGATTGGATTTGGCATGTTCTACCCCTATTAAATTTCGAAATACGAAGCACGAAGATCGAAACAGATTCGAAATCCTAATGACCAAATGACACAAACAGAAGCTCATCTGTGATCATAACACAGAGTTTGAGCCAAAAGACTTTTTTGAGATGGCTTCTAATCTCGTACTGGGACCACCTCAAGCCAATACCCATCGGGATCGTTGATGAAATAAATCCCCATGGCTTCATTCTCGTAGCAGATACAGTCCATCTCCTTGTGCAGGGCATGGGCGGCATCAAAATCTGGCGTCCGGAAAGCAACGTGGAACTCCTCGTCTCCCAGATCGTAGGGTTCCTTTTGTGATGCGAGCCAGGTCAGTTCCAGCTTGTTGGCTGTAGTACCGTCCCCTAAAAAGACGATAATATAACTGCCGTCATCGGCAACACTTCGTCTTTCCTCTTTCAAGCCGAGGGCCTTTTCATAAAAGGCGAGGCTTTTTTCCAGATCCAGCACGTTGATGTTGAAATGGTCGATGGTAAATTTCATTTAAAGCTCTCCTTCGATTGTAATCAATTACGTTTCTCGGCGCGCTCTTTTAGCCGTGTATTCATTAGCCGGTAGCCTTCATCGATCGCATCCAGGGATGCAAAGGGGACAAAGATCCCTACAAAATCTTCTTTTCCGGATAGCGCTCGATATCGGCCAGAACCCGCCATACCCGTTCCGGCGGGGCCTTTATGTCGATATCGGTATAGATATGTTTGCAGCCGCTCAGGATAAAAAGCGCTGCCAGGATGATCATCAGGTTGAAAATGCGCTCATTTTTCATATTGCAAGTTCTCTGGGTTTCAATCCTTGGCATTGCCCAGGACGATATGCACCGTTTTCGATGCAGCCAAATTGAACGCTGTTTCTTCAAAGGAAGGCGGGCCGAAAAGGCCCTTGGCATTGTTTGAAAAGCCAACCAGTTCCGTCGGAATGCCCATGAATCCGGTATCCAATTCCCCGTCCCCATCTTCGTCATAAATGACGCTGAGACTGTAGGTGGCCGGAGTTAGGTGGTCAAAGCGCACAGATGCCTGTCCGCTGCCGTCGATCGGTTTTGTTCTTTTTATTACCGGCGTCTTCAAGTAGTTGGTCGGCGAGGTAAAGAGCGATATGATTACCTGCCCTTTGTTAGGTGTACCTCCGCTAACCCTGGCTGTCAATGTAAGGCCATGCTGATCGGCCGATGTCATCTGGCTGCCAAACAATATCATCGCCAAGGAAATGGCCCACGGTCTAATTGCCTTCATTCAATTTGTCCCGGATATCCCGTAGGAGGATGAAGGTCTCATAGCGGAGAATGAGCGATTCAAAGATCAGGCGTGTCACCAATGTGCCGAAGACCAATGACATGATCCAGGCCCAATTGTCGTGGGTGTAGAGCCACCAGGTGCCGTAGAGCGTGCCGCCGATGCCGGCCCAGAACATGAACTGCAATATTACCGTAAGAATGAACTTCCTGAACAGGAGATAGTCAACGAATGTATGCATCTTGATTGTTCCTATAATTGGAAACTTGCGGTCTTTTTGACCGGCCATGCATACACTAGTGCCCGGATATGATCTTGTAAAGTCGGTCAGCCATAAGCCTAAGTAACTTTAAAGCGTTTACGCAATTGGCCCGGCAAGGTTTTTAAAAAGGGTACTATGCTTCCAGAACAGTTCCTACCGTTCCGAAGAAAAAGCGGTCCTGCAGTCGGGCATGCAGCATGGACGCTTTGGCCAACCCGGTGCAGTGGGAAACACCCAAAAGATCGATCTGGTAGCGATCGAGGATTTTTACCGTCTCTTCGAACTGCGCGTCGCCGCTGAATCCGAGATGGGTCCCTCCAATGATGGCATGGATGCGGTCTTTGTTCATCTTCTCCAGGGTATACTCGATGATATTGATCAAGCCGGCGTGAGCGCACCCCAAGACGATGACCAGGCCCCTGTCCGTATCGATGATGAGCGAAAGGTCGTCGCTGATGGGGTCGGGATGGATGGCCTCGCCGCTCGGCAATATGGCTGACATTTTGTCATCACCCTTTTCAAAGGTGCTGTTGCGCGGAATTTCACCGGTCAAATAGACGCCGGGGCTCACTTCCATCAGTTCAGTGCCCAGTCGGAACCGGGCCCCCAGGCCCTCCAGGTAGGGGCGCCGGAAGGGAATGCCTACAAACCGGGTTTCGCCTTCGGACGACCACACCCGCCGGGTGAACATGTCTGGGTGGCCATAGACATCCACGGCGCCCCGGATCTTAACCACCGCAGGTAGACCGCCGGTGTGATCGTAGTGGCCATGGCTGATCATGACTGCCTTGACGCTTGCCAGGTCCTTGCCTAATACTTGGGCATTCCGCGTAATGGCGAACCCTTGCCCGGTATCAAACAGGTAATTCCCCTGTCCCGTCTCAACGAAGCAGGCAAACCCATGTTCGCCGATCGCGCCGAAGGGTACACCCACCGAGTTTTCACAGAGAATGGTCAGTTTGGTTTTCATAGCCACATTCGGTTGTCAGGCTGATTACAGTTTTTGCAGGGCTTCAATCAATTCTTGTATCACATAGGGTTTTTTAACGGCAGCCGCAAAACCATGGGCGCTATACTCGGACATAACCGGATCATTGGAGTAGCCGCTTGAAACGATGGCCTTCACGTTCTCGTCAATTGTGGCCAAGATCTCAATGGTTTCCTTGCCGCCCACCCCCCCGGGGACCGTCAGATCGAGGATAACGGCATCGAACGGTTGGCCGGAATCCAGGGCCTCACGATATAAATCGATGGCTTCGGTGCCATTTTCGGCCAGGACGGTTTCATACCCGAATTTGGTGAGCATTTCCGAAACCAGGGACCGGATGAACGCTTCATCATCCATAACCAGCACACGGCCGGCCCCGGGAGTCATCTTTTCTTCCCGAGCAGCCTTTGCAACAGTACCGTCGGGGATGGCGGGCAAATAAACGTTGAAGGTGGAACCCATCCCCAGTTCGGAATCTACGATAATCTTGCCCTTGTGTTTGGCGATAATCGAATAAACAATGGCCAGCCCGAGGCCGCTGCCTTTCTGCTTGGTGGTGAAATAGGGGTCGAAGATATTATCGATGTGCTCCTTTTTGATACCGGTGCCCTGGTCCTGGATGGTAATCTGGAGATAGTGCCCGGGGTCGAGTTTCTTCTCATTGTCCGTTTCGACCAGGCAATTGACTACAGATATGGTAATCAGGCCGCCTTCCGGCATGACCTGGTCGGCATTGAGGATCAGGTTATGGATAACCTGGCCGATCTGGCCGCCATCTACCCGGGCATTCCAGGTGTTGTCCGGAATGTTGAACTGGCAGCGCACATTGGAACCGCGCAGAGCAAACAAGGCGGCCTCCCGGACCAAACTGTCCATGTTTACGATGTGTTTAATAGGCTCCCCACCCTTGGAGAAGGTTAGAAGCTGTTGGGTCAGGTCTTTGGCCCGCAAGGCGGCTTTTTCCATTTCCTGCAAGCGCGGGGCAATACGGCTCCCTGCATCGAGATCCAATTGGGCCAGCGAGAGGTTTCCAATGATGCCTGTGAGGAAATTGTTAAAATCGTGGGCAATGCCTCCGGCGAGGACGCCCAGCGATTCGAGCTTTTCCATTTTCAGCAGTTCGGCCTCGGTGCGTTTGGCAGCGGTAATATCTTCGGCAATTCCGGTAATACGCACAATCTCGCCCTTGTCGTCCCTGATGGCATAGCCGATATCCGATAACCAGCGTACCGTCGCAGCGCTGGGCAAGGTGCTCGTACGTTTCCTGGTAGTTGGTGCGGATGTACTCAGCCACCATGTCCCGGGCTTCCGGGGCTACAAAGTCAGTGACCTTGCGGCCGATCAGCGAACGTACCGAGCAGCCGAGGATTGCCGCCAGGTGCGAGTTGGCATCCACAAATCGCCCTTTCCGCGTGATGGCGATACCCTCAAGCGCCGCCTCGGACAAGATCCGGAACCGCTCTTCACTTTCTATTAAAACCTCTTCAGCCTTTTTCCGTTCGGAAATATCCGTCATTAAGGCGGCCACGCCGATGGTGCGTCCTGCAGCGTTGCGCACAGGGCCTGCGGAAAGGCTGAGCTCTATGCGGGTGCCATCCTTGGATGTGTGCTGGATCTCCATTTCCGTGATGGTGTTGCCGTTGAGCACGGCTGCGAAATTTTCCTGGAATACGGCCATTTTTTCCGGCGGACTCATCGGGTTTAAATCATCTAGTACCTCGGTGGACGTCCAGCCGAAAAGCTTCTCAGCCGCCGGGTTCCAAATTGTGATCCGGCCCTTCACGTCCAACAGGGCAATGGCAATGGGCGAGGCTTCGACCAGGGCATTCATATTGGCCAGTGAAGACTGCAGCTCGGCTTCGACGTGTTTCAGGTCGCTTACATCCTTGTGGATCAGGATAACATGTTCCAGCGTGCCATCGGCAGCCTTTACCGGGTACAGCGCGGATTCAACCCATAGGTCTCGAAAACCGCCATGTTTATCTTCGACAAAATCTTTTAGGTCATATTTTGTCGGTGGGAAAACGACACGTTCTCCCGAAAAGGCGGCCTCAATCCGGCCAAAATCGCCGCGTTCGACCAGCTGTCTGTCTTTCAGGATGTTGTAATTCCCGAGCAGCTTGGCGTGCTGCTCGCGCGTCTGGCCATGCAGGCGCCGCATGGCATCATTGGCATAAACAAGGTTTCCATCCGGGGAGAAGATACTAATGCCGAGAGGTGATTGTTCAATCAGGTTGCGGTAGCGTGCTTCAGACGACTCCAGGGCCGCCTGGATTTGAGTGCGGATTTGAATTTCACCTTCAAGCGCTGCGTTTGCTGCGGCCAGTTCACGGGTACGGTCAAGCACTTCTTGTTCAAGGAGGCGGATTTTATTTTCCAACTCTGGGCGGGAAGTGTCCGTGGGCATTGCATCTCCTTTTTTGACTTGCAACGGTGTAAGCCAGGAGAAAAATCGAGAAATCCGGGGCCGTAATCCGCGTTGTGCAGGTCGGGTGTATCGGATGCAGGGTAGATGACAGGTAATATCGCGGGTTGCGGCTACCAAGTCTGACTGCCTTTATTTTACGCGCTGTTAGACGGGTGTCAAGCGATTACCAGTCAAACGCCCAATGGCTGATGCTTGAACCGGATCAGTGCGCAACCTACCCTGCGTTTACTTAAAGATTAGCGGGTGTAAACTTTTCTGGCGCTTGCTCATGGGGCAGCCGCCGCTTCTGAAATCCCCCGCAGGGCTTTGGCCACCTTCGAAAGCACCGGCGCACACCCTTTCAGGTCATGCCGATCTTTCAGGTAGCTCGGGTCGTTGTAGGTAATCCAGACGTCACCTTTGTCATCGGCCCAGATGAGTGCTTTCTGGGGTAGATCGAGGGCGACTGTCTGCTCGCATTGCATCAAGGGGCTGCCAACTTTGGGGTTTCCGAAGATAAGCAATTCCGTATCCGGGATTTCGATGCCTACCGCCATGGCAGCTTCGGAGTGTTTAATCCGGTTGAATACGGTCATGCCCTTACTTTGCAATATCGTTTCCATCCGGTCGGCAGTTTCCTTTACGGTAAAGGTGCTGCGAACATTGACCACACCTTCCGCGGCCCACAGATGCACGGGTATAGCCACGAACAACAATATGGTTGCAATGGTTTTTTGCATGGTATTTCCCTTTTCAAGGTTTGTTGTCGTATGGTTGCGAACGTTATTTCAGGGTTGGGTTACCGGTAAAATACGGTAGCAATACAGTACGCACAATATCAACCATGTCAAAGGCAGTGTGATCCGGCGGTTCGTTTTAAGCTGGGATTGGAAATGCTTGGTGGTGGATTTGGGCTTTTTGCTGATATATTACGGCGAGGCCGCCAAACTGAAGTACAGCCGTATCGATATTCCGCCTGCAGCACGCCCAATTTTATGCATTGTCGCGGCTGACGGCTTCGAAAAATGCTTCGGTGAAATCAGGCTCGGCACTCATGATCCGTTTCCAGCTTGGCACAAACGGTGTCTGCATGGGGTTGGCGAGAAACTCTTCCCCGGCGGTATAAATATTGCGGGCAAAAAGATCCACCATGGCTTCCTCTTTATGAATATCCACGTCCAACCCGTTGATCGAGGCATCGGCATAGTAGCTGCTGACCATTTCCAGCGCTTTGCGGAAATAGGTAGCCTTTATGGAGCGGAAGGTTCCCTTGGAAAAAATGATGCCATAGCTGGCCAATTTGACAAAAATAGCCTTTGAAATCTCGATGCTCATCTTAGAAAGCCCCGCGGTGGGGTCACCGGCGGAAACCGTCTGGTGCTTGTGGTCGTAGCGATCGGCTATGTCGACCTGGCAGATGTTTCCAATGGATGTATTGCGCAGCACTTCCGATAAAATCCCCACTTCCAACCCCCAATCACTGGGTATGCGGATACTTTTGGCCATACTGGTGCGCATGGCAAATTCCCCGGCCAGCGCATACCGAAAGCTGTCCAGGTATTCCAGGTATTCAACATTGCCGAAAAAGGCTTTCAGGGTTTTTAGCAGAGGATTTATCAGCAGACGCGTGACCCGGCCTGACAGGTGATCCGCGGTAGCGCGGAAATAGTAACCTTTGCAAAAAACATAATCGAAATCAGGATTGGCGATGGGATAGAGCAGGCGTGCCAAAAGCTGGCGATTATAAGTGAGGATATCGCAATCATGCAATGCGATTGCCTGGGCCCGTCCGGAAGCAAGGGCATAGCCGATGCAGTACCAGGCATTGCGTCCTTTGCCCAGTTCCATGGGTGCCAGCTTTTTCTCCTTCAGCCGGGCGTCAAGCGCCTTCAGTCGCGGCCCGTCATTCCATAGGATTTTATGCGGTTGGGGGAGTCGGCTGAAATATTCGCGCGCGTATTCAAATTCTTTTTCATCGGCCCGATCCAGGCCGATAATGATTTCGTCCAGGTACGGCACCCGGCCCAATTCGTCGATGATGTTGCCCAGGGCCGGCCCCCGTAACTCGGAGAACAGCGACGGCAGGATCAGGGTCATGGGACATTTTTGTGAAAACTTTTCAAGGCTGCTCTCCAGGTCCTCCAGGGTCCGGGTCCTGAAATTGTGCAGGGTGGTCACATTTCCATTTTGATAAAAATCGCCCATAGGGCCTCCTGTCTAAACTGATTATTTCCACAAATCTGTACTTAGATATTTTAACCCCGAATCACACATGATGACGGCAATGGTTTTTCCTTTCAGGGAAGATTCCAGTAATCTCAGTGCGGCCGCCGCATTGGCGCCGGATGAGAAACCGGCGAAGATACCTTCTTCACGCGCCAGGCGGCGGGTAATTTCGATGGCTTCATGATCCGCGATCTGCAGGTAGCCGTCAATATGCTGTGGCTTGACCATGGACAGGTCGGTCATGGCATAGCCGCCGCCCTGGATGCGGTGGTTGGGATAGACGGCTTCCTCGCCGGCCAGGACCGCGGCACCCGCCGGTTCAACAATGAAACATTTGATAGCGGGATTGTGCTCCCTGAAGGCGGCCGCACAGCCCGCAAAAGATCCGCCGGTGCCAACGAAATCGCAGAACGCATCGATGTTGCCGCCCGATTGTTTTATGAATTCCGGCCCGGTGTGCAAATAGTGGGCGCGAAAATTTCCCTTCAGGCGGAACTGGTCGGCTCGAAAAGCACCGCGCGCGGCCACAATCCGCCTGGCTTCCTTCTCAACCAGGTCCAGATCCCCGCCGGAGACTTCGCCCACTTTGGAATCGGGCAGTTGGTCTACCAGGACCACCTCGGCCCCCAGGGCTGCCATCATGCGGGCCCGTTCCATGGAGTTGCCTTTGGACATGACCGCCACGAACGGATACCCTTTCAGGCCGCAGACGATTGCCAAACCAGTCCCGGTATTGCCGCTGGTCAGTTCGACGACCGTCTGGCCTTTCTGCAGTTCACCGCTTGCTTCGGCATCTGCAATCATCTGCCGGGCAATGCGGTCCTTTTTTGAAAAGCCGGGATTCAGGTAATCCACCTTGGCCAGGATGCGGCCATCGATATCTTTTGTGAGCCGGGATAAATCCACGACCGGTGTATTGCCGATTGCGTCCAGTGCAGAAGGCAAAATTGTGTCGGCGTATGGCATGCGGGGATCCTTGCTATTGAAATGTATCGCGTTGACAGGTCACCGTCGTTACTATCGGAATTATTGGAAAATGTCAATTAATTCTATATAGTTAAGGCTGCTGTCCAAGGTTCCGGCAAGGGGGCCCGACAAATCTGACTGGCGCCCGGTTCGGATTGCTGGTATCGAATCGGAAGTGTAGGATTTTTAGCAGGGAGGTATGGAATTGGAAAATGAGCGCTTGCTGGCTGAACGGCTAAAACGGATATCAACGGCGGTTGCTCTTGAACAGTCCGACCGTGTACCGGTGGTCCTGGAATACTCGGGCTTTGCGGCCTATGTGACCGGTCACCCATGTCCGCATTTTTGGCCTCGCCGGCCAGGAACCTGGAAACGATGATCCAGGCCTATCACCTGGTGGCCGGGGGTGATGCCATCAACTATGGTTCGTTCTGGCCTTACGGCCTTTGTTATGATTACCTCTCCAAAGTCAGGGTGCCGGGTGTCGATTTGCCGGATGACGAGATGTGGCAGGTCGTGGAAACCGAACTGATGACCAGGGATGACTATGACAGCCTGTTGAATCAGGGATGGCCGGAGTTTTTTAATGAATTTATGGCAAAAAGAGTTCTGGATGATGTGCCCCTGGAATTTTTGCCTCCATACCGAAAATCACCGGATGTCAAAGGAACATGGGAAAAGGAGGGGGTTCCGGTTTTAAGCGGCGGAGATGTCACCACCCCCTATGAATTGCTCTGCGGCTCTCGCTCCCTGATGGAATTCGCGCGAGACCTGTTTGAAATACCCGACACGGTGATTGCCGCCATGGATGCCATCGTGCCTCATCTTGCCAGCGATACCATCCAGCGCGCCAAACATCACGGATACCCGCTTGTCTGGGTCGGCGGCTGGCGGACGGCGCCGAGCATGCTATCTCCAGAAATGTGGCAGCGCTTTGTCTGGCCCTATTTCAACCGGCTGGTGCACGAAGTGGTCAATGCCGGGTTGATCGCTCTGCTCCATCTGGACTCGAATTGGACCCGGGAACTGGCCCGCTTCAAGGAATTCCCCAAAGCCAGCTGCATCCTGGCCCTCGACGGCGAAACCGACATATTCAATGCCAAAGAAGTTTTGGGCGATCACATGTGTATCATGGGGGATGTCTCGGCTGCGATGCTGTATTTGGATACGCCCGATGAGGTTTATGCGTATTGCTCCAAGCTGGTTCGTGAAATAGGGTCGAAAGGGTTCATCCTCCAATCGGGGTGTGACATCCCGGCCAATGCCAAGCTTGAGAATGTCAAGGCGATGGTGGCTGCCGCCCAGGATAGTTAGGGCAGAAATAGGAGCCGGGACTTGCCACAACCGTCTATCTGTTATGGGTTCATGTATTTATGAGCATGCTATTGCAATTGCTTTTTTCAATATTATCTTTTCGTTGCAGGAAGGCAATCAGCTAACATCTCACCCAAGATATCGAAAGTACCCACTGATCGATCGCCTTGTCTCGCTCTCTATCGTATCAGCAACCTAATTCAATACGTTTCTAATCGGTACGTTATCACCTTGAACAGTCCAAAAGGTGTTCCATGGTCGCCCAAGGTTATAAACGCAAGCTAACCGCCATCATGAGCGCCGATGTCAAAGGGTATAGCCGTTTGATGGGTGCGGATGATGAAGGCACCGTTCGCACGCTGACCGCCTACCGCAATGCGATAACTGCCTTAATCGAAGACCACCGCGGTCGCGTGGTCGATTCACCGGGTGATAACCTTCTGGCTGAGTTTGCTAGTGTTGTGGATGCAATACGCTGTTCCGTGGATATACAAAAAGAACTTGAAACCAGGAACGCCGAAATCCCTGAAGATAGCCGGATGCGTTTCCGGATTGGAATTAACCTGGGTGATGTCATTAGCGAAGATGACCGCATTTACGGTGATGGGGTCAACATTGCCGCACGCATTGAAGGCTTAGCCGACCCCGGGGGTGTCTGTATTTCGGAGAGTGCCTTTGAACAGGCCAAAAACAAACTCTCACTTGGATATGAATTTTTAGGTGCACATGCGGTAAAAAATATTGCCGAACCGATACATATATACCGAGTCCTGATGAAATCCGAGGATGCCGGCAAAGTTATCGGGGTTCAGAAATATACTGCGAGAAAGCGGCGGAGGGTGATGGTCGGTGTTTCTTTATTAGCAATTGCTACGGTGGTAGCTTTGTCAGGCTATTTTGGGCTTGAACACTTGTCAAAAAAAACCGTGCTTGATGAACAGGCGCAGCCGTCCCCGACAGTAAAGCCATCTATTGCCGTGCTTCCATTTAAAAATATAGGGGGTGACCCGGAGCAGGAGTATTTCAGTGACGGTATCACCAACGATATCATCACCGACCTGTCTAAATTCCGGGAATTATCCGTCATTGCCAGCAACACGGTATTTACCTACAAGGATAGGCCCACCAAAGTCAGAGAAGTGAACCGGGATCTGGGGGTGCAGTATGTCCTGGAAGGCAGCGTCCAGAAGTTCGGCAGCCGGCTGCGAATCAATGCCCAGCTGATCGATGCGATTACCGATCACCATCTGTGGGCTGAGCGGTATGACCGCAAAATGAAAGACCTCTTTGAATTGCAAAATGAAATCGTGCAAACCATTGTTTCCAAGCTGGCCATCCAGATCGAAGAAACCGAACGGGCGCGGGTTATGCGTAAGGACACGGAAAGCCTGAAAGCCTATGATTACCTGATACGCGGGCAAAAGCATATCTATCTCAATACGCGTAAAGATAACCGCCAGGCGCGGCAGATGTTCCAGGAGGCAATTGAGATTGATCCCAGCTATTCCACAGCATACGCCGCACTGGCCTGGGCTTTTATCAATGATTTTCTGTTCGGCTGGACCATGTTCCCCGGCAAGTCACTGCAACAGGCCGCGACATACGCGGAAAAGGCTATCAGTTTAGACAGATCCAACGCTTTAGCACACTCAGCGCTCGGGTATATCTACGTCCGTCGGACGCAGTACGATCTTGCGATCAGCGAATTGCAGCAGGCAATTGAATTGAATCCCAATGACAGCCAAAGTCAATATACACTCGGTTCCGTCATGCTCTATTCCGGACGTATAGATGAGGCTATCTATTGGAAAGAAAGCGCCCTGCGCCTGAATCCAAGTATTGGCCTGGCGATATATATGACCCTTTCGCAGGCCTATTACCTGACTGGACGGTATGATGACGCCATTTTGCTGTTGAAAAAGGCTGTCGCAGAAGACCCGGAGTACATGGGCAACTATATTATCCAGGCCGCGGCCTACGCCCAAGTCGGCCGAATGGAGGAGGCGAACTAGGCTGCTTCCAAGGTGGTGGAGTTATGTAGTGGTCCAGTAAAAACGGACACGGTTTTAAGCAGCATTGTTTAATTGTTCTTTTTCATAATTAATCGGGCTGAGATATCCCAGCGTCGAATGTAGCCGCATCGCATTGTAGAAGCCGATGTAG
>Ga0209783_1000121_pt1 | contig 27390 bp, 35 predicted proteins | sample WorMetfiPIANOSA1_FD_187395 | JGI IMG/M metagenome (GOLD analysis project Ga0209783, IMG submission 187395) | Marine gutless worms symbiont microbial communities from Max Planck institute for Marine Microbiology, Germany - Olavius filocauda... | ecosystem: Host-associated > Annelida > Digestive... | reverse complement strand
AAAAGACACAAAGCCGCCCTCGTCGCATGCGCCAGAAAACTCCTCATCTTCGCAAACGCAATCGTCGCAAAAGGAACACCGTGGGAACCCTCAAATGCCAACGTCTAATGGTTGCTCAGGGTGAGGGAAAGCGCTGGCGCCGCCTATGCCAAAAGCCCTTATGCTGAGGAGGCGGCGAAGCCGCCGTCTCGAAGCATATGGTTGCAACCTTCTGTTGGCCTAAGAAACGGAGCACCCCTTGCTTGCATGGCCTCGGCAGTGGCTGCGGCGCTTGCTGTAGGGCATCGGCGCCACATACTCTGTCGCCATGACGGTTCCCAAGACAGCCCTGATCACCGGCGCGGCCCAGCGGATCGGCCGCGCGATCGCGCTGGACCTGGCGGCGCATGGCTATGGTGTGGCGATTCACTGCAACCGATCCCGCAACGAAGCCGAAGCCGCTGCGGAGGAGGCGCGCGCTCGGCGTGCCGGCGGGCGTGGTCCAGGCCGATCTGGCGCAAGAGGACGCGGTCGCCAGACTGGTTCATAAAGCCGCCGAGACCGTCGGTCCCGTCGGCGTCTTGGTCAACAACGCGTCTGCCTTCGAACGCGACGATGCCCTCACTGCCACCCGCGAAAGCTGGGATGCCCACATGGAAGTGAACCTGCGGGCGCCGTTCGTTCTGTCGCAGGGCCTGGTCCGGGCCCTGCCCGGCGACGCCGAGGGGGTGATCGTCAACATCGTCGACCAGCGGGTCTGGAACCTGAGCCCGCACTACACCACGTACACGCTCAGCAAGGCGGGCCTTTGGACGCTGACCCAGACCCTGGCGCTGGCCTTCGCGCCGCGCGTTCGCGTCAACGCCATCGGCCCGGGCCCGGTCCTGAAGAATGTGCGCCAGACCGACGCCTCCTTCGCGGCGCAGTATGAGAGGCTGCCGCTGCGGCGCGCGGTCGGTCCGGACGAAATCGCGCGCGGCGTCCGTTTCATCCTCGACTCGGCGTCGATGACGGGCCACTGGTTGGCATTGGATGCAGGTGAGCATCTCGGTTACGCGCATCCTGCGCCGGGGGAGGAGCCGCTTGATTAGACAATTGCCGGTTGTGAGGTCGTTCGAACCTGTTGACCTGTGCGCCGATTGGTCTAATCAACTTGCCGTGATTCTAGGGACTTACGGCGCGTTGTAATAGAACCGTAAACATGCTGCAGCATGGATGACACAACAGGAGTTGTGCACAGGTGGGGTCAGTTATCCAAACAGCCGCCCCGATCCGACGATTTTATGCAGCGCACGTGTATTCCGATTAACTGAAACAAATTCTTACATTTCTTATCAAAGGTTTACGGAGTGTGCCCAAAAAGTAGGCAAAAAGGACAACCCCCTGGAACTCCTAGCCTGCCGCGTTAACCATGTTGGGTTTTGAACATGTTTATCCACAGGATTGGTGGATATCGTTTTTTGAACCGGTGCCCGGCCTTTGCTAGGTTGGCGCCGCCCCTAGGCTGTGCCGAGGGAAACTTCGTGTGACCAGAACAAGTTGCTGGTGCTGATGCCCGACCCGGAAACCACGCCCCTGCCGCCCTTGCGCGAAAGCGCGGCCGCCGGAACTGCCGGCGTCGGCCGCGGCGTGGCCGTGATATCAGCGCACTTGGGTACCCTGCCCAACGGTCCCGGCGTCTATCGGATGCTGAACGCCGACGGCGATGCCCTGTATGTGGGGAAGGCGCGGTCGCTGAAGAAGCGCGTCGCGACCTATACCCAGTTGTTCCGCCTGCCGGTGCGCCTGCAGCGCATGGTCAGCGAAACCGCCGGCATGGAGTTCGTCACGACCCATACCGAGGTCGAGGCGCTGCTTCTTGAATCGAACCTGATCAAGCGACTGAAGCCCCGCTACAACGTGCTTTTGCGCGACGACAAGAGTTTCCCCGACATACTGATCCGCCGCGATCATCCCTTCGCCCAGATCGTCAAGCATCGGGGCGCGCGTACCCTCCCGGGCGAGTATTTCGGCCCGTTCGCATCGGCAGGCGCGGTCAATCGCACGATCACCGCTCTCCAGCGGGCATTTCTTCTGCGCAACTGCTCGGATTCGGTGTTCAACGCCCGGATCCGGCCCTGTCTCCAGTATCAGATCAAACGCTGTTCGGCGCCGTGCGTGGGCCTGATCAGCGAGGCGGCGTATGCCGACCTGGTCGCCCAGGCGGAGGACTTCCTGACCGGAAAGTCGCGGGACGTCCAGGACCGCCTGGGCCGCGACATGGAAACGGCCAGCGCGGCGCTGGAATTCGAAACCGCGGCCGCCATCCGCGACCGCATTCGGGCGCTGACCATGATCCAGTCGCACCAGGACATCAATGTCGAAGGGGTCGAAGAGGCCGATGTCGTCGCCCTGCATGGCGAGGGCGGCCAGGTCTGCATCCAGGTTTTCTTTTTCAGGGGCGGCAGCAACTACGGCAACCGCGCCTATTTTCCAAGCCACGACAAGGCGATGGACAGCGGTGAGATCCTGGCCGCCTTTCTGGGGCAGTTCTACGAGGGGCGGATGCCGCCCCGGGAAGTCCTGGTCAGCGAGCCGCCGCACGAAGGCGCCCTGATCGCCGAAGCGCTGAGCGTCCGGGCCGGGCGCAAGGTATCCGTCCGGCGGCCCGAGCGGGGTGGCCGGCGTAAGCTGGTCGAGCATGCCGCGGCCAACGCCCGTGCGGCCTTGGCGCGCAGGCTGGCCGAGAGCACCTCCAACCGGAAGGTCCTGGAGCAGCTTGCCGACCTGTTGGGGCTGGATGCGTCGCCCGGCCGGATCGAGGTTTACGACAACAGCCACATCCAGGGACGCAATCCGGTGGGCGCAATGATCGTGGCCGGCCCCGAGGGCCTGCTGAAGAACGCCTACCGCAAGTTCAACATCAAGACCGCAGGGGTGGACGGCCAGACCAGCGGCGGCGACGATTTCGCGATGATGCGCGAGGTGCTGGGCCGGCGGTTCACCCGCGCGCTGAAGGAGGATCCCGATCGCGGTGAGAGCTGGCCCGATCTGGTGGTCATAGACGGCGGCAAGGGGCAGCTTTCCAGCGCCCAGGCGTCGTTCGAGGAACTGGGAATCGAGGACGTGCCGCTTGTCGCCATCGCCAAGGGGCCGGACCGCAACGCCGGCCGCGAGACCTTCCATTTGGCCGGCAGGCCGCCCTTTACGCTGGAGCCCCGGGATCCGGTCCTTTACTACCTCCAGCGCCTGCGCGACGAAGCCCACCGGTTCGCCATCGGCACTCATCGGGCGAAGCGCGCGAAGAACCTGGCCCGCCCGCCGCTGGACGAGATCCAGGGCATCGGCGCCAAACGCAAGAAGGCCCTGCTGATGCGGTTCGGGTCGGCCAAGGCGGTCGCCCGGGCAGGCCTTGCGGATCTGGAGACCGTCGACGGCATTTCCAAGTCCGTTGCCCGGAAGATTTATGACTACTTTCACGGAGAGGGCTAGTATGGCGGGGGCGACGAGGCTTGGCGCCCCACCGGCAGAGCGTAACTGATGATAACCAGTATTCCGAATCTCCTGACCCTGTCGCGGATCGTCCTGATCGCGCCGCTGGTCGGCTTGTTCTATCTGGACAACGCCGTCGGCTACTGGGCGGCGTTCGGTATCTATGTCTTCGCCTGCATCACCGATTTCTTCGACGGCTATGTGGCCCGCCACCTCAACCAGCTCTCCAAGCTGGGCCGTTTCCTGGACCCGATCGCCGACAAGCTTCTGGTGGCCTGCATCCTCTTGATGCTGGTGGCCAACGGGATCATCGAGGGGGTGCACGTGTTGCCGGGCGTCGTGATCCTGGTGCGCGAGATCGTTGTGTCCGGACTGCGCGAGTTCCTGGCCGAGCTGAAGGTCGGCGTGCCGGTCAGCCGGCTGGCCAAGTGGAAGACCACGGTGCAAATGTTGGCGCTGGGCTTCCTGATCGTCGGTCCCGCGGTGCCGCCGGTTTTTCAGACCATCTTGATCGGCCAGGTACTGCTGTGGATCGCCGCGGCCCTGACCATGGTGACCGGCTACGACTATCTGACCACGGGCCTGCGACACATGACGGGACGGGAGGAGCCCGGGGATGGGACGGGCAAGGGTGCCCGCCCGAAAACCGCGGCGCCGGACGCCGGCTGACGGCAACTGGCGGATTGCAGGCGGCAGGACCGGGAAATGAAGATCTTCGGCTTGGTCGGATGGAGCGGCAGCGGCAAGACCACGCTGTTGATCAAGATTCTGCCGCTGATGGTCGACCGGGGATTGCGGGTCTCGACCTGCAAGCATGCCCACCATGCTTTCGATGTCGACAAACCGGGCAAGGATTCCTACCGGCACCGTGAGGCCGGCGCGACCGAGGTGATGATCTCCTCGTCCTACCGCTGGGCGCTGATGCACGAACTGCGCGACCGCTCGGAACCCGAACTGGATGAAATCGTCGCCCGCATGTCGCCGGTCGACCTGCTGCTGGTCGAGGGTTTCAAGCGGAACCCGCACGAGAAGCTCGAGATCTACCGCCCCGCCCTTGGCAAGCCCCTGCTGGCGTCACAGGACGAGAACGTTGTCGCGCTGGCCAGCGACGGCGCCGTTGCGGGGACCAGCGTGCCGGTCCTCGATCTGAACGACCCCGAGGCGATCGCAGCATTCATCGTCCGGCATTGCGGCTTGGAGGCGCGGTAGCGAATGGCGCAGCTCAGCGACGACTGTTTTGCCTTCGGCGGCGAGTTGATGCGGCTGGACGAGGCCGTCCGGCGCGTGCGGGACAACCTGGTCTGCGTGGCGGCCGGCGAGACCGCGGCTCTGACCGACGCCGTCGGACGGGTGCTGGCCCAGGATGTGGTCTCGCCCATGGACGTTCCGCCCTACGCCAACGCAGCGGTCGACGGCTACGCCGTCTATCATGCCGACCTCGATCTCGACCGGGACACGGTTCTGCCCGTCATGGGGCGGGCGGCCGCGGGGCATCCGCTGGACCGGCCGGCGGTGCGCGGCGCCGCGGTCAGGATCTTCACCGGCGCGCCGATGCCGGCTGGGCCGGATACGGTCCTGATGCAGGAGGACTGCCGCCAGACCGAGGGCCGGGTCGCGATCCGCCCGGGAATCAAGAAGGGCGCCAACCGGCGCGACGCCGGCGAGGATATTGCCGCAGGGTCGGTGATTCTGAGCAGGGGGCGCCTGCTGCGGCCGCAAGACGTCGGGTTGGCCGCTTCGATCGGGCTGACGACGCTGCCGGTATTCGCGCGCCTGCGCGTTGCCGTGTTCTCCACCGGTGACGAGGTCTGCGAGCCCGGCCGGCCGCTGCCGGAAGGTGCGCTTTACGATTCCAATCGCCACACCCTGCAGGCCGCGTTGCGGCAGGCGGGCTGCGTGGTCACCGACCTGGGCATCCTGAAGGACGATTTTTCGGAAATCCGCGGGGCGTTGCGCCGGGCGGTGGAGGCGCATGACCTGCTGGTGACCTCCGGCGGCATGTCGACGGGAGAAGAGGACCACGTCCGTGCGGTCCTTGAAGAGGAAGGGCGGGTCGATTTCTGGCGCCTTGCCATCAAACCGGGCCGGCCGGTCGGGTTCGGCATGGTCACGGCGCCAGGCGGACCGGTCCCGGTCATGGGGTTGCCAGGAAACCCGGTCGCGGCCCTGACCACGTTCCTGTGCATCGGAAGGCCGGTTCTGGCCGCGCTGGGCGGGGCGTCCGACGTGCCACCGCGCCGTTTCGCGGTGCGCCTGGGCTTCGCCTACAGCAAGAAAGCCGGCCGGCGCGAGTTTGTCCGCGCCGTCCTGGAGCGGGACGGGGACGGCGCCCTGGTGGCCGGCAAGTACGGGCGCAGCGGCGCCGGGATCCTGTCCTCGCTTTCCGGGGCGGAGGGCTTCGTGGAACTGGGTGAAGAAGACACCATATTGGATCCAGGGACCGACGTGGATTTCATTCCCTTCAGCGAGTTTGGATTGTCACGATGAAAATTCTGTACTTCGCCTGGCTGCGGCAGCGGACCGGGATCGGCGAGGAGGAGGTCACGCCCCCGGAAGGGGTCGGCGACGTGGCCGGCCTGGTCGAGCACTTGAGGACCCTGAGCGACGGGCACGCCTTCGCCTTCGAGGATCTGTCGGCCATCAAGGTGGCTGTCGATCAGGAGTATGCCGGCCTGGACGCGCCGCTTGCCGGCGCCCGCGAGGTTGCCTTCTTCCCGCCGGTGACGGGCGGCTGAGGGCCGGGTCATGGCCGTCCGCGTCCAGCGCGAAGACTTCGACGTCGGGGCCGAAACCGCGCGGCTGACCGACGGAAATCCGTCGGTGGGTGGGCTGTGCGTGTTCGTCGGCCTGGTCCGGGACATGGCCGACGGCGCCGGCATTGCCGCAATGACCCTGGAGCACTATCCGGGGATGACCGAGAAGATGCTGGAAGAGATCGAAGCAGAGGCGCGGCGGCGCTGGCCGCTTGAAGCATCGCTGATCATCCACCGCCACGGCCGGCTGGAACCCGGCGACCGGATCGTGCTGGTCGCCTGCGCCAGCCCGCACCGTCAGGCCGCCTTCGAGGCCTGCCATTTCCTGATCGACTGGCTGAAGACCAAGGCGCCGTTCTGGAAGGTGGAAGAGACCGAGGCGGGCGAAGAAAGCTGGGTCGAGGCGCGGGCCAGCGACGATGCCGCTGCCGCGCGCTGGAAGGACTAAGGGCAAGGCGACAACCGAACCCCCTCATCCGGCCCTTCGGGCCACCTTCTCCCCCCGGGGGAGAAGGGACCAAAAGCCCCTCTCCCCCGGGGGGAGAGGGGTTGGGGTGAGGGGGTTCCGGTGTCGGTCGGCCTGTTGCTGACTATTTGCCTAACCGCTCGCGAAGGCTCTCGACGCCGCCTATGTAACTGCCTTCGATCTGTCGCACCATCTCGTCTTCCGGCACACCCACCGGCTCGAACGTCGACGACCAGTGCAGCGTGCAGCTCTCCGCGCCGGTGTCTTCTACCCGGATCGAGGCGCGGTAGCCGGTCATCGGCAGGGTGGAGTCGATGACGGTGTAGGCATAGGACCGCGCCCCGTCGTCGAAGGCCTCCAGGCGCTCGCGCGCGCTTGCGCCGCCAGCCAGGGCCAGCATCCTCACCGCCCCGACACCGGCGCCGTTGGCCTCGCTGGCCTCGGCCGCCGGCAGCCAGTCGGATATCGACCCGAAGTCCCTGATCTGCGCCCAGACCCGGTCGGCGGGCGCCGGGATGGGTTCGGCAATGGTGACGCCGGCCATCTCTTATGCCCTTGCGCCGGTCGCCCGCTACGCCGCCGAGTGGCGCACCATCGCCGCTGCGTCGTGCGGGCGGCGCACCTCCGCGTCATAGGCCTCCATCAGCGTCCGCGTGATCGCGCCGGGCGTGAAGCTGTAGGCGTCGATCTGCCGGACCGGCATCACCTCCACCGCGGTGCCGGTGATGAACACTTCCGTCGCATCGGCCAGTTCCTCCGGCCGGATCGCGCGCTCGATCAGCTCGTAGCCGTGCGCGCGGGCCAGATCCATGACCGTGCGACGCGTGATCCCGTCCAGGAAACAGTCGGGTATCGGCGTGTGGATGCGCCTGTCGATCACCAGAAAGATATTGGCGCCGGTCGCTTCGGCGATCTGGCCGCGATAGTCCAGCATCAGCGCGTCGCTGAAGCCCCGGGCCTCGGCTGCGTGCTTCGACAGGGTGCAGATCATGTAAAGCCCGGCCGCCTTGCTGTCGGTCGGTGCGGTGTCGGGGGCGGGACGGCGCCACTCGGACACCGTCATCGTGATGCCTTCCATCCGCGCCTCGGGCGTGAAGTAGGCGGGCCATTCCCAGGCCGCAATGGCCAGGTTGATCTTGGTCTTCTGCGCCGACACGCCCATCATTTCCGAGCCGCGCCAGGCGATCGGGCGCACATAGCCGTCGACAATGCCGGCCTTCTCCACCACCAGGTCGCAGGCTGCGTCGATCTCCGCGACCGACCAGGGGATCTCGAATCCCAGGATTCGGCCGGACTTGACCAGCCGCTCGGTATGCTCGGTCAGCTTGAAGATCTGCCGGTCGTAGACCCGCTCGCCTTCGAAGACCGCGGATGCATAGTGCAGTCCGTGGCTGAGGACGTGGATCTTCGCATCCCGCCAATCCACCAGTTCGCCGTTAAACCAGATCTGACCGTCCCGGTCATCAAAGCTCAGAAGCGACATTGTCGACCATCCCTATGTGCCAGTCCCGCCGGCCCGGGTCCTGCTTCCTGCCGCGGATGCGGCTAACGGGATTGCCCGGAACCCCTGCTGCGGGCAACAACCTTGCTTGGTTAATGCCTCAAAGGTCATATTCTGACCAAAAGACAGTTGCGCGATGTAGCAGTTCGCGGCATATATGTCAACATGACTGACGTAAAATTGCCTGGACAAGGGCTGGCCAAGGCACCGGCCAAACTGCACGCCAATCCGCTGTTCCTGCGCGAGGAGGAGCTGCGGCAGGGCATCGAGCTGCTGTTCTATGCCTATCGCGACTTTATTTCGGAGCCGGACGCCATCCTGGCGGAACTGAGCCTGGGGCGCGCGCACCACAGGGTGATCTATTTCGTCGGCCGCAATCCCAGCATGACCGTGTCGGAACTGCTGGCGGTCTTGAAGATCACCAAACAGTCGCTCAGCCGGGTTCTGCGCCAATTGGTTGACGAGGGGTTCGTGGACCAGCAGCCCGGTCCCCGGGACCGCCGCCAGCGGTTGCTGACGCTGACCGGAAAGGGCCGCGAACTGGAACAGCAATTGACGGAGAACCAGCGCGCTCGTGTGGCGCGCGCGTATCGCGAGGCGGGCGCCGAGGCGGTCGAGGGTTTTCGCAAAGTCATGCTGGGCATCATGTCGTCGCCGGCGGACCGTGACCGCTTTGACAGAAACAAGCGCTGATTGCGTGCAGTGCTGGTGAGAGGCGGGCGTTTCCGTATACTGCGGCCATGAGCGATGTCGACGAATACGCCGTTTTGGCGGACGAGGACGAGATCGTCCACATCCTGGTGGTGGACGACGACAGGCGGCTGCGCGAGCTGCTGCGCAAGTACCTCACCGAACAGGGCTTTCGCGTGACGTCGGCCCAGGATGCCAAGGCGGCGCGGCGTTGCCTCGGCGCGTTGCAGTTCGATCTGCTGGTTCTGGACGTGATGATGCCGGGCGAGACGGGGCTGGAATTCGCCGGGTGGCTGCGCTCCAACAGCAACGTGCCGATCCTGATGCTGACCGCCATGACGGAGACCGAGGACAGGATCTCCGGCCTGGAAGCCGGGGTCGACGACTACCTGCCGAAGCCGTTCGAGCCGCGCGAACTGGTCTTGCGGATCCGCAGTATTCTGCGCCGCTCGGGCGTGGCCACGGAGGCCGCGTCGACGATGGTGCGGCTGGGCAGCCATCATTTCGACATCAAGCGCGAGATCCTGCTGCAAGGTCAGGACCAGATCAGGTTGACTTCCACCGAGACGGCCCTGCTGCGGATCCTGGCCAGCAAGCCGGGGCGTGTGATGGCCCGTGCCGAACTGACCAGGCTGTGCGACATCGAAGGCGGCGACCGGGCGGTCGACGTTCAGGTCGCCCGCCTGCGCCGCAAGATCGAGCCGGATCCGAAGCTGCCGCGGTATTTGCAGACCGTGCGCGGGCGGGGCTATGTTGTACGGCCCGACTAGTCGGGCCGACGCAGGGTGAGCCTTTGACGGGCCGCGCGATGTCCATTCGCCAGATCATCAAATACCTGCTGCCCCGGACGCTGTTCGGCCGGTCGCTGCTGATCATCGTGACGCCCCTGATCCTGCTGCAGGCGATGACGGCGTGGATCTTCTACGACCGGCATTGGGACACCATCACATGGCGGCTGGCCTCGTCGATCGCTGGCGACATCGCCCATGTGATCGAGGAACTGCGCCGGGCGCCCGACAAAAAGGATACGATCTTCGAGAGCGCGCGGCGGACCATGGATCTGCACTTCGCGATCATTCCCGACGACATCCTGCCCAACGAACCGCAGCCGCTGTCGGGACTAATGGATCCATTGTTGGGCAAGGCCCTGGAACAGCGTGTGCAGCGCCCGTACCGCATCGACTCTTCGTCGTTCCGGGAACGGGTTGTGATCGATATCCAGCTTCCCAATTCGGTGCTCAGGACGGTCGCGCCGGGCGAGCGGCTGTTCAGCTCGACCACCTATATCTTCATCCTGTGGATGGTGGGGACGTCGCTGGTGCTGTTTGCCGTGGCGACGATCTTCATGCGCAACCAGGTGCGCCCGATCCGTCGGCTGTCACGCGCGGCCGACCAGTTCGGCAAGGGCCGCGAACTGGAACAGGACTACAAGCCCGAGGGCGCCACTGAGGTGCGGCAGGCGGCGCATGCCTTCAACCGCATGGCCGAGCGGATCCGCCGCCAGCTGCGGCAGCGCACCGACATGCTGTCGGGCGTCAGCCACGACCTGAGGACGCCGCTGACCCGCATGAAGCTGCAGCTTGCGATGCTGGGCGGGGGCGTGGAAATCGACGAGCTGAAGTCCGACGTCGGCGAGATGGAACGGATGATCGACGGCTATCTGACCTTCGCGCGCGGCGAGGGGGGCGAACAGGCGAAGGAGAGCGACCTGTCGGAGATCGTCTCGGAGGTCAGTGCCAACTGGCTGCGCAACGGCGTCGCCATCGATTGCCATGTGGAAGGCCGGATCACGACATGGCTGAAGACGAACGCCTTCAAGCGCTGCCTCAACAATCTGATCGCCAATGCGCTGCGCAATGCCGAAAATATCTGGGTGCGTGCGGGCAAGCGGGGCGATGCGATCGAGGTGACCATCGACGATGACGGCCCGGGGATCCCGGAAGACAAGCGCGAGGAGGTGTTCCGCCCGTTCGTCCGGCTGGACGATTCCCGCAATCCGGAGACCGGCGGTACGGGGCTGGGCCTGGCCATCGCCCGCGACGTCGCGCGGGTGCACGGCGGCGACATCGCCCTGGAAGACAGCCCGCACGGCGGCCTGCGCGCCCGGATCCGGCTGCCGCTGTAGGGGCTGAGTGTCCATTTCGGACTATCTTTCCAGTTGTAGCCATATGCTTCGAGACGCGGCGCTTCGCGCCGCTCCTCGAGCCATGAGGGGTCTTAGCGAGACGACGCCGACCATTCCCTCACCCTGAGGAGCGCCCGTCAGGGCGTGTCTCGAAGGGTGTGGCTGCCACATACTCACACAGATGTGCATTGGGCCGCCCTGCCGGCTCAGTTATCAAGGCGCCATGAACGCGAAGAGAATGCTGTGGATCGGCGCGATCGGGTCGGTGATCGCCGCCCTGTGCTGTTTCACGCCGGTGCTGGTGATCCTGTTCGGCGCGTTGGGCGTTTCGGCCCTGCTGGGCTGGGCCGACGTGGTCCTGTTGCCGGTCCTGGCTGGATTCCTTGCGCTGACGGTTGTCGCGGCGATCAGGGTCCGGCGGGCGTCATGACGGAACTGGTTTCCACCCTGACCTGTCCCGAATGCGGCGCCCGGCATCGCGAGGAGATGCCGACCGACGCCTGCATCTGGTTTTACGACTGCCCGTCCTGTTCGGCCCTGCTGAAGCCGAAAAAGGGCGACTGCTGCGTCTTCTGCTCCTACGGCGACGTGCCCTGCCCACCGGTTCAGGAAGGCGGCAAGGGGTGCTGTCAGTAAAGCCGGCCGCCGTTCGGCACCGTGAGCCCCGGCTGGATCAACACGACCTCGCCGTCCTCGTCCGGGAAACCGAGGACCAGCATCTCCGACATGAACTTGCCGATCTGGCGCGGCGGGAAATTCACCACTGCGGCGACCTGCCGGCCGGGCAGGTCGGCGGGGTCGTAGTGCCTGGTGATCTGGGCGGACGATTTCTTCTCGCCGATCTCCGGACCGAAATCGACCCACAGCTTCAGTGCCGGCTTGCGGGCCTCCGGAAACGGTTCCGCCCGAACGATGGTGCCAACCCTGATATCGACCTTCATGAAATCGTCGAAGCTGATCGTCACGGCTTGTCGCCCCTTTCCCCTGTTCACGCGCCGGCGGGTTCTAGCACCGCCCGCCGGCCAATGGAAAGGCCGCGCAGCGTGCGCTGCGCGGCCCTAATATCGCCGCCGGCCGTCTCAGAAAGACGGCCGGCGGCGCGCCCTGAGAACCCCCCTATTTCCCGGGCTTGGTCAGTTTCTTGAACTCTTCCATGCTCTCGGCAACCCGGCTGTTGAGAATATCCATCGCCTCGTTCTGGCTCTTGGACATCATCTCCGCCAGCTCGCGCATGTTCGAGATCGCGGTTTCAAAGCCGTCTTTGGTGATCTCGACTTGCTTGGCCACCTGATCCTCAGGCGCGCCGCCGGTCATCATCTCCTGCATGGCTGCGGTCGCCTCTTCCATGGACCGTTTCAGGATCTCGGCCTGCCGGGTCATCACGGCCTGCATGCCCTCAGCAGCAGTCTTGTTCGCTGCGGCCAGGGCTTCGATGTTCTTGCGTTGGGCCGTGACGAGCTGCTCGGGATCGACGCCGGGAACCCGCATGTCCGTCATCATCTTGGCGAAGTCCTCGCCCCACTTCGTGAAGTCCATGTTGCCGAACGGATTGCTGGGGTTGAAAAACGGGTTCTGCGTCATCGTGCCTCTCCATTTAAGCGTCGGTCCGGTCACCTTTCCGAAAACCGACGGTTATGCTGCAATGCGGTATCACGGTGTGTACAGGTTTTACATGACATAGATCAAGCGCATTGTGCAGTGCACAAAAAATCTGCCGCTTATGCTACGCGGCCTCACTGAGGGGGCCGTCCGTTCCAGGAAAGCCGCCCACCATCCGATCGGCGCGCCGGAGGTGACGGTCCAGAGCCGCCATGGTGCGTGCCAGGTCGGGGCTGTCGTCCCGGATCCAGACGCGCAGGGTCGCCAACCAGACGATCATCACGGCGCCGACCCGCACCTCGCCGGCCAGCCCGCCGGTCGGGATCCCGGCCGCTTCCAGCATCCAGGCCATCGCCTCGCGGACAGCCGGCGCCATTGCCAGCGCCGACAGCCCTTCTCTCGGCGCGTTCTTGAGGATTGCCGTCATGCCCGGCCGAAACGGTCCGAGGACATCGAAACGGCGCATCAGGACGTCGAACAGACGGTCGCGCGGCAGCTCTTCCGCGTCGAAACCGTCTTCGTCGGCCAGGACCTCCGCGGTGATCTGCCGCGTGAAGGCCTCCAGGATGGCGTTCTTCGTCGGGAAGTGCGCCTGCACGGCCGCCAGGGGCACGCCCGCGGCGGCCGCGATATCCCGGACGGTCACGCGCCCCCACGGCCGTTCGCCCGCCAGAGTCAGCGCGGTCGCCACGATATGCTTGGGTATGTCGGCCTTCTTGACCATGTCGGACCGGTCGCCGCAGCCAAGTTCCTGCAAACAGTGTGGGGCAGCAGGTCGGCCCTGGCAAGGGCGTGCGCCGATGTGACCCGGTTAGCCGGCCAGTTCCCGCCCCCGCGCGGTCGCAGCGGCGATCGCGCGCGTCATCAACGGCTGCAACCCGTCGCGCTCGTCCATCAGGATGCTCAACGCCTCCTGGGTGGTCCCGCCGGGGCTTGTGACGTTACGCCGAAGCTCCGCCGGCTGCGCGTCGCCGTGCAGGGCCAGTTGCCCCGCGCCCGCGACGGTCACCAGGGCCAGTCGGGCCGCAAGGTCGGCCGGCAGGCCCGCCGCGGCGCCGGCCTTGGCCAGACACTCGATCAGCAGGAAGACATAGGCCGGACCGCCGCCGGACAGGGCGGTCACCGGATCGATCAGCGCCTCGTCATCGACAAGGTGCGCTTCTCCCACCGCCTCAAGCAGCGCCAGTGCCAGCGCCTTTTGATCGTCGCTGGTGTGCCGGTTGGGACACACCACGGTGATGCCCTGGCCGATGGCCGCCGGTGTGTTGGGCATGGCCCGAACGATCGCGTTTTCGGCACCGACGGCCTCGGCGAAGAAACCGATGGTCGTTCCGGCGGCGATCGACAGGAACATGCAGCCGGGCCGGGCGAAGCGGCGAAAACCGGGCACCACCGCGTCCATCTGCTGGGGTTTGATCGCGAAGACCACGACCTCCGGCGCCAGGTCCGGCGCCAGGTCGGCGGCCGATCTGACGACCTGCACGCCGGCCTCGGCCGCGAAACGGTCGGCCCCCGGCCCGGGTTCGACCACGACGACGCCACCGACGGCGATGCCGCTGCTCAGCCAGCCGGACAGCAACGCGCCACCCATCTTGCCGCAGCCGACCAGCAGCAACGGCCCTTCCAGTTTCATTGTCATGGAGTTCTTGCCTTCGTGTCGGCCGAACCGACGGGCTAGGCCTCGCCCATCGTGTCCAGCATCGCGGCGTTGACCGCTTCGCCGGGGCTGTGTCCGCCCCAGACGACGAACTGGAACGCCGGGTAGAAACGCTCGCACTCGGCAAGCGCAATGTCCATCAGATCTTCAAGCTGCTCGACGCTGATGTATTTCAGGCCACGGGTCGGAAGGGTGTGCCGGAACATCGGCGTTCCGTCCTCGGAACAGATGTCGAAATGGCCCATCCACATGCGTTCGTTCACCAGCGCCAGGAGTTCGTGCACGGAACGCCGTTTTTCCTCGGAGATGCGGACGTCGAACGAGCAGGTGAAATACAGCGCGTGCAGATCCTCGCGCCAGGCGAAAAACAGGCGGTAGTCGCACCATCCGCCGGTCGTCTCCACGACCATCTGTTCGTCACCGGCACGCTCGAAAGGCCATTCGTTCTCGGTGAACATGGCCTCCAGGATGTCCAGCGGGTTTGGAAGGCTTTCATGGTAGTCGACGATCTGCGTACTCATGGATCAATGCCCTCCACGCGGTCGTCCCGGAAAAGCCCGAACATGTTGCAACGGTACACCAAATTCTTCCACATGTAGTGGCACACCCGACATCTATTGAAATCAAGCATGGCACCTACAACACCTAGAGTGCCATACGTGAGTCCACCCAGGCAAGCAGGATTTGCGGCGGTTCACGGGTCGCCACCGGAATGTTCAGAAACCACCAAAGGGTGGCGGAATTGTGCCTATTGTCCGGCCGGCTTGCGGCGCGTCGTCTTCTTGGGCGCAGCCTTCTTCAATTGCGCTTCCAGCGCGGCGACCCGTTGTTCCAGCCGCTCCTGTTCGCTGCGGGCCTTCGAGGCCATCGCCTCGACCGCCTCGAACTCCTCGCGGGTCACCAGGTCAAGGTCGGCCAGAAAGCGTTCCATGCGTGCACGGACGATCTGTTCGATCTCCTGGCGCACGCCGCTTAGCGCGCCGGCGGCGCCGGTTGCGACCCGGGCCAGATCATCAAGCAGGCGGTTGCTTGTCTGCATCAGTTCGTCCTTTCAACACCGAACACTCAAGGATTCATATAGACCCGGCGGGCCGCCACCGCAACGCCCCGTGCCGGCGCGACTTGCCGCCCATCGGGGCGCCGCCTATAAACGGCGCGATCCAATAGTCGGGAAAGAAGCCAGACGCATGATCCTTGTCACCGGCGGCGCCGGGTTCATCGGCTCCAACCTGGTCGCGGAGATCGCCGCGCGCGGTCTTGCGCCGGTGGTCGTATGCGACCGTTTCGGCACCGGCGACAAGTGGCGCAACCTTGCCGGCTGCCCGGTTGCCGACCTGGTGACACCCGAGGCGCTTTCGTCCTGGTTGGAGACCCATGGCGGCGCGGTGAGCTGCGTGCTGCATCTTGGGGCCTCCTCATCGACCACCGAACGGGACGTGGATTTCGTTGTCAGGAACAACTTCAGCGCTTCGCTGGACCTTTGGCGGTGGTGCGCCACGCATGGCGTCCGCTTCATCTATGCCTCCTCCGCCGCGGTCTACGGGGACGGCGGCGCCGGCTTCGACGACGACACCAACCCGTCGGCGTTGGCGCAACTGCGCCCGCTGAACGCTTATGGCTGGTCCAAGCTGTTGTTCGACAAGGAGGCCGTGCGGCGGGCGTCGGCCGGCGAGGCGCCGCCGCAATGGGCCGGCATCCGCTTTTTCAACGTCTACGGCCCGAACGAGGACCACAAGGGCGCCCAGCGGTCGGTCGTCGTCCAGCTGCACGACCAGATCGCCGCGACGGGACGCGCCCGCCTGTTCAAATCTCACCACCCGGACTATCCCGACGGTGGCCAGATGCGGGACTTAATCTGGGTGGGTGACTGCGTCGATGTGATGCTGTGGCTGCACGCGCAGCCGCGCGTCTGCGGGATTTTCAATTGCGGCACCGGGCGTGCGCGCACCTTCGAAGCGCTGGCGAGGGCGACCTTCTCCGGACTGGGGGCGGAGCCGTCGATCGACTATATCGACACCCCCGAGGCGATCCGGAATCAGTACCAGTACTTCACCGAGGCGCCGATGGACCGGTTGCGGCAGTCAGGCTACGCGGCGGAGTTTACAACGCTGGAGGACGGCGTCAGGCAGTACGTGCAGGACTATCTTGCCGGCGGACGGCGGTATAGATAGGGCACGATGGACCCCTTTGTTTTTCCCGACATCGATCCGATCGCCCTGCAAATCGGCCCGCTTACGATCCGCTGGTATGCGTTGGCCTATATCGTCGGGCTGGTGTCCGGATGGCGTTATTGCCTGTACCTGGCGGCCCGGTCGCCGCAGCGCATCCCGCCGGGCGCGATCGACGATTTCCTGGTCTGGGCGACGCTGGGCGTCGTTCTCGGCGGCCGTTTGGGTTTCGTGCTGTTCTATCAGCCCGCCTTCTATTTCGATCATCCGCTGGAGATCGTGAAGGTCTGGCGGGGCGGAATGTCCTTCCACGGCGGGTTGCTGGGCGTGATCGCCGCGGTTATCCTGTTCGCCCGGTCCCGGGGTATCGCGGTGCTGGCGCTGGCCGATATCGTCGCCGCGGCCTCGCCGATCGGCCTGTTCTTCGGGCGGATCGCCAACTTCGTCAACGCCGAGCTTTGGGGGCGCGTCACGGATGTGCCCTGGGGCGTGGTCTTCCCGACGGGCGGGCCGATGCCGCGGCATCCCAGCCAGCTCTATGAGGCGGTGCTGGAAGGGCTGGTTTTGTTCCTGGTCCTGCTTTACGCGACCCATGTGCGCGGCAGCCTGCAACGGCCGGGCGCGACGACGGGCATCTTCATGCTGGGCTACGGGTCGGCGCGGATCCTGGTGGAGCTGTTCAGGGAACCGGACGCCCTTATCGGTCTGCTTCCCCTGGGCACGACCTGGGGGCAATGGCTGTCCGTCCCGGTCATTCTGTTTGGTGTCTATCTGTTTCTGCGCCGGCCGCGCAGCGGCACCCTGCGCACCGGCGACGCCGACCGACCGTGACCCCACTGGCCGCGCTGATCGGGCGGCAGATCGCCGCCGCCGGTCCGATGACGGTCGCGGACTACATGACCCTCTGCCTGACGCATCCCACGCATGGCTACTACGCCGCGCGCGAACCGTTCGGGCAGGCCGGGGATTTCGTCACGGCGCCGGAAGTCAGTCAGATGTTCGGCGAGCTGATCGGCCTGTGGGCCGCCGCGGTCTGGCAGCAGATGGGCCGTCCGGCTCCGCTGCGGCTGATCGAGCTGGGTCCCGGCCGGGGCACGTTGATGGCGGATCTGTTGCGGGCGGCGGGCGGCGTGCCGGGTTTTGCTGACGCCCTGGACGTGCATCTGGTGGAAAACAGCCGGCGCCTGCGGGCCGTTCAGGCCGAACGGCTGGGGCGTGTTGCCGGCTGGCACGACGGGTTGGAAACCGTCCCTGCCGGCCCAGCGGTTGTCGTTGCCAACGAATTCTTCGACGCGCTGCCGGTCCGTCAGTTCGTAAGGACCGACGCCGGCTGGTGCGAGCGGCTTGTCGCCTGCGACGCGGACGGCGCGCTGCGGTTCGCGGTGGCGGCCGGCGCGTCGCCCTTGGCATCGGCGCTGCCGACCGCCGTGCGCGACGGCGCGCCGAAAGGCGGCGTCGCGGAGCTTTGTCCGGCGGGCACCGCGATCGTCGACAGACTGGGGCGGCGGCTTGCCGAAGACGGCGGCGCGGCCCTGATCATCGACTACGGCCACACCGCGAGCACCGTCGGCGACACGCTGCAGGCGGTCCGCGCGCATGCCTATGCGCCGGTCCTGGAAGCGCCCGGCCAGGCGGATCTGACGGCGCACGTGGATTTCGCCCAGCTTGCCGCCGCCGCCCGCGACTCGGGGGCCAGGGTATGGCCGCCGCTCACCCAATCGGCCTTCCTCCAGGCGCTGGGCATCGGCCTGCGGGCACGCGAATTGTCCCGCAATGCAACGGATTCCCAGGCACAGGCCATCGCCGCCGGCCTGGAACGCTTGATCGGGCCGGGGCAAATGGGCACCTTGTTCAAGGTCCTGGCAGTGTCGTCGCCCAACATGGAATCCCTGCCCGGATTCGAGCCGGAGCCCGCATGGCCGAACACCTGACCGCCGAGGTCCTGTCCGACATGGGAACGCTTCGGCATGCCTTCTTCACCCGGCGCGGCGGCGTGTCGACGGGGCTTTACGGCTCGTTGAACGTGGGATTCGGCTCGAGCGACGAGCCCGCCGACGTGGAAGAGAACAGGGCGCGCTGCATGGCCGTTCTTGGCGTCGCACCCGACCGGCTGACCACCGCCTACCAGGTGCACGGCACGGTCGCCGCGGTTGTCGAGGAGCCATGGGACCCGCGCGCCGCGCCACAGGCGGACGCCATGGTGACGAACCGTCCCGGCATCGCCCTGGGCATCCTGGCCGCCGACTGCGCGCCGGTTCTGTTCGCCGACCCCGAGACCGGTGTGATCGGCGCGGCCCATGCCGGCTGGAAAGGGGCGCTGGACGACATCATGGCAGCGACGGTCCGTGCGATGGAGGCGCTGGGTGCGCGGCGCGGCACGATCCGCGCGGCCGTGGGCCCCTGCATCGCCCAGGCAAGCTACCAGGTCGGGCCGGAATTCTACGCGCGCTTCGTGGCCGCGTCACCGGCCCATGCGAGCTATTTCCGGCCGTCGGACCGGAAGGACCACCATCTGTTCGACCTGGAGGCGTTTGTCTGCGATCGTCTGCGGGCCCTGGACCTTGCCGGGGTCGAGGCGCTGTCCCAGGACACCTGCGTTCAGGCCGACCGCTTCTTCAGCTATCGCCGCGCCACGAAGAATCGGGAGCCCGATTATGGCCGCGGGCTGTCGGCGATCGCGCTTGCGGATTGACCGCCGTGCACCTGCGTTTTTCCGAGGAAGAGCTTGCCGAGCGGCGGAACCGGGCCTGTGCGGCGATGCAGGCGGAAGAGATGGACGGACTGCTGATCTTCCAACAGGAGAGCATGTTCTATCTCACCGGCTACGACACGTTCGGCTACGTTTTCTTCCAGTGCCTGTATCTGGCCGCCGACGGCGACATGTTCCTGTTGACCCGGGCCCCGGACCTGCGTCAGGCCCGCCATACGTCGGTGATCCCGGACGTGCGGGTCTGGGTCGACCAGGAGGGCGCGCAGCCGGCGCGCGTGCTGCGCGACCTGTTGGCCGACCGGGGCTGCGCCGGCAGGGCACTGGGCGTGGAGTTCGAGGCCTACGGGCTGACCGCGCGCAACGGGCGCTTGCTGGAGGATGCGTTGGACGGCCTGGTCGCGCTGCGCGACGCCTCCTTCCTGGTCAGCCGCCTTAGGGTGGTCAAGAGCGATGCCGAACTGGCCTATGTCCGGCGGGCCGGCACGCTGGCCGATGCGGCCCTGGAGGAGGCCGTCGCGCTGGCCGGTCCCGGCGCCTACGAGGGTGACATTCTCGCCGCCATGCAAGGGGCGGTGTTCCGCGGCGGCGGGGACTATCCCGGCAACGAGTTCATCATCGGCTCCGGCGACGGTGCGCTGCTGTGCCGGTATTACACCGGGCGCCGCCACCTCGACTCCAGGGACCAGCTCACCCTTGAATTCGCGGGCGCCTACCGCCACTACCATGCGGCGCTGATGCGCACGCTGCTGATCGGGACGCCCGACCCGGGGCACAGGACGATGTTTCGGGCGGCGGCCGACGCCTTGACGGCCTGCGAGGCTGCCCTGCGGCCGGGGCGCCCGATCGGCGAGGTGTTCGACGCCCATGCCCGGGTTCTGGATGCCGCCGGGATGGGGGACCATCGCCTCAATGCCTGCGGCTATTCACTTGGCACGACTTTCGCACCGAACTGGATGGATTGGCCGATGCTATACCATGGCAACGGATTGGAGGCGGCGCCTGGGATGGTCTTTTTCATCCACATCATCATGTTCGATTCCCACCGCGGGCTTGCGATGACGCTGGCCCGCACCTCGATCGTCACGGCTGACGGCGCAGAGCCGGTCTCCGCGGCCCCGCTTGACATGATCGTGAAATAGGATGCGCCTATGCCCTGGCTGATCCAGCTCTTTGCATTGGTCCTCGTCGCGGTGGTGGTGAGCTGTGTCCTGCTTTGACCGCATCCCCGCCCTGGCGACGGCGACGCTGATTCTCGGGCTGACCCTGCAGGCCTGTGGCCCGCTGCCCCGGCCGTTCAAGGACAAGACATCGAACGACCTGGCGCATCCGCGCGACGGCGTCGGGGTGGTGGTCGCGCCGATCGCCGGCGGAACGCCGGAATTCCGAAACGACCTGCCGGATGCGGTGGTCAAGGCGCTGCATTCGATCAACGTGCCCGCCTCGGTCAACGGCGACCTGGACAATGCCTATCTGCTGGAAGGCAGGGCATTCCTGCACCAGGGGCGCGTCAAGGTGTTCTGGCTGCTGACCAACGAGGAGGGCGTGCTGGTGGCCCGCCGCATGGTCGAAAGCGATGCGGACCGGCGTGCCTGGGAGGACGCAAGGCCGAAATTGCTAAGAGAGATCGCGGGCAAGACGGCCTTCGAGATCGCCAGCCGCCTGAAGCCGATGGACGCGGTCGCGGTGCAGCCGGAACGCCCGCTCAGGATCGGCCTGCGGGACGTTGCTGGCGCGCCTGGCGACGGCAATGTCAGCCTGGCCCGCGCCTATCGTGAAGTGTTCAGGCAGGTACAGGTCCCGATGGTCGACGATCCGGCTTATGCCGACGTGCTGCTGACGGTGACCGTGAAGGTCGAGGCTCTCACCGACCGGGTCGATTCGGTCGAACTGCTTTGGGAACTGTCGGCGCCGGACGGCGAGGTGTACGGCACGATCCGCCAGCAGAACAACGTCCCCCGGGGCTTTCTGCGGAGCAAATGGGGACGCGCCGCCTATGACGTGGTGTGGAGCGTGGTCGAAGAGATCGCGCTGAGCCTGGACGACATCCAATATCTCAAGGCGCAGCGCATCGACGGGGTGCCCGGAACCGGCTGAGGGCGATGCTGGCGGACATGCCTTCGGGCCGTTTACAGGTATCTGGCGCCTTGATATAGAAGGCGCGCGTTGCAATCTTGCGGTCGCCGACGGGACTCTGATCGATTCATGAAAATCTTGAGTGGTAACTCGAATCGGCCACTGGCCGAAGCGATCTCCGCATACCTGAACGTGCCGTTGACGCAGGCGGCCATCCGCCGGTTCTCCGATCTGGAGATCTTCGTCGAAGTCCTGGAAAACGTGCGCGGCGAGGACGTCTTCGTCGTCCAGTCGACCAACTATCCGGCAAACGACAACCTGATGGAGCTGTTGGTCATCATCGACGCCCTGCGCCGGGGATCGGCCCGGCGGATCACGGCGGTGATCCCCTATTACGGCTATGCGCGCCAGGACCGGAAAACCGGACCGCGGACGCCGATCTCGGCGAAGCTGGTGGCCAACCTGATCCAGACCGCCGGCGCCGACCGGGTGCTGACCATCGATCTGCATGCGGGCCAGATCCAGGGCTTCTTCGACATCCCGACCGACAACCTCTATGCGGCGCCGTCGCTGGTGCGCGACATGAAGGAGAACACGCCGGACGGCGACGAGATCCTGGTCGTGTCGCCCGATGTCGGCGGCGTCCTGCGGGCGCGCTCGGTCGCGAAACGCCTGGAGGCGGACCTCGCCATCATCGACAAGCGGCGCGAAAAGGCAGGCGTCTCGGAGGTGATGAACATTATCGGCTCGCCCGAGGGTCGGCGCTGCATCCTAGTCGACGATATCGTCGACAGTGCCGGCACCCTGTGCAATGCGGCCCAGGCGCTGATGGATGCGGGCGCCAGGTCGGTGGCGGCCTATGTCAGCCATGGCGTTCTCAGCGGCGGCGCGGTGGCCCGGGTCTCCGCCTCGCCGCTGGAGGCCCTGGTGACGACCGACAGCATCATGGCCACGGAGGCCGTCAGGGTCAGCCACAACATTCGCCAGATCACGGTGGCGCCGGTTCTGGCCGAGGCGATCCTGCGCATTTCCGAGGAAAAATCGGTTTCCAGCCTGTTCGACTAGGTGTATAAGCCCGCGAGTTCGCGGCCGCTCTCAGCGCCGTCGCGGATCCGATCGGCCGTGCACCCCTGGAGGCAACGGCCTTTTTTCCGGATTTTGGAGCGAAAAATGAGCGATTCCAACATCTTGCCCGCGATCGCGCGGGACCGGGCCGGTAAGGGGGCAGCCCGGGCCGAACGGCGTGCCGGCCGCGTGCCTGCCGTCGTCTATGGTGACAAGAAAGACCCCACCCTGATCTCGATGGACCCCCGGGTCGTGTTCAGGAACCTTGAAACCGGATCCTTCTTCTCGACCGTCTACGATCTCGAGGTCGACGGTAAGAAGACGGACCGGGTCCTGCCCCGTGATATCCAGCTGCACCCCGTCTCGGATCGGCCCATGCATGTCGACTTTCTGAGGGTCAGCGCCGACGCCAAGCTGGCTGTCAACGTGGCGGTCAATTTCCTGAACGAGGAGGAATGTATCGGCCTGAAGAGGGGCGGCATTCTGAACATCGTCCGACACGAGGTGGAACTGCTGTGCAGCGTCGACAACATTCCGCCGGTGCTGGAATGCGACATCTCCAGCTACGATATCGGCGACTCGATCCACATCAGCGCGATCAGCCTGCCCGAAGGCGTGACGCCGACGATCACCGACCGTGACTTCACGGTCGCGACCATCGCGGCGCCGATCGTCAAGGAAGAGGAAGAGATCGCAGCGGAAGAAGCCGCCGCAGCCGAGGGCGAAGAAGGAGTCGCCGCGGTCGAGGGCGAGGAGGGAGCCGCCGCCGCGGAAGGCGAGTCCAAGGAGGAGTAGCCCCGTCCGATGCTGGTTTTTGTCGGCCTCGGCAATCCGGGGCCCAAATACGAGAACAACCGGCACAATATCGGGTTCATGGCGGTGGACGAGATCGTCCGCCGCCATTCCTTTGGTGCCTGGCGTGCCAAGTTCAAGGGGCAGGTAGCCGAGGGCTTCCTTTCCGGGGAAAAGGTGCTGTGCCTGAAGCCGGCGACCTTCATGAACGATTCGGGCAGGGCCGTCGCCGACGTGGTCAACTTCTACAAGCTGGATCCGTCCGAGGTCACCGTTCTGTATGACGACCTTGACCTGCCGATGGGCAAAGTCCGGGTCAAACAGGGTGGCGGTCACGGTGGCCATAACGGTCTGCGCAGCATCGACACCTATATTGGCAAGGACTTCCAGCGGGTCCGCATCGGCATCGGCCATCCCGGCGAAAAGCACCGGGTGCACGGCCATGTCCTGTCGGATTTTGCGAAGGCGGAGTTGCCGCTTGCCGAAAAGGTCCTGGACGCGATTGCCGAGAATGCCGGCGCGCTGGCCGCGGGCCGTTCCGACCAGTTCATGAACCGGGTCTCGCTGGCCCTGAACCCGCCGCAGCAACAGGACAAGGATGCGGCGAAGTCGGCTGCGAAGGACTGATCCATGGGTTTCAATTGCGGGATCGTTGGCCTGCCCAACGTGGGCAAGTCGACCCTGTTCAACGCGCTCACCGAAACGGTTCAGGCCCAGGCCGAGAACTACCCATTCTGCACGATCGAACCCAACAGCGGCCGGGTCGCCGTCCCGGATGCGCGCCTGGACCGCCTGGCGTCCCTGGCCGGGTCGGCCAAGGTGATCCCCACATTTCTTGAATTCGTCGACATCGCCGGTCTGGTGCGCGGCGCCTCGAAGGGCGAGGGGCTGGGCAACCAGTTCCTGGGGCACATTCGCGAGGTCGATGCAGTGATCCACGTTCTGCGCTGTTTCGACGGCGGCGACGTCACCCATGTGGAAGGCAGCGTCGACCCAATCCGGGACGCGGAGACGGTCGAGACGGAACTGATGCTGGCCGACATGCAAAGCCTGGAAAAACGGATTGAGCCACTGAAGAAGCGACTCAAGGGCCAGGACAAGGAGGCGGCGGCGACGCTGGAACTCGTCGAGCGCGCGCTGGCTTTACTGGAAGCGGGCAAGCCGGCGCGGGCCTTGCCGCTGGCGACAGAGGAGAAGGCGCGTTTCCGTCAGCTTCAACTGCTGACCGCCAAGCCGGTCCTTTATGTCTGCAATGTGGACGAGGACAGCGCCGCCGACGGCAACCGGTTCTCCGAACAGGTCGCTGCCAAGGCCGATGCCGACGGTGCCGCCTCTGTTGTCGTTTCGGCGGCGATCGAGGCCGAGGTCGCCCAGCTTGACAGCCCGGTGGAGAAGGCGGAATTCCTCGAAAGCCTGGGACTGTCCGAAACCGGCCTGGCGCGGGTGGTCAGGGCGGGTTATGCGCTGTTGGATCTGGTGACCTTCTTCACCGCGGGACCGAAGGAGGCGCGTGCCTGGACAACGCCCGCCGGTTCGACGGCTGCGCAGGCCGCGGGCGTCATCCACACCGACTTCGAGAAGGGATTCATCGCCGCGGAGACGATCAGCTTCGATGACTACGTGGCCCATGGCGGCGAACAGGGCGCCAAGGATGCCGGCAAGATGCGCCTGGAAGGCCGCGACTACGTGGTCAAGGACGGCGACGTCCTCCTGTTCCGATTTAATGTGTGAACCGCGTCCGGTGCGCGGATACAATTGCCGCCGGATCCGGCACGACGGAAAGGAAGTCTGGTCATGGGAGAGACGGTCACTTTGACGGCGGAGGATGGGCACACGCTGGGTGCCTACCGCGCTGAGCCCGAACGCCAGCCCCGCGGCGGGATCGTCGTCTGTCAGGAGATTTTCGGGATCAACGAGCACATCCGCGGCGTCGCCGACCGGTTCGCGGAGGAAGGCTTCAGCGTGATTGCACCGGCCCTGTTCGATCGGGTCGAGCGCGACGTCGAGCTGGGCTACGACGAAGCTGGCGTGGCCCGCGGGCGTGCCCTGAAGGACCAGGTTTCGCTGGACGATGCGTTGTTGGACGTCAAGGCGGCGGTGGGACAATTGCAGGGCGGGATTGCCGTTGTCGGCTATTGCTGGGGCGGGACGCTGGCATGGCTGGCGGCGACACGGCTGTCGGGGATCGCCTGTACGATTTGCTACTATGGCGGCGGCATTCACGCGTTTCGCGAGGAACATCCGCGCTGTCCGGTGATGATGCATTTCGGCGAGGAGGATGCCGCGATCCCGATGGAGCACGTGGAAGACATCCAGGAAGCGCAGTTCGAAAGCCCCATCTTCACCTATCCGAAGGCGGGCCATGGCTTCAACTGCGAGATGCGGGCGTCGTATCATCCAGACGGCGCCGCAACGGCCTACCAGCGGACCATCGGCCTGATCAACAGTGTCGTCCGGTAGAGCCGAATAATCGGAGGGAAGGCGGATCATGATGATAAAGGGCCTGCGCGACATGCTGGAGGAGGCCAACGCCAGCATTGAAACGGTTACCGCCGATGAGGCACTGTCGCTGTTGGGGGGGCAGGATACGGTCTTTGTCGACGTGCGCGAGACGGGCGAACTTGAACGGGACGGATCGATCCCCGGTGCCATCCACTGTCCGCGCGGCATCCTGGAATTCGAGATCGACCCCAACAGCCCGATGCACAACTCGGTCTTCTCCAGCGGCAAGCGCGTGATGTTCTTCTGCGCCAGCGGCGGAAGGTCCGCGCTGGCCGGCCTGACCGCCACTCAGATGGGTCTGGAGCGGGTCGCCCACATGGCCGGCGGGTTCGGCGCATGGCGCGACGCCGGTGGCAAGATCGACGCGGGCACCGGCGAATTCAAGATGTAGGACGGCGGTGGTGAGCCAGGCGCGCGGGATCGATCATGCGGTCCATTGCGTCCACGACCTGGACGAAGCCGCGGCGCTGTATGAGAGGATCGGCTTCACCCTGACGCCGCGGGCGTCGCACCCCTGGGGAACCGACAACCGCCTGGTCCAGTTCCGGGATACCTTCATCGAGATCCTCACCGTCGCGGCGCCCGAGCGGATCGTCGAGCCGGAATCCGGCGGTTTCGAGTTCGGGGCCTACAACCGCGACTACCTCCGCGCCCGCGAGGGCATGTCGATGCTGGCCCTGAAGGGGACGGACGGTGAGGGAGACGCCCGCGATTTCGCGGGCCTGGGTCTCAGTCCGCGCCCGGCCTTCCGTTTCGAACGCGGTGCGCGGCTGCCGGACGGTGCGGAGGTGACTGTCGCCTTCACGCTGGCCTTTGCTGTGGATGCCGGTATGCCAGAGGCCGTCTTCTTCACCTGTCAGCAATCGGCGCCGGAGCACTTTTGGAAGCCCGCCTACCAGGCCCACGAGAACGGCGCAACGGCGCTTGCCGAGGCGGTGATGATCGGCACACCTCGCCCGCAATGCTGCGATTTCTCACCGGCGTCTTCGGGGCCGAGCGGGTGAGAGAGATCGCCGGTGGGTTGACCGTCGACACCCGCGACGGCGCGGTCACCGTCCTTAGTCGCCCTGCATTCGAGCAACGTTTTCCCAGCCGCGCCCCTGAACGCGCGCCGAACCGCCCGCACTTCGCCGCCTACCGGATCACGGTCAAGGACCTGGGCCTGGCGAAGGACCTTCTGGACGGAACCGGCGTGCCCTCGCAGTGGCACGGCGAGACGATCCAGATCGGCGCGAGCGACCTGTTCGGCGTGGCGCTGGAACTGTCGGAGGGTGGGTAGAACGGGCAGCGCAACCCCTCATCCGGCCCTGCTGGCCACCTTCTCCCCGCCGGGGAGAAGGGACCAACAAAAGCCCTTCTCCCCAGGGCGGAGAGGGGTTGGGTTGAGGGGGGTCGGGTGTCTATAATCCCGCGCGATTTCGGTCAGATCTGGGGGCAATAATGCCAAGCGCCTATCTAAAGCGCCGCTTGCGTTCGCTGGACGAGGCTCTGGGGGAGCGTGGCCTCAGCCGCATCGATGTGGGACTGTCCCCGGCCCCGGCCCCGACCAACGAGAACGAACCGCCGCCTCCGGTGATCGAAGGCGTTCCGTTCCGCACGCTGGTGCTGGCCTGCTGCGCCTGCCTGATCCTGGGCATGGCGATCGGCGCCGGCGTGACGGCGACGGTTCAACGCAGCGGCGAGGTCGGTTCATCGACGTCAGCGCGCTAGCAGCCATATGGTTATGGGATGGTCCGCCCCCTATCGGTTTAGCCGGTAGGATACCGGTTTGCGAAACCCCAAACCCAAAGGGAGCGAACCGATGACGATCGTCACACTCGGGATTGATTTGGGCAAGAC
>Ga0209783_1000120_pt1 | contig 27465 bp, 33 predicted proteins | sample WorMetfiPIANOSA1_FD_187395 | JGI IMG/M metagenome (GOLD analysis project Ga0209783, IMG submission 187395) | Marine gutless worms symbiont microbial communities from Max Planck institute for Marine Microbiology, Germany - Olavius filocauda... | ecosystem: Host-associated > Annelida > Digestive... | reverse complement strand
CTACATCGGCTTCTACAATGCGATGCGGCTACATTCGACGCTGGGATATCTCAGCCCGATTAATTATGAAAAAGAACAATTAAACAATGCTGCTTAAAACCGTGTCCGTTTTTACTGGACCACTACAGAGCGGGAGTAGCTCAGTTGGAAGAGCTCCAGCCTTCCAAGCTGGAGGTCGCGAGTTCGAACCTCGTCTCCCGCTCCATACTTAAATGGGGTCCCGATGACATTACAATCTGGAGAATACGGCAGCAAAAAGCCCACGTAGCTCAGTCGGTAGAGCGCATCCTTGGTAAGGATGAGGTTCATCGGTTCAATTCCGATCGTGGGCTCCAGCTTCTGTTTGTCCGAACCTGAAAGATAAATAGAATTTTCACCATATCAAAAGGCTGTACGCGCCAGGCCGGATAACACGAAATGCGTAGTTGCATTTATGTGACATTGTGAGCCGTGCGGATATATAACGCCAAATACTCTATGGGAGGACGGGAAGATGGCCAAGGAAAAATTTGAGAGGACCAAGCCCCACGTGAACGTGGGAACGATTGGGCATATCGATCACGGTAAGACGACGTTGACGGCAGCGATCACCAAGCACAGCGGCTTGAAGGGTAAAGCGGATTTTGTACCGTTTGACCAGATTGACAAGGCGCCGGAAGAGAAAGAGCGCGGAATCACGATTGCAACGGCGCATGTGGAATACGAGACGGACACCCGTCATTATGCGCATGTGGACTGCCCGGGTCACGCGGACTATATCAAGAACATGATCACCGGCGCGGCCCAGATGGATGGTGCGATCCTGGTGGTGGGCGCGGATGACGGTCCGATGCCGCAGACGCGTGAGCACATCCTGCTGGCCCGTCAGGTGGGTGTGCCGCGGATCGTGGTCTTCCTGAACAAGTGTGACATGGTGGATGATGAAGAGCTGATCGAGCTGGTGGAGCTGGAGCTGCGCGAGCTTCTGGACAAGTATGAATTTCCGGGGGACGACACCCCGATCATCCGCGGCAGTGCCTTGAAGGCGCTGGAGAGCGACGATCCGGACAGCGACGATGCCAAGTGCATTTTCGAGCTGTTGGATTCGATCGACAGTTACATTCCCGAGCCCGAGCGTGACGTGGACAAGCCGTTTCTGATGCCGATCGAGGACGTGTTCAGCATTTCCGGTCGTGGTACGGTGGTCACCGGTCGTGTGGACCGGGGGATTATCCATGTGGGCGACAATGTGGAGATCGTGGGTATCCGTCCGACTCTCAAGACGGTCTGCACGGGCGTGGAAATGTTCCGCAAGCTGCTTGACGAAGGTCAGGCAGGTGACAACATTGGTGTTCTGCTGCGCGGGACCAAGCGCGACGAAGTGGAGCGTGGCCAGGTAGTGGCGGTTCCGGGATCGATTACGCCGCACACCAAGTTTGCCGCGGAAGTATACATTTTGAGCAAAGAGGAAGGCGGCCGGCACACGCCGTTTTTCAGCGGTTACCGTCCGCAGTTTTATTTTCGGACCACGGACGTGACCGGTGTGCTGAACCTGCCCGAGGGCGTCGAGATGATTATGCCGGGTGACAACGTGACGATCACCGCCGAGCTGATTACCCCGATTGCCATGGAAAAGGAACTGCGGTTCGCGATCCGCGAAGGCGGCCGTACCGTCGGCGCCGGCGTGGTAAGCGAAATCATCGAGTAAATAAACACCCTGCCGGTGTTTACGTTTTGCCGGGCCTCCTGTTTGGCTGGGGGGGCGGACCAAAACAATAACGGCGAAGGAGCATTGAGGTGAGAATCATCGTAACCCTTGCATGTACTGAGTGCAAACAGAGAAACTATACGACGACCAAAAACAAGCGGACGACGCCTGACAAGCTTGAATTCAACAAGTATTGCCGCTTTTGCCGAAAGCACACGAAGCACAAGGAGACCAAATAGCCGGTTAAAACTTAGCGGACGGATATTCGCCGCAAGGCTCAGCTGTTCAGGATTTTGCAGGCCAGTAGCTCTAATTGGTAGAGCATCGGACTCCAAATCCGAGGGTTGGGGGTTCGAATCCCTCCTGGCCTGCCATTAACAAGCTTTACCTTGAACACCGCGGGTGGTTGTCCGCTGATTTGGTTTACGCTTTTAGAATCAATAGGAGCACAATGGGACGGTTACATCAAAAAAAATCACCAAGTGCCAAGAAAAAGGCCAAACAGAAGGCCGAACGCAGGGCCGCAGCCATCTCTAAAAGCGGCGGTGTCGCCGTAAAGGATGGCCGGCCGAAGGCAATTCCACTACCGAAAAAGCCTTCCGGTCAAAGCCGGCCGGTCGCCAAGGTTCAAAAACAGAATATTTTTCAAAAAGGCATCCAGTTTCTCCGGGAAGTCAAGGTGGAACTGAAGAAGGTGACCTGGCCGTCCAGAAAACAGACGATTGGTTCCACCGTAGTGGCAATTGTGCTGGTAATGATCATCTCCGTTTTTCTCGGGGTTGTCGATATGAGCCTGACCAGCCTGATTTCGCTTGTTCTGCAATAATTACAGGAGACGGGAAAAGTGGCGTTAAAATGGTATATAGTCCATGTTTATTCGGGGTTTGAAAACAAGGTCAAGGCAGCCTTGGAAGAACGCATTTCCCAATACGCCCATTCCGAGAAATTCGATGAGGTCCTGGTTCCAACCGAACAGATCGTGGAACTGGTCAAGGGTAAACGCAAAGAGTCTTCCCGGAAATTCTACCCGGGCTACATCCTGGTCAGAATGGAACTGGATGATGAAACCTGGCATATCGTGAACGACACCGCCAAGGTGAGTGGCTTTCTCGGCGGCCGCTCCAAACCGGCGCCCATTTCAGACGACGAGGCCAACCAGATCCTGAATCGTATGGAAGCCGGGAAACTCAAACCCAAGCCTAAATATTATTTCGAAATGGACGATGAGGTCAGGGTTATCGACGGACCGTTTGCCAATTTTAACGGCACGGTGGATGAAGTAAATCCGGAAAAAGGAAAAATCAAGGTGCTGGTCAGCATCTTCGGCCGGTCAACACCGGTTGAGCTCGATTTCGTACAGGTTTCAAAACTGTAAACCAGGCACAAGTACCAAGCTGGAATTACCAGGCTAAAATTAAAGAGCGTTAGGAGTATAAAGCAAATGGCAAAAAAGGTAATGGCACAGATAAAACTGCAGATCGCAGCCGGAAAAGCCAATCCGTCTCCCCCGGTAGGGCCCGCGCTCGGGCAGCACGGGGTGAATATCATGGATTTTTGTAAGGCGTTCAATGCCCGGACTGCCAATGATGAAGGCATGATTATTCCGGTGGTGATCACGGTGTTCCAGGACCGGACCTTTAAATTTATCACCAAGACACCTCCGGCGGCCGTTCTGTTGAAAAAAGCGGCCAAAGTTGCCAAGGGCGCCGGAGATCCCAAGCGCGACCGGGTTGGTTCGGTCACCCGTGAGCAGGTCGAGGAGATCGCCAAGATCAAGATGCCGGATCTGAACGCCAATGATCTGGACGCCGCCTGCAATATCATCGCTGGCACCGCCCGCAGCATGGGGATTGATGTTGGCTGAATAGAATTTTTGCTTACCGGTTTTCACCGGGAAAACAAATGGTGCGAAGCACTCAATTAAGGAGCGGATAGAGAAAGATGCCGAAACGGGGTAAAAAATATCTGGAGTCACAAGGGAAGATTGACCGCCAGGAAAAGCACGATGTTGACACTGCTGTCCAGAAAGCGATCGAAACCTCTTACGCAAAGTTTGACGAAACCATTGACGTGGCTGTACGGCTGGGCGTTGATCCGCGTCACGCAGACCAGATGGTCCGCGGCACGGTGGTTTTGCCCAATGGTCTGGGAAAGACAGTGCGGGTGCTCGTTTTCGCCAAGGGTGAAAAAGAGAAAGAGGCACTTGACGCCGGGGCTGACTATGTCGGCAATGATGAGCTGATCGAGAAAATCAAGGGCGGCTGGCTGGATTTCGATAAAGCTGTGGCTACCCCCGACATGATGGGTTCGGTGGGTAAGATCGGGCGGATTCTGGGACCCAGAGGGCTGATGCCCAATGCCAAAACCGGGACCGTGACTTTTGACCTGGCCAAGGCTGTGAATGAGCTCAAGGCCGGCAAGATTGATTTCCGGGTTGAAAAAGCCGGTATTGTGCATGTTCCCATGGGCAAGGTGTCCTTTGGCGCCGAGAAAATCAAGGAGAATGTAACTGCCTTTCTCGATACGCTGTCACGTCTCAAGCCTGCTTCCAGCAAGGGGGCCTACTTCAAAGGACTTGCTATCTCCACTACTATGGGACCCGGAATCAAGATTGATACGGCCAGCATCAAGGAACTGGTTAAATAAGGCCTGTCTTTCAGTTTGCAGCGTTTGAATCCGGTGCAACCCACGCTATCAGCCCTGGTCATATGGCCGGGCCGTAGTGGTTTGTACGGCACAAGCGTCAAGTTTACTGCGGAGTTAAAAATCATTTATACATAGCAGTCTAATAACCTGTCAAAGACCGTAGGTTCACAGTGTGTGTTTAATCGGCAGAAGCCGGCCTACCGAGATGGGGGTGTGATATGACACTCACCTCCGGTTTTTACAGATGAGAAAGGAGGTGGAAGTAAAAAGTGGATTTAGAACATAAAAAAAGCATTGTAGCCGATCTACACGAACGGTTTTCCAAGTCGAAGGTCTTGATCGTAACGGATTACAAGGGCCTTAACGTTACCACTATCAACGCCCTGCGGCGCAAGTTGCGCGAGGCGGACGTTGAGTTCAAAGTTGTCAAGAACTCACTGATGGTCCGTGCGGCCGAGGATACCGATGTCGATCTGATCAAGGACAGCTTCAAAGGCCCCAACGCCATATCCATCAGCTATGACGATCCGGTAGCGCCCGCCAAGGTGCTGACTGATTTCGCCAAGGAAAATGAAAAACTCGAAATCAAACTGGGTGTCATGGACGGCAAGGTGATGGGCCTGGGCGCCATCAAGGCGTTGTCGTCGCTGCCTTCCAAAGAAGCGCTTATTGGCCAGTTGCTCTCCGTTATGAATGGTGTGCCGACCGGCCTGGTACGGACGCTTAACGCGATACCGGCTGGTTTCGTCAATGTCCTGCAGGCGCTGAAGGACCAGAAGGACGCGGCCTGATTGCGAATCAAACCATGACACCGGCCCGTTTGACGGCCACGTAACAAGCTTATTTGTAAATACCTGGAGGAAAAAAGAAAATGGCAGATATTACCAAAGACGATGTAATTGAATTTATAGCAAACATGTCAGTTCTCGACCTGTCGGAACTGGTGAAGGAAATGGAAGAAAAATTCGGTGTATCGGCGGCCGCTCCGGTTGCCATGATGGCGGCCGGCCCTGCGGATGCCGGAGCCGGTGCTGCTGAAGAGCAAACTGAGTTCGACGTTGTCCTTACCGCTGCCGGTGACAAGAAGATCGCGGTCATTAAGGAAGTGCGGGCCATTACCGGGCTGGGCCTCAAAGACGCCAAAGCTCTGGTTGACGAAGCTCCCAAGCCCGTCAAAGAAGGCATCGCCAAGGAAGATGCTGAGAAGATCAAAGCCCAGCTGGAAGAAGCCGGCGCGCAGGTCGAACTCAAGTAATCTGTTCCTATCATCCTGTAGTATGTTGCACACGCAAGGGTTCCCGGGCACCCCGCTGATTGAGGCAGGGCAGGCCGGGAACCCCACGTCGTTGCGAAATGGCCTCGCAACTGATTAACCCTCATTCATTATGGAGATACTATGTCGGAACGTCCCTTGGCAGGCAAACGCATAAGGAAAAACTTCGGCAAGATCAGTAAAATTGTAGAGATTCCGGACCTGATCGGTGTTCAGCGGGAATCTTTCATGCGGTTTTTACAGATGGACGTCCCTGTGGAAAACCGCCGGGATATCGGTCTGCAGGCCGTGTTCAAATCGGTCTTTCCGATCAAGGATTTTACCGGCAGCGCCAGCCTGGAATTTGTATCTTACCGGTTTGCGGAAGTGAAACACAGTGTCGAAGAGTGTATTCACCGGGGCATGACCTACGAGATACCGATTCGGATCACCGTGCGTCTGGTCGTGTACGATACCGATAAGGAGACCGGGTATTCCAATATCAGGGATATCAAGGAACAGGAAATCTATTTCGGTACCATTCCGCTGATGACGGAAAGAGGTACTTTCGTTATCAACGGCACCGAACGAGTGGTGGTCAGTCAGTTGCACCGGTCTTCCGGTGTGTTCTTTGATCATGACAAGGGCAAATCGCATTCCAGCGGTAAGGTTATTTACAGCTCACGGATCATCCCGGTGCGGGGCTCCTGGATCGATATGGAAATCGATCCCAAGGATATCGTGCAGATCAGGATCGACCGCCGGCGCAAGTTTCCCATCACCATCCTTTTCAAAGCCTTCGGGTACAATACGGAAGACCTGCTGGCCTACTTTTATAAAACCGGAAAGGTCTTTATCGAGAAAAAAGCGTTTTTCAAGGCTTTTGTTCCGGAACTGCTCAAGGGCAAACGGGCCAGTCTCGATGTGAAGGATCCCAAATCCGGCGAAGTGTACGTTAAAAAAGGCCGTCTTTTCAGTGCCCGGGCCATGAAGAAGATGGATGCCGCCGGTATTGAGCGCATCCCCATGGCAGCGGATGAAATGATCGGAAAAGTTGCGGCCCATGCCGTGGCCGGCCCCTATCCGGAAATGCCGCTGCTCAGCCCCAACGAGATGATCGTTGAAGAAAATCTGGAAAAGGTTATTGAAGCGGGCATTAAAGAGCTGGACATCCTGTTGATAGATGGTGTGGCCGGCAGCGATTCAATTCACAAGACCCTGATGCTGGATAAAGTGGAAGCCAAGGAAGAGGCGCTGATCGACATATATCGCCGTCTGCGGCCGGGCAATCCCGCCACACCGGAAGTTGCCCAGGATTTTGTCGACCACCTTTTCTTCAAATCCGCCTACTATGACCTTTCGGGGGTTGGACGCTTGAAGATCAATACGCGCCTGGGGATCAATTCTGAAATTGATCTGAAAACCCTGCGCAAGGAAGATATCATGCTCACGGCCAAGACCCTGATTGAGCTGCGCGATACCCAGGGTATGGTGGATGATATCGACCATCTCGGCAACCGGCGGGTCCGGGCCGTGGGTGAGTTGCTCGAAAACCAGTACCGGATCGGCCTGGTGCGCATGGAGCGGGCTATCAAAGAACGCATGAGCCTGCAGGAAGTCGATGCCCTCATGCCGCACGACCTGGTGAATCCCAAACCGGTATCGGCGGTAGTCAAAGAATTTTTTGGAACCAGTCAGCTTTCTCAGTTTATGGATCAGACCAACCCGCTTTCGGAAACCACCCACAAAAGACGCTTGAGCGCGCTGGGGCCGGGCGGCCTGACCCGCGAACGGGCCGGATTTGAAGTCCGGGACGTACACCCGTCCCATTATGGGCGCATCTGTCCGATCGAGACACCGGAGGGGCCCAACATCGGGTTGATCGTTTCGCTCAGCACCTATGCGCGGGTAAACGAATACGGTTTCATCGAAACACCTTATAGCGTGGTTGAAGGATCCACCGTTAAAAAGGATGTTAAATTCTTAAGTGGATTTGAGGAGCAGGACCATCCGATTGCCCAGGCCAACGCGCCGCTGGACAACAAACGCAAGTTTGTCAATCCACTGGTAACCTCACGGGTGGCGGGCGAGTTCATGATGGTCAAACCGGAAGATATCGAACTCATGGACGTCTCCCCCAATCAGCTGGTAAGTGTTTCTGCGTCATTGATTCCGTTTCTGGAAAATGATGATGCCAACCGTGCCCTGATGGGGTCCAATATGCAGCGCCAGGCAGTTCCGCTGCTGGTAAACGAAGCACCGCTGGTAGGCACCGGGATTGAAAGTGTTGTCGCCCGGGATTCCGGGGTGGCAATTGTCGCCCGGCGCGGCGGGGTCGTTGAAGACGTGGATGCCACGCGGATCGTATTGCGTCATCCGGTAGCCGAGGACGGCTCGGTTGAAAAACCGGTGACCATCTACAACCTGCAAAAATTCATCCGTTCCAACCAGAATACCTGTTTCAACCACCGGCCGATCGTTAAAAAAGGCCAATGGGTGGAGGCCGGTGAGGTCATCGCCGACGGTCCCTCCACGGAAAAGGGCGAATTGGCGCTCGGCAAGAACGTGACGGTGGCGTTTATGCCCTGGGGCGGTTACAACTTTGAGGATTCAATCCTGGTCGGTGAAAGACTGCACCGGGATGGCGTCTATACTTCAGTGCATATCGAAGAGTTTGAGGTTGTTGCCCGCGACACCAAACTGGGCAAAGAAGAGATTACCCGGGACATTCCGAATGTCGGGGAAGAGGCTCTCAAAGACCTGGACGAAAGCGGTATCATCCGCCTGGGCGCCGAGGTCGGCCCCGGTGACGCCCTGGTCGGTAAAATTACGCCTAAAGGTGAAACCCAGCTTTCTCCGGAAGAAAAGTTGCTGCGGGCCATTTTCGGTGAAAAGGCCGGTGACGTAAAAGACACCTCGCTCCGGGTTCCGCCCGGGGTCCAGGGGATTGTCATCGACGCCAAGGTTTTTTCGCGCCGGGGCACCGACAAAGATGATCGGGCCCGCGAGATTGAAGATTCGGAAATTGCGGTTTATGAAAAGAATATGGCCGACGAGCTGGCAATTATCAGCGATGTCGCCCGGAGCATGATTGCTGAAATACTGACCGGTAAAGCCATCACCGCGCCGCTGAAAAGAGACAAGAAGGTTCTATTAACCAAGGGAACTAAAATTTCCGCCCAGGCCCTGAAGGGGATACCCGTTGCGCAGTTGGAAGACTTGGCCGTGGCTGATGATGCCCTGGCTGACAAGCTGCACAATATTATCGAGCAGTACCACCGCCAGTGCGACGACGTGCGGCGCAACTTCGACCAGATGGTCAGCCGGTTTGAAAAAGGCGATGACCTGCCGCCGGGTGTGATCAAAATGGTCAAGGTATATGTAGCCATGAAGCGCAAATTGTCGGTGGGCGACAAGATGGCCGGCCGCCACGGGAACAAAGGAGTTGTCTCCAATATTCTACCCCCGGAAGACCTGCCGTACTTCGCCGACGGCACCCCGGTGGATATGGTGCTCAACCCGCTCGGCGTACCGTCGCGTATGAACGTCGGCCAGGTGCTTGAGATTCATCTGGGACGCGCGGCCAAGGGGCTCGGCGATCAGCTCAACCAGCTGCTTGAAGAGGCGAAACTCAAACAGGTCCGGACCAAGTTGAAGAAGATCTTCACCGAGGCCGCCACCAAGAAACTGATAGATGGTTTTGCCGACGAAGAGCTGACGGAATTTGCGGGCCATTATCGCCGGGGGGTCCACATGGCCACCCCGGTATTCGATGGCGCCAAAGAGCCGGAAATCAAAGACCTGCTCGAAGAGGCGGGTTTGGCCCGCACGGCGCAAGCCACCTTGTATGACGGCCGCACCGGTGAACCGTTTGACAAGAAGATCACCGTAGGTGCGATGTACATGCTCAAATTGCATCACCTGGTGGACGATAAGATCCATGCCCGCTCCATCGGGCCCTACTCACTCGTCACCCAGCAGCCGCTGGGCGGCAAGGCCCAGTTCGGTGGACAGCGCCTGGGTGAAATGGAAGTGTGGGCCATGGAAGCCTACGGTGCGGCCAATGCGCTGCAGGAATTTCTGACGGTCAAGTCCGACGATATGGCCGGACGAACCCGGATGTACGAAAAGATCGTCAAGGGTCAGAACTCTCTGGAACCCGGCCTGCCGGAGTCGTTCAAGGTTCTCACCAAGGAACTGCAGGCTCTCGGGCTGGATGTGGCGTTACTGGAAGAATAAACAACTACCCGCCCGGCGGGTAGCTTTGGTTCCCCGTCAGGGGAAGACCGAAGGGGCACGGAAGTGCCATTGTTTAAGCTTTGCTAACCCGCTGCGGAGCAGGGGGCTTTAGTCACAAAGCAATAACCTCATTACAGGGATAGATAATGGAAACTTTATACGATTTCTTCGCAAAACCGATCGATCCTAGAAAATATACCGGTGTCCAGGTTGCCCTGGCATCCCCGGAGCAGGTTTTGAAGTGGTCGCATGGTGAAATCAAGAAGCCGGAGACAATCAATTACCGGACCTTCAAACCGGAACGCGATGGTCTGTTCTGCGCCAAAATATTCGGCCCCACCAAGGATTACGAATGTAATTGCGGTAAGTACAAGCGTATGAAGCACCGGGGGGTCATTTGCGAAAAATGCGGGGTCGAGGTCATCCAATCCAAGGTCCGGCGCGAACGGATGGCCCACATCGAACTGGCCACCCCCTGTGCCCATATCTGGTTTTTAAAGAGCCTGCCCAGCAAAATCGGGAACCTGCTCGATCTTACCTTGAGGAATATCGAAAAGGTTCTTTATTTCGACAACTATATCGTCATCGATCCCAAGGATACCCCGCTTACCAAGGGGCAGCTCCTCTCGGATGAAGCCTATCAAGAGGCCCGGGAAACATACGATGACCAGTTTGACGCCGGTATCGGCGCCGAGGCGGTGAAGGCCATGCTGGCCGATCTGGACCTGGATGCCGAGTACCAGCAGTTGCGCGAAGATATCAAGGCCACCGGTTCGGTCGCCAAGCGGCAGAAATTGTCTAAACGGCTCAAGATCGTGGATGCCTTCCGGCGTTCCGGCATCGATCCGACCTGGATGATCATGGACGTCATTCCGGTATTGCCTCCGGATCTGCGGCCGCTGGTGCCGCTTGAGGGCGGCCGGTTCGCAACTTCCGACTTGAACGACCTCTACCGGCGGGTGATCAATCGCAACAACCGGTTAAAGCGGCTGATAGACCTGAATGCGCCGGATATCATCGTGCGCAACGAAAAGAGGATGCTGCAGGAATCGGTGGACGTACTCTTTGACAATGGCCGTCACGGCCGGGTGATTACCGGCACCAACAAACGGCCGCTCAAATCACTCTCCGACACCCTCAAGGGCAAACAGGGCCGTTTCCGGCAGAATCTGCTGGGTAAGCGGGTCGATTACTCCGGCCGTACAGTTATCACCGTCGGACCCGATCTGCGGTTGCACCAGTGCGGCCTGCCGAAGAAGATGGCCCTGGAACTCTTCAAGCCTTTCATCTACTACCGTCTTGAGCAGAAGGGCCTGGTGTCCACGGTAAAAAGCGCCAAAAAGATGGTGGAAAGAGGTACGCCGGAAGTCTGGGACACCCTGGACGAGGTCGTCCGTGAATATCCGGTCATGCTCAACCGGGCGCCGACCCTGCACCGGCTTGGTATCCAGGCCTTTGAGCCCATTCTGATCGAGGGCAAATCCATCCAGCTCCATCCGCTGGTCTGTACCGCCTTCAACGCCGACTTTGACGGTGATCAGATGGCCGTGCACGTGCCTTTATCGGTTGAAGCCCAGATTGAGGCACGCGTGCTGATGCTTTCGTCCAACAACATTTTATCGCCGGCCAACGGCAGCCCGATCATCGTGCCGAGCCAGGATATCGTCCTGGGCATCTATTACATGACCCGGGCGACCATCGGGGCGCGGGGCGAAGGGAAGATTTTCGCCAACCCGGAAGAAGTTCGCGTGGCCTACGACGGCGGTACGGTGGATCTGCATGCCCGGATCAAGGTCCGTTTCGGTGAGGAACGGTTGGATACGACCGTCGGCCGCATTCTGTTATGGGAAGTCATTCCCCAGGACAACCTCATGAAACTGCGCCGCATTATGGTGAACGAGGAAGTGGACGCCGTGGCGGCCCTGGACGCCCTGAAAAACGGCATGGATTTCACCGCTGCCGTGGCCGAGTTTTCGCAGAGCCGGGACTTGGAGCAGGAGGGCTACCTGGGCCTGTTCCGCAAGGACGAGTTCAAGCGCGTGTTCTGTGAAAAGGATGAAGACGTCGATGCCGTGTATGAGCTGGATGCCGGAGATTCGAGCAACATAATCTATGACGGACAGTCCTACAATATTTTCCAGATTATGGATCGGTTGCCGGAAATTCCCTTTGAAGCCGTCAACCACGTCATGGATAAAAAGCGGCTGCGCGAACTCATCGATTACGCCTACCGCAACCTGGGGCCCAAGGCGACGGTCATTCTTTCGGACCGCCTGAAGGACATCGGCTACCGGTATTCAACGGAAGGCGGGCTTTCCATCTCCATCGACGCGATGATCATCCCGGACAGCAAGTGGGATATTCTCAAAAATGCCGAAAACCGGGTCGGTCATATTGACAAGCAGTATATCGAGGGTCTCATCACCCCGGGTGAAAAGTACAACAAGGTGGTGGACATCTGGGCCAAAGCCACTGACGACGTGGCCAACGAGATGATGACCTCCATGAAAAACGAGCCCCTTGTTGACCGGAAAGGCGACCCGGTGGTGGACGAAGGCGGTAATCAGGTATTCACCGAGAGCATGAACCCCATCTACATGATGGCCGACTCCGGCGCCCGGGGCAGCAAGGACCAGATGCGCCAGTTGGCCGGGATGCGCGGCCTGATGGCCAAGCCCTCCGGTGAAATCATCGAGACGCCGATTCAGGCCAATTTCCGTGAGGGGCTTTCGGTTCTGCAGTACTTCATCTCGACCCACGGTGCCCGTAAAGGGCTGGCGGATACTGCCTTGAAAACCGCCAACTCGGGATACCTGACCCGGCGGCTGGCCGACGTAGCCCAGGACTGCGCGGTGACCGAGCAAGATTGCGGCACCTTCGACGGCGTAACCGTGGAACCCCTCATGGAGGGCGGTGAAGTCATCCAGCGGCTCAGCGAGAGAATCCTGGGACGGGTGACGGCCGAAGATATTCTGGATCCATTTACCGATGATATTCTGATCGGTAGCGGTGTTGAGCTGGGTGAGGACGAGGTCAAACAGATCGAGGATGCCGGCCTGACGTCGGTCAAGATCCGCTCGGTGCTGACCTGTAAAACCAAAACCGGTGTTTGCGTCAAATGCTACGGTCGCGATCTGGCCCACGGCCAATCGGTTGAAATGGGGCAGGCCGTCGGTATCCTGGCGGCGCAATCCATCGGCGAGCCCGGCACCCAGCTGACCATGCGGACCTTCCACATCGGTGGTACCGCCAGTCGGCGCGTAGAACAGGCCGATATCAAGGCGCGGGTTGACGGCAAGGTTAAATATATCGATATGAACGTGGTGAAAAACGCCCAGGGCGACAGGGTGGTCATGAACCGCCGCGGCGGGGAGTTTGCCATTCTGGGCGAAACCGGCCGCGAACGTGAACGGTTCCCCGTTATTTACGGTGCCCACCTCCAGGTGGATGACGGCCAAGATGTGAAGGTCGGTGACCTGCTGGCTACCTGGGACCCCTTTGCGACCCCGATCATTACCGAGGTGGCCGGTGTCGTTAAATTCGGTGATGTCGTTCCCGGCAAAACGTTGCATGAAAAGGTCGACCCGGTCACCGGGAAGTCAAGTAAGACCATTGGTGAATCCAAAAGCGGTGAGGAAAGGCCCCGAATTTCCATCAAGGACGCGGAATCAAAAACGGCCTCCCTGCCCAGTGGTTCGGGCATGGCGCGCTACATGCTGCCCACGGACGCCATTATCCTGGTCGAGGAGGGCGATGGAGTCCGGGCCGGTGACGTGATTGCGAAACTGCCGCGGGCGACCACGAAGACCAAGGATATTACCGGTGGCCTGCCGCGGGTAGCAGAACTTTTCGAGGTAAGAAAACCAAAAGAAATCACAGCGTTGAGCGAGATCGAGGGCTATGTTTCCATTGCCAAGGCCACCAAGAAGGGCAAACAGAAGGTGACCATCAATCCGGTAGACGGGGTTGGTGAAAGCAAAAGCTACCTGATTCCCAAGGGCAAACACATCAACGTGTACGAAGGTGATTATGTGCGCGCCGGCGAACCGTTGATCAGCGGCAGTGCCATTCCCCAGGATATCCTGAATATCAAGGGTGAGATTGCCCTGGCGCGCTATCTGGTGGATGAGGTCCAGGAAGTGTACCGGCTGCAGGGTGTCCGGATCAATGACAAACACATTGAAGTGATCGTGCGCCAGATGATGCGGCGGGTCAAGATAATGGATCCCGGCGATACTGAATTTATCATGGAAGAGCAGGTAGACCGGGTTAGATTTGATGATACAAATCAAGCGACTATTGAAAAAGGCCTGAAACCGGCTTCAGCTGAGTCCCTGATCCTGGGCATCACCAAAGCTTCACTGAGCACTGACAGTTTCATTTCCGCGGCATCGTTCCAGGAGACGACCAAGGTGCTCACCGATGCCAGTATCGCCGCCCGACAGGACTATCTGAGCGGCCTGAAGGAAAACGTGATCATGGGCCGGCTGATCCCGGCCGGAACCGGGGTGCGGCGATTCCGCGAACTGGATGTCGAAACCCGGACAGCCCCGGTGGCGGAGGGGCAATAAAATAGGAAAAACTAGTACAAAAAAGCTTGACAGGTTCTAAAGGGCTGTATATATGCTGACTTTTTAGCAACCCGCGTAATCTCGCTTGATTCCAGCCGGAATCTCACCAGATCCCATCGCGGTACTGTCATAAAAAATATGAGGATTGAACGAGGAAAGTATGCCGACTATCAACCAGTTAGTGCGTAAGGGTAGAAAACGCGTCAAGAAAAAGACCACGACACCGGCTCTTAAGGGGTCTCCCCAGAAAAGAGGGGTTTGCACACGCGTTTATACATCAACCCCTAAAAAGCCGAACTCTGCTCTGCGTAAGGTTGCCAGGGTCCGGCTTACCACCGGTATAGAGGTGACCGCTTATATCCCGGGAATCGGGCATAACCTGCAGGAGCACTCGGTCGTGCTGGTGCGCGGCGGCCGGGTCAAGGACCTGCCCGGTGTCCGGTATCACATCGTGCGGGGCACGCTGGATACGCTGGGTGTCGAAGACCGGCGCCAGGGGCGGTCCAAGTACGGTGCCAAGAAGCCCAAATAATAACGGTATTATTCCATAACTAAAAGATAACAGCTTATAACAAGTGGTGTGACTTATGCCGAGAAGAAGAGAAGTCCCTGTGCGGCACATTTTGCCGGACGCCAAGTATGAAAACAAACTGGTCGCCAAGTTCATCAAGTCGATCATGCGTGACGGGAAAAAGAGTACCGCTGAAAAGATCCTGTACGGCGCTTTCGATATCATCGAGGAAAAGACCAAGGAATCCCCGGTCAAGCTTTTTGAGCAGGCCGTGGATAACGTCCGGCCCCAGATCGAGGTCAAATCTCGCCGGGTGGGCGGTTCGACCTACCAGGTGCCGACCGAAGTACGGCCTTCGCGGCGTACGGCCTTGGGGATTCGCTGGATTATCGGGTTTGCCCGGAAAAGATCTGAAAAGGGGATGGCCTCCAAGCTCGCGGCGGAATTGATGGATGCCGCCAGCAACCGGGGTGCCTCGGTCAAGAAGCGGGAAGATACGCACAAGATGGCGGAAGCCAACAAGGCGTTTGCCAATTTCAGATGGTAACCGCATCAGGACAGTCGGCGGTTTATTAAGTAGATACAAATATTTAAGCATAATTACCTTACTCATAGTCCGCTTAAAATAGGGAGGACGGGAAGATGGCCAAGGAAAAATTTGAGAGGACCAAGCCCCACGTGAACGTGGGAACGATTGGGCATATCGATCACGGTAAGACGACGTTGACGGCAGCGATCACCAAGCACAGCGGCTTGAAGGGTAAAGCGGATTTTGTACCGTTTGACCAGATTGACAAGGCGCCGGAAGAGAAAGAGCGCGGAATCACGATTGCAACGGCGCATGTGGAATACGAGACGGACACCCGTCATTATGCGCATGTGGACTGCCCGGGTCACGCGGACTATATCAAGAACATGATCACCGGCGCGGCCCAGATGGATGGTGCGATCCTGGTGGTGGGCGCGGATGACGGTCCGATGCCGCAGACGCGTGAGCACATCCTGCTGGCCCGTCAGGTGGGTGTGCCGCGGATCGTGGTCTTCCTGAACAAGTGTGACATGGTGGATGATGAAGAGCTGATCGAGCTGGTGGAGCTGGAGCTGCGCGAGCTTCTGGACAAGTATGAATTTCCGGGGGACGACACCCCGATCATCCGCGGCAGTGCCTTGAAGGCGCTGGAGAGCGACGATCCGGACAGCGACGATGCCAAGTGCATTTTCGAGCTGTTGGATTCGATCGACAGTTACATTCCCGAGCCCGAGCGTGACGTGGACAAGCCGTTTCTGATGCCGATCGAGGACGTGTTCAGCATTTCCGGTCGTGGTACGGTGGTCACCGGTCGTGTGGACCGGGGGATTATCCATGTGGGCGACAATGTGGAGATCGTGGGTATCCGTCCGACTCTCAAGACGGTCTGCACGGGCGTGGAAATGTTCCGCAAGCTGCTTGACGAAGGTCAGGCAGGTGACAACATTGGTGTTCTGCTGCGCGGGACCAAGCGCGACGAAGTGGAGCGTGGCCAGGTAGTGGCGGTTCCGGGATCGATTACGCCGCACACCAAGTTTGCCGCGGAAGTATACATTTTGAGCAAAGAGGAAGGCGGCCGGCACACGCCGTTTTTCAGCGGTTACCGTCCGCAGTTTTATTTTCGGACCACGGACGTGACCGGTGTGCTGAACCTGCCCGAGGGCGTCGAGATGATTATGCCGGGTGACAACGTGACGATCACCGCCGAGCTGATTACCCCGATTGCCATGGAAAAGGAACTGCGGTTCGCGATCCGCGAAGGCGGCCGTACCGTCGGCGCCGGCGTGGTAAGTGAAATCATCGAATAGAGAGAAAGATTAATACCATGATAATGAATACCAAAATCAGGATCAGGCTCAAGGCATACGATCATAAACTCCTTGATCAGTCTTCCTCCGATATCGTGGATACCGCCAACAAGACGGGAGCCAAGGTTGTGGGGCCCATTCCGTTGCCGACGCGCATCAATAAATATTGCGTCCTGCGGTCGCCGCACATCGATAAAAAGTCCCGTGAACAGTTTGAAATGAGGACCCACAAGCGGCTGCTGGATATTCTGGAGCCCACTCAGCAGACCGTGGATGCCTTGATGAAACTGGATCTTTCTCCGGGTGTAGATGTCGAGATTAAACTGTAGCATAGGGAACAGTAGACGTTATGTGTAATGGAATAATTGGAAAAAAACTGGGAATGACGAATCTGTTTGCTGCAGATGGCCGGTTTATTCCGGTGACGGTGGTCCAGGCTGGCCCGTGCGTGGTAACCCAGGTCAAGACCGAGGAGAAAGACGGTTACAATGCGCTGCAGCTCGGCTTCGGCGATAAAAAAGCCGACCGGATCAATAAACCGCTGCAAGGCCATCTCAAGGCCAGCGGGGGCGGCACGTTTGCCTTCCTGCGCGAGGTCGCCGTAGAAGATCCGTCTGAGTACAGCCCCGGGCAGACCATTAACCTGGACATGTTCGCAGTGGGTGAAAAAGTCGATGTGACCGGCACTTCCAAAGGGCGTGGTTTCCAGGGCGTGGTCAAGCGCCACGGTTTCCGGCTGGGCCGTAAAACCCACGGTAGCCACTCTTACCGGGAGCCCGGCTCGATCGGTTGCAGTGCTTGGCCGGCCAAAGTAATCAAGGGTAAAAAGATGCCGGGCCATTACGGCAATGACCGGACCATCGTGCGTAACCTGGAAATAGTGGATATTCGTCCGGAAGAAAATCTGATGATGATCAAAGGGGCTCTGCCGGGAACACGGTCCGGGCTCGTTGCCATCAACAAGGCGCTGTTCGTCAAATAGACATTCGGCTGTCGGCGGTGGTTCTCACCGGGTAGGTCGGCAGCAAATACGCCCCGTATGACGGGACGGTCAATGTGAACGAGGAATACTATGGCTGTTGTAGATGTAATCAATAAAAAAGCGGAAAAAGTTTCCCAGGCCGAACTCAAGGATGAGATATACGGCGTGCCTGTGAAAGCGTCCGTTCTGCATGAGGTCGTGACTATGCAGCTTGCCAAAAGGCGGGCCGGAACCGCGGCTGTCAAGCACCGTTCCGACGTCAGGGGCAGCGGCAAAAAGCTGTTCCGGCAAAAGGGCACCGGTCGCGCCCGGCGTGGTGATATCAAATCGCCGCTGCTGAGAGGCGGCGGATCAGTCTTCGGTCCGGATCCGCGCAACTATGGGTACACCGTACCCAAGAAAGTTCGGAAACTGGCCCTGAAAATGGCGCTCAGCAGCAAACTGCAGGCTGAAAATCTGGTGGTGCTGGATTCATTCGATCTTGCAGAAATCAAAACCAGCGGGTTCGTGGCTGTTCTGGAAGCGCTGGAAGCGAACAATGCGCTGATCATCAGCGACAAGGTCGATAACACCCTGGAACTTTCTTCGCGCAATGTACCAGGTGTAAAAGTTCTGCGGACCGACGGGCTGAATGTCTACGACATTCTGAAATATAAAAAGCTGGTCCTCTTGGAATCCTCTGTCGGGGCCATCGAAGGGAGGCTGATGACATGATAGTGCACGATATCATCAGACGGCCGCTGATCACGGAGAAAACCAGTATTCAAAAAGAAGAGGCCAACCAGGTGACCTTTGAGGTTGACCGCCAGGCCAACCGGATTGAAATCAAAAAAGCGGTTGAAAAGATTTTTAACGTTAATGTGACCGGTGTCCGCACAATGCAGGTTAAAGGCAAAACCAAGCAGAGGGGCCGGATCCTCGGAAAGCGCAGAAGCTGGAAGAAAGCAGTTGTGACACTGGCCCCGGGCGACCGGATCGACTTTTTCGAGGGAGTATAAAAGGGAAAAGAAATGGCTGCTGTAAAAAAAGTAAAACCGACTTCACCCGGACGCCGTTTTCAGGCCTATTCCACTTACGAAGAGGTCACCAGCCGGGAACCTGAAAAGAGTCTGCTCAGACCCTTGCGGAAAAAGGGTGGGCGGAATGTGAACGGACGGATCACCGCCCGGCATCGCGGCGGCGGACACAAGCGTCATTACCGGGTTATTGATTTCAAACGCGATAAAATCGATATCCCGGCCAAAGTCGCGACCATCGAGTACGACCCGAACCGGAGTGCGCGCATAGCGCTGCTGCATTACGTGGATGGCGAAAAGCGCTACATTCTGGCGCCGTTGAATCTCAAGGTGGGCGATACCGTCTTGTCGAGTGAAAAAGCGGATATCAAGCCGGGCAACACCCTGCCCCTGGCCAATATCCCGCTGGGTACCCACATTCATAATATCGAACTGCGCTTGGGCAAGGGCGGCCAAATTGTCCGCAGCGCCGGGACCTATGCCCAGTTGATGGCCAAGGAAAACCGCTACGCGCTGATCAAGCTGCCATCCGGTGAAGTCCGGATGGTGCTGCTGACCTGCAAGGCGACCGTCGGGCAGCTCGGCAACGTCATTCACGAAAATATTGCCCTGGGTAAAGCGGGGCGCAAACGCTGGCTGGGCCGGCGGCCCAAAGTTCGGGGGGTGGCCATGAACCCGGTCGACCATCCCATGGGGGGTGGCGAAGGGCGCAGCTCCGGTGGACGGCATCCTTGTTCACCCTGGGGGGTTCCCACAAAAGGTTTTAAAACCCGGGATAAACGCAAAAAGAGCAATCGTCTCATTGTTAAACGGCGTACCAAATAAGCGATAGCAGGAGTAAATATGCCACGGTCATTGAAAAAAGGCCCTTTTATAGAGCCGCAACTGATGAAAAAAGTGTTGATTGCTCAGGAATCCATGAGCAACCGGGTCATCAAGACTTGGTCCCGGAGATCAACCGTTGTACCGGAAATGGTCGGTATTACGCTGGCAGTGCATAACGGCAGAAAATTTATCCCGGTGTTCGTAACCGAGGATATGGTTGGACATAAACTGGGCGAGTTCTCACCGACGCGCACGTTTTATGGCCATGCCGGTGATAGAAAATCTAAAGTGAAGTAGATCTGGAGATAAAGAATGTCTGCAACCGAGGTAAAAGCCGTCTTAAAATTTACGCGCATATCTCCTCAGAAGGTCCGCAAGCTGGTTGATGCGATCAAGGGTAAACCCGCTGAGGCCGCCATTGACATGCTCAAATTCATGCCGCAAAAAGGTGCCGCGATTGTTGAAAAGATGCTGCGCAGTGCTGTCGCGAATGCCGAGCAGAACCATAACCTGGATGTTGACACGCTGATTGTGAAAAACGTAATGGCCGACCAGGGGCCGACGCTGAAGAGGTTTCGTGCACGGGCGCGTGGTAGAGGTACTCGCATTTTAAAAAGAACCGCTCACATTACAGTCGTTCTCTCCGACGAGACGATATAAAAAGGGGGCATCAGGTTGGGCCAGAAAGTAAATCCGATAGGGCTTAGGTTGGGTATCGTAAAAACGTGGGACTCACGTTGGTACGCTGGTAAGAAATATGCCGATTACATCCTTGAAGATCATAAGATCCGTAAGTTTTTCAAGGAGAAGATGTATCATGCCGGTATTTCTAAAATAGAAATTGAAAGATCTTCCAAGCGCGTGCGACTCCGAATTTTTACTTCGCGCCCCGGTATTGTCATTGGAAAAAAGGGTGCCGAGATAGCCCAGCTCAAAAAAGAGCTCGAAAAAATGGTTTCTTCGGAAGTGATGATCGATATCCAGGAGGTTCGTAAACCGGAAATCGATGCCCAACTGGTGGCTGAAAACATCGCTCTGCAAATAGAACGTCGGGTGGCGTTTCGCCGGGCCATGAAAAGAGGCATGCAGTCGGCCATGCGGTTTGGCGCCGAAGGCATCAAGGTCATTTGCTCCGGCCGCCTGGGCGGCGCCGAGATGGCCCGTACCGAACAGTATCGGGAAGGTCGGGTGCCGCTGCATACCCTGCGCGCGAATATCGATTACGGATTCACCGAAGCCAAAACGACTTACGGTATTATCGGTGTCAAGGTTTTTATTTTCAAAGGTGAAATTTTAGGTAAGGAACCGGTCGCAGCCGGCGCTGGTAAGTAATAGGAGAAATCAGATGCTTAGCCCCAAGAAGGTTAAATACAGAAAACAGCAGAAAGGCCGCATGCGCGGTCTCGCCTATCGCGGCAGCGATCTGAACTTTGGCGAATTTGGCCTGAAGGCTGTTGAATGCGGAAAAATAAGCTCGAAACAGATAGAAGCGGCTCGTATCGCGATGACCCGGTATGCCAAGCGGGGCGGTAAAATGTGGATCAGGATTTTTCCGGATAAACCTTTTACCAAGAAACCTGCCGAAGTCAGAATGGGTAAAGGCAAGGGCGCCCCGGAAGGGTGGCAGGCCGTTGTGAAACCGGGCAAGGTCATTTACGAAATGGAAGGGGTTACCCGGGAAGTGGCGAAGGAAGCGCTGCGTTTAGCTTCACACAAGCTTCCGATCAAGACCCGCTTCATTGAGAGGAGCGCGCAGTAATGAAGTCAAGTGAAATCAGAGAAATGACCGGTGAGGAAATCCAGCGCAAGGTCAACGACCTGAAAGAAGAGCTTTTCAACCTGCGGTTTCAGCATGGCGCCGGCCAGCTCGAAAATCCCCAGAAGATGAAGCAGGTCAAGCGCGATATTGCCAGGTGCCAGACCATCGCCCGCGAAGCTGAACTGTCAACTAACGAAGATACCAAATAAAGAGTGATTGTCACTATGGAAACTAGAGGAAATAAAAGACAGGTTGTCGGATCGGTTGTCAGCGACAAGATGGATAAAAGTATCGTTGTCTTGACTGAAAGACTGGTTAAACACTCGCTGTACAAAAAATACATCAAGCGGCGGGCCAAATTCACCGCACACGACGAGAACAACGAGTGCAAGATCGGTGATAAGGTTTTGATTACCGAGTCCCGGCCGTTGAGCAAAAATAAAAGATGGCGCCTTACCAAGATTATCGAAAAAGCGGTTTGATTGTAAAGGAAAGATAAAATGATTCAGGCAGAATCCAGATTGACGGTGGCTGATAATTCAGGCGCCAAGGTTTTATACTGTATCAAGGTCCTTGGCGGCTCGAAAAGAAGATATGCCGGAGTGGGCGACATCGTTGTGGTTTCGGTAAAGGAAGCCATTCCCAACGCCAAGGTGAAAAAGGGCGATGTAATGAAAGCGGTCGTTGTGCGGACCAAGAAAGAAATCAGACGCAACGATGGATCGTATATTCGCTTTGACGATAATTCCGCTGTACTGATCAGTCAGAATAAAGAACCTATCGGAACCCGTATATTCGGTCCCGTGGCAAGAGAGTTGCACGCCAAACGGTTTATGAAAATTATTTCACTGGCGCCTGAGGTTCTATAACCTGTTCTTGCCGCCTGGAGAGAGATTGCACGATGCAAACGAAAAGCCATTTGAAAAAAGACGATAAAGTAAAAGTGCTTGCCGGTAAGGACAAAGGTAAGATCGGCAAGATTCTGGAAGTGAACAACAAGAAAGCGCGTGTGCTGGTGGAGAACATCAATATCGTAAAAAGGCATGCGCGGCCCAGTGCCCAGAACAAGCAAGGCGGCATTATCGAAACCGAGGCGCCGATCCACCTGTCCAACGTGGCCTTGCTGTGCAACAAGTGCCTGGCGCCCGTCAGGGTGAAAATGCAGATTCTGGAAGATGGTGAAAAAAAACGTGTCTGTCGTAAATGCGACGAGATCATAGAAGCATAGGGTCACGCTCGGGAGGAAACAATGTCCACACTAAAAGAATTCTATAAATCTGAAGTCGTGCCCCGGCTAAATGAGAAATTCAACTACGGCAACCCCATGCAGGTGCCCCGCTTGGAAAAAATCATTCTGAATATCGGCCTGGGGGAAGCGATCAACAATATCAAGATACTCGATTCAGCGGCGGAAGAGCTCAAAATGATTGCCGGCCAGAAGCCTGTCATTACCCGGGCAAAAAAATCCATTGCCGCGTTCAAACTCAGAGAGGGTATGCCCATTGGCTGCAAAGTGACGCTGCGCCGCGAGAAAATGTACGACTTTTTCAACAAGCTCGTGAATGTGGCCCTGCCCCGGGTACGCGATTTTCGCGGTATATCCTCCAAGGCTATGGACGGGCAGGGGAATTACACTCTTGGGGTCAAGGAGCATATCATTTTCCCTGAGATCGATTTCGACAAAATAGATAAGATTAAGGGCCTCAACATTACGGTGGTCACCTCTGCCAAAACGGACGACGAAGGCAGGGAACTGCTGAGACTGATGGGCATGCCCTTTAGAAATTAGGCGCGCAACATCCACCAGTCCGCCAGGGACGGTGCGATGCAGATAACAAGGAGGATGGTTTGGCAAAAAAGTCGCTGAGAACAAAAGCCGCACGGACCCCCAAGTTTGCAGTCAGGGCGTACAATCGCTGCCCCATGTGCGGACGGCCCCGCGGGTATATGCGCAAGTTTGGAATCTGCCGGATTTGTTTTAGAAATCTCGCTTCAGAAGGCAAGCTTCCTGGGGTTGTAAAGTCAAGCTGGTAGCAGTGTAACGTATCAATTCCGGAATTTCTACTCGCTAGCCAAATGAGCAGAAACGTCCGGCGTAACCAAAGGTATAACGGAGAGAACAATGGCGATGAGTGACCCAATCGCGGACATGCTGACCCGGATCCGGAATGCAACCCGGGCCAAATTCAACAGTGTTGATATTCCCGGATCGAATTCGAAGCTGGCCATGGCCCGTGTGTTGAAAGACGAAGGCTTCATCCGCAACTTTAAATTTATGAAAGATGACAAACAGGGGATCCTGAGAATTTACCTTAAGTACGGGAAGGATCAGGGCAGTGTCATCCTGGGCCTGGAACGGATCAGCAAACCCAGTCGCCGCGTTTACGTGAAAAGCCGGGATATCAAACCCGTCCTGAACGGAATGGGCATTGCCATCGTGTCGACCTCGCAGGGGATCATGACGGATCGGCAGGCCAGGAAAGAAAAACTTGGCGGTGAAATTCTCTGTAATGTCTGGTAGCAGGAGAGGGAACTAATGTCTCGAGTTGGTAAAAAACCGATTGTGGTACCCGGAAAAACGAAAATTACGTACAAGGACCGGGTGATCACCGTTCAGGGTGAAAAGGGAACCCTCACACGGACCATTCACCCCAAAATCGACCTTGAAATCGAAAAAGACACAATTACCGTCACCATGGAGAAAGAGACCAAGGAAAACCGGGCCCTGCAAGGATTGACGCGCAGCCTGGTGGCCAACATGGTGATCGGTGTCGAAAAGGGGTTTGAAAGGATCCTGGAGATCAATGGTATTGGCTACCGTGCTTCCTTAAGCGGAAATACCCTCGTATTGAATCTCGGGTTTTCGCATCCGGTGAATTTCGAACTGCCGGATGGGATTGCCGCCAAGGTCGACAAGAACAATACGGTTACCCTTGCGGGGATCAACAAAGAACTGCTTGGACAGACAGCCGCGTCCATCCGCAGTCTGAGACCGCCCGAGCCCTATAAGGGTAAAGGCATCAAATATGCAGAAGAGTATATCCAGCGGAAAGCCGGCAAAACCGGGACAAAATAAATAACGCGCTGATTTTTTAATCGGCGGCAGACTTGAATATTGAGGAAAGAAGATGAGCTCGGTAGATATTAAACGACAGGCTCGTATCAAAAGAAAAAAGAGAATCCGGAAGAATATGGCCGGTACCCCGCAAAGGCCCCGACTGAGCGTGTTTAGAAGCGCACGGCATGTGTACGCCCAGATCGTGGACGATACCCGCGGGACCACCGTTGTCGCGGCCTCCAGTGTTGAAAAGGCCGTGAAGAGTCATCCGCGTTTCGAAAATAAGATCGCCCAGGCTGCGCATATCGGCCAGCTGATTGCGGAACGGGCCGCTGAAAAGGGCATCAAAAAGGTTGTCTTCGACCGTAACGGGTTCTTGTACCACGGTCGCATAAAAGCCATCTCCGACGGGGCCCGCAAAGCCGGCCTGGATTTTTAGCGATTTATTTAGAGCGAAGGAGGCAGTCCCTTGTTCAATAGAGATAGAGATTCGGATGAAAACCAATTAATCGATAAGGTCGTCCACATCAACCGGGTTGCGAAGGTTGTTAAAGGCGGCCGGCGTTTCAGTTTCAGTGCAATCGTGGTCGTTGGTGACGGCGAAGGCAATATCGGGTACGGCCTCGGCAAAGCCGGTGAAGTTCCCGAAGCCATCCGCAAAGGGGTCGAGAAGGCCAAAAAGAACATGGTCAGCGTACCCCTGACCGGCGGAACCATTCCTTACGAGATCATTGGTCGCTACGGAGCGGGGCGCGTGTTGCTGAAACCGGCCTCGGAGGGTACCGGAGTTATTGCCGGTGGTGCGGTGCGCGCGGTACTCGAAGCTGCCGGCGTACAGAATATTCTTACTAAATGCATGGGGTCCCATAACCCGCACAATGTCGTAAAAGCTACCATCGCTGGACTGTCCCAGCTGCAAAGTCGTGAACAGGTGGCGGCCCGGCGCGGAATCAGAGTGGAAGACCTTTAGTTCAGGAGGCACTGACAGATGGCAGCGAAATTAAAGATTACTCTGGTCAGGAGCATGATCGGGCGACCGGAAAAACAGCGCAAGGTGCTGCGTGGCATGGGACTGACAAAACTCAATAAAACGGTTGAACTCGAAGATACACCCTCGATCAGGGGCATGGTGAATCATGTTTCCCACCTGGTGGAAGCTGAGGAGATAAAATAAATGAAGTTAAGTGATTTATCACCAGCAAAAGGATCCCGCAAGAATAGAAGGCGCGTGGGCCGCGGCGTCGGCTCCGGGCACGGCCGGAGTGCCGGCCGGGGTGACAAAGGGCAAAACAGCCGTTCCGGCGGTGGTGTCCGGGCCGGGTACGAAGGCGGCCAGATGCCCATTCACCGGCGGCTGCCCAAGCGTGGATTTACTAACATATTCAGAAAAGAATTCGCCGTGATCAACGTGCGAGACCTGGAACGCTTCGAAAGCGGCAGTGTTGTGGATGAAAATGAATTGATTCGCTGCGGCCTCGTCAAGGGGCCCCGGGACGGTATCAAGCTGCTGGCGCAAGGTGAGCTTTCGAAGGGGCTGACCGTCAAGGTTAACCGGGTCAGCAAGAGCGCCAAAGAAAAAGTGGAAGCCGCCGGCGGAAGTGTAGAGGTAATCTAATATGATCGGAGGCGGGCTCGGGAATATATTCAAGATACCGGAACTCAAAAAGCGCATTCTTTTAACGCTGGGCCTGTTGATCGTATACCGGATCGGCGTCCAGGTGCCGACCCCGGGCATCGATGCCGTTGCCCTGGCATCGTTTTTTGCAAAAGCCAAAGAGGGTCTGCTCGGCCTTTTTAACCTGTTTTCGGGGGGTGCCCTGGAAAGGTTGTCGGTATTCGCGCTGGGCATTATGCCCTATATCAGCGCCTCGATTATATTACAGCTGCTGACGGTGACCATACCGCACCTGGAGCGGTTGTCCAAAGAGGGTGAAGCGGGACGTAAGAAGATCACCCAGTATACCCGCTATGGTACCGTTATCCTGAGTATCATCCAGGGGTTCGGCATTGCGGTCGGCCTGGAAAGCATGACTTCTCCGGGCGGGGCCCCGATTGTCATCAATCCCGGTTGGGGCTTCAGGTTGATGACCGTTATAACCCTGACGGCCGGGACTGCGTTCATTATGTGGCTGGGGGAACAGATTACCGAACGCGGCATCGGAAACGGTATTTCCCTGATCATTTTCGCCGGTATTGTCTGTCGACTGCCGGCGGCGATCGCGAACACGTTTCGCCTGTTGTCAACTGGTGAGATGCAGATTTTTATCGCCGTGCTGCTGCTGGTGTTCATGGTCGGGGTGGTCGGTTTCATCATTTTTGTGGAACAGGGGCAAAGACGGATACCTGTACAGTATGCCAAACGGGTGGTTGGGCGTAAAATGTATGGCGGGCAAAGCACCCACTTGCCATTGAAGATCAACACCTCCGGCGTCATTCCGCCGATCTTTGCATCTTCGATTATGATGTTTCCGGCGACGATCGCCAGTTTCATCACCATCCCCTGGATGCAGGATATCGTAGCGGCCTTGCGCCCCGGCAATGTGGTCTACGAACTCCTGTTCGTGGCCATGATCTTCTTCTTCTGTTATTTCTATACGGCCGTCACTTTCAACCCGGTGGATGTGGCGGACAACATGAAGAAGCAGGGCGGCTACATACCGGGTATCCGGCCGGGTAAAAGGACGGCCGACTATATCGATCGGGTGCTCACTAGAATTACACTGGGCGGGGCGATTTACGTATCGGCGGTCTGTGTGCTGCCCTCGATCTTGATAGCCCAGTTTAATGTGCCCTTCTATTTTGGGGGAACGGCACTGTTGATCGTTGTCGGGGTCGCCATCGACACCGTCGCCCAGATCGAATCCCATATGCTGGCACGCCACTATGAAGGCTTTTTGAAAAAGGGCGGTGGCAAGATGAAGGGCCGCCTCTAAATACGGGCTGCCCGCGATAAAGCGTGATGTGGTTTAAAAGAAACGGACACTTTGCTAAGAACGAAATATCAGAAAGCGAGGTGTCCAATGAGTACTCAAAAAACCAGACGGAGTTTCACCCAAGGGTTCAAGGATGATGCTATCAGCCTG